>Ga0136634_10000089_pt1 | contig 43946 bp, 41 predicted proteins | sample AntDrymUQ8332106_2_FD_104654 | JGI IMG/M metagenome (GOLD analysis project Ga0136634, IMG submission 104654) | Polar desert sand microbial communities from Dry Valleys, Antarctica - metaG UQ833 (21.06) | ecosystem: Environmental > Terrestrial > Soil > Desert | place: Antarctica: Dry Valley... | reverse complement strand
TGTCCAAATGGTCGCCTGCCGGAACGAGTCCCAGAATAGCGGGTCATCGAAGATGTATTCAAAGTTGGCCAGGCCGACATAGGCGCTGAGTTCGGGCCGGAGGGGGTTGTAGCTGTAGAAGGCGAGCCGGATTGCCTCGGCAATCGGATAGACCATGAAGAACAGCGCCGTCAGCAGGAACGGCACGATGAACAAAAGCCCGACCGTCCGGTCGGACAGGGTAAAGCCGCCCTGTCGCATGGCACCCCCGATTTCAGGAAAGCGGGCGATCCGCCGGACCGCCCGCCCGCATTCCTACTGGGTCAAGCGGATATGCTCGCGCCGGATAAGCGTAAGCTCGCGCGCACCCCATTTTGCCGCGTCCGCCGGAGCCATATTGTCGATCACGACCTTCTGCACCGTCTGCGCCAGCACCGCACGGCCATGCACGATGCCCGCCAGGGGGTTCACGCCCTGCAAAAGCTCGTTCGCCGAACTGCTGGAGTTGGGCAGCGACGTCTTGAAGTAGGTGTCCACCGTGCGCGGCTTCGCCTTATAAAGGGGATGGTTCTTGATCTCTTCGGAGTTGGCGACGTCCTTGTAGACCGGGGCCACATTGGGCACGAGCGAATGGCAGTATTTCGTCAGCCATTCCTTGCTGGTTTGGTAATGGACGAGCGCTTGCTTGACCTCCTCGATGTAAGCGTTGTTCTGCGCCGGGATGCACCAGCCCTGAAAATCGTTCCAATTGTTACGCCTGCCTGTCGTCGGGTGGCGGGCATGGTTGAAGGCCTCCGTCGCCTCGAAGACCGGCTTGGCCTCCTCCGCGGCGCGGCCGAGCGTCCGGCCCCAGTAGAAGCTCATCGCAGTTTGCCCGGTCACATGCGCGTCGACCACCTGAAGAAAGCTATATTCCACCGCGCCCTTGGGCATATAGGGCTTGAGCTCTTTGACAAAATTGAGCGCCTCCACCGTTTGCGGGCTGTCGAAGACGACCTCGAACTTGTTGGCCACATCGAACATTCGGCCGCCCGCGGAATGGAGCAGCGCGGAGAAGTGGTAATCGGTGCAAAGATTGCGCCCGAGCGCCATGCAGAAACCCGCCATGCCGGGCTTCTTCTCCGTGATGGTGCGCGCGGCGGCGAGCAGATCGTTCCAATCCCAACTGTCGGGGTCTTTAAGGCCGAGTTCCTGCGCGATATCCATGCGCACGAGCAGAAGGTGCGGTTGGTGGTGGGCCGGGATTACATATTGCTTGCCGTTCCACGCGCCCCAATACTCCCATTTGACGCCGTCGACGAGGCGATCGCGTCCGATCTTATCGACCAAATCGTCGACCGGAAGGATCAGCCCCTCGGCCATGAGCTGCATGGCGATGGGCGATTCCACGCTGATGAGCGACGGGGGACGCCGCGCCGCCAGATCCGTCATCAGCTTAACATAGAGGTCGTCCCAGGGAATGGTTTCGATCTCGAATTTGAGACCCGGCGCATTCTTTTGCGCCCATTCGTTCATGCCGGCCACCGCGACAGCCGCATAAGGTCCCGGTTCGCCCCAGACCCGCGCCGTGCCGGTTTTGCTGCTTTGCGCACCGGCGTGGCGCGTGCCGGAAGCGAGGCCAGCCGCCGCGATGCCTGTCGCCGCCGCGCCCGTCAAGAAGCCGCGCCGGTCCAGCAACAGGCTATTCTGTTGTATAATGCCTTTGGTTTTCATGGTGCTTTCTCCCTCGTCCCTTTATTGGCTTTTGTCATCACATCGCTGGGACCGGCGTGGCGACGAACTTCATCAAGACTGGCCGCTCCTGCGGCGCTGCGCATAAAGCTGGGCGCGGACATTGGCCGTGATCTCATGCGCCAGCATCCCTTCGGCCGCGCACATGCGTCCGATGACCGGCGCGATCCGCTCGCTCGCCGCTTCCGTTAGCTTTTGATAGGTGACGACCTTGAGGAATTTGCCCGCCCAAAGGCCGCCTGTGTAGCGCGCGGCCCGGCCCGTGGGCAAAGTGTGATTGGTGCCGACGCCCTTATCGCCATAGGCGACCGTGCTTTCCGCGCCGACGAACAGGCTGCCGTAATTTTTGAGCTTGTCGAGGTAGTAGTCGTTGCGGGCGGTCATGATCTCCAAATGTTCAGGCGCGTAGGCATCGCTCAGCGCGATGGCCTCATCGTCGTCCTCGACGATCGCGACTTCGCCCCAGCGTTCCCACGATGCGCCCGCAATCTCGGCGGTGGGCAGTGTGATAAGCTGGCGCTCGATCTCGGCCAGTACCGCCCAGCCAAGCGTTTCCGATGTCGTCACGAACCAGGCGGGGCTGTCGGGTCCGTGCTCGGCCTGCCCGAGCAGGTCCGTGGCGACGAGCGCCGGATCTGCACTGTCGTCGGCGATCACCAAAATCTCTGTCGGCCCTGCAGGCAGGTCGATGCCGACGACGCCGAAGAGCTGACGCTTGGCTTCCGCCACATAGGCATTGCCCGGGCCGGTTATCATGTCGACCGGGCGCATCCCCACGCAGCCATAGGCCATGGACGCAAACGCTTGGACCCCGCCGATCGTGTAGATTTCGTCCGCGCCGGATTCGGCAAGCGCGTAGAGCGTCTGCGGATACATACCGCCTGCATCGCGAGGCGGCGCCGCGCCGATCGCAAAGGGCACGCCGGCGGACTTTGCCGTTGCGACGCTCATGATCGCAGCCGAGATCAGCGGATATTTTCCGCCCGGCACATAGCAGCCGACCGTCTCCACTGGGATAATCTTCTGGCCCAATGTAATGCCATTGCCGAATTCATCCTCGAATGCCATCAGCGAGTCGCGCTGGCGCTCGGCAAACGCGATGACCTGGCGCTTGCACAAAGCGAAGTCTTCCTTGAACACAGGGCTCATCGCCTTGCGAACCTTCGCGATCGTGTCTTGCGAAACCCTGAATTCCGGCTGGTCCCATCGGTCGAGTTGACTTGCATAGCGGCGGACAGCCTCGTCCCGGTTCTGTTCGATATCGGCGAGCATGTCGCGCACTCTGTCGACGAGGGCGCGGTTCGTCTCGCGCGATTCCGGAGCTGCCCTTTTGAGATATGTGACCATCGAAGAGCCTTGCCGATGAAGAAAAAGGCGCGTCACGACATGTGTAACCGGTTACATTCGCGTAGTTTGTGCTGGCATATGGCAGCTTGTCAACGGTATGTCCTCGAAGACAGAAACATTTGCGGAATCATCTCTTGGTCAAAAGGACCGACGAACCCGTAACTTTGCGGCGCATTGCACGCGAAACGGGCGTGTCGGTCGCAACCGTCAGCCGCGCTCTCAAGCAGCCGGAAACAGTGTCCCCGCAAAAGCGAGAGCGCATTCTGGAGCTCGTCGCGCGATATCGCTATGTGCCCGACGCCCTTTCCGCCAGCTTTTCCTCCCGCCGCACCGGTCTGATCGGGCTTATCGTGCCGACCATCTCGAACTCGATTTATGCGGAGTTCACCGAGGCTGTACAGGGCCGGCTGCAGGCGGCAGGCCGCAAGCTTCTGATTGCCAATACAAACTACTCAGCCGAGCTTGAGACTCAGATCATTCAAAAGCTGGTGGAAAGCCGGGTGGAGGGCGTGATCCTGACCGGATACCAGCGCGACCCGGCGATCTTCGACCTGCTGCGTCACTACCGCATTCCTTTTGTCGTGACTTGGTCGACCAGCCCCGACCCGGATGTCCCCGCCATCTCCTTCGACAATCGGGCAGCGGCAGCGGCCGCGACCGAAACGTTGATCGCGCTCGGTCACCGCCGGATCGGTCTTATCTGCGGTGTATCGGCGGTGAACGACCGCGCCGCGCAGCGGCTTGAGGCCTATCGCGACGTTCTTGCCAGGCATGGCATCCGGTTCCGCTCAGCTCTGGTGGCCGAGCGGCCCTTCGAAGTGGCCGAAGGCGCCGCTGCTGCTGCGGCCATGATGCGCCTCGCCACCCCTCCGACCGCGTTATTCTGCGCAAATGACATTCAGGCACTCGGGGCAATGTTCGCCTGTCAGCGGCTCGGACTGCGGATTCCGGACGATATTTCGATAATCGGCTTCGACGATCTGCCCATGGCGCGCAGCGTCAACCCGCCACTTTCGACGGTTCGCGTTCCCGCTAAGGAAATGGGCGAAGCGGCTGCCGACGCGCTCGTCTCATTCGTGGAGTCCGGCGAGCCAATTTCCTCCGTCCTGATCGAGGCGCGCGTGATCATACGAGACAGCGCGAAGGCGCATATCGGCCAACGCCCCTTATAGAATTGGAGCGAAAGCAGCGAAGTCTGGGATTGGGTCGAGGAAAGCCGCGCAGGGCAATTCGGCGCGCGCCAATGTGATTCAGCCTCAGGAGGTAGGTCCTGCCCCTGCCGGTCGCTATCGAGGTGACCGGTTTTGAGCGCGTATTAGGCGCTGGGATGGAAAGCCGTCATTCGCCGACGCTAACGCCGTTTCCTACAGTTTCAAACACGGTCAAATATTTGCTGAGTAGAGCATTGAAGGCTGCCGTCTCTTCTTTGGCGAGCATAGAGGTAAGCCGCGCCTGGGTCTCGACATGCGCCGTGACAGCGGCCTCTATCACGGCAAAGCCTCGGTCTGTAAGGGAGATGATGACGCTCCGGCGGTCATCAAGGTTGTGGGTCCGTGCAACAAGGCCTGCCTTTTCCAACTGGTCGATGCGATTCGTCATCGTTCCTGACGTGACCATCATCGTGGCCAGTAAACTTCCTGGCGACAGGCCGTATGGCGGGCCGGAGCGGCGCAAGGTTGCCAGCACGTCAAAACTGGCCCCCGTAAGTCCATGTGCGGCAAAAGTCTTTTCCATCTCTTTGGAGAGATGTTGCGCGATTCGTCCGATGCGCCCGATCAGCCCCATTGGCGCGACGTCCAGGTCAGGCCGTTCCCGGTGCCACTGCGCAAGAATTACATCGACACGATCCATGCCGGAGCATCGCCCGATATATATCTTGACGTCAAGACATTCGTAGTATCTTGATGTCGAGATAAATGTGAAGGGCACGACAAATGACTCGTAATATCGACCTGCTGCTGACAGCGATCGCTCTCTGGGGCAGCACGTATCTCGTGACCACGGAGTTTTTGCCCGGCGGCCACCCTTTGACGGTTGCCATGCTGCGTGCGCTGCCGGCGGGCCTGTTGCTCATGCTGTTCGTTAGGCAGTTGCCGGGTGCAGGCTGGTGGGGCAGGGTTTTCATCCTGGGAGCGCTCAATTTTTCCATTTTCTGGTGGATGCTGTTCGTTGCCGCTTATCGGCTGCCAGGGGGTGTGGCTGCGACGGTTGGCGCTATCCAGCCTCTTCTGGTTATTCTGTTTGCGCGCGCGCTCCTTGGGACACCGGTGCGCGCCTTCTCAATCATCGCAGCCGCCGCCGGGATGGCCGGGGTCGCGCTCTTGATCCTTACGCCACAGGCAGCGCTTGATCCCATTGGGATTGCTGCCGGCCTCGTTGGCGCGGTCTCGATGGGCGCAGGCACCGTTCTCAGCCGTCGATGGCAGCCACCCGTCTCGCCACTGACATTCGCTGCCTGGCAGTTGACCGCCGGCGGACTTTTATTGCTCCCAGCCGCATTGTGGCTGGAGCCATACCCGTCAGAACTTACCGGAGCCAATGTCTTCGGCTTGGCCTATCTCGGCCTGATCGGCGCGGCGCTGACTTATTTTCTGTGGTTCCGTGGCATCGCAAAGCTGGAGCCTTCCGTGGTTTCCCCGCTTGGCCTTCTCAGCCCCATGACAGCCGTCATCCTCGGCTGGTGGATTCTCGGCCAACATCTAAGCCCTGCGCAGATCGCCGGCATGGTCATCGTGCTCGCCAGCGTTTGGCTCGGCCAGCATGTTGCGCCAACCGAACCCCCGGCGGCGCTCCCTGGTCCGTCAGGCCGCGCTGACCTGATTTCTAGCCAAGGCCGCATCGACGTTCGCGACCGTCTCGTCGATACCGGCGTGCCCCATGTCTAGCGACCGGCCGATCAGTTGCACCAGCTTGTCGACCCGCTCGATGAATGGCTGTCCCGCTATGATCGCTCGCGCGACGGAGGAGGGGCTCAGCAGGCCCTCGGCGGCTTTGGCGTATTTCTCGAACGGCACGTGATCGGTTGCATCAGCGCCGAGGCGCTGGATGATCGAATCAACATGGGCGTAGATTGCGCGCGACATCGCGATGTCACCATGCACCGCATCGCGGATCGCCACCGCGTCGCCCCTCGTGACGCAGCGATAGTTGCCGGTCAGCAGCATGCTCCACTTGGCGAGCGGGACGAACAGCGAATCGTGCACCCTTAGCTTTACCGGCACGTCCTTGCCGTCGAGGAGGACAGCGGCGATATCGGCTTCGAGTTTCGCCAGCATCGCATTGTGCTCGGTTTTGCCAAACGCGGCAGCTTTGAAATTGGTCGGCAGGCCGACATGCAGCACATTCGCTCTTTCCTCGGGTGGGCGAAACGCCTGCGGGTCGGGTGAGCAGAGAGATACCAGATCCGGCTCGAACCGTTCCCACACCCGCGCATTGGCGAAAGCGCTCTCCAGCCGGGATGCGTCCAATCCGGGGATGCGCTTTAAATACGGCAATGGCGGCATGTTCATGATCGAGAGGCATGGCAATCGAGCCTCGGCGATGCCGACAAGCAATGTCCGGATCGCGTGCGCGCTATAGTGCGGCTCCTGCATCGCAAGCAGAACCAGGTCGTAGCCCGACGGGTCGGCACGGTCCGGTGTTTGGGCGTCCAGGTGGCCCGGCAAGCCCGTCGAACGGATAGCCCGATGACCACTCTCGTCCTTGAGCTTGATGCGAACTTCGGTACCTTGCTCATTGATCAATTGCGCCGTTGCCGTGCGGCAAACCAGCGTGACGTCATGCCCGGCCATCAAGAGCTTGGTGCCGAAGAGTGACCCGTAGGACGCCCCAAGGATCAGTATTTTGTACCGCATTCCTCACTCCACTTTTTTTGCGGCCGATGCACGAGCCGCTATTGATAGAGCTGCCGATAGAACCAACCGTCATGGCAAAGCGCGGCACGTGCGGTGAACGGATCGTTCACTGTGAGCAGCAGAACCGAGACCTTGTTCGTCAATAAGCGGAGCAGCTTTCTGCTTAGTTCATGGCCGAAACATTGTGCGGGGATGTCATCTCTGGCGCCATGTTCCGCGCCCAACCGTAAGTGCCATCCAGCCTCCGATCACCTCCGCGGGTTCAGAATTCGACGTCGATCGCAACGCCTTCGGCGACCGCGAGATCGACGACCGCGGATGCCACGGCAAGATCCTGTAGTCCCACACCGGTGCCGTCGAACAAGGTGATCTCCTCGTCGCTGGACCGGCCTGGATGATCGCCATTGATCACGGCGCCAAGAGGCGTGATAGCCATCGGCGTGATCAACCCTCGCGCAATGGCATGCTGGCATTCGCCAATCGACACCGATTGCGCCACCTCATCGGTAAACAGGGTGGCGGCGGCGACCAGTTCCGCCTCGACTTCCTGCTTGCCTTTGGTGTCGGTGCCCATGCAGGCCAGATGCGTACCTGGCTTGATCTGGGCGCGTTTGAGGCTGGGTGCGAAGCTGGAGGTAATGGTGATGATCACGTCCGCTTCCGCGCCGAGCCGGTCCAGATCGACGGCCTCGAAGGTCAGACCGGCTTCACGGGCAGTTTGTTCAAGGCGCGACAGCATCTCCGGATGAAAGTTCCAGCCAATGACCTTATCGAAGTCGCGTTGCTCGACAGCGGCGCGCAATTGAAAGGCTGACTGAAAGCCGGCCCCCACCATGCCGAGCACTTTGGCATCCTTGCGCGCCAGATATTTGATGGACACCGCCGAGGCGGCGGCGGTGCGGATGGCGGTCAGATAGTTGCCGCCGACCATCGCCTTGGGTTTGCCGGTGTCGGCATCGAACAGGAAAACCGTCGACTGATGGTTCGTCAGGCCCTTCGCCTCATTCCCCGGCCAGTAACCGCCGGCCTTGAGCCCAAGGACGAGACCGGCACGGTCGAAGCCCGATTTAAAACCGTAAAGCGCGTCCGCATGACCGATCGCCTCACGGATGACCGGGAAGTTGTAGGCATCTCCGCGCGCCATGGCGCCGAATACGGCTTCCACGGCGCGGAAGGCTTCAGATCTGCCGAAGATCTCGCGGCAGGTCTCTTCCCTGACGATGATCATGGTTTCCCGCCTTAGTAAGCTTTGCCGCGGGCGGACACTGGCCACAACGCTTCGACCTTGCCGCCGCGAACGCCGACATACCAATCATGCACGTTGCAGGTTGGATCGCAGTGGCCGGGCACCAGCTTCAGCTTTTCGTTGATCTTCAGGACGCCCTCTGGATCGGAAATGACGCCGTGTTCGTCGGAGCATTTGATGTATTTTACGTCGTCCCGTCCGAAGATGAAGGGCAGGCCGCTATCGACCGATTGCGCCTTGAGGCCGGCGTCGCAGATCGCCTTGTCGGCTTTGGCGTGGCTCATGACGCTCGTCAGGATGAACAGCGCGTTTTCCCATTCGCCCTGGTCGATGCGCTTGCCGTCCTTGTCGAGGATCCGGCCATAATCGGCATCCATGAAGGCATAAGAACCGCATTGCAGCTCGTTGTAGACGCCCGAATTGCCCTCGAAATAGTAACTGCCGGTGCCGCCGCCGCCGACAATGTCACACGCCAGCCCTGCTTCCTTCAGCGCGTCGACGGCGTCCTTCACCATCGCCACCGCAATGTCGATCTTGGCCTTGCGGTCCTCATATTTGTCGATGTGCTGCATAGCGCCCTGATAGGCCTGGAGGCCGGAAAATTTCAGGCCCGGCGCGGCGTCGATGGCCGTGGCGATGGCCAAGACTTCGGGCGTGGTGGTTACGCCGCAGCGCCCCGCGCCGCAGTCGATTTCCACCAGGCATTCGATTGTGGTGCCATGTCTTTGCGTCGCGGCCGACAGATCGGCGACGTTGGCCACATGGTCCACGCAGACAATGGTGCGCGCACCAAGCTTTGGAAGCTTCGCCAGCCGGTCGATCTTGGCGGGATCGCACACCTGGTTGGATACCAGCACGTCCTTAATGCCGCCGCGCGCGAAGACCTCCGCCTCGGAGACCTTCTGGCAGCAAACGCCTACCGCGTCGCCCAATCTTTCCTGGAGCTTGGCCACGTCCACGGATTTGTGCATCTTGCCATGCACACGGTGGCGCACACCCATCTGCTTTGCGAATTGGCCCATCTTCGTGATGTTGCGTTCGAGCGCATCGAGATCGAGAACGAGGCAGGGCGTCTGGATATCGGCTTCGTTCATGCCGATCGCTGCCGGGACGTCGTAGCCGACTTCGAGATCTGCCAATTTCATGTGAGCATTCATGGTTCCGCCTCCGCGTTCAGTTCTTGAGCCAGGGCAATTTGTCGAGATCGACATTGCCGCCGGTGATGATGACGCCGACACGTTGGCCGGCAAAGCGTTCCCTGTTTTTGATGATGGTCGCCAGCGGCACGGCGCAAGACGGCTCCATCACGATCTTCATCCGCTCCCAGGTGAGCCGCATGGCGGCGATGATTTCTTCCTCGGAGGCGGTCAGGATATCAGTTACTTTGTTGGACACGAAATGCCAGGTCAGGTCCTTGAGCGGCACTTTCAGGCCATCCGCCACCGTATGGGGCGCATCGTCGGCGATGATGTATCCCGCCTTGAAGCTGCGGTAGGCGTCATCGGCCTGCTCCGGTTCCGCGGCATAGATCGCAACGGCCGGCGCTATCGCAGAGAGGGTCAGGCAGGACCCGGAGACCATGCCGCCGCCGCCGATCGGCGCGATCACCGCGTCCAGTTCGCCCAGATCCTCGATGAGTTCCTTGGCGCAGGTGCCTTGCCCGGCAATGACCCGCGGATCATTGTAGGGATGAACGAAATCAGCGCCGGTTTTGGCGACCACCTCGGCGAAAACCGCCTCGCGCGATGATGTGCTCGGTTCGCATTCGACGATTGTTCCGCCATAGCCGCGAACGGCTGCCTTCTTCGCTTCCGGCGCGGTGTGAGGCATGACGACCGTGACAGGGATGCCCCGGCGGCCTGCTGCATAGGCAAGCGACAGGCCGTGATTGCCGGATGAATGGGTCGCGACGCCTCGCTTTGCCTTTTCCTCGCTCAGCCCGAAGACCGCGTTGCAGGCGCCCCGCGCCTTGAAGGCGCCGGCCTTCTGGAAGTTCTCGCATTTAAAGAAGAGCTGCGCGCCGGTAAGCTCATTCATGAACGCGCTGGTCAGCACCGGGGTGCGGTGAATATACGGCATGATGCGTTCATGAGCGGCGACGACGTCGTCATAGGTCGGAACCGTCAAGCCGTCGGGCGTTGTGTGTACGGTCATGGCTATGGTCACGCCGCCTTCATCTGAGCTGCCGCAAAGCTGCTGCGGTAATGCTCCTGCGCGGCCGCCACGCCAGCACCGAGTTGGATCGGCAGGCCGAGATCCGCCATGACCATCTCCGCCGTGGCGATGCCCGACAGAGCCATGACGTCGGTCATGGAGCCGAGATGTCCTATGCGAAAGACTTTCCCGGCGACTTCGCCGAGGCCCACGCCGAACGCAACGCCATATTTGGAGGCGGCATGCGTGACGATCCTGGTACTGTCAAAACCGGGCGGCGTCACGATAGCGCTGACGGTATTGGAATAGAGCCTCGGCTCCTTCGCGCAAAGCCCGAGCCCCCAGGCGGCAACGGCTTTGCGGATTCCCTCCGCGATGCGCAAGTGCCTTGCAAAGACAGTGTCGAGACCTTCGGCCTCCAGCATGCGGATCGACAGGTCCAGACCGCGGATCAGGTTCACGGGCGGCGTGTAGGGAAAACCGCCATTCTCATTTGATCTGAGCATGTCGCGGAAATCGAAGAAACAACGCGGGCATTTTGCGGCGGCCATCGCCGCCTTAGCATTGGGACTGATCCCGAGGATCGCCAACCCCGCCGGCAGCATGAATCCCTTCTGCGAACCCGTAATCGCAATGTCGACACCCCATTCATCCATGCGGAAATCCATGGACGCGATCGAGCTGACGCCGTCGACGAAGAGCATCGCAGGGTGCTTCGCGGCATCCAGCGCGCGGCGCACCGCGGCGATGTCGCTGCGCACGCCGGTGGCGGTTTCGTTATGCGTGACGAGAACGGCGCGGATCGCGTGCGCCCTGTCCGCCTTCAGGGCTTTCTCGAACTGATCCGCGGGCGCGCCGCGTCCCCATTCTTCCTCTATGACTTGGACGTTGAGCCCGTGGCGGCTGCATAGATCGATCCAGCGATGCGAGAACATGCCATGACGTGCGGCAAGAACCGTGTCGCCCGGCGATAGCATGTTGGTAACCGCTGCTTCCCACGCGCCCGTCCCTGTCGACGGCAATATGATCGTATCGCCATGCTGCGTTTTGAGGATGCGTTTGACGCCGTCCAAAGCGGGCTTCAGCATTTCCACAAAGACCGCCGAGCGATGATCGATCGTGGGGAAGTCGAGGGCCCGGCGCAGTTCTTCGGGAATATTGGTCGGTCCTGGAATAAAAACCGGGTTCTGCGTGGACATTGTTTACCCTCCCATCTTCCCCTCATCGGATGAGGGCCTTTTAAAGAGAATACCCTCCGGGGCCAGCGTATTCAATTTTTTTGAAATAGTTTTTCAAAATCGGATTTGTTCGACTACACTGCTGATAACGAACCGGTTTCGCTTTTTTCAAACTACGAAGGCATTTTTCAGAAAAGCGCACGACACACCATGAACGCGATTATCGGTAGAAATCGGGGCCGTCCAAAAGCCTATCACGACAAATCGCAGGACGTGATTATCCAGTCTCTCGACCGCGCCATGGACGTGCTGAAAACGGTCGCTTCGGGCAGCGGCATGTCATTGACCAAGATCGCCGACACCGGCGGGCAATCGGCTCCGACCTGCTACCGCATTCTAACAACGCTGAATAAGCACCGCATCGTCGAGTTCGATGAGACGAGCCAGCTTTGGTATGTCGGGCTGGAGGGCTTCCGGATCGGCATGAATTTCGTGGGGCGAACCCGCATCGCCGAACAAAGCCGCGCCGTTATGCAACGCATCATGAGCGAGACGGGGGAGACCGCGAACCTCGCCATTCTCGATCGCGGCGAAGTGACCTTTATTAGTCAGGTCGAAACCCATGAACCCATTCGGGCGTTTTTTCGGCCGGGTACGCGGGGTCCCGGTCATGCTTCGGGAATCGGCAAGGCGATTATGGCCTTTCTGCCCGAAGACCAGGCGCGCGCGTCGCTGCCGGACGAACTTCCGCGCTATAGCGCAAACACGATCACAACGCGTCAAGCCTTCATGACCGAACTGGCTGTCATCCGGCGCCGGGGCTTTGCCATTGACAATGAGGAGCGCACGGAGGGCATGCGCTGCATCGCGGCGCCCGTGTTCAACGCCTATAGCGAAGCCATTGCGGGCGTGTCGCTGTCGGGACCATCGGTTCGCGTAAAACCGGCGCGCGATGCGGAATTTGGCTCCCTGATCAAGCACGCGGCCGATGAGATCACGCGAGCAACGGGCGGAATTGTGAAAAATTTTGCAGAGTGAGTGTTGCTATGTTTGTTCAGGTTGGTCGGTCATTGCCGAGGGAAACAAAATTGTCTGGATTGTTGCCAGCGGTCCAGATCACGGGTGATCTTAGGAGGTCTCCCGGGCTTTATTTTGTTTCCGACGACCAGGGGAAATTCACGTACCGATCGCGGGTGTCGTAGCAAATGTTGCCGTGCATCTTGAGAAATGCGGCCCGGCGCGCCGGATCGGCATAAACCGCTGCGGGATCAGCCAGATCGGCTTCGTACCGCGCGATGTTAGCGATGGTGAGCGCACTGGGCAGAATGTCCATGGCCTGGGGGATGCTCTTGCCATCGAGCCAATCGGCTGCGTGTTGCCCCATGGCGTAGCCGAAGACCGGAGAAGCCAGGCTGATGCTGATCTTGTAGGGGCCGCCGCCTTTCTTGATTTCGGCTACGGCCTCGGGCTCCCCATCGATGCCACCGAGGAACTGGTTGGGCCGGGCCTTACCGGCCGTCCTAAGTGCTGCGAGCGCGCCGAGCACGACGGTATCTGCGCCTAGTACGACATCGACATCAGGATGCGCCAGGAGGATGGTGGTCATCGTGGAGAACCCGCCCTCCTTGTTCACCGTGCTTGGAGAGATGTCAGCGACGACATTAACGCCTGGCATCCCCTTCAGAGAGTCGCGCATGGCGACAAAGCGCGGTGCGAGAAACTGCAAACTATCATGTGTGAGCAATACGACCTTGGCTTGACCTCCCAGCCGATCCTTGATGTAGGCGGCCGCGGCATCGCCCAGAGCCTTTCCTGTCAAATATTGAGGGGCGTTGAGCAACGAGATGGCGGGCGGAGGCACGACAGTGCCCACATAGTGGCCTGCCCAAATCATGTCTTGCAGGCTACGGCTCAAGGACGCTGAATCCACCGGCGCTGCGACCACCCCGCCCACCTTCGCGGTGAGAAAAAGCCGTAGGTGTTCGACCTGCTTGGCGGCGTCGTTGTCGGCGATGGCCAGGCGGTATTCCAGTCCGCGATCCTTGGCAGCCATGGCAAGCCCGCGATCGACGCCCTGCATAAACTCGCGCTTATTGTCCTGCGCGAAGGCCAGCACTTTCGCCAGGCCTAAAGGTTTGCCGCAAGAAGGAGCGCTGGGGTCGAATGCAGGAAACACCGTCGGCGTGGTGATGCCCGGCGGACCGTCCTGCGCATGCGACAAGGCGGCACGACTTGCAAGCAGACCGATGGCCAGCAGCGGCATCAGCGCAATCGGCCTAATCCGCCGGCGGCCAGACGCATTCCTTTCGTGCGGTAGCATGCCGATCCCTCCCCACGACTGGATTTCAATTTTGCTTCCCCGGCGCGGCATTGATGGCCGCTTTCGGTTTATTGCTCCCACCAACGCCAGATATCCACGCTGAGCCCCCAAGTCAAAGACCTTATCTCCGCTGTAGCGTCGGCGGCCATCGAGAAGGTCGTCTTGGATGTGCGGGATAAACTTGTAGCGTCGAGCAGGTCGCCGGACGCGGGGCGGCTTCGCCTCGCATCAAGGTGACCTGCTCATTGCCGTTTTGGTTGTTAGGAGCGGCCTGGCAAACTGTCACGGACTTGCAGGTTGCGCGGCAGAACCACGCGAAATGTCGTTCCCGCGTCGAGCGCAGACGTCACGGCGATCTCGCCACCGAGGTTGCGGACCGTTGTTAGCACAGAGGCGAGGCCGATGCCTTCGCCGGGCTGATCTTGTTCCCCGGAACGTCTGAACAGCTCGAACACACGTTCCCGGTCATGATCGGCGATGCCGCGGCCATTGTCTGCGACCTCGATACTGATACGCCCGCCTGGCACAACGCCGGCACGCACGTCAATGCGCAAGGGCCGGTGCTTCGAGCGGTATTTTACCGAATTATCCAGGAGGTTGCCGAAGATTTGCTCCAGCGACAGCTTGTCATTGATGATGGGCGGAATATCGAGCTCGAGGTTGATCTCTCCGCTTGCCTGCGAAAGCTGATGCTGGACCGCCGCGGCGCTTGTCATGATCACCTCCCTGAGCTCGAGGCGCTCGGGCCGCAGCGTCCTCCGTCCCTCCCGCGACAGCTTCAATATCGCGTTGATCAGGCTATCCATCTTTTTGGCCGAGGACCGGATGTAGCCGATCGCTTCCGGAAGATACTCGGTCGCCGCAAGACGAGCATCTTGGACGATCGCATCGGCGGCGGCGCTGCCGCTCTCCGATGTGTCGATCAGCGCCTGCAGGCTTGCGATGCCGTCTTCAAGCTCGCGGGTGAAGCCCACAATGTTGACGAGCGGCGCCCGGAGGTCATGCGTGATGATGTAGACGAAGCGCTGGATCTCCTCATTCGCGCGGGCGAGATCGGCGGTCCGGTCTTTCACGCGCTCCTCAAGGCCGGCGTTGAGGATGCCCACCTCATCGCGCGCCTCGCCAAGTTCACGGGTATAACGAACAACCGTGATGGCGGCGCCGCTTATCACGCCGACGATGATGATGCCGCCGATGATCGAGACCCAGCGCAGCCAAGTCGCGTTGGCTTTCTGCTCGCCGACGCCCGTCGTAAGCCGGTCGTCGGCCGCACGAATGATGCCGGAGAAGAACACATTGGCTTCGTCCATCAGCGCCTTACCGCGATTGGTCCTGACAACGGAGAGCGCCTCCGCGTCCTGGCGGGCGCGCTTCAAGGCAATGGTCTGGTCCATCTCACCGATTTTTTCCGTGATGATGGTTGTTAGCCGCTGAACAGAAACGTTAGCTCCCTTGTTCGGAGCAAGCATCCGATTTACGGCATCGAGTTGCCGCTGCGCGAGAGTCTTCGCGGCGTCATAGGGCGCGAGATAAATTTCGTTCCCGGTGAAGAGGAATCCGCGCTGGCTCGATTCCGCGGTTTGCACCGCATTGCGCAGTTCAACCGCGGCTCCCCGCGCGTCGCGTGCTTCGATGACTTCGTTAAAGTAGACCTGCGCGCGCTCACCAAGCCAAAAGGTCATGCCGACAATGACGAGAAGCGCCAGAAATCCGACGAAGAGCAGAGTGGTTGTGGATTGGATGAAAAAGCGGCTGGTGATCGGCATTGCGTCAGGATTCTTGCCCGATATTTTACATCCGCGCTACATCTTTTGACGCTGTAGTAACGCCGCAAGGAGCTGGCGCGACGCAGGTGACCCGCCCAAGGAGTAGCCCGCTGGAAGGTCACCCCGTCGCGGCGCCGCATGCCCACCCTCCTCGCTCCATTGCGTCAGCAGGACAGACAGGAGACTTGCCACAATCGGCCGTAACGATTAGCCATGGTTTGCCATGACCCGTCTTACAGCCGATCTCCTCCTGCTCTTCGCTGCCGGCATATGGGGTCTTGCCTTTTACTTCCAGAAAACGGCCATGAGCGACGTCGGGCCGTTCCTCTTCATCACCGCACGCACTTTGGTGGCTGCGTCCGCTCTGGCGCCCTTGGCCCTGCTGGAACTGAGACGCTGCGCGCGGGCGACCGCGGGCCCTGTGGTCATTCCACCAGATCTCGTTAGATTGGGCATGACGGGCGGCGTGTTCTTTTTCCTGGGCGCGGCCTTCCAACAGGTAGGTCTGCAGACAGCGACGGTCACCAACGCTGGCTTCCTCACCAGCCTCTACGTCGTCATTACCCCCTTCATCATCTGGCTTACGGCCCGGCGCGCGCCGAGCTCGGTCATTTGGACGGCGGTCAGCCTAGCCTTCGCCGGCACTTGGGCGCTCGGAGGCGGCTCAATCAGCGGCTTTTCTCAGGGTGACACCTTGATTGCGATCTGCGCCGTCTTTTGGGCCATCCACATGGTTGTGACGAGCCGATCGCCGCGCTTCGGCTTGCCCATGACCTTTACCTGCGTCCAGTTTATAACCGTCGCCGCGATCGCCGCGACCGCCGCCCTGCTATTGGAACCGATCTCGGCGGCGGCGCTTGCTAAGGCCTCGGGGTCGATTCTGTACGTAGGGATACTGTCGAGCGCGGTGACCTTCACGCTCCTAGCGATCGCAATGAAGCATACGCCCGCCTCGGAAGCCGCCGTGCTCGTGAGCATGGAGACCCTCTTCGCCGCGCTTGCGGGTGCGCTTCTGCTCGGCGAGCGGCTGCCGCTGATCGGCTGGTTCGGGGCAGGGCTACTCTTGGCGGCTTCGCTGCTCGTGCAGCTTGCGCCTCGTGAAGGGCATCGACAACGCCGCGTTACTTCCGCGCCATAAGCTCCGTAGATGCCTGGCAAGACGTCGTTTGCTGCTTCGGACAGGCGTGGTCGAGGCCGTAGGACCTATCCTGCGAGCAGCGGAGCGGCGTAAGCCTTGCCGCCTTTCAGCCAAAGCCTCAATGAATGCCGGACCCAGGGGAGACAGAGATCTGGAATTTCCAGGGAAGTCGGCATAATCATGTCCCATCTATCGGATCGAGCGATACGTGGCCCTCTGACGGCGATCAATGCGAGACAACCTATCCCTCGACCAGTTGCGCACCTTTATCGCCGCGGTGGATGAAGGCAGCTTTTCGGCCGCCGCCCGTAAGCTGAACCGCGTGCAATCAGCTGTCAGCGATTTGGTTGCAAAGCTGGAAGCCAACATCGGCGTGCCCCTGTTTGACCGGTCGAGCCGCTATCCCGCTCTCACCAAGGAAGGCACGGTGCTCCTTGCCGATGCGCGCTCCATCCTGGCAGGTGTCGACGCCATGCGGGCCCGTGCCAAGGGCATTTCATCCGGGATCGAAGCTGAACTGTCCGTGGTGATCGACGTGATGTTCCCCATCGCGTCAATCACCGAGGCCGCCAAGGCTTTCCGCGAAACGTTCCCCGGCACGCCGCTCAGAATTTACGTCGAGGTGCTCGGCGGCGCTTATGAGCCGCTGCTCGATCGCCGCGCGAGCCTCGGCATTGTCGGGCCGCTGCCCGCGATGCCAGCCTCGTTGAGGAGCGAACGGCTAGCCGGCATCGCCATGGTCATGGTCGCTGCCGCTAACCATCCGCTTGCTGCTTATCCTGGCACGATCCCCAGCACCGCGCTGGCAAAGCATGTTCAACTCGTACTCACAGACCGATCGCCGCTGTCGGAAGGCCAAAACTTCTACGTACTTTCACCTTTCACATGGCGTTTGGCCGATCTCTTCGCCAAGCGGGCTTTTCTCCTTGAGGGGCTGGGCTGGGGTGGCATGCCGCGCCATGCGGTGGAGAAAGACATCGAGGATGGCAGGCTGGTTGTGTTGTCGATCGAGGATATTCCGGCGGAGGGTTTGCTGCGGCCAGTCTCGGCTGTCTATCCGGCCGCCTCGCCGCCTGGACCTGCCGGCCGCTGGTTCATCGAGCGGCTGAAGGGCTGCGTTTCATAGCGGCAGCCGCGTCGGACCTATCGTCAAGGACAGGCGCGAAGCGCTTTCTCATTGGGTTCAGAACGCCCTGAAGCACAGTCCGAAGCCGATAACATATCGCCAAAGACGATGGTTCTCATCTTAAAATATCACCTTTCAAGATGGGTGTGTTGACCCCAAATTTGTTTGGCGGGCAGACCACGCCGTTCGCCCAACGAAAATAATAAACATGAACTCGGACAATGTTAGAAAGTGAAATAAGATTACGGCAAAAGCCGGACAATAACTCCCACGGTTTTTCTCTAAATTACTCGATTAATTCTATGACCTCTCCCGAAATTACGCGTCGAACAATACTCGCCGGCATCGCCGCAATGCTGCCGGAACGGCGTTTCCGATTACGACGGCATTGCAAGCATCTCAAGAACAGGAGAAAACACCCATGCTATCCCCATCACTCTTAACTGCCGAGACGTCCTTGGTCCTCATCCTCGACTATCAGCAGCACGTTATGGACGGGATACACTCGACAGACCACGACCTCATCGAGCTCAACGGGCGTGCCCTGGCGCGCGCGACAAAGGTGTTCAACGTCCCCGTCATTCTGAGCACCATCGGCGTGAAGCTGCGCGGCGACCGCGCCACCCTTCCCTCGATCCGTTCGGATCTCGCCGGCGAGCCGGAGTATGACCGCAACACGATGAACGCCTGGGAGGATGGCGCCCTCCGGGAAGCGGTGAATCAAACCGGCCGGCGCCGGCTGATTTTCGCGGGCCTATGAACAGAGGTCTGTCTTCTATACCCCGTGCTCCATGCTCAGCGGGACGGCTATGAGACCTATTTCGTGTCCGACGCCGTAGGCGGGAGCACGGTCATGGCGCATGACATGGCGATCCAGCGCATGATTCAGGCCGGCAGCCAGCCGCTTACCGTGAACGCGATGCTGACCGAATGGCTCCGCGATTGGGGCACAACCCCCTACTCGAAGGAATTCATGGCGCACATGCAGTGGTACGGGCCCGAGATCGAGAAGGTCCGCACGCGTCTGCGCGCCAAGCCGTTCCAAGGCGACGCTGTCTGAGACGGCGAAGCGAAACCTCGTCGCGAATTGCGTGCCCTTAACTCGGCCCTACGCCACTCACCCAAACCCAAAAAGGATACAGACATGCCAGCCGACACCAGAAAATTGATTGCCGTCATCGGCGCGACAGGCAACCAGGGCGGCGGTGTCGTCCGCGCCCTTCAGGCGGACGGCAAGTTTCGGATCCGGGCGCTGACCCGCGACCCTGGCAAGTACACAGGCAGCGCGGACGAAGTCGTCGCGGCCGATCTGAACCGCCCGGAAACGCTGAAATCCGCCTTCGAGGGCGCCTATGGCGTTTTCGCCGTCACCAACTTCTGGGAACCCGGCGGCGCCGACGAAGTCGCGCAGGGCGGGGCCGCGGTGCGCGCCGCCAAGGCGGCCGGCGCCCAGCACTTCGTCTGGTCCACGCTCCCCAATGTCGAGGCGATCAGCCGCGGCAAGTACAATGTCCCGCACTTTACCACCAAGGCCAAGGTGGACGCCATCGTCGGGGTTCAGGCATCACACCTTCGTCGTCGCGCCAGGCTTCTATCAGAATTTTCTGGGTATGTCGGCGCCCCAGCGACAGCAAGACGGCTCGATGGGCTGGACGCTGCCGATCGCTGCCAATGCGCGCGTCGTCCATTCCGGCGACATCACCGAACTCGGGACCATCGTGGCGGGCGCGTTCGCCAAACCCGACATCGCGGGCGGCGGCCAGTATCTGCCGCTGGTCGGAGAGTTGCTGAGTTATGGCGACATCGTCGCGACGCTCAACAAGCAGGGTCACGCATACACCTTCAACCAAGTCCCGAGGGAAGTCTTCGCCACCTTCTTCCCCGGCGCCGGCGAGCTTGCCGAGATGTTCGGATATTTCGAAGAGTACACCTATCTCGGCGGCAAATTTGACGACCAGATCGCTCTTGCGAACAAGGTCGCCGGAACGCCTCCAACGGATTTCGCCACCTGGGCGCGCTCGAACATGCCCGTGACAAAGGAGAACTAGACTGACCCTTGTGCTCCTAGAGCGAGATGCGCTTCGATGGGTTCGCGTATTCCGCTCTAGATCTTTGGTTTGGCGCATCGTTTTTGCGCAAAACCGGTTTCCACTTTTGCGCACCATGCTCCAGCGCAGAGACCGGCGGTGAATCGCGGTCGAAATTGCAGTCGCATGACGGCGCTTAGGCGAACTGGAACCGCTCAAACCGCGACAGCTCCTCCTCGATCTGCTGCTTGTGCAGCCGGGGCGAGCCTTGGCCCACCCAGTTCCAGCTCTGCATCCGGAGCGTTCGCTTCTCGCGATCCGCCTTGAGGTCGAGTGCGGCGACGATTTCATTGCCGACCAGGACCGGCAGCGCGAAATAGCCGAGCACGCGCTTTGCCTTCGGCAAGTAGGCTTCGAACCGATGCTCATAGCCGAAAAAGAGCTGGAGCCGCTTGCGCTGAATGATCAGCGGATCGAAGGGCGACAGAATGTGGACCTGCTCGCCCGCAATGTCCGGCGCGGCGTCGAGCAGGTTGGGCGCGGCCCAGTGCTCGAGCCTTTCAGCGCCTTCGATCGCGATGGGCACGAGAGCCTTGCGCCGCATAGCCGCCTCGATCAGCTTGCGGATCGCCGGCTTGCGCGGCGCATCGAGATAACACGCCGAGTCCAGGCTCGCCAGGCCTTGCGACCGCAAAGCGCGCTCCAGGATATACGCATTGATCTCCCGCTCGGTGGGAGCGCGGGGCGGTTTGTCCCAGCCGAAATGCCGGTCTGCCAGCTCATAGGTCTTCAGCATTCCGGATCGCGCGCTGATCGTCACAAGGCCCATATGGAAGGCGCGTTGCAACGCACGCTTGGAGGGCTTACGGCTGGCCCAGGGGTGATGCTTCTCCACCAGAACCTCGTCCTCGATCTCCCGGATCGTCAGCGGGCCGCTGTCGCGAAGAAGCTGAAGAACCCGCCGCAAATCCTGCTTCGTCACCGTGCTGAACCACTGACCTGGACCGTGCCGGTCATCGCGCATGGCCCTCAGGTAAAAACGCAGGTCGCGGGTCGGCACATAGGACAGGGCATGCGTCCAATATTCGAATACCGTCTTGTCCACGCTTTGGGCCTGCCGAAGATGGGCGCGCTCATAGCCTGGGATGCGGGTGTAAAGGATGTGATGGTGACAGCGCTCGATGACGTGGATGGTATCGATCTGAACATAGCCAAGATGTTCCACGGCGAGGCGGGTGGCTTGCGCTCCCCCGCCGAAGGGCTCGCGGCTATCCAGCCGCTGGGCATGCAGCCAAATGCGTCTGGCTTCGGCTTGGGTGATTTTCTGCGGTTTTTTGGGGCTGGTTGGGAGCATGAGCGGCGGCGAGTGTAGCTGACTCTCGCGCATGCGGCAGGTCTGAATGCGGGCAAGCGCAAGCCCGGTGCCGCCACGCTGCGTCCGGCGGCGCCGTCACTCCTCGACGGGATTGAGGCTTGCGGGTTTGCGCATTGTGCTTTTCAACCCGCGCAAGATCCAGGGCGCGGCGATGCTGAGAGCCGTCACAGCGAACAAAGCCACCACGATCGGCCGCGTGAAGAACATCAGCCAGTTCTGATCGAAGATGAGGAGGGACTGCTTTAGCGTTTCCTCCACCATGGTGCCGAGCACGAGGCCCATCACCAGCGGGGCGGGCGAGAAGCCGAAGCGGCGCAAGAGGAAGCCGATGACGCCGAAGCTCAGCATCACCCAGACATCGACCATCGACTGGTTCTGGCCGTAAGCCCCGATCACGGCAAAAACGAGAACGCCGGGCCAAAGGATCGCATCGGGGATGAGCGTGATGCGGGCGAACACTCTGGCGGTGAACAGCCCGAGGACCAGATAGATGAGGTTCGCGGCCAGCATGGAGGAGAAAACGGCGTAGAGGAGCGTGGGCTGTTCGTTGAACAGATGCGGGCCGGGGCGCACGCCCTGGACGATGAGCCCGGCAAGGATGATGGCGGTCGTGGCGCTGCCCGGAATCCCGAGCGCCAGTGTCGGCACCATGCTTCCGCCCACAGCGGCGTTGTTGGCCGCTTCTGGACCGGCGATTCCCTCGATGGCGCCCTTGCCGAATTCGTGCTTGTATTTCGACCAGCGCCGCGTCTCATTATAGGAGATCAGGGCGGCGGTGGTCGCGCCGAGAGCGGGCAGGATGCCGATGAAAGTCCCAAGCACGCTGGAGAGGCCGATGGCCTTGGCGCATTTGCGGAAATCCTCCCGGCTCGGCAGCGCCATGGCATCCTTCAGTGCAAGACGCTCCGGCAGAATATGCAGTTGCCCGGCCTGAACGAGTAACTCGCTGATCGCGAACAGGCCCGTCAGGACCGGCACTAAGTTGAGGCCTTCCGAGAGCTCGGGAACGCCGAAAGTGAAACGCTCCACGCCGGTCGTCAGATCGAGACCCACCGTGGCCAGCAGCACCCCGAAGGCGCCTGCGATCAGATTGCGGATGCCGGCCTCGCTGCCGACAGCGCCCAGCATGGATAGACCAAAGACGGCGAGCGCGAAATATTCCGGCGGGCCGAAACTATAGGCAGCGCGCGCCAGCAGCGGCGCGGCGATGATCATGACGATGATGCTAAAGATGCCGCCAAAGGCGCTTGCAACGGTGGACATCCCTAGCGCCCGCGCCGCCTCGCCGCGCGCGGCCATTGGATAGCCGTCGTAAGCCGTTGCGGAGGCGGAGGGATCCCCGGGCGTGTTGATCAGAATGGCGGTGATCGACCCGCCGAAATTGGCCGCGCAATAGATCGCGCCGAGAAAGGCGATGCTTGCGACCGGCGTCATGGTGATAGTGATGGGCAGCAGCAGCGCCGCGGTCGTGCTGCCGCTGAGCCCCGGCAGTGCGCCGACGACAACGCCCAGAACCGTGCCGGCCAGGATGACCCACAGCATGTAAGGGTCGAGCAGGATCGCCATGCCGCCGGCGAACGCGTCCATGTTGCGTACCCTCCCGCTTGCGCCAATGCCGCCGGCAGCAGCCGGCGCGGGTTTTAACCTCCCCGATGCGGGGTGGAAGCACTCAGGTCAGCCACGATCCGATGAGGCCGCGTGGCAGGGGGATTCTGAACGCGGTCACAAAAATCAGATGTGTCGCGACCGTCAGGCCAACCCCCGTTGCCGCCAGCAGCCGCCATCGGCGCTCTCCCCAAAGCCAACCGATCCCAATGCAGGCAAAAAGGATCGCCGCATAGATGCCGAACATCGTGAGAACGCCCATAAACGCCAAAATCGCGATGCCGGTGAGGTACACCGCGCGATGCACCGGCTCGCGTTGCGGGTCCGGCCGGCCTCGGGCCGTCCAGGCGAGCCAGAGCGCCAAAACCGCCATGACGCCGAGGACCAGGCGGGGAAAGGCGGCCGGTCCCATGCCCTGCGTGAGCGCCGCGGGAACGTCATCGAATGTCGCCGTTCCGCCCCACATCGCAGCGCAGAAGCCAATGACGACGCCGGCTATAACCAGATCCGCGTGGACAGGCCCACCACGCCGAGAGAGCGCCGCCGCATTCCCTGCCACAACGGCTTCGCCCGTCGCGGGATGTGTCTCTGCCGAACCGATCGGCGTGGCCGCCGGTTCGTGCCCGATCACTTTGTAATTCCTAAAGAGGCGAGAGCCTCCCGGCCGGTGACGAGAAAGTCGTTTAGCTCGGCTTGCCATTGCTCACGGCCAACGACGCTGTCTAGCGACTGTCCCGAGGATTTCAGATAGTCCTGGTAGAACTTCCCTTTCATGGCCTTCACCAAGCCCTCCTCGAGAGCCTTGATCCTGTCTTCGGGCGTGCCCTTCAGAACGGCAAAGCCGCGCACGGTGGAATAGTTGGCTGCAATGCCGAGTTCAGTCGCCGTCGGCACTTGCGGCAGGGATTCAACACGCTGCGCCGCAAACACGAGAAGCGGGCGCACCTCGCCAGCCTTGATCTGCGACTCCGCCTCGGCGTAGTTCAGCAAGGCCCCGTCGACATTTCCGCCAACCAAATTGATGACGATATCGCCGCCGCCGCGGAAGGGAACCACTACGGGCTTTTCGAGGCCGGCCTTGGAAGCGAAGCCCGTTACCCCGATATGGTCGACGCTGCCGATCTGGGTTGTGCCAAATTTCATGGCCTTCTTCTTGGCGGCGTCCATGAACTCCTGCGCGCTCTTGTGCGGGCTGCTCGACCCGACCATGAGAATTTGCGGATCGTCCGTCGCACGGGCAATCCCGACGATGTCATCGGGCTTGAGATTGCCGGCGCGGCCTTGCAGCATGGTGAGCAGGTGCGTCTGTGTGAGCAGCAAGATCGTGTGGCCATCCTTGGGCCGCGTCTCGGCATAGCCCAGCGCTGCGGCGCCGCTGCCGCCGGTCTTGTTAACCACGATCAGCTCGGTGCCGAGCGTGGCTGGAGCCTGCACCATCATCATACGGGCGGTTAGGTCGGTGCCGCCGCCGACACCGGCATGCGTGACAACCTCGACGGGCTTTGAGGGAAATTTGTCCTGCGCTGCCGCACTTGCCACGATTGCAAGGGTCAGACACGCGCTCGCGGCCAGACGCGACGCCATGGGCGCCGCAATACGATTGAAGTTCATGCGTTTCCTCCGACTTTGCGGTTTAGCGGATAGGCCCGTTATCCGGGCTCGTCTCCGATTCATGTTAATCGCGTGCTGGGTCTTGCAGCTCCTGATGGTTCTTGGTTTCGAGCCAGCGGCGTTTTCCGCCTTGCGCATGCGCTTCGGCGAGGCCGCGCGCGGTTTCGCCGTCCCCCGCCGCAAGAGCCGCGACGATGCCGGCATGTTCGCCATTCGACTCCAGCATGCGGGCGCGTGAGGTTAGCGAGCTCTGTCGCAGGAGATGCGTCTCCTTGATGAGCGACTCATAGGTCTGCCTGGCGCGGCCATGCTCCGCGAATTCCAGAATAGCATCGTGGAAGCGAAGATTGAGCTGATAATAACTTGCGCTGTCGCAGCGCTCGATGGCGTTGTCCATCGCGGCGATGCGCTGCTCGAGGTCGCGTTTTTGCGCTCCGGTTATCCGGTTCGCGAGCCGCTGGCACACGAAGCCGAATATCACGGACCGCAAATCGTAAATTTCCACGGCTTCTTCCTCGGCGATCTCTCGGACGAACACGCCCAGATTCACGACGGAGGTGAGCAGACCGGCCCGCTCGAGCGCGCGAGCCGCTTCGCGGATCGGTCCACGGCTGACGCCGAGCCGGCTGGCAAGCGCCTGCTCGTTGATGCGCGCGCCAGCCTTTAACTCGCCGCTGACGATCATCCGTTCAAACTCCTGCTGCACGATCGCGGTCAAAGACTGCGTCCGTCGCAAGGCAATCGCGGCTGCTGCATCGTTCATATCCGGCATAGTCGCGAGCCCGGCAACAACTGTCAACAGTTAACAATGACGGTTGACAGTCCGCGCTTGCACGGGGCACGTTATGTGACAACAGGAGGACGGAATGCCGTTCCAGCCAGCGTCGCGGGCCCTATCCCGCTTCACCGTGCTCGATCTCACGCGCGTGCGATCCGGACCGACGGCGGTGCGCCAGCTTGCCGATTGGGGCGCGAACGTCATCAAGATCGAGCTGCCTTCCGAAATGGATGCAGGGGAGGGACCGGGCGGGCCGCGCCACGGCCCGGACTTCCAGAACCTCCAGCGCAACAAACGCAGCCTGACGTTGAACTTAAAATCCGAGGAAGGCCGCGCGATCCTTTTGCGGCTTGTCGAGAAGGCGGACGTGCTGGTGGAAAATTACCGGCCGGACGTCAAATACCGGCTCGGTATTGATTTCGGTAGCCTGAAGAGCACCAATCCGCGTCTGGTCTATGCCAGCATCTCGGGCTTCGGTCAGGACGGCCCTTACAGTCAGCGCCCCGGCTTCGACCAAATCGCTCAAGGGATGGGCGGGCTGATGTCGATAACCGGGTTGCCGGGGCAGGGTCCGATGCGCGTCGGCGTGCCTATCGCCGACCTGTCGGCGGGGCTTTACTGCGCGCTGGGAATTTTGGTGGCGCTGCTTGCGCGGGAGGAGACCGGCGAGGGACAGTGGGTGCAGACTTCGCTGCTCCAGGCCCAAATCGCGATGCTGGACTTTCAGGCGGCACGCTGGCTCATGGATGGCGAGGTGCCCGGGCAAGCGGGCAACAATCACCCCACCAGCATCCCGACCGGCGTATTCGAGACCGCTGACGGGCACATCAATATCGCCGTCACCGGCCAAGCAATTTGGGAGCGCTTCTGCCGCACGATCGGCCGCGAAGACCTCATCACGCATACCGATTTTGCGACTTCCGGCCTGCGCTCACGCAACCGCGACGCCCTGGGGGAGACGATCAATACGGCCCTGCGCCTGCAGCCGAGCGCCTATTGGATCGGGCTGTTCGCGGAAGCTGGCGTGCCGTCCGGTCCGATCAACAGCATCGATCAGGTCTTCGCCGACCCGCAGGTTCGCCATCTCGGTATTGCCCAGACCCTGCAATCCGCCGCACTCGACCGCGCCATCACGTTGGTCGGGCAACCTATCGCCCTGAGCGCCACGCCAAGCAGCGTGAGGGTGGCGCCGCCCGAACCCGGCGAACACACGGACGAAATCCTGCGCGAGGCAGGATATGCTACCGAAGACATTGCCGGCTTTCGGCGCGGCGGCACTATTTGAAACCGACACATCGAGGCGGGCGCGCCCAGGAGCGACCATGAGCACTGACAAAATGATCGCGCGTAAAGCGGACGGCATCGGCTGGATGGTTTTCAACAATCCCGAGCGTCACAACGCGGTCTCGCTCGAGATGTGGGAAGCCGCGATCGGCATCATCGCCGACTTCAGGCGCGACGCTGCGGTACGCGTGATCGTGGTGTGCGGGGCCGGCGAAAAGTCGTTCATCTCCGGCGCGGACATCTCGAAATTCGACGATGAGCGCGCCGAGCAGGACGCCGTGAGCCGCTATGACGCGGCCACAGAGGGTGCCTACAGCGCATTGCTGACCGCGCCCAAGCCGACGATCGCGATGATCCAGGGCTACTGCATCGGCGGCGGCGCCAACCTCGCCGTCTGCTGCGACCTGCGGATTTGCAGCGAAAACGCCAAATTCGCGATCCCGGCGGCCAAGCTCGGCCTCGGCTATGGCTACACGCGTGTGAGCCGCCTGCTCGACGTCGTGAGTCCGGCCTTTGCAAAGGAAATCTTCTTCACGGCGCGCCATTTCACGGCCGAGGAAGCGCGGATCATGGGGCTGGTCAATCGCGTTGTGCCGCAGGCCGAGCTTGAAGCCTACGTGACCGACTATGCCAGGCAGATCGCCGCCAATGCACCGCTTACGGTCGCGTCGATCAAGCAGATCGTCGGCGAGGCCGTGAAGGATCCGGAGACGCGCGATATCGGCCTGTGCGACCGGCTGGTGCGGGAATGCTTCGAAAGCCAGGACTATGCCGAGGGCCGGCGCGCTTTTGCCGAAAAACGCCAGCCCGTATTTCAAGGCCGCTGACATGGGCGCGGATGCAGCTTCTTCGGGGGAACCGGGCGTGCGGGACGGCATCAGTGCGGCGGAAGCCGCGCAAGACATCCTGTTCGAGGTGCATGGCGATGTCGCGACCGCGACCTTCAACCGGCCACAGGCGCGCAACGCCTTCACCTTCGCCATGTATGACCGGCTGGCCGAAATCTGCGAGAGCGTGGACAAGGACCGCTCGATCCGGGCGCTCGTCCTCACCGGCGCGGGGGGAAAGGCGTTCGCGGCGGGCACGGATATCTCCCAGTTCCGCACTTTCGACACGCCCGAGGATGCGCTGGCTTACGAGGCGCGCATCGACCGGGTGCTTAGCGCAATCGAGCGTTGCCGCGTTCCGACCATCGCCGCGATCGCGGGCGCCTGTACGGGCGGGGGCGCGGGCATCGCCGCTTGCTGCGATTTGCGCATCGCCGCCGCGAACGCCAAATTCGGATTCCCGATCGCCCGCACGCTCGGCAACTGCCTGTCCATGTCCAATTATGCCCGCTTCGCGGCCCTGATCGGCCCGGCGCGCCTTAAGGAAATGATCTTTACCGCGCGGCTGATCGAGGCGCCCGAGGCTCTCGCCATCGGCCTCATTAACGAGGTGGTCGCGGATGCCGCCATTCTGATGAGCCGCGCGGAGGAACTGGCGCGCCTCGTGGCCGGACACGCTCCCCTGACATTGCAGGCGACGAAAGAGGCGCTGCGGCGTCTGCGCGCGATGATTCCGCCGGGCGAGGGTGATGATCTGCTGCTCATGTGCTATATGAGCCGCGATTTTAGGGAGGGGATGGAGGCTTTTCTGAACAAGCGGCCGCCGAATTTCACTGGCGAATAGCGCGGCAGCCGCGCAGGCGCGAGGCGCTGTGTCGATCTACGGCCAACCGGCCGATCCTCGGTCAATACCTCCGATAGGGCAGGAATTTTCCCGACATGACGATCTTGACCCGGTCTCCCTTCGGGTCCGGAACGCGCTCCATCGTCATGTCGAAGTCGATGGCCGACATGATGCCGTCGCCGAACTCCTCCTGGATCAGTTCTTTCCAGGTCGTGCCGTAGACCGCCACCAGTTCATAGAAGCGGTAAATAAGCGGATCGGTGGGTACGGCGGTAGGCAGCGAACCGCGATACGGAATTTCGGCGAGCATCTTTGCCTCCACATCCGTAAGGCCAAAGAGCGCCTTTGCCTTTTCGGCCTGGGCCGGCTCCAGCTTCATCTGGCCGAGCAGCGCCGCGGTGATGAGGATCGGTGAGCAGCCGCCGATTTCCGCGCCGATGACCTTCCAAGTCCAGCCTTTTTCGCGTTTGATTTCGATGATCTTCTCGGTGAGGTCTGCTCTCTTCATGGGGGCGTCTCCCTTGCGCTCGGATTTCGCATGTTGTCAGGTCAGGCTGGATTGCATCCGCACCGCGCGGCCCGAGGGCTGCGGCCGCGTTTCCGCGCCGTTGGGGCGCACGATCTGCGGGCGACGCGGATCGCGCGCGAGAAAGCGCGCATCGTCCTTCAACGCGCGGCTGCGCGAGATTAAAAACTCGATGAGATGGTTGCGCACCGGGTAGTAAAGCGGTTCGCGGTGGACGGTCTCGCGGTCGCGCTCCGGCGGCAGCGGGTTCTCGACGATCTCGGCAATGCGCGCCTCCGGTCCGTTGGTCATCAGCACGATACGGTCGGCCAGATAAATGGCCTCATCCACATCATGGGTGATCATGAACACGGTTTGGCCCGTGGCGCGGCAGATGCGGCGCACCTCATCCTGCAACGAGCCGCGCGTAAGGGCATCGAGCGCCGAGAACGGCTCGTCCATCAACAAAATTTTCGGTTCGATGGAGAGCGCGCGGGCGATGCCGACGCGCTGCTTCATGCCGCCGGACAGCTCGGCCGGCTTCTTTCCCTCCGCGCCGGTCAGACTGACGAGATCAACGCAGCGCTGCGCTTGCGCGCGTACCCGCTCCCGGCTCCAGGACGGCCAGCGCGAGGTGACGGCAAAGGCGATATTGCCCGTCACCGTGCGCCAGGGCAGGAGCGCATGGCTTTGGAAAATGACCGCACGGTCGAGGCTCGGACCGCTGATCACCTTGCCATCCACGATCACCGCGCCGCCATCCGGCTTGTCGAGACCGGCGAGGATATTGAGCACCGTCGTCTTGCCGCAGCCGGAATGGCCGACCATGCAGACGAACTCGCCTTGCTTGATCTGCAGCCACAGGTTTTCAAACACCGTCAGGGCGCCGCCGCCGCCGGCGGGAAAGCGTCGCGCAATGCCCTCGATGCTGATGAAGCGTTCCTGGCCCATGCTCACTCCGAATAGGTCACCAGCCGGGTGAGGCGGGCAAGCATCTGGTCGAGGACCATGCCGACAAGGCCGATGACCAGAATGGCCACGATGACATTGGTGATCGACAGGTTGTTCCACTCGTTCCAGACGAAATAGCCGATGCCGGTGCCGCCAACGAGCATCTCGGCGGCGACGATCACGAGCCATGCGATGCCGACGGAAATGCGCATTCCGGTGAGAATGGTCGGCGCGGCGGCGGGCAGGATGACGGTGAACGCCTTACGCAGCGGCGAAACCTCCAGCGTGCGCGCCACGTTGAGCCATTCGCGCCGGACCGCCGCGACGCCGAAAGCGGTGTTGATCAGCATCGGCCAGAGCGAGCAGATGAAGATGACGAAAATCGCCGACAGGCTGGAATCTTTGATGGTGTAAAGCGCGAGCGGCATCCAGGCCAATGGCGAGATCGGCTTCAAGATTTGGATGAAGGGGTCGAGCGCGCGGCTCATGAGCGGCGACATGCCGATGAGGAAGCCGACCGGAATCGCGACAAGCACGGCAAGGGCATAGCCGAGCAGCACCCGGCCCAGCGAGAAAGCCAGCTGTATCCCCAACCCCTTATCGTTCGACCCGCGATCATAAAACGGGTCGGCGAAATGCTCCAGCAGCTTGGCGCCGACCTCTCCCGGCCCCGGCATGGCGGAGACCCCTTGTGAGGCCGTCGCGCCGACGAGCTTGGCATATTCTGGGGTCATGTCCGCCGCGATGCCCGAGCCTTGCGTCCCCAATTGCCACACGGCAATGAAAACGCCGAACACCGTCAGCGACACAATGGCGGCCCGGAGCCCGAGCGGTGCCGTCATGCTCACACCCGCTTGATGGCAAAGCTCTGCACATACTCCTCCGGCTTGGCCGGATCGAAGGTCTTGCCCATGATGGTAAAGCTTTTGGTTGTGCTCTCCGGCGGCGTCAGCCCGACCTCCTTCATCAGCTTGGCGGCGTCGGTGGCGAGAAACACCTGCTTGGCGACACCGGCGTAATCGATGTCGGTTTTCACCTGCCCCCAGCGCTTCATCTGGGTGAGGATCCACACAGCGAATGACTCGTACGGGAAGGGAGCGAAATCGATGCGGTTCGGCACGGTCTGCACCTTGCCGAGGCCGTCGGCGTAAGTGCCGGTGAGCACCTGCTCGACGACCGTGACGGGCTGATTGAGATAGTTGGCCGGGGCGATGGCTTCCGCGATCTGCTTGCGGTTCTCCGCCTTGGTGGCGAACGCGGTCGCATCGATGATTGCCTTCAGCAGCGCACCGTAGGTGTTCGGCAGCTGCGTGACGAATTCCTTGCTGGCGGCGAAGGCGCAGCAGGGATGCCCCTCCCAGATCTCCTTGGAAAGCAGATGGATGAAGCCGACACCATCATAGACCGCGCGCTGATTGACAGGGTCGGGCGCTAGGAAGCCGTCGATGTTGTCGGCGCGCAGATTGGCGACCATCTCCGGCGGCGGCACGGCGCGGGTCTGCACGTCCTGGTCGGGATCGATGCCGTGTTCCGCCAAATAGTAGCGCAGCAAATAATTGTGCATCGAATAGTCGAAGGGCACGGCGAATTTGAAACCCCTCCAATCCTTGGGATCGCGCTTGTCCTTATGCTTCATCGCCAGCGTGATCGCTTGGCCGTTGATGTTCTCCACCGCGGGCATGGTGTAAGGCACCGCCGTCGAGCCGGCGCCGATGGTGATGGCGAGCGGCATGGGCGAGAGCATATGGGCGGCGTCGTATTCCTTGTTCAGCGTCTTGTCGCGGATAACGGCCCAACCAGCCGTCTTGATGACTTCGACATTGAGGCCGTGTTTGGAATAGAAGCCGAGCGGCGCCGCCATGATGATCGGCGTGGCACAGGTGATCGGGATGAAGCCGATTTTGAGGTCCTTCTTTTCCAGCGGCGCGGCCTGGGCCAGCACTTCGCCCGCGAAACCGAGGGGCAAGATGCTGGACAAAGCGGCCAGCGCCGTGGATGCGCCGACCGCGGAGAGGAAGGTGCGCCTGGTGACCGCGTCCGGGATGATCGCCCGCATCAGCGCCGCCTCGGTGTAGGCCGTCAGCCGGTTTTCTTCGCTGTCTTCATGAAGCGGCGTGCTTTCGCCGTCATGGGCATGCGCGCCGCAGCCGCAATTCGTGCCGTGAAGATGGGCATTTTTATTTTTGTCAGAAGCCGACATCGATCACCTTTCCCAACCGGGAACGTCTAACGCCCGGCAGCCTTGCAACACAAATCCTGCAAGGCTCATGCTAAAGCGGCGAGCGGATCGAAGACGAGCATCCAACGGCAAGGGCCGCTGCAAAGCGTGTCAGAACGTGCAAATGATCGGCAATTAGGCAGGAACGCTGGCGCCATTTGCGCCGCGAGGTCACCGCGCGAACTTCCCATCGCGCCAAGCGAGCGCCGCTTTCAGTCCCTGCTCGCTGCGAATGCGGTTAAACTCGGTCCGCTCGGGGCCGCCGGCGCTTTCGATGAAGATGTCCGTTTCGAGCGCGGCGGCCAGCGCCGCGCGCAGCCCCATGGCCTCGTAAGTGCGGTTGATGGCGCGTTTGGTCAATTGCACGGCCATGGGCGCGGCCGCCGCGATGTCCGCCGCGATGGCCTTGGCTCGCGTCAGCGCTTCTCCGTCGGCGACAACGTGATTGACGATTCCCAGGCTCATGGCACGGGCTGCCGTCAGCTTGTCGTCGCCGGTCAAAAGCAGCTCTTTTGCGGCTTTTGGCCCGGCAATCCACGGCAGCAAGAGCGCCACGGCGCCCGACCCGAACCGCACTTCGGGAGCGCCGAACCGGGTGGATTCGGCAGCCACGGTGATATCGCAGGCCAGAGACAGCTCGAACGCGCCGCCGATGCAGTATCCGTGCACCGCCGCGATGGTCGGCTTGAGGCAATCCCAAAAGCCCATGATGAAATCGAAATCGGCTTCCAGCACACGGCGCCAGTCCTCCGCATTGTACGGTCCGGTGGCCACGCTTGCCTTCATGTCGAAACCCGCCGAGAACGCGCGCCCCTCGCCGGTTACGACGATTGCGTGGACGCCGTCATCGGCGCCGAGCTGCCGCAGTGCCGCCGTGGTTTCGCGCACGAGGTCGGGATCGAACGCATTGAGCACTTTCGGCCGCGCGAAGGTGAGCACCGCAATACGCCCGTCTCGCTCGATGCGGATCTTTTCGTCGCTCATTCGGCGCACCCTCTCAACTGACGCCAAGCCGATCCAAGACGCGGTACGCGGCGATGGTCGCCGAGACCCCAAGCGCCTTGAGATGATGGAAGGGGATGGGCCGAACCGGCGTAAACGGAAATAGCGGTTCGCGCCGGGGCTCGATCGCGAGCCCGGCCAACTCGCGGCCCATGGCGGTTTGCCAGCCGATGCCGCGCCCTTGGCAACCGATCGCCACCAGCAATCCATGCGCCGGAGCGTGGAGCCGGGGAAGGTAGTCGGGATGAATGGCAACGCGCCCTCCCCACCGGTGTGTGAAGCGCACGGTTCCAAGGTAGGGGAACATCTCGGCGATATTCCGTTTGAGATGCGCCCAGTCGCGTTCGGGGCCGGGTTCACGATAGGGGCCACGCCCGCCCATGATGAGCCGCCCATCGCCGTCGAGGCGCCAGTAGCGGATGACGCGGCGCGTGTCCGACGCCAACTCGCCGCCCGGCAGAATGCGCCGCCGGTGTTGCGGCGCCAGCGGTTCTGTCGCGATTTGCAGCGAGTTCGCGGCCACCACGGAGCGGCCGAGACCGTCAATCAACCGCTCGTCCGAGTAGGCGTTCGTGCAGACGAGCACCGTCTCGGCGCTGATCCTAACATCGCGCGAGGCTTGGGCACGCCAACCGTTCGGCGTACGGGCCAGAGCTTTCACCTCGGTTCGTTCATGGATGCGCGCCGTCGCGCGCAGGGCGGCGCGGGCCAATTCGCGTGCATAGGAGAGCGGATGGATGGACCCCGCCCGCCGGTCGGCGAAGCCGCCCAGATACCCCTCCGCGCCTGTGACGGCTGCGATTTGCGCGCTGTCGAGAAAGTCCACAGGGGCGCCGCGCTTGGCCCATTGTTCGGCGCGGCGCTGGCCTCGCCTTGCCGTCGCCTCGCTGTTGGCGGGCTGCATCCAAGCCGTGCGCCGCGCCCCAGCCTCCAGCCCGTGCCGTGCGACGAGATCGAAGACGAGATCCGCCGTTTGGCCAGCGAAGCGCCACAACCTCTCCCCCGTCTCCCGGCCGAACAGCGTCTCCAGTTCGTCTGGATCGTATTTCAGCCCGGGGATCACCTGCCCGCCATTGCGGCCCGAGGCGCCCGAGCCGGGCGTGTGCCGATCGACGACGACGACATCGACGCCGCGCTCGGCCAGATGCAGCGCAGCCGACAGGCCGAGATAGCCGGCGCCGATGACGAGCACGTCGGCTTTCAAGTCGCCCTGAGCCGGAGGCGTCGCGGGAGCGGCGACAGCGGTTTCTTCCCAAAGATTGGCATGTCCGCGTTGCACCGCGATCGCCTCAATAACTGGGCGGCGTAATCGCCCAGATCACTTCCGTCTCGTCCGGGCCGGGGTTGCGATAGCGATGCGGCTTCGTGCTGGGAAAGCCAAAGCTGTCGCCGACCTCCAGCAGGAAGACCTTGCCGTCCACCCAGAGTTCGAGCCGCCCGCGAATGACGACACCGCCCTCCTCGCCGGCATGCGTGTACGGCGCCTCGCCCGACGACGCCCCGGGGGCGAAGCGGGAAGACAACATTTCGAGCGCGCCGCTGAGCGTCGGACTGAGCAGTTCATCCACAATGCCGGGCGAGAAATCCAGCCGCCGCCGGCGGTTGCGCCGCACGACGACGTCACGCTCCCCCTCCGGCACTCCGCCGGCTTCGAAAAACCAGCTGATCGTGACACCGAGGGTCCGGCTTATGGTGTGAAGCGCGTTGATCGACGGCGTCGCGAGGTCGCGTTCGAGCAGGCTGAGATAGCCGATCGACAGGCCGCTTGCCTCCGCCAGGCTGGCGAGGGTGTGGCCGCGCGCCTTACGCAGGCCGCGGATTTCTCCGCCCAAAAAGCGAACCGCGTCCGCGCCGTCGGCCCGCGCCTGGGTGTTTGCAGATGCCGGCCGGCCGCGCGAAACGGCGGAAACCTCGGGCCTGGCAACCCCGTTTCTGGCTTGAGGTTTGTTTTGCATTGACAAAAATAATGCCAAGGAATTTTACTATAGTCAAAGTCGATCTGGAGAGGTGCGTGGCGGAGCGGTACGATGCCGTGATCATCGGCGGGGGGCACAACGGCCTTACCTGCGGCGCCTACCTTGCTCGCGCCGGTCTTAAGACGCTTGTCCTCGAGCGCCGGGCGGTGATCGGTGGCGCTGCCGTTACAGAGGAGGTCGTACCGGGGTTCAAATTCTCCGTATTCAGCTATCTGATGAGCCTTCTGCATCCGAAGGTGATCAGCGACCTCGACCTGCGCAAATACGGGTTCGAGGTCCTGCCGGCCTCCGACATGTTCGGACCGCTTCCCGGCGGCGACCACATCATTTTTTCCGACTCCGTCGCCCGCTCGCAAGCCAGCTTTGCCCGCTTCTCGCAAAAGGATGCGGAGATCTACCCCGAGTTCGACCGCTATCTGACGGAATCCGCGACGATCATCCGCAAGCTGCTGCTCGAGACTCCGCCCGACGTGACCTGCCGCGACTGGCGGTCGGTCAAGGAGACCGCGAAGCTGATCTGGAAATATCGTAAGATCGGCGGCAAGTTCTTCCGTCTTGTCGACTTGCTCACGATGAGCGCGGACGATTATCTTTCCGAATGGTTCGAGAGCACGCATGTCAAGGCAGTGCTCGCCTATTACAGCGGAATCGGCACCTTCGTCGGGCCAAAGAGCCCTGGCTCGGCCTATGTCATCATGCATCATGTGATGGGCGAGCATGCCGGCGCCGGCGGTTGGGGGTTCATCCGCGGCGGCATGGGAACCATCACGCAAGCCATCGCGGCCTCGGGCAAAGCGAGCGGGCTCACGGTTCGCACCGAGGCGGCCGTGGCCGCTATCGAGACACGGAACGGACGTGCGACGGGCGTGACGCTGGAGGACGGCACACAGATCGGGGCTGGCGTCGTCGCCAGCAACGTCAGCGCCAAACTGACCTTCCTAAAATTTTTGCCCGAGGCTAGTCTGCCAGCTGAATTCGTGCGCGACCTGAAAGCGTACCGGACCTATTCGGCGGCGTTCAAGATCAACATCGCCTGCGAGCGGCTGCCGCGGTACACCGCGTTCGACGCCGCGCAATGCGGCTTCGCTTACCCGACCTATGCGCATATCGGGCCGTCCATCGAATATCTGGAACGCGCCTACGACGATGCCAAATATGGCGATTGGTCACGCGATCCGTTCATCACGCCGGTCGCGCCAAGCTTTGTCGACGACACCATTTCGCCGCCGGGCAAGCACGTCGTGCATCTGTTCGGAGGCCACGCACCCTATACGCTGCGCGAAGGTGACTGGGAAACGCGCAAGCCCGACTTCGTGCAAAACGTGCTGCGCGTGATGGACGAGCATGCCCCCGGTTTCTCGAGCGGCATCATCGGGATGCAAGTTCTCACACCACCGGATATCGAGGCTAAAATCGGCTCGCCGCACGGACATATTTTTCACGGGGAGCTGCAGGCCGATCAGCTCTTCTTCGCACGGCCGGCTCCGCATTGGGCCGACTATCGCAGCCCGATCAAGGGACTTTATCAGTGCGGATCGTCCGCGCACCCCGGCGGCGGCGTCGGCGGCGTGCCGGGGCACAATGCGGCGCGCGAGATCTTGAAGGATCTGCGCCGATGACGATCGCACGCGATCTTGCGTTGCGCGCCGGGCCGGGCGCCCCCGAACCGATAAGGGGTCAGGTGTGACACGGGTGGCGACGTTGCTGCTTCTCGCGCCCGCCTTGCTGGTGTTGGGCATCAGCTTCCTGCTGCCGCTCGCCCGGCTCATCGGCATGAGCCTGTCATCGCCGGCTGGCGCGCTGGCGCCGTATCTTGAGCTGCTTGGCGACGATGTCTACCGCAAGGTTTTCTGGAACACGTCGCTGTTCGCTGTCGTCGTCACCGCGGTCACATTGGCCATTGGCTGGCCGACGGCGTTCGCGCTGACGCGGCTTCGCGCTGGCCCGAAAACGCTGCTGTTCGCAGCCGTCCTGATGCCGCTGTGGATCAGCGTTCTGGTGCGCACATTCTCGTGGATGCTGCTGCTCGAGACGAACGGCCCCATCAATCGCGGCTTGCTGGACGCGGGAATCGTCGAAGCGCCGCTGTCCTTGCTGTTCAACCATACGGGCGTGATGATCGGCATGGTTCACGTCCTGCTGCCCTACGCCGTGCTGCCGATTTATGCCGCGCTCATTCGCATCGATCCGGCTCTGCTCCGGGCCAGCGAGGGCCTTGGCGCAAAGCGGAGCACCACGTTTTGGCGCGTGCTTCTGCCTTTGTCGGCGCAAGGCGTTACAACGGCGGCCACCTTCGTTTTCTTGCTGTCGCTCGGCTTCTTCATCACGCCCGCATTGCTGGGCGGGCCCTCGAACATCACGCTGTCGATGCTGATCGAGACGTTCGTCAACGAGCGGTTGAACTGGGCGCTCGCCGGCGCCGCCTCCGTGCTGTTGCTCGCCGTGACGCTCGTTTTCGTTGCGGCGGCTGGGCGTTCCGTCCAAATCGCACGCATCACGGAGGTCCGGTGATGGCCGGCCGCGTTGCGCTTTCGACGTTCGCGGCGCTTGTCGGCGCATTTCTCGTTCTGCCGATCCTTGCCGTCATTCCCGCGGCGTTCAACGCGAGCAGCTTCATTCGTCTCCCGCCGGAGGCTTGGTCGGTGCGCTGGTGGAGTGTCTTCTTCGCCGATCCCTCATGGCGGCGCGCGCTGTTCACCAGCCTTCAAGTCGCAACGCTGGCCTGCGGTCTGTCCGTCATCCTCGGCACCGCGGCGGCTCTCGGCATTGCGCGGCTTGGCGGTCGTACGCGGCAGATCGCTCTTGCGGTCTTCGTCGGTCCCGTTATCGTGCCCGTTATCGTGCTTGCCGTTGCGCTGTATTCGCTTGCGCGTTCGGCGGGTCTCGTCGGTACCGTGACCATGCTTGCAATCGCGCACACGATGCTGGCGCTCCCCTATGTCGCGCTGAACGTTGGCGTCTCGCTTGCCGCGCTAGACCCTCGGCTCGCGATGGCCGCGACAGGTCTGGGCGCCTCCCCGGCCCGCGTCTTTCGCACCATAACGCTGCCCTTGATCATGCCGGGCGTGATCGGCGGCGCGGTTTTCGCTTTCGTGACGTCGTTCGACGAGGTGGTGCTGTCGGTCTTTCTCGCCGGCCCTCAGGTCAAGACATTGCCGGTTCGGATCTGGGAGGAGATCCGTGTCGAGTACACGCCATTGGTGGCGGTGGCGGCGACGATCATGATTGGCCTGGCGTTAGCGGCGGCGGCCGCCAGCCGGCTCTTGCAACGGAGGGCTGCATGACGGCCGTCCGCTTCGCCGGCATTTCCAAGACGTTCGGCGACATCGTGGCGTTGCAGCCGACCGATCTCGACGTTGCGTCCGGCCAATTTCTGACACTGCTTGGACCATCCGGTTCCGGCAAGACGACTCTGCTCAATATCTGTGCCGGGTACTTGGCCCCGAGCGCCGGCTGCGTCATTGTGGGCGATAAGGACGTGACCAGAATTCCGGCCCGTGCGCGCAACATGGGCATGGTTTTCCAGAACTACGCGCTGTTTCCCCACATGACGGTTTTCGAAAACGTGGCTTATGGGCTCCGCGTGCGCCGTATTGATCGGGCCGAGATCGAGCGGCGCGTCACGGATACGCTTGCGATGGTTCAGCTCGGCGGATTCGGGGATCGCGCCATTACTAGGCTTTCCGGCGGCCAGCAGCAGCGCGTCGCCCTGGCGCGGGCTATGGTGATCGAGCCCGACATCCTCCTCATGGACGAGCCGCTCGGCGCGCTGGACCGGCAGTTGAGAAAGGATGTGCAGCTGGAAATCCGCCGCCTGCACATCGCGCGCCCGCGCACAACCATCTACGTGACGCACGACCAGGAGGAGGCACTCGTCATGTCGGACCGGATCGCGGTCATGCGGGCGGGCCGCATCGTGCAGGCCGGCTCGGGCCGCGATCTCTATGAGCGGCCGCTGGACGTGTTCGTCGCGCGCTTCCTCGGCGAGTCGAACCTCATTCCGGGCATCGTCGCCTCTCTTGACGATGGCACGGCGGGCTTGCGCGTCGACGGACTGACAAAACCGATCGAGGGACGCGCCACGCAAGGCCTGTGTCTCCACCAGCCCGCTTTCGCGCTGATCCGGCCCGAAAGCGTCCGTCCCATAGCGGATGGCATTCAGGCCACGGTTGTCGAGCGGGTCTACCTCGGCGAAATCATCGCGCTGCGTCTCCGGCTGCCCAATGCACAGGAGCTGTGGTGCCGTCGCTTCGCCGCGGAAATCCCCGATAGCCCCACGCAAGCCATCGGCTGGGATAGGGCCGCCGTGTCCATTCTGCCAGAACTAAGCCCCGAAGAAAGGAACCAAGTGCTATGTTGACAAGACGCAAGTTTATCCTCGCCGCGGCAGCGGGCGTTGCCGTGAGCCCCGCGGGTCTGACCGCTCTGACGCGGGGGGCACGGGCGCAAGGACGGCCGATGACGTTCTGCTCGTGGGGCGGCGCGCTGAGCGATCTCGAGAAGAAGGCCATGCTCGACCCCTTCGCCAGTGCGAAGGGCATCGAAATCGTGCATGCCTCGCCGACCGCCTACGCGAAGATCAAGGCGATGGTGGAGGCCGGAGCGCCCGAGTGGGACCTGGTCGATGTCGGGGGCCGGTACATTTTCCAGGGCGCCGATTTCCTCGAGCCGCTCGATATGTCGCTCATTCCGAACGCGAAAGCGCTCGATCCCGGTTGGGTCACGCCCAAGGGCATTTTCACTTCGACCGGCGCCACGGTCATAGCGTGGAACACGAAGGCATTTCCGGCCGACAAGGGGCCGGCGACTTGGAAAGACTTCTGGGACGTGAAAGCCTTTCCCGGCGCTCGCGGCCTGTACAAGCAGTTCTACTACAATTACGAAGCAGCCCTTCTCGCCGCCGGAACGGCACGCAAGGACGTGTATCCCGTGACCGAGGACAAGGTGAAGCTCGCGATCGAAAAGCTGGCCGAGCTGAAACCGCACGTAAAAGTGTGGTGGTCGGCGGGAGCGCAGCCGCCGCAACTCCTGGCGAGCGGAGAGCTCGCGATGTCGTCCGCGTGGTCGGGGCGAATTTTTGCTGGCATCAAAGAAAGCGCCCCCATGGCGATGACCTACAAGGACGGCATCGCGTGGGGCAATGCTTGGGTCGTGGTGAAAGGATCGCCGCACAAGAAGGCCGCGATGGAGGCGATCAACTACGCGATTTCCGAGGAGGCGCAGATGCGTCTGCTCGATGTCGGCACCTATGGCCCGGTGCTCGGTGCGGCCGCGGCTAAGGGCGACGCCGCGCAGAAGACCTGGATGGTGACTGCGCCCGATAACGTAAAAGACATGCTGATCATCAACGAGGAGCAGGCGGCGGGCTATTCGGCCAAGTATGAAGCTGAGTGGAACCGCTTTCAGCTCGGCTAAGGCCCGGCGGCCTCGCCCGCGGTCTCCACGCGAGCGAGGCCGGCTTGCATATCCGCGCATGTGAAAACGGTCGGTCCCGCGTGAAAGATAACGCGCTGCAACCCCTCCTTGCCCCGCGCTCGATCGCCTTCGTCGGCGCGAGCGCGCGGCCGAACACGCCCGGTCACGACATGATGCGGGCCATCAAGCGGGGCGGGTTCACAGGCGCGGTCCATCCCGTTAACCCGAATTACCGGGAGATCGAGGGGCATCGCAGCCTCGCCAGCTTGGCGGAACTCGAAGCGCCGCCTGATCTGGCGGTGCTCGCGGTTAAGAACGAGCGTTTGGAGCAGGCGCTTTCCGAAGCCATCGCTGCCGGAGCCCGCGCCGCCGTCATTTTCGCGTCGGGCGTACTGGCCGACGACGCCGCACCGCTTCTCAGCGCGCGCCTTGCCGCCATGGCTCGCAGCGCTGGAATCCCTATTTGCGGCAGCAACTGCATGGGCTTCTATAACGAGATCGACCATGTTTGGATTTGCGGCTTCCCGAGCCCGCGCGACCCGAGCCCCGGTTCGATCGCGCTCATCGCTCACTCCGGCAGTGTCTTCGGCGCGCTCGCTCATAACGATCCTCGGCTGCGATTTGCGCTTGCCGTCTCGCCCGGACAGGAGCTCACGACGACACTGGGGGATTATTTGTCCTACGCTGTCGCGTTGCCGGAGGTGAAAGTCGCCGGCCTGTTCATAGAGACGGCGCGCGATCCGGAAAAATTCCGCTCTGCGCTCGTGCAAGCGGCGGAGCGCAACGTCCCGGTCGTCGCGCTCAAGACCGGACGGACCGAGGCAGCCGCGAAAGCCGCTCTGACGCATACTGGAGCGCTTGCCGGAAACGACGCCGCCTTCGAAGCTCTGTTCGACCGCTACGGCGTCATTCGTGTCGAAACACTCGACGAACTCGCCGCGACGCTGCTCCTGCTCTCAACGGGCCGGCGTGCCGCTCCCGGCGGACTGGCGTCGATCCACGATTCCGGAGGAGAGCGGGAACTGCTGATCGATTTGGCGGAGCGGACCGGCGTTCCGTTTGCACCGCTTACGCGCGAAACCACGGCGCGTATCGGCGAACGCTTGGAGCCGGGTCTTGCCGCCGAGAACCCCCTCGACGCGTGGGGAACAGGCAAGAACTTCGTCACGCATTTCGAAACATGCTTCCACGATCTCGTCGCGGACCGGAATACGGCGCTCGGTCTGCTCGTGGCCGACATCCGCGATGGTTCGTATCTCTATGAGGGATTCGCGGCAGCCGCGCGCTCCGTTGCCGCGCGCACGAACAAGCCCGTGGCGGTGGCGACCAACTACACGCAAGTTCGGCATGACATGCTAGCGCTGGCTCTGACCGAGGCAGGTGTGCCTGTGCTCGACGGAACGCACAATGCGCTTGTCGCTGTCCGCGGCGCGCTCGCTTTCCGCGACTTCCAAGCTCGCGCAATCGATCCAGCGCCGCCGGCCCCGGCGGCCGGCCCGGCCTGGCGGCAGCGACTGCAAAGGAACGCCCCCATCGACGAGGCGGCTGCGCTCGACCTCTTGGCGGACTGGGGCATTCCCGTCGCGGCCCACAAGCTCGTCGCGAGCGAGCAAGAGGCGATCGCGGCGGCGGCAGAGGTCGGCTGGCCCGTCGCCCTGAAGACGGCCATGCCGCACCTCCCCCACAAGACGGAGGCCGGGGGTGTCAGGCTCGGCCTCAAAAACGGCGACGACGTTGCGGCGGCGTACCGCGATTTGGCGACGCGACTTGGGCCGCGCGTCACTGTCTGCGCGATGGCCCCTCCGGGCGTGGAACTGTCCCTCGGCTTCTTTCGCGATCCGCAATTCGGCCCCGTCGTCATGGTGGCCGCAGGCGGGGTCTTGGTCGAACTCATCGGCGACCGCGCCACGGCGCTCGCTCCTTTCGGGCCGGTCACCGCGCGGCGCATGCTCGACCGTCTCAAGGTTCGCCGGCTGCTCGACGGGTTTCGCGGCGCCCCCCCTGTCGACATCGACAAGCTTGCGGGAACGATCGCCCGCTTCTCCGTGCTCGCCGCCGAACTTTGCGATGTGATCGTCGCGATGGACGTCAACCCTGTCATTTGCGGCCACAGCATCGTCGCGGTGGATGCCCTTGTGCAAATCTTCCAGGAGGCCGAACATGGACCTGACGCTTCCGGCTGAGGACATCGAATGGCAGCGCCGCGCGCGCCTTTTCGCGGAAACCGTGCTATTTCCGCATGAAGAACAGCTTGAGCTGGAAGGCTCGCTCCCGCGCGCGATCAAAGACAAGCTCCGCGCGGCTGTCGTCGAGCACGGCCTAAACGCCATCAACCACTCACGCGCTGTCGGCGGTCAAGGCTGCACGCAATTGCAGCAGATCCTGATCAACGAGGAGGCCGGCAAAGCCACCGGCGCCTTGTGGGCGGTAATCTGGCATCCGGCCGTCGCGCTCAAACACGGGACGCAACAGCAGATCCGCGATTACCTGGAGCCGAGTTGTCGCGGAAAGCGGCGGGCCTGCGTGGCCATAACGGAGCCGGACGCCGGTTCCGACACGAATAGCATAGCAACGCGCGCTCAACGAACGGGAGACCGGTTCCGCATCAGCGGTGAAAAGTGGTTTGTAACCACGGGCGACGAGGCTGATTATGTCATCGTGCACGCGCTTGTCGACGGAGACGCCGGCCGGCCGACGCTGTTCCTCGTCGACAAGGAAACACCCGGCCTGTCCATCAAGCGAGAGCCGAAGTTCACGCATACCTATGTGTTCGGCCATCCCGAGTTCTTATTCGAGGATGTCGAAGTCGCGGACGACCGCGTGCTTGGCGGCATTGGGCAAGGCCTCGAACTGACCAAGGATTGGTTCGTGGAGGCGCGCCTGCAAATCGCGGCCAACTGCCTCGGCGCATCCATCCGCGCTTTTGAGCTGGCCAACGATTGGGCCTCGCGGCGCGTGCAGTTCGGTCAGGCGATCCGCCATTTTCAGGCCATCGAGTTCATGCTTGCCGACATGGCGGCCGAGATCATGGCCGCCAAAAGCTTGATCTATCGGGTCGGCTGGGAGATCGACCACGGCCTCGACCGCAAACTGGCGCACGCGCGCGCCAGCGTGGTCAAGCTGTTCGCCTCCGAAATGGCTGGCCGCGTGCTCGACAAGGCTGTGCAGATCTTCGGCGGCCGCGGCTACATGCGCGAAAACCCGGTCGAGCGCCTGAACCGGGATGTGCGCGTCGATCGCATCTGGGAGGGGACCTCCGAAATTCAGCGCGTCATCATCGGAGCGCAGATTGCCAAGCGCGGGACCGGGGTGTTCACGGGCTGGACCTGACAGTCCAATAGCGCGCAGAAGGTCGTAGCGCTGCGTGGCGCATTGTGATGGCCGAGTAGGGGTTGCGCTGTCGAAGGGCCCGGATAGGGCCTGCCCCTCGGAGAGGCGGGGACCGATCCGATATTGCGCAGCCTCAACATCTTGCGGCAGGGCGCCTGACGCGGAGATTTCCTCAGTAAACCGCAAGCGCTCCAATACAGCAACCAGCTAGCGTCGGGGGGGCTGCGACGCTGTGATCGCGGCCTTCATCGACGCATGGCGGTTGTAGAGAACTTGCAACTGATCGGGTGTCAGCACGCCGGTCGGCGCCGCACCGAGATCCTGCTGCAAGCCGGTGATCGCCTGCTGCATCGTCCCCG
>Ga0136634_10000088_pt1 | contig 44074 bp, 44 predicted proteins | sample AntDrymUQ8332106_2_FD_104654 | JGI IMG/M metagenome (GOLD analysis project Ga0136634, IMG submission 104654) | Polar desert sand microbial communities from Dry Valleys, Antarctica - metaG UQ833 (21.06) | ecosystem: Environmental > Terrestrial > Soil > Desert | place: Antarctica: Dry Valley... | reverse complement strand
GCAAGATCTGCTCGACGACACCGATCACCGGATCCCAAACCCGCACCGTGCCGTCGGCGCTCGCGGAGGCCAGCAGCTCCCGCCGCCCCACCCGCACCGCACACACCCCGTTCACCCCACTGGTGTGGCCCTCCACGACCTGCACGACGACACCACTCCCCGGATCCCAGACCCGCACCGTGCCATCGTCGCCCGCGGAAGCCAGCAGCTCCCGCCGCCCCACCCGCACCGCACACACCCCGTTCACCCCACTGGTGTGGCCCTCCATGACCTGCTCGACGACACCGATCACCGGATCCCAAACCCGCACCGTGCCGTCTGCGCTCGTGGAGACCAGAAGTTCCCGCTGGGCCACCCGCACCGCACACACCCCGTTCACCCAGCTGGTGTGGCCGTGCAAGACCTGCACGACCACACCACTCTCCGGATCCCAAACCCGCACCATGCCATCGACGCCCGCGGAAGCCAGCAACTCCCGCCGCCCCACCCGCACCGCACACACCCCGTTCACCCCACTGGTGTGACCCTCCACGACCTGCTCGACGACACCACTCTCCGGATCCCAGACCCGCACCATGCCGTCGACGCCCGCGGAGGCCAGCAGCTCCCGCTGCCCCACCCGCACCGCACACACCCCACGCACCCAGCTGGTGTGGCCCTCCAGGACCGTGCGCTCGGCCCGGCGCGGTACGGCGGCCCAGATTCCGCGATAGGGCGCGTTGTATAGGGAGTCGCGGAACGTCGTTGACGCGCTGTCGATCGTCTCGGTCACGCTGAGCATGGCCAGCCGGTCGGGTGGGGCGGCCGGGATGGCTCGCGGTGTCATCCGCAGCAGGTGCGCCGTGTCACGGCCCGGGAGTGTCCGGGCATGAGCCGCTGCGGGGATGAGCCGGCGAAGATCGGCGTGGAGCACGTAGTCGGTCTCGGCGAGCAACTCGTCGACCATATTGGCGCGCACGGCGTGGCCCGGCAGGGACCGGAACAGATACGGCGGGGCGTTCTCCCAACCGATCCGCGCCCCGTGCTCGACGAATGCCCTAGTCAAGGCGGCCTCGTCGAGAACTGCCGTCATGAGTCGGCCTCTGGCCGTTCCCAGGGCGTCGCCCAACGCTTGGTGGAAGAGTCGGAACGCCGACGTTGCGGTCCGTCCGGTGGATTCGACGAGGAAGTTCGCGGCGGAGCCGGACGCGAACTGTCTCAGCTGTGCCACCGTGACCTCCGCTCCGCCGAGAGCCCGGGTAGCGAGTTGCCACAGCTCGAGGGTGAAACCAGGCACTTCGGCAAAAGCCAGCGCGGTGAGCAGCACTCGGGCAGGGGCGCTCCCGACCGGAGCAAGCCGGTCCAGAAACGTGTCCAGCGTCGACTCCACGCTGGCGGTGAACGCAACGGCGTCCGGGCCGACCGGGTGCTCGTCGTACAGCCCATGGGTACGGGCGACGAGCCCAGCGATCAGGAAGTTCCGGTCGGCGAGCTCGGCGATCCGCCGCGCGACCGGCGCGGCAACGGCATCGGGTTGATAGGGGTTGCTCGGCCGCTCGTCACCACGCAGCTGCAGGGTGGCCTGCGCATAGGCGGTGAGGTCGTCGACGGCGAAGTACCGCGAGTCGTCGAGGTCGATGATCGTGCAGGCCGGACCGAAGATCCGCAGCAGATCCCCGGCGTCGTCGCCGCGCCGCGTTCCGACCAGCACCTGCGCGCCCACGTCGGCACACGTCGCGGCGATCGGGAGCACGATCCGGGTCACGACGGCGCGCGCCTGCTCCGGATCGCTTGCCTCGTCCAGGGCGTCGACGACCAGGTTGAACCGCTCCCGACCCCGCTCGGCGAGCACCACCCGCAACGCGCCGGGTAGGTCGTCGACTCGTTCCGGAATCGGGGCCGACGCGGCTCGGGCGATCTCCATCGCGACGTCGAGAGCGGTCTTGCCCTTGGCGTGCACCGCACAGGCCACGGACCCGACGCCCGCCCGCGGCGCGCTGTCGTCCACCGGGAGACCGGCGTGCATCTCGACGTCCGCCGTGGTGACGATCCGCCCCAGAACCGCGGACTTGCCCACCCCGGGGGAGCCGGTGATCACCAAGGCCTTCCGATCCAGTGCCGACCGATCCAGCCAGGCCACGATCTCGGTCAACGCGGCGGTCCGGCCCTGGAAGCGATGGCCACGCTCGGAAGCCACCGAGACCCCCCGGGACCGGGGATCCCAGTGCCGGTCGGCCTCCCGGTCCCCCGCCAGCGTCCAACCCCACGCCGCCTTCGCGACATCGTCGCTAGCGGCGATCTTCCACTCGGTCAGCAGCCGGATCCTCTCGGCCGGCAGGTACCCGTCGGCCTGATGCAGCGTGATCGCCCGGCCGTCCCCCCGGTCGTTGGCCTCCCCCACGACACCGATCACGGCGCCGTAGTCCGGGCACCACAGCCCTCCGCCGCTGAAGCCCGGTTCCACGTGGTAGCGCGAGTCAGCGTCCAGTCGCACCCAGCCGTAGCCGAGCGACGTGCCCACCGCGCCGTCGGCCGCGCTCCCCCTCGGATCGCCGTGCGCGAACCCGAACGCCCACCACGCCAGCCCGACCACATCACCGGGCTTCGGGCACCGCAACGGCGCCGCCGCCATCCCCGCCGGGATCGGATCCCGAAACTCCACGATGGCCAGGTCGGCCATCGGATGCTCGGCAAGCCGCACCGCGTCCGCCGCCCGCCGAGTCGCGGACGGGTTCTCACACATCGGGAACGCCACCCACATCTGAGCCCGCACCGCACCGAGGCGCGTCACGACATGAGCCGAGGTCAGAACGCGATGGTCATCAATGACGACGGCTGTCCCCACGGGCTCGTAGTCATCGCGGGACGTGTGGATTGCAGCGACCCATGACGCGGCCAGCGGCGCGCACCCGGACATGCGAGCGGGCCGGCTCAGCTCGCGCCGTCGGGTCGAGGGCTCCAGGTCATCTCGATCTCGAAGTTCCCCTCGGTCGCGGCCTTCGCGACGAACCAGTTCGCGGTGCCGCTGACCTTGATCCCGAACTTCACCGTAACCTCATCCGGCGCCGCCTCGCGCACCCGGTCCAACACCACCCGCGCCGCCTCGACCGCCGGGGCAACAGCATCCCGAATCCGGCCTGCTATCTCCGCAGGACCCGCTGGCCGGAAACCTGCGCTCGGCTCGATCTCGAACCGGACAACCGTCTCCTCGTCAAGCGCGTAGGTGACCACGCTGGCAGCCATCGAACCGTCCCCTCGTCACCAGCCTCGACGATCAACAAAAACTCGCACTCACGACCGCAGTACCGCGCGCCCAGAGCCAGCTCAGCGTATCGACGTGAGCAGGGCGGTGGCTCACCCGGCAGTGCCCATCCGGTAGGCCAGGCCACGCAGCTCCCAACCACCCGCGTCCCGAAGTGTCTTCCCGAGCAGGTCTGCCACGGTCTCGCGGACGTAGAAGTTCGCATGGATCAACTGCGAGGCGAGGTCCTCGGCCTGCCGCAGCGCCGTGATGGTCTGCTCCCGGGTACGGCGCGCGGTGGCGAGTCCGCGACCGAGATCGGCATAGAACATCGCCTGGCGTCCGGCAGAGGGGATGCCCGCGACATCCACGCCGCGGGCCAGCTCGCCGACGCGGCCGCCGTCGCCGAGCTCAACGGCGAGGGCTATCCGCCAGACACCGACGTTGCGGGGACCGAAATGCAGGCCTCCGAAGGTGCCGTCGCCGGTGACACCCGCTACCGCAGTGGCCTCATCCAGATGCGCGGTGACGTCGCTGGGGCAACCGAGCGCGGCCGCGTGCAACGCGGAGGCCAGGTGCAGCATCCCGTGGACCTGCTGAGCGTCCCCGGTCTCGCCCGCGGTCTCGTCGGCAGCTCGCTGAGCCAGGCTCAGCGAGCGACGACGCGCCTGATCACCGAGCACTGCCTCCGCCCGGATGAACTCGGCAAGACCCACCCACCGAGGCTCGCCGATCGCGAGCGCCGTGGCGTGCAGATGCCCGGCAGCCATCCACGCCAGCTCATCGTGACCCAAGGTCCTTCGCGAGATAGAACGCCGCGAAGAGCACCTCCGCCAGCATCCTGCGCGCCTTGCCGCTGCCCAGCACGTGCAGCTCACCGATCAGCGACGGGACAGCCTCGGCTATGGCTCCGAAATCGCACGCCGCGCATGCCGAGTTGACGAAATCAACTTCTGGTCGGAGCTCGGTCACCACCCGAGGCGGCCCACTCACCGTGGACTCCCCCAGCTCGATGTCCCGCAACACAGCGCGCAACCTCGGTGCCGCCGCGTGTCCCTCGGCCTGATCGCGGTCTACCGGCGCGTAAGGCTGCCCGGTCAGCTCAGACGGAGCGACCCGCAACGCCGCAGCGAGCGCTTCGAGGGTGGACCGCTTATCCACCGGACGCTGCCCATTCTCGATCATCGACAGGTAGGAACCGGACACCCCCGCCAGCCCGGCCGCCGCCCGCTGCGACAGGCCCCGCCAGGCGCGTACCTCCCGCAGCCGAGGACCGATCGACGCGTCGGTATCGTCGTCCATGTCCGAGACCCCACCTCTCGGGCCGCGCCCCCGGAGCCCGCACGCTCGCGGGGGCATCTTGTGTTCTTGCGCGACACGCTACCTCGGGTAACCGACGCCGAAGCCTCCGCACGTCACCGGCCCGCGATACCCGTTCCCGGGTTGGCAGATCCCGCCGCAGATCACAGCGGCCCGGCATCGTCGGATACCGGGCCGCTTCCCGTCGCTGGGGCTGATGGCCGCACCCGCCTCGGAAGCAGTGGAGCGCGCGCCTGTCGTCGCTCGGTTGATCAGGCGCAGTGCACTGTCGGGGGTGTCGCGTCAGGACGACCCCCGGGCACGGCGTGGTCCTACACGACGCAACCGGTGACGACCGCCGGGACCGACCTGCAACCGACGAAACGGCCTGACCAACACCTCACGCAGCCGGATACCAGCGGCGCGGACGCGGGCGCCGAGCCGCTGGCGGACGCGGTGGCGGCGGCACAACCGCTGTCGCGGCTCCCCGTTGCGGGGCAGGTCGATCCCGCGGCCGCACCTGCTGCAGCGGGAACGTATCCGCATCAGCGGGCACTTCCGGTGCTGTGCTCGCCAGGAACCGCAGCCAGGGTCTCCCGGGCGAGCACCGCCAGGCTGTGCAACCGGCACGGCCAGCGGCGCCACTCGGGTTGCCAGCTGCGCGGGCAGGCTGTGCAGTGGCCGCTGCCGTCGTCGAACGTGCTCGGCGAGCACCCGGTCGACCAGCTCGCGCTGGCGGGCGATGGACTCCACGAGCGAATCAGCCATGGTGCGCACCAGCGGCCAGCGGGTACGTGACAGAGCGGAGCAGAGTCCGCAGCGTGTGACTCACGCGGACAGAGGATGGCGGCGACGACGCCCGAATATTTCACACCCGGTGAGCAGACCGGCGGTTTACCCGGCAAGGCCCATCCGGTAGGCCAGACCACGCAGTTCCCGGCCGCCCGCGTCCCGACGGGCCCTCCGGAACAGGTCCGCCACGGTCTCGCGAACGAAGACGTTGTTGTGCACGAGTTGCGGGGCGATCTCCTCGGCAGTGAGCAGCGCGGCCACCGCCCGATCCCGGGTGGCGCGCTCCGCGGCCAACCCGCGCCCCAGGTCGGCGTAGAACATCGCTTGACGCGCCGTGGACGGAACCGCCGACGGGTCGACGAGGCGGGCGATCTCGCTGACCCGACCAGGCTCCCCCAGCTCGACAGCCAGCGACACCCGCCAGATACCGACGTTCTCGACGCCGAAGTAGACCATCCCGAACTCCGGCACCCCGGCCGGCACCGCACCGGCAGCGGCCTGCGCCTCGGCCAGGTGCCCGGCGGCGTCATCGCCCCGGCCCAGGGCAGCACAGGCCAGCGCGGCGTTGAGATGCACCGCGCCGTACATCTGCACGGCGTCGGAGTCGGCGAGCGCGGGCTCCAGCTCCTCAGCGGTGTGCACGGCCAGGGCCAACGACCGCTCCCGGCTCGCGCCGCCCACCGTCAGGGCACGCAACCACCCGGCCAACCCCAACCACGCCGGCTCGTCCAACTCCTCGGCCACGGTCTGCGCGTGGACCGCCGCCAACACCGGCAACCCGACCAGCCCCAGGGTCTTGGTGAACTCCTCCGCAGCGTGGTAGCAGTGCATCAGCCCATGCAGAACCTCCCGACGATGCCCAGGTTCATGCTTCACCGCGGCGTGCAGGTCGGCGAGCAGGGCCGGCAACACCCGCCCCTGAGCGACGTAATCGGCGGCCGGGCGATAAACGGTGTTGAGCCTGTCCAGCTCGGCGACCACCTCCGGCCAGGGTCGCCCGCTCGGCGCCCAAGCATCCCCCAACGCCGGCTCCGCAAGCACCACCTCCAGCTCAGCAACCGCCGCACGTGCCTCGGCCGTCATCGGGTCCTTCGGCCGGTAGGGCTGCCCGGTCAGCTCAGACGGAGCGACCCGCAGCGCGGTGGCAAGCGCTTCGAGGGTGGACCGCCTGTCCACCGAACGCTGCCCATTCTCGATCATCGACAGGTAGGAGCCGGACAACCCAGCCAGCTCCGCCGCCGCCCGCTGCGACAGACCCCGCCAGACACGCACCTCACACAGCCGACGACCGATCGACGCCTCGGTATCGTCCTCCATGTCCAAGTCCCCACCTCTCGGTCCGCGCCCCCGGACCCACATGCTCCCGGGGACATCTCGGATCCTCACGCAACACGCTACATCCGGTGACCGACGCCGAAATGCCCAGCGGTCACCGACCAGCAACACCCGTAACCCGGGTCGGTAGTCTTGGACCGGCCGTCGACGACGAACGCGACGGCATCGTGCCGCCCAGCATGTGAGCCAGCCGACCGGCTCGGAGAGTATCGGCAATCTGGCCGGGTGTGAAACGTTCGAGATCGGCGCGTTCCAACTGCTGTACCTCACGCATGCCAACCATTATGATCACCGGTCCGTCATCGCCGCGATCTGCTATGCCCCCGTACCGAATGATGTCAGATGGTTACTGTAACCGGTGGGTTTCGCCAGCTTCGAACGCGGCCACCGTCGCGACCATAGCGCGGCCCCGGGCGGCGATTGCCGGCTGCTCGCCGAGGTTGCGGGACGAGGTCGGGCTACCACGCGAGTGCCAACCCGCAGCCAACGCAGCCCGCAACATCAACCAGGACCGTACGCCGCCGATCGGCCAGAACACCGTCCGTGCTCACGAACCCTCCGGCCCCCCAAAGGTGCGGATCACAGAGAGCATGTTGCGCAGCATGTCCACTGCGTCCGGGGACACGCCGTCCGGGTTGAAGTGCATGATGTCGTTACGGAGATGGCGCAGCTCGTCGAGCCGGGCCACGAACACGACGCGGTCGAGCGGCCAGCCCAGCTTCGCCCAGCGTGCAGGGTTCTCCAACACTCGCTGGTAGTGGCCCATGGTCATGTCGTCCTGCGAGGTCAGCTTGCGTTGTCCCGGCCACTCGCAGATCGGGCGAATTTCTTCGTCGAATTCGAACGTGCGCCACATGATCTGCCGGAGTTCCTGGTCCAATTCTCCGATCAACAGGAACGGGAGAGTCCGGTCCCCGTACAGCCCCACGACGTCTGCCGTGGTGACGATGCCCGAAATCTCCATGTGGTCGTTGCGCATAAGCACGAAATCGTCAGACTGCAACATCGGCAGCACATGGTTCAGATCGTGGTCGTAGGGCAGGTCCTTGGCCGGCACGATCGCATCCGAGAAGAGCGCGTCCGGGTCCTTCAGCCGGGCACGGGCGATTGACTGCCAAGTGATGGCTCCATCGATCTCGTACTTGTTCCTCAGCACGGGGAGCTGCGAGAAGTCGTCCAGCAGCATCTTAGTCATAGCCTCCTCGAAGGTGGCATTCGGCTTGACCCATATGAGAACCCTCGACGCGTTCATAAGGTTACCGAGTGTCAGACCGATCTTGCCGCGCTCGACCACCTCCGCCGGAAGCACCACGATGTCGGCACTGTCCGTGCCCGTTCCACGGTCCTCCACGGTGGCGGGCTCCGGTTCCGCAATGACCAGCCTCACGTCGTCGTCCAACGTCACGCTCAAGAAGTTCGGACTGGTCGTTAGCCCACGGTTGTCCAAGTCCGCCTCGACGCGCAGGCTGATGCGGGACCCGCGAGCACGGCCACCCCAGTGACGGAGGAGATCGCGCACCGTAACGACATGTGGTTCGCCGTCGTCGGCATCCTCCCGCGCCTGCTTAAGGAACTCGTGGCGAGACAAGAGCGACTCAGACGGAGTGATCGCATCCTCGTCCACCTCAGCAGGTTCAGCCGACGTTTCTCTCGCGACAGTATCCAGCAGTTGTGCTCGCAAAGTGTGGAGAGTCGCCCCCTCCTTGGTGACCCAGGCCGTCCAACCGTCGATCTGCCCAGTGCCTACAGCAACCCGTGCCGCAGCCGACGGTGTGACGTGCCGTCGGCCGTCGACCAGGAGCGACCCGCTCTTCTCCACGATGGCCGTATGCGTCTCGCCCGCGCGTGGGCGAGCGAAGGTCAGCTCTTCCCCGACGGTGACGAGCCCGGCTTTGAGCAGATCGCGCACCGTTACCCTCCGCCCGTCGAGCAGATAGCTCGCCCGTTTACCGTCGTCCACCATTCCTTACTCCTTCTCGTCTCCACAGTCGCCAGCAGGTACAGTCACCCGCCAGCTCAGTCCCTGCTCATTAACACCTTCCGCGCCGCTGCGTGCTCCGTCGATGACACATAGGCACATAGGCTCGCCCGACCGAGAGTTGCTCCAGCGCATCAGACATGTCCTCTCCCGGCGGTCCACGCAGGAATCCGGCGATCGTCCGACTATGCGGATAGTCATCGTATACGCCTGATGGGGCGTTAGGAGGCGTAATGCAATAAATAAACCATGAAAAATAGCACAAAATGGCATCTGCGCTGGTCAGGGCGCCGGAGCCCCCTCCGAAACAAACAACTTATTTCATTACGGCTACTTACCGCAGGTGGGAAATAAAATGGGCGGTGTCTCCGTAGAGGATCACCGCCCATTCGACCTGTCGGGACGACAGGATTTGAACCTGCGACCCCTTGACCCCCAGTCAAGTGCGCTACCAAGCTGCGCCACGTCCCGGCCGCCCCCGAGGAGGGGCCCGGTCAGCCTACCGCACGACTGATCCGTGACCCCGTTCGGCCGGGCGCGGTCCCCCGACCCCGCAGCCGCAGGCTCCAGTACTCCGGCGGCTGCGGCGCGCTCAGTTTCCATGCGTGACAGAGCGTGCACCACCGCCGTTGGTCGCCTGACGTAGGCGACCTTCGTGGGTACCGATCGGTAACTACGTCACCGACTGTGTGTGGCTGGCCGGGTCGGCGCCGCCCGCTGCGACGACGAGCCCGGCCGTAGCACCCAGGGGCGGAACAGGGCTCAGGGGGAACGTCGCCCGCACCGCGAACCCGCCGCCCGGCGCCGGTCCGGCCGACAGCTGGCCGCCCACCGAGGTGACGCGCTCCACCAAGCCCATGAGGCCGGCGCCACCGCTACCGAACGCGTCGCGGCGTCTGCGGTCGGATCGCGGCGGCGCGGCCGGGTTGCTCACCTGTACGCCCAGCTCGTCGGGTCGCCAGCACAGCTCCACCCGGACCGGAGCGCCGGACGCGTGCCGCGTGGCGTTGGTCAGCGACTCCTGGACCACGCGGTAGGCCGCACGACCGACACCGGAGGTGAGCTCGGCCACCGTCCCGCTCTGCGCGATCTCGACGTCGACGCCGCTCGCCTGCGCGCCGGCCACCAACGCGGCGATCTCCGTGAGGCCGGCGACCTGCTCACCGCCGCTGTCCAGCAGGCCGAGAGCGGTGCGCATCTCGGCAAGCGCTCTCTTGGCCAGTGTCCGGATCCGCTCGGCCGCCTGCCGCGTCTCGTCGTCGGCGGTGGAGGCGGCCAGGGCCGCGGCCCCGACCGCGATCAGCGTGGCGTGGTGGCCGACGGCGTCGTGGATCTCCCGCCCGATCCGGGCGCGTTCCTGCGCGCGGGCCGCGTCCTGCGACGCGGCGACAGCGCTCTCCCGCGCCCGTTCCAGCTCGCGCAGGCTCGCGGTGAGCCGGGCGCGCGTGCTCATGAGCAGCCCCATGGCGGCGGGGGCTCCGGCGAAGAGCCCGGCGAACGCCACCGTCAGCGCGCTGTCCTGCCAGGCCAGGTCCTGCGTGACCAGCACCGGCCCGACGGCCGCGACGACGGGCAGCGCCAGCCACGGCAGGGTCCTCGACACCCGGCCGCTGCGCCGGCCCAGCGCGTAGAGCGCCACGAGCGCGGGCGGCCATCCGAGCCCGCCCGCGAGTCCCCACAGCCCGCCGAGCAGGGCCAGCGGTGGCCAGACGTGCCGCAGCGGCAACAGCGCGCACGCCACCAGCGCCGCGGGCACCGACCAGGAGAAGGGCGGGTGGCCGAGCAGCGCCGCCACCGCCGGCACCCCGACCGCAGCCAGCTCCAGTCCCGTCCGGCGGACCACCGTCGGCCACCGCTGCCGCCTGGATCCGATCATCCGACCCTCCAGCCCTGCGCCAGCAGCGCGGCCTGCACCCGGTTTGCGGCGCCGATCTTGATCAGCAGCGCCGACACGTACTTCTTGACGGTGGCCTCGGCCAGCCCCAGCCGGCCGCCGATGGCCGCGTTCGACTCGCCGGCCGCGAGCCCGCGCAGCACCTGCCGCTCGCGCAGCGTCAGGTCGTGCGGCCGGGCCGGGAGCGGTTCGGGCGAGCCCGCGGCCAGCCGCGGCAGCAGCCGCGCGGTGATCCGGGGGTCGAGGACGGCGCCGCCCGCGGCCAGGTCGAGCACGGCCCGGACCAGCGTCTCGGGCTCGGCGTCCTTGAGCAGGAACCCCTGCACGCCGATCCGCAGCGCCTCGCAGACGTAGTCGTCGAGGTCGAACGTGGTGAGCACCGCGGCGGGCGGCGCGTCGGGGCGCGCGCAGAGCACCCGCAGCGCGGCGAGCCCGTCGGTGCCCGGCATCTGGACGTCGACGAGCACGACGTCGGGACGGTGCGCGTCGACGGCGGCCAGCAGCGCGGCGCCGTCGTGCGCCTCACCGACGACCCGGACCGACCCGCCGGCCTCCAGCACGGTTCGCAGCCCGGCCCGCAACAGCGGCTCGTCGTCGGCGAGCACGACTCGGACCGGAACCGGGCCGGGCTCCACTTCCACCGTCACATGCCGAGGGTAACGGTAGCCGCCAGTCCGTTCCGTGGCTCAGCCCTTGCGGGACCGTTTCTCCCGCACTCGCACCGAGATCCGCACCGGTGACCCGGTGAACCCGAACTCCTCCCGCAGCCGCCGTTCGAGGAACCGTCGGTAGCTGGCCTCCAGGAAACCGCTCGTGAACAGCACGAACGTCGGCGGCCGGGTCTGCGCCTGGGTGGCGAACAAGATCTTCGGCTGCTTCCCGCTGCGGACCGGCGGCGGCGTCGCGGCGATCACCTCGGCCAGCCAGCCGTTGAGCCTGCCGGTGGGGACCCGCTGGTCCCAGGACTCCAGCGCCGTCCGCAGCACCGGGGCGATCTTCGCCACCGACCGGCCGGTCAGCGCGGAGATGTTGATCCGTTCGGCCCACTGCACGCGGACGAGGTCGCGCTCCAGCTCGCGTTTCATCGCGAGCCGTCGGTCCTCGTCGACGAGGTCCCACTTGTTGAAGACGAGCACGAGCGCCCGCCCGGCCTCCTCCACCATCGTGATCACGCGCTGGTCCTGCTCGGCGATCGGCTCGCTCGCGTCGATCAGGACGACGGCCACCTCGGCGACCTCGATCGCCGCGCGGGTGCGCAGGCTCGCGTAGTACTCCATGCCGCTCGCGGTCTTGACCCGCTTGCGCAGGCCCGCGGTGTCGACGAACCGCCAGATCTCGCCGTCGAGCTCGACGAGCGAGTCGACGGGGTCGATCGTGGTGCCGGCGACCTCGTGCACGACCGACCGGACCTCCCCGGAGACCTGGTTGAGCAGGCTGGACTTGCCGACGTTGGGCTTGCCCACGAGCGCGACGCGGCGCGGGCCGGCGACGCCCTGCCCGAAGTCGTCGCGCGGGGAATCGGGGAGCACATCGAGCACGGCGTCGAGCAGGTCACCCGAGCCGCGGCCGTGCAGGCCGCTGACCGGGTGCGGCTCCCCCAGCCCGAGCCGCCATAGCGCGGCGGTGTCGGAGGTGAGCCGGTCGTCGTCGACCTTGGTGGCCGCGAGGAGCACCGGACGGTCGGAGCGGCGCAGCACCCGGGCGACGGCCTCGTCGGTGGCGGTGGCGCCGACGCTCGCGTCCACGACCAGCAGCACCGCGTCGGCGGTCTGCATCGCCAGGTCGGCCTGCGCGGCCACGGCCGCGGCCAGGCCGGTGGCTGCGGGCTCCCAGCCGCCGGTGTCGACGAGGGTGAACCGGCGGCCGTTCCACAGCGCGTCGTAGGCGATCCGGTCGCGGGTGACGCCCGGGATGTCCTGCACCACCGCCTCGCGGCGCCCGAGCAGCCGGTTGACCAGCGTCGACTTGCCGACGTTCGGTCGCCCGACGACGGCCAGCACCGGGGCGGGCGCCACGCCCTCGGCGACCCCGTCCGCGTCCGCGTCGGCGGCGGCGAACTCGCCGGGATCGAGCCCCAGCGGGCCCTCGGTGTTGGTGCTCATGCGTTGCTCCGTACGTCGTCGAGTTCTCGAACCATCCCGGCCAGCGCGACCCGGACGGTCTCGGTGGCGGCGGCCAGCCCAGCCCGGCCCCCGCCGGGCGGGATCGGCACCGGCTCTCCCACCAGCACGTCGACGCGCGGGCGCCAGCGCCGGCCGGCGCCATCGGGGCGCCGGGTGCCGCGACAGACCACCGGCAGCACCACCGCGCCCGTCGTGCGAGCCAGCCACGCCGCACCGTGCTGGGCCGCGGCGACCTCACCCACGCCACGGGTGCCCTCGGGGAACACCGCGACCAGCCCGCCGGCGCGCAGCACCGCCACCGCGGCCAGCAACGGCCGCCGGTCCGCCGCACCACGGCGCACCGCGAGCTGCCCGATCCGGGGCAACGCCCAGCCGAGCGGGCCCGCGAACATCTCCTGCTTGACCAGGAACACCGTGCGCCGTCGGAGCAGTCCGAACAGCAGCGGCCCGTCGACGAACGCGCTGTGGTTGGCGACGAGCACCACGGGACCGGTGGCCGGCACGCGCTCGCGATGGTGCACCCGCAACCGGTAGAGCGGGGCGAAGCACCAGGTCCCGACCCACCGGGCAAGGTCGTGCAGCCGCGGCCAGGAACCGGGCGGCAGGTCCCCGGTACCGCCGACGGCGCTCACCACACCATGCCCCGTTCTACCACGAGCGCCACCAACTCGGCCAACACAGCGGCGACGCTGAGGTCGTCGGTGTCCAGCACGACAGCATCCGCGGCGGCGTGCAGCGGCGAGGTTTGGCGGGTGGAGTCGAGCCGGTCCCGGCGGCGGACGTCGGCCAGCACGGCGGTGACGTCCCCGGCCCGCCCGTTCCTGCGGTCCTGGGCGCCCCGGCGGACGGCCCGGACCTTTTCCGATGCGGTGAGGTACACCTTCAGCAGGGCGTCCGGCACGACGACGCTGCCGATGTCGCGGCCCTCGACCACGATCCCGCCGCAGGTCATCAGCGCGTCGGCGACGATCGCGCGCTGCTGGCTCACCAGCACCGCGCGGACCTCGGGCACCGCGGACACCGCGCTCACCGCGCGCGTCACCTCGGGCCCGCGGATCTCGGTCTCGACGTCGACGCCGCCGAGCAGGATCGCCGGCGCGGCCGGGTCGGCGACCGACCGCAGATCGGCGGCCGCGCCGACGGCGACACGCGTGGCCTCGGGATCGGACCCGTCGAGCCCAGCTCGCAGGACCGCGAGGGTCAGCGCCCGGTACATGGCGCCGGTGTCGAGGTAGGCGGCGCTGCAGGCGACGGCGAGCCGGCGCGACACCGTCGACTTCCCGGTGCCCGACGGGCCGTCCATCGCCACGACGCCATGCAGCCGCCCCACCACCGCGCACTCCTGTTCCCGGCCCCCCAGCCTGCCCGTCTGCCCCGCGCCACCGACCATCATGCCGTGCACCGATCCGAACCGGAGCCTCGGCTACATCCCCACCGTGCGGTAGAGGGAGCCCACCTCGGGCCGGGTGAGCGGGCGGATCCGGCCCGGCCGCTGCTCACCGAGCCGCACCTCGCCGATCGCGGTGCGCACCAACCGCTGCACCGGGTACCCGACCTCCTCGAGCAACCTGCGCACCACGTGCGTGCGCCCTTCGTGGATCACCAGCTCCACCAGGGACCGGCCGGCGTGGGCGTCCACCAGCTTGAACGCGTGCACCGACACCGGCCCGTCGGCGAGCTCGACGCCGGCCCGCAGCCGGCGCCCCAGGTCACGGGCGACCTGGCCCATGACCTCGGCGGTGTAGGTCTTCGCCACCTCGAACGAGGGGTGCAGCAGCCGGTGCCCGAGGTCACCGTCGTTGGTGAGCAGCAGCAGGCCCTCGGTGTCGGCGTCGAGGCGGCCGACGTGGAACAGCCGGTCCCGACGCTCGGCGACCAGGTCGCCGACGCAGGGCCGGCCACGGTCGTCGGCCATCGTCGACAGCATCCCGCGGGGCTTGTTCAGGGCGAGATGCACGAGGTCATCGCGCACTACGACGCGCGAGCCGTCCACGTGCACGACCGCCGTCTCGGGATCGACCCGGCGGCCCATCTCGCGCACGATCTTCCCGTCCACGCTCACCCGGCCGGCCGCGATCAGTTCCTCGGCGGCGCGCCGGGAGGCGACACCGGCCTGGGCCAGCACCTTCTGCAGGCGGACGCCGTCGGGTCGAGCCTCGGTGTTCATCACGTCATCCTCGTCCTCACAGCTCGTCGATCGCATCCACATCGGGCAGCAGCGGCGCCAGCGGCGGCAGGTCCTCCAGCGAGGACAGCCCCAGCCGCTCCAGGAAGAGCTCGGTCGTGCGGAACAGGGTGCCCTGGGTGGTGGGGTCCACGCCCGCCTCCTGCACCAGCCCGCGGGTCAGCAGCGTGCGCAGCACCCCGTCGCAGTTCACCCCGCGCACGGCCGAGACCCGGGCGCGGGTCACCGGCTGTCGGTAGGCCACGACCGCGAGGGTCTCCAGTGCCGCCCGGGTGAGCCGGGCGCGCTGGCCGTCGAGCAGCAGGCGCTCGACGTAGGGGGCGAACGTGTCCCGGGTGTAGAAGCGCCAGCCTGTACCGACGTGGCGCAGGTCGATGCCCCGCCCGGCGGCGGTGTAGCCCTCGGCCAGGCGCGGCAGCGCCGCGCGCACGCGGGCGACGGGCTCGTCCAGGGCGACAGCGAGGGTCTCCTCGTCGGTCGGCGCGTCGACCACCAGCAGCAGGGCCTCGAGCGCGGCGTCGAGCTCGGGATCGGTCAACGCCGGCGCGGGGGGGTCGAGCGGTTCCTCACTCACGCGGGATCCAGCGCACGGTCAGCTCGCCGAACGGCTCCGGCTGCTCCAGCTCGACGCTGGCCTCGCGGTACAGGTCCAGCACCGCGAGGAACCGGGCGACGACCTCGAGCGGGCCGGCGCAGTCGGCGGTGAGGGTGGCGAAGGTGGCGACGCCCAGCTCGGCGAGGCGCTCGCGCAGCAGCGCGGCGTGCTCGGCCACCGACACCGTCGCGACGTGCAGGTGGTCGAGCCCCACGGTCGGCGGCGGCTTGGGGCGGAACACCGACGCGGCCAGCTCGGCGAACGTGGCCGGGTCGACGCCGAGCAGCACCTCGGGCAGCAGCGCGGCGAACCGCTCCTCCAGCGCCACCGACCGGGGGAACCGGCGCATCGCCCCGGCCTCGAGCTCGACGAACAGTGCCGCCACCTGCTTGTACGCCCGGTACTGCAGCAGCCGGGCGAACAGCAGGTCCCGCGCCTCCAGCAACGCCAGGTCCTCGGCGTCCTCCACCTCGGCGTCGGGCAGCAGCCGGGCCGCCTTGAGGTCGAGCAGCGTCGCGGCGACGACGAGGAACTCCGTGGTCTCGTCGAGATCGGCGTCGTCGCCCAGCGCGGTGAGGTGCGCGATGAAGTCGTCGGTGACGGTGTGCAGCGCCATCTCGGTGATGTCGAGCTCGCGGGAGCCGATGAGCTGCAGCAGCAGGTCGAACGGGCCTTCGAAGTTGTGCAGCCGGACGGTGAACCGCGGGGGCGCGGCGCGCTCCGCCGGCACTGCGTCCGGCGGCCCGGGCCCGGCCGGCACGGCACCGGCGGGCTGCTCGCTCAGCAGAGTCACCGGATGAGGATCTCGCGGGCCAGCAGGCGATAGGCCTCGGCCCCGTTCGAGGTGGGCGCCCAGGTGGTGATCGGCTCGCCCGCCACTGTCGTCTCCGGGAACCGGACCGTACGGTTGATCACGGCCTCGAACACGAGCTCGCCGAACGCCTCGATCACCCGCTGGCGTACCTCGCGGGTGTGCAGCGTGCGCGGGTCGAACATGGTGGCGAGGATCCCGAGGATCTTCAGGTCGGGGTTGAGCCGCTGCTGGACCTTGTCGATGGTGTCCATCAGCAGCGCGACGCCGCGGAGGCTGAAGTACTCGCACGCCAGCGGGATCAGGACCTGGTCGGCGCAGGCGAGCGCGTTGATCGTGAGCAGCCCGAGGGAGGGCTGGCAGTCGATGAGCACCACGTCGTAGCGGTCCAGCGCCGGTTTGATCGCGCGTCCGAGCGCCTGCTCGCGGCCGACCTCGGTGACCAGCTGCACCTCGGCGGCGGACAGGTCGATGTTGCTGGGCAGCAGGTCCATGCCCTCGACCGAGGTCGTGCGGATCACCTCGTCGATCTCCACGCCCCGCTCCATGAGCAGGTTGTAGATCGTGGACTCCAGCTCGTTGGCGGGCAGGCCCAGGCCGACCGAGAGCGCCCCCTGTGGGTCGAAGTCGACGAGCAGCACGGCGCGGCCGTACTCGGCGAGGGCGGCACCCAGGTTGATCGCAGACGTCGTCTTGCCGACGCCGCCCTTCTGGTTCGCGACCGCGATGACCCGCGCCGGGCCGTGCTCGGTCAGCGGAGCCGGTTCCGGCACGTGCAAGCGGTGTCTCCCCACGGAGTCGGCGGCCACATCCGGCTCGTCGCCGGTGTGATCGGCAGTGGTCGGCTCCGAGCGTGCAGCGATGGGCCGCGGCGTGTCCATGCGGGCTCCGGTCTCTCGGGCAGCCCACAAGGGGCCGGTCCGCGCAGACTAGGAGGCGCAGCGGACGTCCGGCAACGCGCCCCGCCGTGTCCCGACCGTCCGATCGGCCGGAGGTGGCCGATGACTGCCGCAACGGTATCCCATCCGGCTGCGCTCCGGCGGACGGGGGCCGGGCGTCCGGCTCACCCCAGAGCCCGCGGATGCGACGTCGCATACACCTCGCGCAGCGTGTCGACGGTGACGTGGGTGTAGATCTGGGTGGTCGTCACCGAGGCGTGGCCGAGCAGCTCCTGCACCACGCGCACGTCCGCGCCGCCGGCCAGCAGGTGGGTGGCGAAGCAGTGCCGCAGGGTGTGCGGCGAGACGTCCGCGCAGACACCGGCGACCTCGGCCGCCCCGCGCAGCACGTGCCAGGCGCTCTGCCGCGACATCCGCGCGCCGCGGGTGTTGAGCAGCAGCGCCGGGGTGCCCCGGCCCCGGGTCGCGAGGACGGGCCGGGCGCGCACCCGGTAGGCCTCGACCGCGGCGAGCGCGGGACGCCCGACCGGGACGATCCGCTGCCTGCCGGCCTTGCCGCGCAGCAGCACCGTCCGGTTCTCGACATCGAGATCGTCGAGATCGAGACCGACGGCCTCGGAGATCCGGGCCCCGGTGGAGTAGAGCAGCTCCAGCAGTGCGCGGTCGCGCAGCGGGCCGGGGCCGTCGCCGATGCAGCCGGCGAGCAGCTGCTCGACCTCGTCGACCGACAGCGCCCGGGGCAGCCGCACGGGCAGGGCGGGCGGGGTGACTCCGCGGGCGACGTCGTCGGCGACGAGCCCGTCGCGCGCCGCGAACCGGTGCAGCCCGCGCACGGCCGCGAGCGCCCGGGCGGCCGACGAGGCGGCGAGCGGCGTCGGCCCGGTGCGCAGGGCCGTGACGAAGGCGGCGACGTCGGCCTCCCCGACGGCACCGAGGTCGTCGATGCCCAGCGCGGCCAGGTGGTCGAGGTAGCGGCGCAGGTCGGTGGCGTAGGAGCGCAGCGTGTTGGCCGCGCTGCCCCGCTCGACGGTCAGGTGGTGCAGGAACGCCTCGACGGCCGCCGCCGCACGCCACCCGGTGCTCACCCCGCCCACGGCACCCATCCTGCCGCAGCCCGCCAGCGGTACCGTCATCGGCGTGAGCACGCCCGAGCGCCCGATCCGGATCGGCAACGAGGAGCGCGAAGCCGCGGTGCGCGCCCTGGGCGAGCACCTCGCCCAGGGCAGGCTCGACACCCACGAGTACGAGGAACGGGTAGCCGCGGCCTACGCCGCCCGCACCTCCGCCGACCTCGCTCCCCTGTTCGACGACCTCCCCCAGCCGCCCGCACTCCTGCCACCCGCGCCACCGCCAGCGCCCCCGGCGAGGCCCACCGGCACCGCTCCCGACGCGCCCTACGGGTGGGATCCGCTGAGCGGGCGGCCGTACTCCGACCGTTCGAAGGTGGTCGCCGGGGTGCTCCAGGTACTGCTGCCCATCGGCATCGGCCGGTTCTACACCGGGCACACCGGCATCGCCGTCGCCCAGCTGCTGCTGGCGTTCATCTTCATCGGCGTGGTGTGGTCGTTCATCGACGGCATCGTGCTGCTCGCGGGCCACCCCAGCGACCCGTACGGACGGCCACTGCGCCCGTAACCCCGATCCTCCGGCGCTGCCGCGGTCGGTTGGTCAGCGCGCCCGGCCGGCGAAGCGGGTGGGACGGTCCGGCCACGGCACGTCGACCGGGCGTGCCGCGCTCGGCGCCCCGGCGACCGCGTGCGCGGCCAGCACCCCTGCCACCGCCACCGCGTTGACCAGCGCACCGGACAGCGCCATCCGCACCGCGGCGGGCAGCGGCACCCAGCGCGTGACGAGGTCGGCCTCCTCGTCGTCACCGAGCTCGGGCCGCCCGACCTCGGTGATCCCGCGAGCCAGGTACACCCGCACGGCCTCGTCGGAGAACCCCGGCGAGGCCACCATGTCGAGCAGCACCGACCACTGCGCCGCCGCGATCCCGGCCTCCTCGGCGAGCTCGCGCCGCGCCGTCTCGACCGGCTCCTCACCGGCGACGTCGAGCAGCCCGGCGGGCAGCTCCCACAGCCGCCGCCGCACCGGGTGCCGGTACTGGTGCAGCATCATCAGCCGGTCCTCGGCATCGAGCGCGGCGATCGCGACCGCGCCCGGATGCTCGAAGACCTCGCGGACGGCCACGTGCCCGCCGGGCATCACGACCTCGTCGACGCGCAGCGCCAGCACGCGGCCCTGATAGATGTCCTTCGTGGACTGCACGGGGAAGTCGTGCCGGAGCTCGCTCACGACCCCGCGCCGTTCACCGCTGCCGACGCGGGCTCGCGCACCGGCAGCTCCACCGGCAGCCGGTCCGCCGCCCGGGAGCCCAACGCAGCCTGCACGAACGCGCGGAACAGCGGATGCGGCCGGGTCGGGCGGCTGGTGAGCTCCGGATGGGCCTGGGTGCCCACGAAGAACGGGTGCGTGTCGGCGGGCAGCTCGACGAACTCCACGAGCGTGCCGTCCGGCGAGGTCCCCCCGATCACGAGCCCGGCGGACTCCAGCCGGGACCGGTAGGCGTTGTTCACCTCGTAGCGGTGCCGGTGGCGCTCGGACACCTCCGACGCACCGTAGGCACCCCCGACGACCGTGCCCGCGACCAGCGTCGCCGGGTAGGCCCCCAGGCGCATCGTGGCGCCCATGTCCCGTGCACCCGAGACGACGTCGCGCTGGTCGGCCATCGTGGAGATCACCGGGTGCGGGGTGTGCTCGTCGAACTCGCTGGAGTTGGCGTCGTCGAGCCCGGCCAGCGACCGCGCCACCTCGATCACCATGCACTGCAGGCCCAGGCACAGCCCGAGGGTGGGGACGCCGCGGGTGCGGGCGTGCCGGATCGCGCCGAGCTTGCCCTCGATGCCGCGCACCCCGAAGCCGCCGGGGACCAGCACGCCGTCCATCCCTTCGAGCGCCGCCGCGGCCTCGGCCGGCGAGACGCACTCGTCGGAGGCCACCCAGACGATCTCGACGCGCGCGCGGTGCGCGAACCCGCCCGCCCGCAGCGCCTCGGTGACCGACAGGTAGGCGTCGGGCAGGTCGACGTACTTGCCGACGAGCGCGATCCGGACGGTCTCGTCGGGGTGGTGGACGCGGTCGAGCAGGTCGCCCCACTCCGTCCAGTCGACGTCGCGGAACGGCAGCCCGAGCCGGCGCACGACGTAGGCGTCGAGGCCCTCGCGGTGCAGCACCCGCGGGATGTCGTAGATCGACGGCGCGTCCGGGGCGGCGACCACGCCGTCGGTGTCGACGTCGCACATCAGGCTGATCTTGCGTTTCATCCCCTCCGGGATCTCCCGGTCCGCGCGCAGCACTAGCGCGTCGGGCTGGATACCGATGTTGCGCAGCGCAGCGACCGAGTGCTGGGTCGGCTTGGTCTTGAGCTCCCCGGACGGCGCGAGGTAGGGCACCAGCGAGACGTGCAGGAAGAAGCAGTTGTCCCGACCCACGTCGTGGCGGACCTGGCGCACCGCCTCCAGGAACGGCAACGACTCGATGTCCCCGACCGTCCCGCCCACCTCGGTGATCACGACGTCCGGCACGGCACCGTCGGCGTCGGGCTCGGCCATCGCCAGGATCCGGTCCTTGATCTCGTTGGTGATGTGCGGGATGACCTGCACGGTGTCACCGAGGTACTCGCCGCGGCGCTCCTTGGCGATCACCGTGGAGTAGACCTGACCGGTGGTCACGTTCGCGCTGCCGTGCAGGTTCCGGTCCAGGAACCGCTCGTAGTGGCCGACGTCGAGATCGGTCTCGGCGCCGTCCTCGGTGACGAAGACCTCCCCGTGCTGGAACGGGTTCATCGTGCCCGGGTCCACGTTCAGGTACGGATCCAGCTTCTGCATGATCACCCGCAGCCCGCGGGAGGTGAGCAGCTGCCCGAGGCTAGAGGCCGTCAGACCCTTGCCCAGCGAGGAGGCAACCCCGCCGGTGACGAAGAGATGACGCGTCGCGCGAGGCTGCACGGGATTTCAGGGTACAGCGCGCGAGCGTCCCCCGCCGTACCGCCCGGCGCGACGCGCCCGGGACGAGCTCCTGGGGATCTCGTCATCGTGAGGACGTCGCGGCAGGCGCGAACGTCGGGGTGGTCGGCCAGCCTGCTGGTGATGTCGCGTCGAAGGTGCCCAGTTCCTTGCCGATGCGGCCGACTCGATGGTCTCTTGCTACTCAGCCAGGAGATGTGCCCGATGGCGCCAGGCAAGGCTGAGCCCCGCCAGGGTAGAGGGTGACACCAGCCGTTCCGTGTGCAGGAGATGGTCGATGGTTGTCGCGTCAAATGCAACGCCGCGTCCTTCCTTGCGGTCACCCAGGTGAACCACCACCTCACCCTCCGAGTTGACATCAGCCAGCTCGTGAAACAGGGAGTCGAACACGACGCTGTCAATGACAGCGACCGTCACGATCGTAGCATTGAGGTTCAAGGCGTTCAACGCCACTCCGAGCACGTAGACCCGCAGCTCGCCTCGATCACGTGCTTTCTGCATCGCCCGGAAGAACGGCCAACGATCGTAGTCGAGTGGTCGCCCACCGCTCCCGTCGTGCTCGGGCTGACCAAGAAACTCTTCACTGCATTCGCGCACAATATTGCGCCAGATACTCAGATCGGATCGCAAACTGTCCGGGGAGATACTCGCCGGCTGGAACTCTCCAGACGGCAGCAGGCCATATTCGCCACCCCCGGTCACCACCTTGGCCGGATCACGACGCAGCAGGAAGAAGCTCGACCGACCGTCAGCCCGATCACGCCGGATGGTGAGCGTGGTAATAGACGCGTTCACCGTGCGCAACCCAAGATCAAACGGATCCGAGATGAGCGAACGGAAAGGCAGCTCCGGCCATACGGGTGTCGCGTTCAGCACGGCCGAGGACAACTCGTGTGACAACGCCTCCGCCATATCGATCTTGTCGAAGAAGCAAGATAGCCCGAAACGAAAGGCAAACTTTCCGGCACCATCCGATAATGCATTGAGCAGCCGGTAACAAGGACGATTATCGAACAGCTTCGGGGGGCTGAGATAACGAATCGCACTGCTGTAGCTGGGGTAGGTCTGCCGCCTCGTGCGCAGCGGAAGCAGCGAACGCGCCTCCAACTCCTGGCCGATGACGATAGGGGTGGGTGGACTCGGATCCCAGTCGAGGGTGACGTCCTCCAGAGCAACGGGTGCACTGGGCAGCCACAAACTCTGGGACAGCATCGGCGCCTGCGGCAGCCGCCAGGACGGTTCATAGAGCCGGACCGCTCGTGCCGCCAACTCGCCCCTTTTGCGGACGAGGTGCTCGCGTACCTCGCGCCAGGCGTGCTGACTGGCCGCTACCGGGTCACCGCTGACCTCCACGTCGTGCACGCCTGAATCCGGGACCACCAACCCCAGCTCGTCAGGTGTCACACGCCGTCCGAGCTTGGTGCCAAGAACCTCGGCGAGGTACTGCGACGTGCGCCCTCGGGGCACGGTGCCATCGAGCCATCGACGCACCGAGACATGATCTGGCGAGATCGACCCCCCGTCCCGTCGCGCCAGTGCCCGGACCCGCGCCGCCAGCCCCTTGTTGCTGACCCCGGCCTCCGCCATCACCGCTGCCAAAAGCCGGTTGGGTGCCTTCTCAGTACTCACTCGGACCACCCCGCGCTTAGTAAAGCACCCTCCGCGTGCACATCTGCACCCCCCGTGCACACTGCCGTACCCCCGGGGCCAGCCACTGCACTATGGCCCATGCCGACACGACGAATCGCCACGGCGCACCGGAACACCTCACCGCCAGAAGCAGCCACCCATCGGACAGTAGGTGTGGGCGGGCAGCGAGATCCCGGTCAGTGGGTCCGCGCGATGTCCGGTCAGCGGGTTCCCACCGAGATCAGTGGCCTGTCTCGGAGTGACCGATGACCGCGCCCGGCGAGGACTGGCTGCTGTCCATGACGTGCGCCGCGGACGGACTCGACCACCTGATGACCGCCGAGGCGATGGCGGCAGGGCAGGTGGCACGGACCGGTGTATACGGCGCGCTGTGCGGAACTCAGGTACTGGCGACGTCGCTGATGACCCCACCCGGCAAACGATGCCGTGACTGCCGAGCAACCCTCACGGCGAGCACGTCCAGACCAAGCCAGCAGCACAGCGACCTCTCATGGGCGGGGCGGGTGTGGCGTCGTGCCCCTGCGTCCGGCGAAGGCCCCGACCGCATAGCGACTGAGCTCCCCTTCCCCCGGGTAGCTGTGGGCGCGCGGTCGGCTGAAGGTCACGGCGGGATCGGGCGCAATACCCCCGACACCCCGATCCCGCCGTGACCCGTGTGAGAGGAACCGCGCTGGCCGTCAGCTCTGTGGCGAGATCAGCAGTGCCAGCAACTGCGACAGCCCCTCCAGGATACCCCCGAATCCCGACCACAGTTTTACGACCACCTCAGATGCGCACTAGCACCTCGCTTTTGTGAACGCTGTGTCGCCAAGACAGGAAGCGGAGGACGAGGACAAGTCACCATCCCACAGACCACCTGATCAAACCCCCAACGGACTTCCGGAGGCGACCGCTAAGGGAACACGAGGAGACAGTCATGTCATTCCTGGCAGCCGCCGGCAGGTGCTGTTCTAGCAGCGCACTTCAGCAGGAGGCCTCATGATCGACGAAGACATCACCACGTTTACCGCCCTGTACCTGTCCCGGCTGGCTACCGTGATCGAGCAGGCCAACAGCAACGCACTGTCCCGATCGTGCCGGCTGCTACGGGAGACGATCGTAGCCGGGCGGCGGCTGTGTGCGGTCGGCAACGGGGGCAGCTCGGCCATCGCCAGGAGTGCGTCGTTCCAGATCCGTTGCCAGACCCACGTCAATGGTTACCCGACAGACGTTCTCGACGTGGGAGATCAGCACGAGATCGAGTACTGGGCCTGGCATGGTAGCTACGTTTCAGCGTTCGCCGACGTGCTGGCCCAACGGAGAGTCAACGCCGGCGACGCGGCGATCGTGATCAGCATGAGCGGGGCGTCGACCAACCTGTTGGCACTGGCCCGATCCTGCCGCGAGCAGGGTGTCGAAGTGCTGGCCTTTACCGGCGGCACGGGCGGTGAGCTGGCGGCGCTGGCGTCTCAGTGTGTCTCCACAGCGGTCGGTGATCAGCAGATCAGCGAGGACGCCGTGCTGGCGTTGCTCACCCTCGTCATCGACTGCGCGGTGGCTGACAGGTGTCGGCCCGCCGAGCTGGCTGCCGGCGCCCGTCTGGCCGCCAACCGGATCAGGACCGCCGCCGCCACCGTGGACCTGCCGGAGTTCCTGCGAGGCCTCAGTACGGCGGTGGCGACGGCCATGTTGTCGGGACGAGCGGTGTTCGTGGTGTGCGAGGAAGGCGGTCCGCTGGGGTGGGCGGTCGAGCACATCGCACACAACCTGTACTGGGACGTGCCGACCAGCGGCGCTGTGCGGACACCGGTGGTGGTCGGCACCCCGAGCGTGGCGGATCTGACCGCGATCCACAATGATCACCCCGACCAGGCGCACGGGCTGCGCTATCGGCTTGGCGGCCTCGCGCCCGGCGACGTCGTCTGTGGCATCGCCAGCGACACCGGTGTCTCACGGATGAACGAGCTGCTGGCGTCACCGACCTGCCGGGACGTGACAGCCCATCTGATCACTTCGTCTCTGCACACGACGACGCGACCGGGCACGGTTTCCGCTCTTGCTGTCGAGGCCTCGGACGTGTGGGCGCTGTCCACCGTGATCCAGCCGTTCGGGCACCTGCTGTGTCGCCTGACCGCACAGCGGTTGCGGGACTCGGCGCGCGACCACGCCGGATCGTCGCTGGACGAGTTGGTGATGACAGATCTTGCCCCTGGCCGCGGCCGCGCTGCGGCCGTCTCGTCGTGACCACACCAAGAAGGAACCAACGAAGGGAGAGTGGGATGTCACCGTCACGAGTCGTGGTCACCACCATCGACCGTCCAGACGTCGTGGAGGTCAGCGGGCTGCGAGGCTACCCGGTAGCCTGCATCGCCGACGTGTTGGGCAAAGACCATGTGGCGCCGCCCGGCTTGGTCGGGCTCACGCCGGGGAGTCCGGTGTGCGGGCCTGCGATCACCTGCCAGGGCCCCGACGTGCTGATCCGTCGAGCGGCCATCGACGTGGCCGAGCCCGGTGACGTTCTGGTGGTCGCCGCCGGAGGCCGCACCGATCGGGCATGCTTCGGTAGCGCGACCGCCGAGCACATGCGCGCCCGAGGTATTGCCGGGATCGTCGTCGACGGCGCGGTGCGCGACATCGCCGACCTACGGCGGCTCGGGTTTCCCACTTACGCCAAGGGAGTCACCGCCCGCAACTACGACTATCCGGTAGCCCTGGACGAGGGCGCGGTCAACGTGGCAGTCAACGTCGACGGCTGCTGCGTCGCACCGGGTGATGTGATCGTCGCTGACGACGACGGTGTGCTGATAGTGCCCCACGCGGCGGTTCCCGGCCTGGCGACCCGCGTCGCCACGGCGATCAGCGCCGAGCACGTCAAGTGGGCGCGGCGGCTCGGCGGTCGTTTCTACGCCGTCGAGCAGCTACGGGAACGGGGCTACCGCGTGTGTGCCTCGGCGCAGGAGGTCCTGGGATGAGACCGTCCCTCGGCGAGACGTTCCGCACCTTCGCCACGCGGCAGGCCGCGGGTGTGTCGGCACTGTACGAGCAGCTGGCACACGCGGTAGCCGGCCACCCTGGCCTGCTCGAGCTGGCCGCTCACGCCCGGGCGGGACAACCCGCTCCGAACATGCTGCTGGGCGCGGTGCACTACCTGGTGCGCCACCACCCCGGTGACCCTCTGGCCGCCTACTACGACGGCACGATCCGCACGTCCGATGAGCTCATCGGCGCGACCGATCTGTTCGCCAGGTTCTGCACGAGGCATCGACCGGAGATCCTCGAGTTGCTGGCCACTCGGTCGGTCCAGACCAACGAGGTGCGACGAGCCGCGGTACTGCTACCGGCGTTCGCCATGATCACTCAGAACACCGACACCGCGATCCACGTGATCGACGTCGGATGCAGCGCCGGGCTGACCCTGCTGTGGCCGCGCTTCCAGTACCGCTACGACGTCACCCGCGTGGTGTTTCCAACCAGCACCTCGCTGGAGCTGTGCTGCCAACCGCGAGGCGCCGTCCCGCCGCTCGAGGTGGATCCACACCGGTTCGCCAACCTGATCGGCGTCGAGGTCCACCCGATCGACCTGTCGGACTCCGACACCCGCGACTGGCTGGATGCGCTGTGCTGGCCCGAGCAGACCGACCGCCGACGACTGCTGCGTGATGCCATCGCCCTCGCAACACGGCACCCACCCCGCGTGATCGACGCTGACGCCACGCGGGAGTTACCCGCCATCATCGAGCAGGTACCCACCGACGCAACCCCGTGCGTGGTGTGTTGCTGGTCGATCTACCAGATCTACGGCACCCCGGGCGGCCGGGAACGACTGGTCGACCAGCTCGCTGACATCAACCGCCCGGTCTGGGAGGTGTCCGTCGGGCACTTCGGGCGACTGACCCCGATCATGATCCTCGCCTACCACCACAACGGCACGCACCATGAACGGATCATCGCCTCGTGCGACGTCTACGGCCGATGGATCCGATGGCACTGCACCGATCAGGACGGAGGTCTCAGATGTCCGTGACACAGGCCGTGATCGCCGCCGGCGGCATCGGCTCGACGATGCTGCCGATGACCACGGTGCTGGCCAAGGAGATGCTGCCCGTCCGCGACAAACCGATCCTGGAACACATCATCACCGAACTCCACGATGCAGGAATCCAGCGGGTGCTATTCGTGATCTCAGCCCGCAAGACGCACATCGTCGAGTACTTCGGCAGCGGGACCTGGTGGGGCATGGAGTTCACCTACCGCGTCCAGGATCCCGGCGACGGTCCCGGGGCACCTGTCCTACTCGCCGAACGCTGGTCCGGCGGTCAGCCGTTCGTATACGCGTTCGGCGACAACCTCACCACCACCGCACCCGGCCACGAGTCGCCGCTGCGACGTCTGCTCACCGAGCACACCGCTCACCCGGCCAACTGGGCGCTACTGGCCGAGGTCTGCGCCCCCGCAGGCCTACCCCGCAACGAGACCGTTCTCGGCCCCACCACCCACCCGATCGGGCACCAGTCCGCGTTCGACTTCACCGACGCCGATCCAGGTTCCTGCACCGACCAGGTGATCGTGTGCGCCGCCCGCTGGGTGCTCACACCAGCGATCTTCGCCGCACAGCGGTCCTGCCACCGACGCAGCAACGGGGAGCTGTACCTCATCGACGCCGTCCAACAGGCGGTGCCCAACGGTCAACGGCTGCGCATCGTACCGCTCGCTGCAGCCGACAACCGCTACAACATGGACAACTGGCCCACCTACCACGCCTGCGCAGCCGACCTCGCCCGCCGCGAGATCGACCTCGTCGCACCGGCGGATCGTTGACATGGCCACTTTGATCATCGGCGCCAGCGGACTGCTGGGCCGGGCACTGCACCGCGGGCTGCGCGGCGAGGTTCTCGGCACCAGCAACACCCGCCGGCGGCCCGACCGGATCCCGCTGAATGTCCGCTGGCCCGACGCCATCACCCAATTACTCCGCGAGACCCGACCGGAATCGGTGATCAACGCCGTGGGGGAACGCCGGCCAGCGGTGTGGAATCACGACCCGCACGCGATGCGTGCCCTCAACGTCGATGCGGCGGCTGAGATCGCCCGCGCCGCTACGGAGACCGGAGCCCGGCTGCTGCACATCTCCACCGACTACGTGTTCGACGGCAGTGCCCCGCCCTACACCCCCGACGACCCAGCACACCCGGTCAACGACTACGGATGCAGTAAACTCGACGCCGAACGCCAGGTACTCGACCGTGCTCCCACGGCGGCGATTCTGCGCCTCCCGGTCCTCTACGGACCAGTCGAGAGATACACCGAATCCAACATCACCACCATCGCCCACGCGGTCGCGCAACGAAACCCGATCACGCTCGACCACACCACCCCGCGCTATCCCACCTCCGTCGACGACGTCACGATCATCTGCGACCTGCTCCTGCACCATCGCCGGTGGCCAAGCGGCGTCTGGCATTTCAGCGGCGACGAAGGATACACCAAATACGAGATCGCCCAGCTCATCGCCGAGGTCCATCACCTACAGACAAAGCACATCACACCGCAGCTCACCGCACCGGTCGGGCGACCCGGAAACTGCCGACTCGACATCACAGCACTGGTCAACCTGCTCGGCGCCGCAGCAGTGCAGGCACGCTCGTCGTTCGCCGCCCGCGTGGAAGCAGCCACCCGACCGTGGACGACCACAGACTCCTCATAACATGTGAGACGCCACCACCCACTGACAGGCGGTAAGGACTCCACGCACGTGAAACTCCTGGTCACCGGCGGCCTCGGCTACATCGGAGGCGTCGTCACCCACCGGCTCGTACAGGCTGGCCACCACGTCGAGGTCCTCGACGACCTGTCCACCGGCCACGCCGACGTGCTCCCCGGCGGCGTCACCCTGCACCAGCGCTCCATCCACCAGGTCGGCCAAGTCCTCACCCGCGACGCCGCCTTCGACGGCGTGCTGCACCTCGCCGGGCTCATCGCCGCCGGCGACTCCGTCCGCCACCCCGACCAGTACTGGCACACCAACGTCACCGGATCACTGGCGCTGCTCACCGCCATGCACACCGCCCACGTGCCCAGACTGATCTTCTCCTCCACCGGCTCCCTGTACGCGGCCAAGGGCATGGACAAGCTCACCGAAACCGACCCGATCGCCCCCGCCAACCCCTACGCCACCACCAAGTACGTCGTGGACATGGCCATCGCCGAGCACACCCGCGCCACCGGGATCGGCGCGGTCAGCCTGCGCTACTTCAACGCCGCCGGCGCCGTCGGCCGACTCGGGGAACGCCACCACCCCGAAACACACCTCATCCCCCTCGCCCTGCACGCCGCCGCCACCGCAGCACCCATCCAGATCTTCGGCGACGACTACCCCACCCCCGACGGCACCTGCATCCGCGACTACATCCACGTCGCCGACCTCGCCACCGCCCACCTACTCGCCCTGGACACCGTCCGACCCGGAACACACGAGATCTACAACCTGGGCAACAGCAACGGCTACAGCAACCGCGAGGTCCTGGCCACCGTCGCAGACGTCACCGCCACCCCACTCGACATCCAGATCACCGCCCGACGCCCCGGCGACGCCGTCGCCGTCGTCGCCTCCGCAACCAAAGCCGAACACGAACTCGGCTGGACCCCCGCACACCCGAAACTCACCGACATCATCAACGACGCCTGGACCTTCCACCAGCAACACCCCCTCACCACCGAACCCGCCACGACCGACAACCGCCGCTGATCAACTACGCAACAGATGGACGACCGCTCCCCTCAAGCACGTGGACAGGTGTCATCGAGGCACCAGCTCAGCGGTACCCGACAGCCCCATCCCGTCGGAGCTGCCCAGAACAGGACGGGTGACGGCGAGCAGGTTTTGTCCGGCACCGCTCAAGCGATCAACTCGGCGAGCCGGTGGTCGAGCTCGCGCACCCTGGGCTCGTTGTCATAGCGTGACATGAGTTCGCGAGTCTGCCGGATCGTGTCGACGGTCCGCGCCGAGCCGGTCTGCTGAGCCAGATCGGCCGCCGTGATCAGCTCCCGGCACGCAAGGTCGAGCTCATCGTCATGAACGTGGGCCTGCGCGCTACGGGCGTGGCTGAAGGAACGCTGGCGCACATAGCCGGTGTCGATGCTCGTCAGCGCATCGTTGATGAGGTGGCGTGCTCGGTCAGGCTGGCGAAGGTCGATCCAGCAGGTGCCTGCCCAGGCAGCGAGCGTGGTCTCGTTGAAGTAGTAGATCCAGTCCGGTTCAACGTCACCGGATCGCGCGCGATCGAGCTGGTTCTCGGCCTCGTTGAGCGCTCGCCCGCAGGCACCGGCCTCACCAGACTTGGCGTACGCGAGAGCCTTGCGGCCGGCCAACATCGCCTTGAGCCGGGGACTACCGATGCGGCGGAGCTGCTCTTCCGCGCTGTCGATCAACGACACCGCCTCCTGGTGATGACCGGCCCACGTGGCCTGAACGCTCATGCAGGACAGCACGTTGACACCGGCCAACGGGTCCTGCGCACTCGCCGACGCACGCAACCCGGCCACGTAGCACGACTGAGCCGCCGCGTGATAGTTGGCGTCGAAATGACACCACCCGCACAACCTGGCCACTTCGGCGATCAGCCCGAACAACCGACGCTCAGTCGCACCCGTGCAGGCCGCCTTGTCAGCAAGGCCGGTCAGCCAGCGAAACTCCGCGACCGCCCGCTGACACAACTCACCGCCACCGAACGTGTCATCGAGGCGGCGCAACTCGGCCAGGCTGGCGTCCACCCGGTCGAGGGCCTCGCTGGTCAACCACCCCGCGCCCCGCTCATCCACGATCTGCTCAACCGAACCAACAGCTAGACCTGCGGCCCAACTGGACCCCAGCCCGGTCAACGCGGTTCCGCTGACCACCATGAACTTTCGCCGATCCATCACACCTCCGGCCACCTCACGGAGCACCTGCCGGGTTCCCGCCACCGACCACGACGGCTCCAACAGGTGCCGGGTGCCGGTCACAGCGTGCCACAGCCAGTCGGGCCAAGCATGCTCCGCGAGCACCTCCTGCGGCACACCGAGAGCCTCGGCGAGGTACCTCTGCGACTCCACCGTCGGCCTCTGCCGCCCGACCTTCCACTTCCACACCAAGTTCCGGTCAGCCCCCGACCGCAACCCATGTGCAGCGACGGCCCCACGGACCAGCTCGGCGATCCCCTCGTGACTCACTCCCCGCTCGGACATGATCACAGTCAACGGGTGCGACGGTCGCTGCTCGGCATTCATCACAATGCTGCCTTTCCTGGAGCCGGTTTCGCCGGAGCGTACTCGAACCGATGCCGTCGACTCACCGGACACCGTTCCCACCACGGCACACACGCCGGACCCACACCGTTCACGTTTCGCTGTGCCAGACTCATTGGCACCCTGACCGTGATCGATCGACGACCGGCCGAACTCAGACCCCCATACTCGGAAGCCAACATTCCTGAACGTCACGTCGCCACAACAAAAGCGGAGGACGAAGCACGTCACGCCCGAGCCAGCAACGCAGCGACTTCTCGTGGGTGCGTCGGGTGTGGCGTCGTGTCCTGCGTTTTGCGAAGGCTCCGACCGCACGGCGACCCAGCTCCCCTTCCCCCGGGTAGCTGTGGGCGCGCGGTCGGCTGAAGGTCACGGCGGGATCGGGGACGGTACCCCCGACGCCCCGATCCCGCCGTGACCCATGGTGAGAGGAACCGCGCTGGCCGTCAACGGAGTTCAGACAGGTGCCCAGCATCTCCCAGTGGTTGAACTTGAAGCCCGGGGACAGCTGGGGCCGGTCGTCCAGGTGGGCGCGGACACCGCCCGCCGTCAGGTCAGTGATCAGGTCCTCGACGGCAGCGGTGATCCTCTTCGCAGCGTCGCCGCGGCCGATAGGCACGACCATCACCTGGATCCGGTCTGGTGTCCCGAGGACGTGATCATGGACGCTATAGGTTGCCGATGCTGGGGGAGATCGGTGTTGTGGGACCGGGAACCGTGTGGGGTACGGCTGCCGGTTCCCGTCCGATGATCACTATCGGCGAGACGACGTGTCATCGACCCGCGTCATGATCAAAACCCGTACTGCGGCCCGCTCTGCGGCTCTGCTCGGGCTGAAGCCGTAGGATCAGCAGGTGAGTTCTGCTGCCGACCGGTTGCGCACTGCCTTCGAACTGCACGAGTTCGGCGTCCGCATGCAGCGCCAACGGTTCCGCAGGGACAACCCGGACGTCTCTGACGCCGATCTCGACATGCTCGTGCGGGCGTGGCTGCAGGAGCGCCCGGGTGCGGAGCACGGCGATACCGCCGGCTCGCCGTCACGCCGGTTCGCATGACCCAGGTCGAGGCTGTTCTCCGACGTCTCGAACGTGAACTCGACGCCGCCGGAGCGAGATGGGCGCTGATCGGGGGATGTGCCGTATCGGCACGGGCGGAGGCGCGGTTACGCGCGACGTCGACCTGGCGATGGATGCGGTGGACCTCCGCGCTCTCCACGCCGTGGCTGACCTTGCCGAGATCGCGCTGGCCCGGGAGGCGGTCGTTCTGATCAGCCGACGCGGCTACGACCGTGGGCGAGACCTTATTGCCGCCCTCGCCGCCCTCCCGGGCTGAGTGCGCCTCCACCATGCGCTGTCGACCGGCTTCCCCTGGACAGCCTGACCCGATCTCGGGGTGCAGCGAGGCGAGATCTGGGCGTATCGACCGGCACTCGCACCCCGGTCAGCCGGTGCTGATGTCGCTCAAGCCCGAATACTACGAGTTGATGTGGCAGGGGTTGAAGACCCACGAGTTCCGGCGTCGCTACCTCGTCGGCTGCGTCACCACCTGGTACGTCTACCTCACCGCGCCGATCTCCCGGCTGGCCGCCGTGATCGACCTCGACGAGGCGGTCCTCGACACGCCGCAGCGCATCGCCAGGCTCGCCGAGCAGGCGCGCGTCGGCAACGGCGCCTCGGTGTATGCGTACCTGAAGGATCTCGAGCACAGGTTCGCCCTGCCGATCCGCCGGGTCCGTGAGTACGTCGGCTTCTCGGCGACGGAGCTGACGCAGATGCTCGGCTCGTTCCACCCACCGCAGGGCTACACCCTGGTCGCCAGGCACCCCACCTGGGCGGCCGTGTGCGGCAAGCTGGCCACGAGCGACGTGGTTCGGGAGATGACCGTGGACCATCCGGCGACGGTCGAGTAGGCATCCGGATGTGGAGGGGTGATGGCGCGAGCGGGCAAGCACACCGGCAGCCAGGCCGTCACTGCGCTGCGGCAGGCACGCTCGGCGATCCCCGCAACGCTCGAACAGGTCTGCGCTGACCTCGACAAACGTGCACCCGGCGGCTCGTCGGGCGTGACACCGAGCATGCTGTCGGGTTGGGAGCTGAGTCGGCACACGACGAGTGTGCGCTACCGCGCCCTACTCGCCGAGTACTACGGTCAGGCGCCCGAGGTGCTGTTCGCGCACCAGGATGCTCAGCTCGCCACCATCGAGGAGACTCCTCGGCTGCTGGCCGGTCACCGGGACCTGCGCGAGGCGATGATCGATGTTGTCGAACGTTCCGAGGGATACCTGGCGATCGCCGGCTCGCGCCCCCGCGACGTCGTCTACCTCACGGCCATCGAGACCGTGCTGGCCGCGCGTCCCGAGCTCGTGCACTACCGGGTGCCCGCCCCGGGGAACCGCTTCCCCCGCAACGGTCACCGCAGGGCGACGTCCCCTTGATGTATCTACATTATGTAGGTACATTGTCGTGCATGGAGACCATCGGCCTACGAGAACTCAATCAGAACCCGTCCAAGGCAGTCGCACGAGTCCGCGCCGGAGTCTCGCTCATCGTCACCGACCGAGGCAGACCAGTGCTGCGGATGATCCCCGAGATCGAGAACCCGAGCACGCTTCAGCAGATGGTTGCAGCCGGAGAGGCCAGGCCGCCTGCCGAGCACGGCATGCCGGAGCTGGTCCCCGACCTCGCGCCGGGGCTGGAGAGCCTGGCCGACCTCCTCATCGCCGATCGGGACAGGGAACGCAATCGTTGATCTACCTTGACGCATGCGCTCTGCTGAAGTTCATCAAGGCGGAGCGGGAGACCGAGGCGCTGCGGACCTGGCGCCACGTCCTCCCGGAGGGAACCGAGCTGGTCACCAGCGAACTGGCCCAACTAGAGATCACCCGCACCCTGCTGCGTGCTGGCGTCGACCACCAACTCGTGCCGCACTTCACTGGACAGGCGCTGAAGGGCATCTACCTGCTGGATCTCACCAGCACGGTCCTGGTCCGGGCAACTGCGTACGCCGTGCCCAGGCTGGGTTCTCTCGACGCGATCCATCTGGCCAGCGCGGACCCGTTCCGGACCGAGCTGACGGAGTTCGTCACCTATAACCACGAGCTGGCCAAGGCTGCCGCTGACCTCGGATTCCCCGTTGCTGCGCCGTCGTGACACTTCGCTCATGCTCAATGGACTCGGAAAACCGGGGCCGACTCGTCGGTGCCGCCATGGTTCAACAGGTCCGGAGCGCGGTCGGCGAGTTGTGGCGGCGAACGCATCAGAGCGGGGCCGAGACGGTGCAGGCCGAAGTTGGCGCGAGCCGTACCGAAGCGCTCGGCGGGTGATCGTTGTCTGGGAACCGGCGACCGTGCTGGAGCCGGTCCGGTGTCCCGAGGACGTGATCATGGACGCGGCTGATAGCCGGGTACTGGGGAGATCGACGTTGCGGGACCGGGAACCGTGTGGGATACGGCTGTCGGTTCCCGTCCGACGATCACCGGTGGCGGGCCAGCTGCTACTGCAGCTGTGCTGTGGTCCGCTCTGCGGCGCTGCGGCAAGCACGCTTAGACGCCCGTACGGCCGTCAATGCGCTCGCGGATGAGGTCGGCGTGGCCGCAGTGACGGGCGTACTCGGCGATCATATGAGTGTAGATCCAGCGCAGGGTGACCTGTCCGCCCAGGAAAGGGCTGGTGTCCTCGAGCGCGTGGGCAGCGCAGTTCTTCCGGGCCCGGTCCATCTCGGCCTGCCATATCGGCAGCGCCTTGTCGTAGGCGGCTCCTTCGGCAAGGTCGAAACCGCCGTCGGTGGCCTCGGGGTCGGCATCGGGGCTGAAGATCGGCGGGGCGGCCTCCTGGGCCAGGACCCGGCGGAACCAGTTCCGCTCGACCTCCGCCATGTGCTGGACGAGGCCGAGCAGTGTGATCGGTGAGGGCGCCACGGATGCCTCGCGGAGCTGATCCTCCTTCAGGCCGTCGCATTTCTGGGCGAGGGTGCAGCGGTAGAAGTCGAGCCAGCTCTCCAAGCAGGCCCGCTCATCGGCGTCCAAGGGTGGCATGGCGCGTTCGAGAGGGCCCATGGCCGCCATCGTGGCATGGACTGGCGGGGTACGACGCGCTCGACGTGTGCTCAGGTGGCCGGCGTGACGCCGTCGGCCGCCGTCGCGGAGGTGCCGTAGCTGCCCGCGCGGCCGTCGAGCTGCTGGCGCAGTGCCACCACGGCCGACACCTGACCGTGCCCGGTCTGCACGTCGTCCACTGTGGACAGTCCGGCGATGACCGACGGGTCGGCGCGCGCCACGCCCACCGCTCCGGTCGCGTCGGCCGAACCGGTGCTGCCAGCCAGCACCACACCACCGCCCGCGCGGTCGAGCTCGGCGGCCAGCCGCGCCGTGACGGCCGCGGCGTCGGCGGCGTCGATTCCGGTCAACGCCCCGCCGGTGAGCACGAGCACCAGGGTGGCCGGGTCCGGCCGGTCGCCGGGGCTGACGAACCCGGCCGCGGCCAGGCCGGTGAGCACGGCGTCGGCCTGCTCGGGAGTGAGCGGGGGTTGCCCGCCGCTCGTAGGGTCGGCGGAGGGCGCCAGCAGCACCCCGCCGAGCAGACCCCCGGCGAGGGTGCCGGTGTCGGATGCCGCGGGGAGCTGTGCACCGTTAGGGAGCAACCGCGCGGTGAGCTCGCGGAGCTGATCGGCGCGCGCCGGGTCGCCCACGGCCGGGGTGAGGGCGACCTCGCCGGTCACGGTGGCGCCGGACTGCCCCAGCAGCCCCACGAGAGCGTCCCGGTCGGTCGGGTCGGCACCCGAGGTCACCAGCGCGACGGTCTGGCCCACCAGCAACCCGCTCACCGCGGCGGGCCCGATCCGCCGCGCGAACTCTTCGGAGGCGCGCTGCGCCGCGGCGAGCTCGTCACGCTCGGCGGCGAGGGTCTGCACCTGCGCGCCGAGGTCGTCGGCCTTCGTGGAGACGGCAGCGAGCACCCGGTCGGAGACCCCGCTCGCCCCGAGCACGACGCCGATCGCGAGCGCGAGAAACACCGCGGCGACCGACACCACATGGTAACGCAGGGAGATCATCCGAACCCGTCCTTGATCTGCTCGATCAGCCCCAGCACACCCTGGGAGAACCATGTCAGCACCGCGTCGCCCACGTCGGACACCAGCAGCGCGACCAGCAGCGCCAGCAGCGCCGCGCCGACCATCAGCAGGACCGCGCCGAGGGACAGGCGGCTGCGGTACAACGTCGCGACCACCCGGCCGTCGACGAGCGCACCGCCCAGCCGCAGCCGGGTGAGGAACGTGGAGGCGTTGCTACCCGTGCGACCCCGGTCCAGGAACTCGGCCATGCTCGCCGACAACCCGACGGTCACCACGAACGCCGCGCCGTGGTGCGCGGCCAGCAGCAGCGCGAGGTCCTCGGCGTTGGCGGAGCTGGGGAACGTCACCGCACCCGCCCCGAGGTCCTGCACCCGATGCAGGCCTGGTGCGTGGCCGTCGGCGAACGCGGGAACGACCACGTCCGCCCCGCAGGTCAGCGCCTCCGTGGACACCTCGGCCGGGTCGCCGACCACGAGCTGGGGGGTGTGCCCGGCGGCCAGCAGGGCATCGGCCCCGGCCCCGACGCCGACGAGCACGGGCCGGTACTCGCGGATGTAGCTCTTGAGCCGGGCCAGCTCGGCGACGTGGTCGAACCCGGCGGCGACGACGAGCACCTGACGACCGGCCAGCTCGACGTCCACCTCGGGCACGCCGGCGCCGTCGAGCAGCAGCGCGCGCTCGCGGCGCATGAACTCGATGGTGTTGGCCGCGAACGCCTCGAGCTGGTGGCTGAGCCCGGACTTGGCCTCCACCAGGGCGTCGGCCACCGAGTCGGCGTCCTGCTCCACACCCTCGGCCAGGCGCCACTTTCCCGCGTAGACCACGCCCTCGTGCAGCCGGACCCGGCTGCCGTCCTTGATCGTGTGCAGCGCCTCGGGGCCGACGCCGTCGACGAGGACGATCCCCGCGTCCACGAGCACCTCCGGCCCCAGGTTCGGGTACCGGCCGGAGATCGACGGCGAGGCGTTGACGACGGCGGCCACCCCGGCGGTGACCAGCGCGGTGGCGGTGGTGCGGTCGAGGTCGACCTGGTCGAGAACCGCGATCTCGCCCGCCTTGACGCGGCGCAGCAGGGCGTCGGTGCGCCGGCCCACACGCGCCACGCCGGACAGCCCGGGCCGGTCGGGGCGCGAGCGGCGCAGCAGGCCGGGCAGTTTCATGTGCGCACTGTGACATCTGGGGCGCGCGATACCGGGGAGGCACGCCGGGCGATCACCGATCGGTGCTCGCCTTCTTCCGGCCACCCGCGCGCGCCGCGCCGGCAGCGGCGCCGGCGCCGTCCCCGCCCGCCCGATCCGCCTCGCGGTGCGCGCGGGCCGAGCCGAGCAGCTCCTCGGCGTGCGCACGGCCGGTGTCGGTGTCGTCCAGCCCGGCGAGCATCCGGGCCAGCTCGACGATCCGGTCGCTCTCGGCCAGCCTGCGCACCCTGCTGCGCGCAGCGCCCGACCCGCCCCGTACCGACTTGTCCACCACCAGGTGCCGGTCGGCGTACGCCGCCACCTGCGGCAGGTGCGTCACCACGATCACCTGATGCGACGCCGCGAGCCGCGCGAGCCGGCGCCCGATCTCCACCGCGGCCCGCCCGCCGACACCGGCGTCGACCTCGTCGAAGACCATCGTGGGCACCGGGTCGGCGCCGGCCAGCGCCACCTCCAGCGCGAGCATCACCCGGGACAGCTCGCCCCCGGAGGCACCCTTGTGCAGTGGTTGCGGACCGGCCCCGGCGTGGGCGATCAGCCGCAGCTCCACTTCGTCCACCCCGTCGGGGCCCGCCACGAGCGTGTCCGGCCCGACCTGCAGCGCGTCGGCCGCACCGGGTCCGGCCGACCGCGCGGACACCGCCACGAGCAGCTGGGCGTCGGGCATGGCCAGCCCGCCCAGCTCCGCGGTGGTGTGGGCGGCCAGCCGGGTCGCGGCCTCGGTGCGGGCCGCGGTGACCGCCACCGCGTGCTCGGCCAGCTCCCCGGCCAGCGCGTCGCGGCGTGCGGCGAGCTCGGCCAACGCCTCGTCGGAGGTGTCGAGCCCGGCCAGCCGCTCCCCCGCCGCGGCGGCCCAGGCCAGCACGCCGTCGATGTCGGCGGCGTACTTGCGGGTGAGCGCCTTGAGCTCGGCCTGGCGCGACAGCGCCGCCGTGAGCCGCTCCGGGTCGGCGTCGAGCCGGTCGAGGTAGCCGGCGAGCTCGGCGCCGACGTCACCGAGCAGCGCCAGCGCCTCGGCCAGCCGGGCGTCGAGTGCGGTGAGCTCGGGGTCGCCCGCGGCGGCCAGCCGGTGGCGGGCGTCGCCGATCAGCGCGAGCGCTCCCGGGGCGTCGGGGTCGCCGCCGTCGTCGGCCCCCACCAGCACGGCCTGCGCGGCGGACGCGACCTCGCGCAGGTCGTCGGCGGCCGAGAGCCGCCGTGCCAGCTCGACGAGCTCGACGTCCTCGCCCGGCTGCGGGTTCATCGCCGTGATCTCGGTGAGCCCGTGGCGCAGCAGGTCGGCCTCCTGGGCGAGGCGGCGCGCACCGTCGCGGCGCTCGACGAGCTCGGCGGCCACCTGCTGCCACTGCGCCCGGACGCCGCGGTAGCGCTCCAGCGGGGCCGCGACGGCCGCGCCCGCGAACCGGTCCAGCAGCGCCCGCTGCTCGGTGGGGCGGAGCAGCCGCAGCTGGTCGTTCTGCCCGTGGACGGCCAGCGTGGCCTCGGCCAGCCGGCCCAGCACGCCGACCGGCACCGACCGCCCGCCCAGGTACGCCCGCGACCGCCCGTCGGAGCCCACCATGCGCACGGCGATCAGCGTGCCGTCGTCGTCGGCGTCCGCCCCGACCTCGTCGGCCACCGTCAGAGCCGCCGCGTCGGCGCTGAACCGCCCCTCGACGACGGCGCGGCGCGCCCCCTCGGCGACGCGCGAGGCCTCGGCCCGGCCGCCGCCGAGCAACGACAGCCCGGTGACGACCATGGTCTTGCCCGCGCCGGTCTCGCCGGTGAGCACCGTGAGCCCGGGATCCAGTTCCAGCGTCGCGTCGTCGATCACGCCGAGGCCCTGGATCCGCATCTCGGCCAACATGAGGCGCAGCGTACGACCTGGCCCGGTCGGCCCGATCAGCTCCCGGTCGGTGGCGCGCCCCGCCAGCCCCGGACGGGTAGGTCGAACTTGCGCACGAGCCGGTCGGTGAACGGCTGCCCGTCCAGCCGCACCAGCCGCACCGGGATCGCGCCGCGCGAGAGCTCCACCCGGGCCCCCGGCGGCAGTGAGAACGTCCGGCGCCCGTCGCAGTCCAGGACGGCCGGCGGGCCCGACGGGTCGATCTCGACGGCCACCTGGCTATCCGGCGAGATCACCATCGGCCGGGCGAACAGCGCGTGCGCGTTGCTCGGCACCAGCAGCAGCGCCGCGACCTGCGGCCACACCAGCGGCCCGCCCGCGGAGAACGCGTAGGCGGTGGAGCCGGTCGGGGTCGCGCACAGCACGCCATCGCAGCCGAAGGCCGACACCGGCCGCCCGTCGACCTCCAGCACCACCTCGAGGATCCGCTCGCGCGTGCTCTTCTCGACGGCGGCCTCGTTCAGCGCCCAGGTGCGGGCCACCACGTCACCGTTCGAGCGTGCGACGGCGTCGAGGGTCATCCGCTCCTCGACCTCGTAGTCGCCCTCGACGATCGCGTGCAGCGCCGCGCCGAGCGACTCCTGCTCGGCTTCGGCCAGGAACCCGACCCTGCCGAGGTTCACCCCGAGCAGCGGCACGCCGCCCGGCCGGGCCATCTCCGCGGCCCGCAGCAGCGTGCCGTCCCCGCCCAGCACGAGCACGACCTCGGCGCCGTCGGCGGACCCGGGACGCCCGTCGACGACGCGCGGGGCGAACCCGGCGGGCAGGCCGCCGCCGCCCACCTCGGCCCACTCCTGCGCCAGCACCCGCAGCCGCACACCCGACGCGGCCAGCTGCTGGGCGACGGCGACCGCGGTGCGCCGGTTGGTCTCCCGGCCGACGTTGAGGACGAGGAGCACCTCGCGCGTCACGCCGGGCCTTCCGCCACGGCCGCGGCCAGCACCGCGTCGCCGGCGTCACTGCCGTCGCGGGCCAGCCGGAGGAAGAACTCGACGTTGCCCGACGGCCCCGGCAGCGGGCTCGCGACGGCGCCGAGCAGCACCAGCCCGAGCGCCCGCGCCGCGGCCGTGACCTCGGTGAGCGCGGACAGGCGCAGCGCCGGGTCCCGGACGACGCCGCCCGCGGCGAGCCGGTTCCGAGCCACCTCGAACTGTGGCTTGACCATCGGCAGCAGCTGACCATCCCCGGCCGTGCACGCGGTCAGCGCCGGCAGCACGGTGCGCAGCGAGATGAACGACAGGTCGGCCACGGTGAGCTCGACGGGCCCGCCGATCGCCTCCGGATCCAGGGACCGCACGTTGGTACGGTCGTGCACGCGGACGCGCTCGTCGCTGCGCAGCCGCCACGCCAGCTGCCCATAGCCGACGTCGGCGGCCACGACCTGCGCCGCGCCCCGGTCCAGCAGCACATCGGTGAACCCGCCGGTGGACGCGCCCGCGTCCAGGCAGCGCGCGCCGGTGACGTCGACACCGAACGCGTCGAGGGCTCTGATCAGCTTGTGGGCGCCGCGCGAGGCCCACTCCCGGGTACCGGCCGCGCGCACCGTCACCGGGACGTCGCGGTCGACGACCGTGGCCGGTTTCCCGGCCGGAACCCCGCGCACCACGACGCGGCCCTGCTCGATCAGCTCGGCGGCCTGCTGCCGGGAGTGCGCGAGGCCGCGGCGGACCAGTTCGGCGTCGAGCCGGGCCCGGGTGACCATCGCCGTCACGCAGGGCCGGACGAACCGGCGGCGAGAGCGTCACCCAGCGCCGCGTGCACCCGTTCGAACGCCTCGACGTGCTCGGCGAGCGGGCGGTCGGTGAGCCCGTCGAGCCCAGCCATCGCGAGGTCGACGCTCTCCTGGGGATCGACCGGCCGCGGCGGTGGGCCCGGGGTCGGGACGGTCATCGCTGCGCTCCCGCCGTGTCGATGCGCGCTCCGCTGTCCCCGCGCGTAGTGGTGTCGGCAGCGGCCACGGTAACCGAGCCGGAGCCGGTCCCGTCGAGGCCGAGGGCCCGCACCGCTCGGGTCGCCTCCGGTCCGGCCACGACCAGCTGTGCCGCGCCGCCACCCGCGGCCCAGTGCACGGCGCACAGCGCCCGCAGCGCGTCGAGCGGATCGGCGTCGCCGCCGGTCGCCGACAGCGTCAGCTCCCCGGTGTCGCTCACCCGTGCGTCCCAGCCGGGCCGCGGACCGGGGGCGAGGTCCTCGGCTGACAGGGTGAGCGCGCCCAGGTCGGCGCCGACGTAGTCGGGGCGCCGCGCGGACGGTGCCGCGAGCAGCTCCGCGGCATCGGAGGCCCCGGTCAGCACCAGCAGCGTGGCCAGGCCGGCCGCGCGGCCGCCCTCCACGTCGGTGTCCAGGCGGTCGCCGGCCATCAGCGCCGCGCGCGCACCGGTGCGCGCCACGGCGTCGACCAGCAGCGTGGGCGCGGGCTTGCCGGCGACCTGCGGCTCCCGTCCCGACGCTATGCGCAGCGCGGCGACCATCGACCCGTTGCCGGGCAGCGGGCCACGTTCGGTGGGCAGCGTCGGATCCAGGTTGCACGCCACCCACACCGCCCCGGCCCGCAGCGCGACCGTCGCCTCGGCCAGGCGCCGCCAGCCGGTGTCCGGGTCGTGGCCCTGCACCACGGCGACCGCGTCGTCGGCCTGCTCGGTGCGGGTCAGCCCGACCGCGAGCACCTCGGCGACGAGAGCGTCCGTGCCGACGACCAGCACCCGCGCCCCGGCCGGCAGCTGTTGCGCGAGCAGCGCCGCCGCGGCCTGCGAGCTCGCGACCACGTCCTCGGTCTCGACCGGAAAACCCAGCTCCGCGAGCTGCTCGGCGACGTCCGACGGCCGCCGGGACGCGTTGTTGGTGATATAGACGGTGCGCACGCCGCGCTGCGCCGCACCGCGCACCGCGTCGAGCGCGCCGGGCACCACGACGCGGCCGCAGTAGAGCGTGCCGTCGAGGTCGGCGAGCAGGACGTCGTGTGCGTCCAACAGGTCGGTCATCAGTCCGGTGCCTCCTCGGTGACGTCATCGACATCATCGACGTCGGGGGCGGCGTCCGGCTCCTCCATCCCGAAGGCGACCCCGTCGAGCGGTGCACCGGTCAGTTCGGCGATCCGGCGGTCCGCGTCGGTCTCGCCGTCGTCGTCGGCATCGGCGGTGTAGACGAACCACTGCACCGCTTCGGGCTCCCGGCCGGCGGCCAGCAGGTTGTCGGCGTAGGCGTAGAACAGCCGCGCGCTCCACGGGTCGCGACGGGCCGGGTCCAGGTCCGGGATCTGCAGGCTCACCACAGCCGCGTCGAGCTCACCGAGGTCACGCCGCGCCCCCGCCGCGACGATGGCCAGTTCGATCGTCTCTATCCGGCCCAGCTCGCGCGCCTCCGAGCTGCGGGTCAGCTCGAGGGCACGCTCGGGCCGTCCCAGCGCGCGTTCGATGTCCGCCATCACGGCGAGGTGCCCGGGGCCCCCGCCCATCCGGCGCGCGGCACGCAGCTCGCCGAGGGCCTCCGCCCATTCGCCGGCGTGGTACGCCGCGATCCCGGCAGCCTCTCGCACGACGGCCACGCGGGACGCGCGGCGGCGGGCGAAGCGGGCATGCTCCAGCGCCAGCGCGGGATCGTCGTCCACGAGCGATCCCGCGGCGACGAGATGGCGCGCCACGCTGTCGGCGGTGTCCTTCTGCAAGCCGCGCAGGTCCCGGCGCACCTCGGCATCCAGCGCTCCGGCCGTGATCTCCTCGTTCAGCGGCGGTTCCGGGACGTTGCTCAGGGGCACGCCCTCCGTCGAGCGGCCGGGACCGGGACGGCCGCGCCCGCTCGCCCGGTCCGAACTCCGCCCACCCTGGGGCCGCCCGCCCTGGGCGCGGTCACCTCGCCGTTCCGGCCGGGCGGCACGGCGGTCCGCTCCGTCGCGGTCACCGCGCCGTTCTGGCCGGGCGGCACGGCGGTCGGCTCCGTCGCGGTCGCCCCCCCGCATACCACCGGACGGGCGGCGCCGATCGTCACCGGTCGGGTGTCGCTCGCCTGTCGTCCCCCGATTGGTGCCCGGGTTCGGAGGGGTCGTCCCCGCATCGGCACCGCGGTGGTCGGTGCGCTTCGGAGCGTCCTTCTCGGGTCGGCGCTCGTCGTGGCCGTGCCGCCGACCGCCGCCGGTACCGGTGGTGGTAGTGGTGCGGCTGTCACCGACACCACCCGCATCCCGCCGGTACGGCCGTCGGTCACCGCCACTTCCCGACGACCCGCCGTGCCCACCCGCCCGCTCGGGGCGGTCGCCGTACCCGCGGTCGGTCCGGCCCTGTCGATCCGATCGGTCTCCGCCAGCACCGCCGCGGTACCGGTCGTCGCGTGCGGACCTGCGGTCGTCGGACCGCGCTGCTCGGTCCGGGCCTGGACGCCGGTCATCGTCGCGACGGACCCGGCCGTCGGCTGCCCCGGCCCGGCCACCGGCTCGCGTCTCGTCTCGCGAACGGTCCCGCCCCCGCGGCGAGTCGCGGCGGCGGTCGTCGCGGCCCTGCCCGGCACCGGAACCGCTGCCACCGCCGGACCAGCCCGTGCCGACACGTCCACGGCCACTGTCGCCACGGTCGTCGCGGCGCTCCGACGAGCTTGAGCGCCGGTCCTTCGCGCCCCGGGGCTCCGCGACTCGACGTCGTGCCGGCTTGTCCTTGCGGTCCCGGGCGCCATCGCGATCATCTCGTCGCGGGCGGTCAGCGCCGGAACCATCCGCGATGCTCACCTGCAGAGGATACAGAAGTGGGCCCCCACCGGCCGGTGGGGGCCCACGAATGAGGTTTGATGTCGGCGGCGACCTACTCTCCCACACCCTGGCGGGTGCAGTACCATCGGCGCTGGAGGGCTTAGCTTCCGGGTTCGG
>Ga0136634_10000087_pt1 | contig 44111 bp, 37 predicted proteins | sample AntDrymUQ8332106_2_FD_104654 | JGI IMG/M metagenome (GOLD analysis project Ga0136634, IMG submission 104654) | Polar desert sand microbial communities from Dry Valleys, Antarctica - metaG UQ833 (21.06) | ecosystem: Environmental > Terrestrial > Soil > Desert | place: Antarctica: Dry Valley... | reverse complement strand
GACAAGGCCACCATCTACGCCCCCGGCGAGTTGTCGGCGTACGGCACTCGGCTGGTCGAAGTGCTCGATGAGGACGGACCCACCCCCGATGAGCGTCCTCCGGCGCAGGTCAACGAGCTGAACCTGGCGCGGAACCGGGACGGTTCGGGTGGGCGGATCAGCGGCCGGTTCGACGACGCGGCCCTCTATGACGCGATCGCCACCGCCGTCGACGCCGGGTCGAAACCCCTGACCGGGGAGGATGACCGGACGACGCCGCAGCGCCAGGCGCAGGCGTTGGCCGAGATCTGCGGCTACGTCCTCGACCACGCCGACCTCCCCGCCGCGGGCGGGTCACGCCCGCACCTGAACGTGCTCCTCTCCTAGGAGGACCTCCAGACCCAGGCGCGGGCGGCGATGCTGGACTTCGGCGGCACCCTCACCCCCGAGACGTTGCGGATGCTGGCCTGCGACGCCGCGGTCATCCCCGTCGTCATGAACGGGACCGGGCAACCCCTCGACGTCGGGCGGAGCAAGCGCACCATCCCCGACGGATTGCGCCGCGCGGTCGCCGCCCGCGACCGCGGATGCGCGTTCCCCGGATGCGGGCGGACCGTGTCGTGGTGCGAGGTCCACCACATCCGCCCCTGGCAGGACGGCGGCCCGACCGCCCTGACCAACTGCGTCATGCTCTGCACCACCCACCACCGGCTGCTGCACCACCCCGGATGGTGCGTCCAGATCCGAGACGGGCTACCGGAGTTCCTCCCACCGTGCTGGATCGACCCCGACCGGGTCCCGCGACGCAAACCCCTCGCGCACCTGATCAACGGGCCCTGAACCCGATCACCGCTCACGCGGGCGGCGGCACCCCGCACCACGTGCAGCCGCCCCCGTGATGCGCCCAGCCAAGCGAACCAATCGGCACCAGGAAGGTGGTGACCACCCGGTGCAACGACGCAGTCAGCTGGGCTCGTCGACGTCGGGGGGTGAGCTGGTCAGCGCCGCTCGGAGCCGGTTGAGCTCGCGCAGCGCGGTGCTGGCGCGGGGGCGGTCCGCGGCGGCGAGGGCGATGGCGAGCGCGTCGAGCAGTAGGACCGTGACCGCGTGGCTGGAGCTCTCTCCGGGCACGCCGCGCGGGCAGGTCAGCACCAGGTCTACGTCGTCGAGACTGGTGAGCACGTCGGTGAGCAGTACCACCGGGACGTCGCGGCGCCGGGCGGTGTCCAGCAGCACGGCCGCGTGCGGGTGCAGGCGGGTGTAGGCGAGCAGCACCAGCGCGTCGCCGCGGCGCAGGGTCAGGGCCTGGTCGGCCGCCGCCAACCCGGTGGCGGTGATCGTCGAGGTCGAACGGCCGATCCGGCCGAGCAGCACGGCGCCGTACTCGGCCACGGCAGCCGAGGGGCCGGTGCCGCTGAGCACGATGCGCTCCGCGGCGCCGAGCAGCGCGACGGCGGTGGGGAACGAGGCCAGCAGCCGCTCGCGGGCCAGGTCGGTCGCGGCCCGGTGTACGTCGAGGACGTGCTCGAGCACCTCGGCGGGATCGGTCCCGCGGCGTAGCGTCGCGGCGAGCCGACCCTCCGGGGTCAGCGCGGCGGTGTCGGAGCCGGGGTCGTCGCGCAGTGCCCGCTTGAGATCGGCGAGGCCGCGGTAGCCCAGGGACTGCGCGGTGCGCACGACGGTGGCGTCACTGGTACCGAGCAGCTCGGCGATCTCGGCCGCGGAGTAGAAGCCGAGCCGGGCGGCGTGCTCGGTGAAGAACCGCGCGACCTGCCGCTGAGCCGGGGCGAGTGTCGGGAGACCGCTCAAGATCCCCTCTGTCGCCTGATTCATTTACTACCTCTATGGCAATGGTAGGTAACATCAGCTACCGTACCCGGTGTGGTGACCCTCGTCGTCGGTGCGGTGCCAGCGTTCCTGGCCTCGCTGGTGGAGTTCGTCGAGGCGCTGACGATCGTGCTCGCGGTCGGGGTCAGCCGGAGCTGGCGTGCCGCGCTGAGCGGCGCGGTCGTCGCGACCACTGCGCTCGTTGCGCTCGTCATCGGGTTCGGTCCCACGTTGCTCGATCGCGTCGACGAGCGCGTGCTGCTGCTGGTGATCGGCGTGCTGTTGTTGCTGTTCGGCGCGCGGTGGCTGCGTAAGGCGATTCTGCGCGCGGCCGGCTACATCCCGCTGCACGACGAGGCCGCGGCGTTCGACGCCGAGGTCAGCACGCTCGGCCGGGCCGGCGGAGCGCGCCGGTTCGACTGGGCCGGGTTCGCGGTGAGCTTCAAAGGGGTGTTCCTGGAGGGCATCGAGGTGGCGTTCATCGTGCTCAGCCTCGGGGCCACCGGTAGCGGCTACGGTGTTCCCGCCGCTGGGGCTCTCGCGGCGTTGCTGCTGGTGGTGGCGGCGGGCGTGAGCCTGCGCCGCCCGCTGACCCGGATCCCGGAGAACGCGCTGAAGTTCGCTGTGGGCGCGATGCTGGTGACCTTCGGGGTGTTCTGGACCGCCGAGGGCCTCGGCGTGGAGTGGACCGGGGGAGCGGCGGCGCTGGGCTACCTGCTGGTGGGCACGCTCGCGCTGGGGCTGTTGTCGGTACGGCTGCTGCGCGGGGCCGCTCAGCCGGTGCGGCTGCCGTGACCGCCGAGCCAACCGGTACCGCGCGCCGGGTCGGACGGGCACTCGCCGCCGGTGCGCGCGAGGCGGTCGGGCTGCTCGTCGACGACGGCGCGGTCGCCGTGGGTGTCCTGCTTGCCGTCGCCGTGGTCGCGTTGCTGGCTGCGCCCCTCGAGACTGGCGATGTCGTCGGTTGGGTGCTGTTCGCGCTGGTCTGGGTGGCGCTCGCGGTGTCGCTGCTGCGGGCCCGGCGCCGCTGACGACGTCCTGGTGTGTCAGCTGAGGCTCCTGTCACCGACCAGCTCGTAGACGGCATCTTGCTCGACGACGAGATGGGCGACCAGTGGAACTCCGAGCACATGTCCGGTTGCGACGAGCCTGCGAGTGACAGCCTGGTCCGCTCTGCTCGGGCCCTTGCTGGTCGGATGGTTGTGTGCCAGCACCACCCCGACCGCTCCGACCCGCAGCGCGTAGCCGAACACGCGCTCGGGCAGCACCCGCACATGCCGGTCGCTGCCGACAGCTGAGATGATCGGCTCGCCGATCCGAGTGGATAGTACCGGCCACGCGACAGCGAGCTCGTTGCCGAATCCTCCCGTCATGCGGCGGAGGGCGACGACCAGGCTGTGGAGCAGGCCAGAGTCGATGATCATGGTAGCCATCCCGAGAGGAGTTGCGTCCTGGCGGTGCCCGCTGCCGCGCTGCACAACCTCTTGTCAGTGGTCAGGACGGTCGTACCGAGTTCCAGCGACCATGCCAGCAGCAGTGCGTCGAAGAACGAGATCATGCGGTGCGCAGCGAGGTCGGCAGCGTGTGCGAGGACGTCGGCCGTCGTCACGTGGACCGCGACGCCCAGGTCGTCGAGTGATCGAGCGGCCGCGACGTAGTCATCTGCTGTGATCTTCTGCATCAGCAGTCCCTTGCGACGAAGCACGTCGCCGAGCTCGTACCGGACGAAGTCCACAGTCTCCAGCTCGACGCCGCCCGCGACGTAGGCGGTCTGCAGCGCCAGCGCGTCCTGGTAACCGTCCTGCTCGATGTACCACCGCACGAACACACCGGTATCGACCAGGTATCGGTCAGCCACGAGGCTCCTCCCGGATCCGCGCGATCTCCTCGTCGACGCCGGTGACGCCCCGGGTCTGCTCCCGCATCCGGTCCATCAGGGCCAGTACCTCCTCGCGGCTGCGGGTTTGCGCGACCTGTCGTTCGCCGAGGTAGGCCTGTCGGCGGGACTCGTAGACGACCTCGGTCAGCTCGCGGAGGCTGCCCAGCCGGGGCTCCTGCCGGTCGAACAGCTCCTGGTCTACCCGCAGGTACGCCCATCGCACGCCGCTGGCGATCGTGGCGTCGACGGCCCAGGCCGCGGCGCGGGCGTCCTTGTTCGGTACGTCGACGTCCGCCAGGCCCTTGGTCTCGATCACAATGTGCTCGCCGTCGGTGCGGCGAACGACGAAATCGGGATAGTAGTAGGCCAGTCGGCCGCCCTCGGCCCGGTACTCCAGGGAGAAGCGCACCTCACGGGCCAGTTTGGAAAAGGCGTCAACGTCGCGGCAGCGGTCGAGGAACGCGCAGAAGCGGACTTCCAGCCCGCTGTCGCACGGTTGCGCGGAGAAAATCGACTTGTCGCTGGATACAGTCTCCCGGCTCCAGAGAAATGGCCGGGTACGCGAGAGCAGCAACGGCTTCGGTTCGGGCTCAGGCACTTGCCGGACCGTCACACGCTCTTCGACGGCCTGCCGGAGCACCGCCAGGATCAGTTCCTGCACCGGCGGCTCGCGCAGGGCCTGCAGGACGAGCGGGTCGGCGAGATCAACCGGCCCGCCGAACGATCGCTCCTCGATGTAGCCGCGGACCAGCGGCGCGAGCACGGCGAACTGGCCGGTCAGGCGGGTCTCTCGGGCGAGCTCGTTGACGAACCAGGCGAGCACCGGCCCGGGCTGGTCGGCTACCGGCAGCGGATACGTGGCGCGTTCGATCACGGCACCGGTGAGCAGGTCACGGCCGGTATAGGAGAAGTCCTCGTTGTTCAGCTCGTCGGCCAACGGGACGAGCCGAGCAGGTACGTCAGCGGGTCGCAGCGTGCGCAGCTCTGCCGCGTTGCGCGTGAGGACGCGGGTGAGCTGGGGGATCTCGATGTCGCGACTCAGCTTGCCGGGTTCCACGGTGATGACGGTGGAGTCGGGATGCACGTCCTCGGCCTTGCGCCGATCGACGACCAGCCCCTCCGCGTCGAGGGCCGCGTCCCACAACTGTCGGAACGCCTCATGCTCGATGACCACGACCTGCTCGTCCACCCCGGATCCGGGTGGTGTCATGCGTCGCAGGCCGCGGCCGAGGGTCTGTTCCGGGAGGATCTGCGCGGCGGCGGTCAGGGGGCGGAGCGGCACGATCACGGAGACGTTGCGGACGTCCCAGCCCTCGCGCAGCATGAGCACGCTGACGATGGCCGCGTACGGGTTGTCGTCGGAGTCCACCTCGCGGGCCCAGCGGCGGGCGTCCTCCAAGTCGACCTTGCTGATCTCGCCTCGGTCGCGGCCGGCCATGTTGACGTGGATGGTGAGCACCTTGCCGGTGAGGTCGGACAGGGTTTCCAGATAGCGGGCGATCTGGTCGGCAGCGTCGGTGTTCTCCGCCATGACGAACAGCAGAGGCTTGCGCTTCGCCGGCGCCAGGGCGTCGCGGAACTCCCGCCATTTCACCACTCCTGCGGAGATCCGATGCCGGTAGCGAACCGACGCGTCGTCACTGGCGGCCTCGGCGGCGCCGGAGAGCTCGCCGATGACGGGACGCTTGACGATGCCCTGCTCGATGGCTGCCGAGAGTGGGTAGTCGGCGACGATGTCGTCGAACAGCCTGCCCTCCTGGTTGCGCGGGGTGGCTGAGAAGTCCAGCTGGGCGACGACCCCGCCCTCGGCGAGTTCGTGCAGGCGGTACAGGGTGCGCCAGATGGTCAGCGACTCACCGGTGTCACGGCGGATGGCGTCGTGCAGGTGGTGGGCCTCGTCGTTGATGACCAGAACAGGACCCCGGGTGGCGATTCGGGTGAGGATGGGGTCCGGCGCGGTGAGCTTCGCGGGGGGCTTGGGGCCGAGCACCGAGTCGAGCGGGCTGGACGGACGTGGGGGCGGCCGCTCGTAGAGCGCCTGCACGTTGGTGAGCACGAGGACGGGCGCGCCACCGGGTGGCAGCGGATCGTCGCGCAGCGACACCTGCAGGTTGAACTGCGACATCCACTCTGGCGGGATGATCGGATCTTCACGGAAGATTCGGGCGTGCTCGAGATCGGTTCGCAGCCTCTCGTAGACGATGAGGTTGGGTGCGATCACCAGCGATGTTGCCGACAGTTCCGAGCCCGGCTCGCGTAGTGCATGGAAGTACGACCAGGCGATGAGCAGGCTCATGACCTTGGTCTTGCCGGACCCGGTGGCGGCCTTGACGACGTAGCGCGGGTAGGGCTGGCTCGGCACCGGTAACGGACCGGTGGCGAAACGTGCGGCGAGATCGGGAAGCCTGCGAGCCTTGGCCACCTCATAGAGGTAGATCACCGTCTCGACGGCCTCGCGCTGGGCGAAGTAGTAGCGGAACGGCATGCCGTCGGGTGCTTGGTGCTCATCGAGGAACCAGTGCTCCAGCAACTGCTTCGAGGTGGCGCAAGCTCCGGGATAGCCGCCTGCCCGCCAGGCGTCGACCTCGCGTCGGATGCCGCCCACCAGCGGGGCCACGCTCGGCGTCCGGCTCGCAGGCACGCCGTACGGGTCGTTCCCGGAGGTGGTCACGGCACGCTCACCGCGACTTCGCTGGTGGTGTCGTTGCCGAAGACGTCCACCACCTTGACGAGGATCCTGCGGCTGCCGGGCTCGTCGTAGTCGTGGTGGGCGGCCAGCTCCAGGGCGCGGTCGGCCCGGGTCCGGTAGGACTGCCACTGGTTGTGGAAGGTGTCGCCGTCGCCACCGGCACCGAAGTCGAAATCGACGGCCCAGTAGTCCACGTAGTCCGACCAGCTTGTGATCTTGTCGCGGATGGTGGTGGGCACCAGGTCGGGATTGGGCAGCACGAAATCGGTGAGCTCGACGGTCACGGATCGCTTCCGCACCCGTGCGTCGACGGCGAGGTAGGCCAGTTCGTGGAACACGACCTCGCCGGAGGCGACCACGCGCGGATCCATCACCTCGCGCGGGATGCGACGGATCTGCAATGCGAGACTTCGGAACCGGGCCTCGTCCTGCACCAGCTCGTGCAGGCCCATCTCGAACTCCCAGCCGAGCACGTCCAGACGCGGGTGCCCGACGGTGGCCGTCTCATCGAGCGCCTCCTTGATCTCGGCGAGTGTGACCGGAGCGTCGACGGCGCCGACGTGCACCGCGGTGGCCCCGACGGTGCCGTGGATGTGGCGGAGCTCGTGCGTCGGACTGCCGCCGTAGAGCTCGACGACGAAGTCGAGGTAGGCCTGCACCTGTTCGCCGGTCGTGTCCCGCTGCCAGACTTGTCGCTCGTAGCGGCCCAGGTTGGCGACCACGAACGGCGCGCACTGGGAACGGTCGAGCAGCCGTTTGCGGGTGGTGTGGATGGCGAAGCGACCGATGTCGATCGCCACCCACCGGCGGCCCAGGCGTTCGGCGACGGCCGCGGTGGTGCCGGAGCCGACGAAGCAGTCGAGCACGATCGAGCCCTTGTCGGAGGAGGACTCGATGATGCGTTCCAGCAGCGCCTCGGGTTTCTGGGTGTCGTAGCCGAGACGTTCCTTGGCCTGCGGGTTGATCGGGAAGACGTCATCCCACACATCGCCAAGCGGCATGCCGGGCATCTCGTCTATGAACCGCTTGAGCCATGGTCGTCTGAATTTGTCGGTTGGATACCAAATTCGGCCTTCATCGTGGAGCCGCTGCATCGTCTCCTTCGAGTAGGCCCAGCCGTTGCGATGGGGCTCATAACCGTGCCAGGTGTACTGGAGGTTCGGTCGAGGGTTTGGACTGCGCATATCGCTCAGGCGGTACCTGCGGCCTTGCTCGTCGACATGCGAATAATGAGACTTGATATAGGTATCGTCGTAAGGTCGGAACTGCGGATGCCAGATGTGTCGCTCAGACTTCGCGAAGCACAAGATCGAGTCGTGGATCGTGCCGAAGTCTTTGGTGTCGGCATGCGCCGTGGTTCGTTGCCAGATGATCTCGGCGCGGAAGTTGTCGGCTCCGAAGATCTCGTCCATCAGCACCCGGGCCAGGTGTGACACGTTCGGCGCGAGGTGCAGGAAGATCGACCCGCGGTCCGACAGCAGCTCCTTCAGCACCACCAGCCGCTGGTAGAGCATGTCGAGGTACGACTCGACCCCGCGCCCCCAGGTGTCGCGGTAGGCCTTCTCCTCGATGATCGACGAGATCTTCGCCAGCTCCTGGTCGGCGGCGTCCCCGCCGTCACCCACAGCGATACGGACCTTGTAGTCCTGCCGGGAGTCGAACGGCGGGTCGATGTAGATGAGGTCGACCTGCCCGGCCAGCTCGTCGGCGAGTGCGGTGAGCACGTGCAGGTTGTCGCCCCAGATGAGCTTGTTGCGCCAGCCGCTGTCGTCGGCGTCGGCGCCACCGTCGAACAGGGTGCCCCGGTCGGCGCGCGCGGCGTTGACCGTCTCGACCACCTGGATCGGCAGTCGTCGCCGCGGTACCTCGCTGCTCTTGCCGTCCCACTCCAGCCGAACTCCGGCCACGGTTGTCCCCTCTCGTGCACAACGCGCCCGCTGGTGGCGGGCGTGCCGATCGTGCCAGGTGCCGTCGTCGGAGACTTGGACGCGCCCCCGACCGGTTCGGTTCCCGATGGCGGTGAACTCGTCGCATCCCCGGCGCGGCGGGGTCAGCCGGCGTTGAAGTACTTCGCCTCCGGGTGGTGGGCCACGATCGCGTCGGTGGACTGCTCGGGATGCAGCTGCAGCTCCTCGGAGAGCTCCACGCCGATCCGTCCGGGCTCCAGCAGCTCGACGATCGTGGTGCGGTCGGCGAGGTTCGGGCACGCCGGGTAGCCGAACGAGTAGCGGGCGCCGCGGTAGCCGAGCTTGAAGAACTCCTCGACCTCGGCCGGATCCTCGCCGACCATCGCGTCGCCGGAGGGGAGCACCAGCTCCTCGCGGACGCGGCGGTGCCAGTACTCGGCGAGGGCCTCGGTGAGCTGGACGCCGAGGCCGTGCACCTCGAGGTAGTCGCGGTAGGCGTCCTTGGCGAAGAGCTCGGCGGCGTGGTCGGCGATGGGCTGGCCCATCGTGACCAGCTGGAACGCGACGACGTCGACCTCCCCGTTCGCGATCGCGACGTCGCGGGGTCGCCAGAAGTCGGTCAGGCACAGGTGCCGGTCGCGGCGCTGCCGGGGGAAGGTGAAGCGCACCCGCTCCGGCCCGTCCGGCTGCGGCTCGGACCCGCTCTCGTGGTCCAGCACGACCAGAGCGTCGCCCTCGGCCACGGCCGGGAAGTAGCCGTAGACCACGGCGGCGTGCGCGAGCACGCCCTCGGTGGACAGCCGCTCCAGCCAGTACCGCAGCCGGGGGTGGCCGTCGGTCTCGACGAGCTCGGCGTAGCTGGGCCCGGAGCCGCCCCGCGCGCCGCGCAGGCCCCACTGGCCCAGGAACAGCGCCCGCTCGTCGATCATCTTCGTGTAGTCGGCGACCGAGATGCCCTTGACCACCCGGGTGCCCCAGAACGGCGGCCTGGGCAGCGGGTTGTCCAGCGCGACGTCGGAGCGGGCGGGTACGGGGCCGGCCGTCTCCTCCGCGGCGGCGCGGCGCTTCGCCGCGATCCGCCGGGCCCGCTCCTGGCGAGCCTTGCGCTCGGCGCGTTCGGCCTCCTCCTCCGGGTCCGCGTCGCGGGTCTTCCCCTGCGCCTCATCTCGGGCCCGAGCCATGGTGGCGTCCATCAGGCGCAGGCCCTCGAACGCGTCGCGGGCGTAGGAGACCCGGCCCCGGTAGACCTCGGCGAGGTCGTTCTCGACGTAGGAGCGGGTGAGTGCGGCGCCGCCCAGCAGCACGGGGAGCCGTTGCGCCGCGCCTCGGGAGTTCAGCTCCTGGAGGTTCTCCTTCATCACCACGGTGGACTTGACCAGCAGCCCGGACATCCCGATCGCGTCCGCGCGGTGCTCCTCGGCGGCGGCGAGGATGCTGGAGATCGGCTGCTTGATGCCCAGGTTCACCACCGAGTAGCCGTTGTTGGACAGGATGATGTCGACGAGGTTCTTGCCGATGTCGTGGACGTCGCCCTTGACCGTCGCGAGCACGATCGTGCCCCGACCCTCGTTGTCGGTCCGTTCCATGTGCGGCTCGAGGTGGGCCACCGCCGTCTTCATCACCTCGGCCGAGGCGAGCACGAACGGCAGCTGCATCAGACCGGCGCCGAACAGCTCGCCGACCGTCCGCATGCCGGACAGCAGCGTGTCGTTGATGATCTCCAGGGCGGGCCGTTGCTCCAGGGCCACGTCGAGGTCGTCGGCCAGCCCGCCCGGCTCGCCGTCGACGATGCGCCGCTCCAGCCGCTCGAACAGCGGCAGCGCGGCGAGCTCCTCCGCGCGACCGGCCCGGGCCGCGGACGCCGTCACGCCTGCGAACAGGTCCATGAACCGGTTCAGCGGGTCGTAGTCGGGTCGGCGCCGGTCGTAGACGAGGTCCAGCGCGACCGACCGCTGCTCGTCGGGGATCTTCGCCATCGGCAGGATCTTCGCCGCGCTGACGATCGCGGTGTCGAGCCCGGCGTTGACGCACTCGTGCAGGAAGACCGAGTTGAGCACCTGCCGCGCCGCCGCGTTGAGCCCGAAGGACACGTTGGAGACGCCGAGGGTCGTCTGGACGTCCGGGTGCCGGCGCTTGATCTCGCGGATCGACGCGATGGTCTCCAGCGCGTCGCGGCGGACCTCCTCCTGGCCGGTGGTGATCGGGAAGGTCAGCGTGTCCACCACGATGTCGCAGGTGCGCAGGCCGTGGTTCGTGGTGAGGTCCTCGATGAGACGGTCGGCCACCCGGACCTTCCAGTCCCTGGTCCGGGCCTGGCCCTCCTCGTCGATACACAGCGCGACGACGGCGCAGCCGTGCTCGCGGACCAGCTCCATGGCGCGCTGGAACCGCGAGTCGGGCCCGTCGCCGTCCTCGTAGTTGACCGAGTTGACGATGCAGCGCCCGCCGAGGCGCTCCAGCCCGGCCCGCAGCACGTCGGTCTCGGTGGAGTCGAGCATGATCGGAAGTGTCGAGGCGGAGGCCAGCCGGCCGGCCAGCTCGGCCATGTCGGCGACGCCGTCGCGTCCCACGTAGTCGACGCACAGGTCGATCATGTGGGCGCCGTCGCGGGTCTGGTCGCGCGCGATAGCGACGCAGTCCTCCCAGCGCTCGGCGAGCATCACCTCGCGGAAGGCCTTCGAACCGTTGGCGTTGGTCCGCTCGCCGACCATCAGCACGGAGGTGTCCTGGCGGAACGGCACGGCGGCATAGAGCGAGCTGACGCCCGGCTCGGGATGCGGCGTGCGCCGCGCCGGGGTGACGGTGGCGACCGCGTCCACGACCGCGCGGATGTGCTTGGGCGTGGTGCCGCAGCAGCCGCCCACCAGCCGCAGGCCGAACTCGCTGACGAACCCCGCCAGCGCCTCGGCGAGCTCGTCGGGCGTGAGCGGGTAGACCGCGCCGTTCGGGCCGAGCTGGGGCAGCCCGGCGTTCGGCATCACCGACAGCGGGATCCGGGCGTGCTTGGACAGCGTGCGCAGGTGCTCGCTCATCTCGGCGGGTCCGGTGGCGCAGTTGAGCCCGATCAGGTCCACCCCGAGGGGCTCGATCGCGGTGAGGGCCGCGCCGATCTCGCTGCCCAGCAGCATCGTGCCGGTGGTCTCGACGGTGACCTGGGTGATGATCGGGACGTGCCGGCCCTCGGCGGTCATCGCCCGCCGCATGCCCAGCACCGCCGCCTTGAGCTGCAGCAGGTCCTGGCAGGTCTCGATGATCATTGCGTCCGCCCCGCCGGCGAGCAGCCCTCGACCGCACTCGGTGTAGGCGTCGCGCAGTCGTTGGTAGGTCTCGTGCCCCAGCGTGGGCAGCTTGGTACCGGGGCCGACGGAGCCGAGCACGTAGCGCGGGTGGCCCGGGGTGGCGATGCCGTCGGCGACCTCGCGGGCCAGTGCCGCCCCCTTCTCGGCGAGCTCGCGGATCCGCTCGGCGATGCCGTATTCGGCGAGGTTGGGCAGGTTGGTCCCGAACGTGTTGGTCTCCACCGCGTCGGCGCCGGCCTCGAAGTAGGCCCGGTGGATGTGCCGGACGACGTCGGGGCGCGTGTCGTTGAGGATCTCGTTGCACCCCTCGAGCCGGGCGAAGTCGTCGAGGGTCAGGTCCGCATCCTGCAGCATCGTTCCCATCGCGCCGTCGGACACCAGCACGCGCTCGGCGAGGGTCTCCAGCAACGTCGGGACGGTGCTCGGGTCAGACGGTGCGGCGCTCATGGCCAGGTGGTCGCGGGACACGTCTATGAGATTAGTGGGCAGGGGGCCGGTTGGTCGCCCCCTCGGGTCCGCTAACCTCAATCGATCCAGAGGAGTATCATGACTTCGGTTACACTACGCTTGGCTGCCGGTACGGCGAGGTACCGAGCGGCACTCGACGCACCTGGCGGTGTGCCAGGTCGGGTGCCGCGTCGTGTTCGTCGCCTTCCACGTCGGAACCTCGTAGTGGCCGCAGGCGTCCCAAGACTGATCGGCAGCGAGCGTATCGCCGACGGCGCGGCTGTCCGTGCGGGCGGCTCGACCCGATCACCGACGGGACGGCGGCGACGAGGCATGGGTCACCGCTCGTGCGCTGACTCCGCTGCCCGGACGCGTTCGTCTCGATGATCTAGCCGGAGCCGGAGGAGCACGTATGGCCCTGAACACCGTCGCGTTCGAGTTGGTTCCCCCGAACATCGAGGATGGCACGGAGCGGGCGCTCGAGGAAGCGAACAAGGTGCAGCAGTACTCCCGAAAGTTCGGTCTGGAGGGCCGCATCCAGCACATCATGATCCCCGAGATCAGGGCGGAGGAAGACGACCGTCCGATCGTGATGAAGCCAAAGATGGACGTGCTGGACTTCTGGACGACCGTGCAGTCCGAACTGTCCGGAATCAAGGGCCTGTGTACCCAGGTCAGCGCGTTCCTCGACGAGTCCACGCTGACCCAGCGGCTGACCGACCTGTGCGCTGCGGACATGGAAGGGGTCATCTTCGTCGGCGTGCCTCGGACCATGAACGACGGCGAGGGCTCGGGGGTGGCGCCGACCGATGCCCTGGCTATGTACTCGGAGCTGGTACCGAACCGCGGTGTGATCATGATTCCTACGCGGGACTCCGAGCTCGGCCGGTTGAACTTCAAATGCGAGCGACAAGCCACTTTCGGAATGACCCAGTTGCTCTACTCCGACGCCGTGGTGGGTTTCCTCACCGACTTCGCCGACAAAAGTCCGCACCGCCCGGAGCTGTTACTCTCCTTCGGTTTCGTGTCCAAGCTGGAGCAGCGGGTCGGTCTGATCAGATGGCTGATCCAGGATCCGGGTAACGAGGCCGTGGCCGCCGAACAGGAGCTCGTGGCGAAGCTGGCCGACAGCCCGACCGACCAGCGGCGCAGGCTCATGGTGGATCTCTACAAGCGAGTGGTCGACGGTGTGTACGACCTCGGCTTCCCACTCGGTATCCACCTGGAAGCGCCGTACGGGGCCTCCGAGCCGGCGTTCGAGACGTTCGCGGAGATGCTCGCGTACTGGGCGCCGGACCAGCCGTAGCGGCGAGCACGGTCGGTCAGAGCGACAGGAGCCGGTCGAAGAAGCTGCGGTACCGACGCAGCGCCAGCCGCAGGTCCTCGGTCGAGGCCTCCTCGGCGTCGAGACCCTGTTCGATACTGCGGCGCTGCTCGCGAAACAGCTCCTCCAGGTCCTGCAGCAGCTCGCCGACCAGCGCGTCGGCCTGGGCCACGGCCTGGCGGGGTTCGTCGACGAAGGCACCCTTGACCGCGTTCCAGCGTGACCCGTAGGCGTCCGCGCGGTCGGCGGGGACGAGCTGCTCGCGCTCCTCGGCTCTGGTGTCCGTGTGCTGCTCGGGGGTACTCATCGGGTGCGCTCCTCGGTGGTCGGGACATCGGCCGCGCGGTGGCTGTTCCTGCGGTCCTCGCCGGGCCCGCGTCCGAGAAGCGCCTCGACGAGGCTGCGGTAAGACGTGACCGCGCGCCGCTGCTGCTCGGTGTCCGCCGAACCCTGCTCGGTCGCCTCCTTGACGGCACGAGCCTCCCGGTAGTACTGCACGACCTCGGGATGTTCCACGGACACGTCCTCGGCCCGACGCTCGAAGTCCTCGACCGGGTAGCCGCGGGTCCGCATGATCTCGACGATCAGCCCGTCGGCCTTACGGACCGCCTGCACGGGGTCGTCGACGAAGTCGCGCTGAATCGCGGTCCACGACGAGGCGAACCGCTCGCGCTCCTCTGACCGCAGGTCGCGCACGTCCAGCTTGCGGAGCCGCTTCTCGCGCTGCGTGAGCTCTGCCTCGGCGGAACGGCGATCCCCGGCCTCGCGCAGGCTCCGCTCGTACTCGGGTCCGTAGTGCTCCTGCAGTTGCTCGGAACGTCGGCGCCGGTAGAGGAGGACACCGGCTGCGGCGAGCGCGAGGACCAGCACGACGATGACGACGATCAGAACGATCAGGGTGGAGTCCATCAGACACCCCTCTCTCTGTGACGGGCGGCCACCCGGTCGAGTGAACCACGGTCGGGTGGTTCCCGAAGGATCGCAGGTGCCAAACCTCTCGTTGACCCCGGCCCCGCGTTGTGTTCCAGTTCTGCTGACGGCAGTGGAGGAAGCCGGTGGGAATCCGGCGCGGTCCCGCCACTGTCACCGGGGAGCGGACGCCCAGCACGTGACCACTGCCATCGGCGGGAAGGTCGGGTGGCCCGCGCCGATCCGGGAGCCAGGAGACTTGCTGCCGTCATCGGATCCCCGAGCAGAGGGCGCGGACCCTCGTGGAGGACGAGATGACCGGCGCTGTCCTGCTGTTGTCCACCGCTGACACCGAGCTGCTCGCGGCGCGGGGCTGCGGGGTCCCGTACCGGACCGCCAACCCGGCCCGCGTCGAGCCCACCGGGCTCTCCGTGCTGCTCAACGGCGTCGCGGTGGTGGTGGTGCGGCTGCTCGGCGGGCGCCGGGCCTGGCCCGAGGGCGTCGACGCGCTGGTCGCGTCCGGGCTCCCGGTCGTGCTGCTGGGCGGGGAGGCCTCCCCGGACGCCGAGCTGACGGCCGCCTCCACCGTCGCCGGTGGTGTGGCGGCGGAGGCGCTGGCCTACCTCGCGGCCGGCGGCCGCGACAACCTCCGCGAGCTGCACCGCTTCCTGTCCGACACGGTGCTGCTCACCGGGGAGGGGTTCGCTCCGCCCGCTCCCACCCCCGAGTTCGGCGTGCACGGGACGCGCGCGCACGACCCGGACCGCGCGACGGTCGGTGTGGTCTTCTACCGGGCGCACGAGCTCAGCGGCAACACCGCGTTCGTGGAGACGCTGTGCGACGCGATCACCGCGCGCGGCGCCAACGCGCTGCCGGTGTTCTGCGGGTCGCTGCGAGGTGCCGATCCGGCGTTGACCGCACTGCTCGAGCGGGCGGACGCGCTGGTCACCACGGTGCTCGCGGCCGGCGGCACCCGAGCGGCGGACGCGAGCGCGGGTGGGGAGCAGGACGCCTGGGACGCGGGCGCGCTCGCGGCGCTCGACGTGCCCGTGCTGCAGGGCCTGTGCCTCACGACCTCGCGCGCCACCTGGGCCGCGTCGGGTGCAGCGCTGTCCCCGATGGACGCGGCGATGCAGGTGGCGATCCCGGAGTTCGACGGCCGGCTGATCACGGTGCCGTTCTCGTTCAAGGAGACCGCTGCGGGCGACGATCTGCCGATTTACGTCGCCGACCCGGAGCGGGCTGCGCGGCTGGCCGGGCTCGCCGTGGCGCACGCCCGGCTGCGCGCGACACCGGTGGCGCAGCGCAGGCTCGCGATCGTGCTGTCGAGCTACCCGACCAAGCACGCCCGGGTCGGCAACGCGGTCGGGCTCGACACCCCGGCCTCGGCGGTGGTGCTGCTGCGGGCGCTGCGCGCGGCCGGCTACACCGTCGGGGACTTCCCGGAGGACTCCGACGAGCTGATCCACACGCTGATCGCCACCGGTGGGCACGACGTCGAGTGGCTCACCGAGTCCCAGCTGGCGGCGGCGCCGTCGCGGGTGCCGGGCCAGGCGTACCGCGCGTGGTTCGACGCGCTCCCCGCGGAGCTGGCGACGCGCGTGCGCGAGCACTGGGGCGAGCCGCCGGGTTCGCTGTATGTGGACCGGGACGAGATCGTGCTGGCGTCGTTGCGGTTCGGCAACGTGTTGCTGATGATCCAGCCGCCGCGCGGGTTCGGCGAGAACCCGGTGGCGATCTACCACGATCCGGACCTGCCGCCCTCGCACCACTACCTCGCCGCTTACCGCTGGCTCGAGCATGACTTCGGCGCGGACGCGGTGATTCACCTGGGCAAGCACGGCACCCTGGAGTGGCTGCCCGGCAAGGGCCTCGGGCTCGGCGCCGGCTGCGCTCCGGACGCCGTGCTCGGCGAGCTGCCGCTGGTCTACCCGTTCATCGTCAACGACCCCGGCGAGGGCACCCAGGCCAAGCGCCGCGGGCACGCCGTCGTCGTCGACCACCTGGTGCCGCCGATGGCCCGCGCCGACACCTACGGCGAGCTGGCCAAGCTGGAGCAGCTCCTCGACGAGTACGCGACGGTGCAGGCGCTCGACCCGGCCAAGCTGCCGGCGCTGCGGGCGCGGATCTGGAAGGTCGTGACCGCCGCGCAGCTGCACCACGACCTGCACCTGGACGCCGCGCCGGGCGCGGACGGCTTCGACGACTTCGTCCTGCACGTCGACGGCTACCTCTGCGAGGTCAAGGACGTCCAGATCCGCGACGGGCTGCACGTGCTCGGCGACGCGCCGGTCGGGCCGGCGCGGGTCAACCTGATGCTGGCCATCCTGCGGGCGTCGCAGATCTGGGGCGGCCGCACCGCCCTGCCGGGGCTGCGCGCGGCGATCGCCGCCTGGATCGGGCTCGACGAGCAGGTCCTGCTCTCCGAGCCCGGTGCCGTCGTCGACGTCGTCCCCGCACCGCTGTTCTGGGAGACCGGTGATGAGGTGAGCCCGCCGGTCGTGCGCGCCTCCGACGTGGTCGACCGCCTGGAGCTGGCTGCTCGCAAGCTGGTCGAGTACCTCGAGAGCCCCGGGAACGAGCGCCGCCCGTGGTCGCCCGGGCTCGGCCACGCAGCCATCACCGAGTGCCTGGGTGACCTCTACGGCTGCGGACCCCGGCACGGTCCGGGCGACGGCGACGTCGAGGCCGTCCTGGAGTTCGGCTGCGCCGAGGTCGCCCCGCGGCTGGAGCGCACCACCGACGAGGTCGCGGCAATCCTGCACGCTCTCGACGGCGGTTACGTCCCGGCCGGACCGTCGGGCTCCCCGACACGCGGGCTGGTCAACGTACTGCCGACCGGGCGCAACTTCTACTCGGTCGATCCGAAGGCGATCCCCTCGCGGAGCGCGTGGGAGATCGGCTCGGCGCTGGCCGACTCGCTGGTCGCCCGCCATCTGGCCGATACTGGCGGCTACCCGCGGTCGGTCGGCCTCACGGTGTGGGGGACCTCTGCGATGCGCACCCAGGGCGATGACATCGCCGAGATCCTCGCGCTCATCGGCTGCCGGCCCACCTGGGACGACGCGTCGCGTCGGGTCACCGGCTCCTGCGTGGTCCCGTTCGCTGAGCTCGGTCGGCCGCGCATCGATGTCACGGTGCGCATCTCGGGTTTCTTCCGCGACGCGTTTCCGCACGTCATCGAGCTGCTCGACGATGCGGTCCGCGCGGTCGCCGAGCTCGACGAGCCACCCGATCAGAACTACCTGCGCGCCCACGTCGAGTCCGACACCGCGGCGCACGGCGACCGCCGCCGCGCCACGTCCCGGATCTTCGGGTCGAAGCCGGGTGCGTACGGGGCCGGGCTGCTGCCGCTCATCGACGCGCGGAACTGGCGCAGCGACGCCGACCTCGCCGAGGTCTACGCGGTGTGGGGCGGGTACGCCTACGGCCGCGGGCTCGACGGGCGCGAGGCCCGCGCGGACATGGAGTCCTCGTTCCGGCGGATCGCGGTGGCGGCGAAGAACCAGGACAACCGCGAGCACGACATCGTCGACTCCGACGACTACTTCCAGTACCACGGCGGCATGGTCGCGACCGTCCGCGCGCTGACCGGATGCTCACCCGCCGCGTACGTCGGCGACTCGGCGGTCACCGACGCCGTCCGGACCCGGACGTTGGCCGAGGAGACCAAGCGGGTGTTCCGGGCGCGGGTGGTGAACCCGAAGTGGATCGCGGCGATGCAGCGTCACGGCTACAAGGGTGCGTTCGAGCTGGCCGCGACCGTCGACTACCTGTTCGGCTACGACGCGACCGCGGGCGTGGTGGACGACTGGATGTACGCCCAGCTCGCCGAGAGCTACGTCTTCGACGCCACCAACCAGGCGTTCATGGCGCAGTCGAACCCGTGGGCGCTGCGCGGGATCACCGAGCGGCTGCTGGAGGCGGCCGACCGCGGGATGTGGGCCAAACCCGACGACGCCGTGCTCGACCGCCTGCGCCAGACCTACCTGGACCTCGAGGGCGATCTCGAGGGGGCGCAGTGAACACCCTGGTGGGCGTGGGCGTCGGCCCCGGCGATCCGGACCTGGTCACCGTCAAGGCGGCGAACCTGCTGGCCAAGGCCGACGTGGTGTTCGTGCCCGTCGCCGATACCGGCGAGACCGGTCGCGCCGAGCAGACCGTGCTGTTCTACGCCGAGGCGTGGCGCGTCGAGCGGGTGGTGTTCGCGCTGCACGACCGCGAGCACACCCGCGCCCGCGAGCAGGCCTGGGACGCCGCCGCCGCGCAGATCGGCGGCTGGTTCGCCGCGCATCCGGGTGGCACGGCGGTGTTCGCGACGATCGGCGACCCGTGCGTGTACTCGACGTTCACCTACCTCGCGGCGTCGGTCCGCGACGGGGTGGGGGAGCTGTCCGTGGCGCTCGTCCCGGGGATCACCGCGATGCAGGACCTCGCCGCCCGCACCGGCACCCCGCTGGTGGCGGGTCGCGAGGCGCTCGCGCTGTTCCCGATGACGGCCGGTGCCGACCGGTTCCGCCAGGCGTGCGAGCGCGGCGACGCGGTGGTGGCCTACAAGTTCGGCCGGATGCTGCCGCAGACCCTCGCCGTGCTGCGCGAGACGGGCCGGCTCGACGGCGCCGTCTACGGCGCGGCCCTGGGCCTGCCCACCGAGGACATCCGCCCCGCCCGCGACCTGGACCCCACCATCCCCGGCCCCTACCTGTCCACCTTGATCGTCCCCCCACCCCACCCCACCCGCGGCCATGGACCGCGCTGACGCGCCCGTGCGCGGAAATCGTCGCCAGGGCGACGATTTCCGCGCACGACCTCCCGACGCTCCGGCGCGGAGGGCGGCGGCGGCGCGGCTGGACCGGATGACCAAGCCGCGCGGCTCGCTCGGGCGCGTCGAGGACGTCGCCGTCACCCTCGCCGGGATCGCGGGCGCCTGCCCGCCGCCGCTGCCCGAGCCCGCCGCCGTGGCCGTGTTCGCCGCCGACCACGGCGTGCACGCCCAGGGCGTCACCCCGTGGCCGCAGGAGGTGACCGCGCAGATGGTCGCGAACTTCCTGGCTGGCGGCGCGGTGGTCAACGCGTTCGCGCGCCGGCTCGGCGTCGAAGTGTGCGTGGTGGACATCGGGGTGGCGACGCCGCTCGATCCGGCTCCGGGCCTGCTGTCGCGCCGCATCGCCGCCGGCACTGCCGACATGACCTGCGGGCCCGCCCTCACCCGCCCCCAGGCGCAGGCGGCCGTCGAGGCGGGGATCGAGGTTGCGCGCGACCTCGTCGCCGCCGGCAACCGGTGCCTGCTCACCGGCGACATGGGCATCGCCAACACCACCACCGCCGCCGCGCTGATCTGCGCGTTCACCGGCGCCACTCCCGCCGAGGCGACCGGCCGGGGTACCGGCATCGACGACGCCACCCTCACCCACAAGACCGCCGTCGTCACCCGGGCGCTGGCGCTGCACGACCCGGACCCGGCCGACCCGATCGGGGTGCTCGCCGCGTTCGGGGGACTGGAGCACGCCGGGCTCGCCGGGTTCGTGCTGGGTGCGGCCGAGCTGCGCGTCCCGGTGCTGCTCGACGGCGTCAGCTCCGGGGCCGCCGCGCTGGTGGCGGCGGCCCTGGCCCCGCACGCGAGGGCTTACTGCCTGGCCGGGCATCGCTCCGCCGAGCCCGGCCACCGGCTGGCGCTCGTCCACCTCGAGCTGGAGCCGCTGCTCGAGCTGGGGATGCGGCTCGGTGAGGGCACCGGGGCGCTGCTCGCCCTGCCCGTCGTGCAGGCTGCCGCCCAGGCCCTGCACGACGTCGCGACGTTCGACACGGCCGGGGTGACCGTCAGAGCCGACCTGGACGGGTGAGCCGCCCGGCCGTCAGGGCCGCTGCGCGTCGGGCGCCGTGGTGTCGGCCCGCCACGGGTCGGTGCGGGACCGGATCTCGGGCCACGACACCCGCACCAGATGCACGGCGAGCGCCGTGACGACCGCGATGTCGAAGACCAGCACCATCCGCTGCAGGATCCCGCCCATGTCGACACCGCCGAACAGGGCCAGGAAGCCGGGGACGATCTCGGTCAGCCTGGTCACCACGTACGCGACGGCCAGCGCCGCCGCCCCGACCGACAGCGTCCGGACCAGGCTGACGACGGGCCGCCACGGCGGGCTCTCGGCGAGCCGTGAGGCAGCGGCGAGCCCGGCGAACGACAGCAGCGCCAGGATCCCGGCCCCGGCGAACTGGTGTACCCACCCGCCGAACGTCTCGATCCCCGGCGAGTCGTCGGTCGGGAAGACCGCCGACAGCACCAGGCACAGCGCCCACACTCCGAACAGGACGGTCGGCCGCCCGGCCAGCCGGACCCCGGCCCGCGCCATCCCGACCAGTACGGCGAGCACCCCGACAGCCAGCGCCACGGCAGCAGAGGTGAACAGCTGGCCCCCGCCGTCGACGAACACGTAGTAGCTCAGCGGCACCGAGATCGGGTTGACCTCGTGCCGGAAGGCCACGCCGAGGTAGATCATGATGATGGTGGCGCGCGCCGCCGCCAGCAGGGCGAGCACCGCCAGCACCAGTGTCCCGATGCTCAGCAGCCGGCGGCCGGGTCGCTGCATGATCGTCATGATGCCTCCCCGTCGGCCGCCTGTGATCGCCAGAACGCCGCGCGAGCGGACCGTGTTCCTGAACTAACGGGTGTAACTGCGCATCCGATCGTGGCTAGTCGAGCTCGGCACAGGCGATCTTCGGCTGATGGGTATGGGAATGGCTGTCCGCACTGCCGGTCGCGTGCGAGCCGTGCCCGGCCCCGGCCATATGAACGACGATCGACCGTCCGTCGCCCTCGGGAACCACCTGATCATTGTGCACCTCTGCGGTGCCGTTGCCGTCGTTATCGGAGGTGAACAAGAGATGGATCTCGTTGGGCGGCATGTCGGGCCCGTTGAGGTCGAATGCGAAGTGCGGGCCGCCCGGGTCGAGCTGGTCGCAGGAACCGGCGTGCAGATGTGAGATGTACGCGCGGTTGGGCATCAGGCCGTGCAGCTCGAGCGAGACGTCGGTGCCGGCACCGGATCGGCTCAGCGTCGCCGTGCCGGCGGCCTCGTCGAACCCCTCCGGAGACATCGGCACGAGCTCGAAATTCCCGGATGCGCGTGTCCCGTTACCGCACGCTCCGATCAGGGTGGCCGCGAGCAGGGTAGCCAGCGTCAGGACGGTCGTTCTCGTCATCATCTGGTGCGTGCGCATCCCGCACAGTTTCGCGCACCCACCCGGACCGGGCTCAGCCGGCGGCCGGGCCAGGACTACATGCCGGGCATCCCGAACTGCATCACGATCAGCATGTAGGCCATTCCGGCGGCCATCAGGCTCAGCGTGACGCGGATCGCCGAGCTGTGCACGGCACCGTGGTGGGCGTCGCCGGGGTCGGGGAGGAGCTGGAACCGCGCGCCGGCGTCGTCGGGTGAGGCGCTCGTCGCCGTGGCGCCGACCGCGGTGAGCGCGGGCGCCGACACCAGGGATGGTCCGTCCAGACCGCGGTCCGCGAGGACGGTGCAGAGCCGTCCGCTGGCCCAGCCCGTGGCCTGCAGCGCGAACCAGGCCACCAGCGGCAGGGTCAGCCACACGAGTCGGATGGACATCATCGCGAACATGTAGGACATCGCGGCCAGGTCGACCAGGGAGACCAGCCAGAGCCTGCCGACGCCTGCTCCCCGCGCCACCCGCTCACCGAGGAGGGCGCCCGCAAGCCCCGCCGCTGCGGTGCCGAAGACGACTGCTCCAAATCCGCCGGACACGATCATGCGATCGGTCGGGGCGAACATGACGATCATGCCGACGGCCATGAGCACGTGCACGCCGTGCCAGAGCCGGTGCTGTCCGGTCATGACGACGACATGCCACAGATGAACGGTCAGGACGATCGCGAACACGGCCGTCCAGGTGAGGCCGAGCCAGCTCGGCAGCCAGAGATTTTCCATGCTGTCGGGGACTCCTTCTCGGGCGAGCCCGATCGGCAGCATCGGCTTTTCCAGTACAACGTCTCATCGCGAAGGGCGTCAAGAGGTCTGGGTTGCGAGTTCGAGTCACTCCAGGCTGGCGAGTGGTTCGGCCCGCACGAGTTCGGGATCATCCGCGGCGAGGGTGCGGGCGCGTCCGGGTCCGGTGCTGGCGGTCTCGAAGCGCACCGTGACCCGGCCGTGCCCTGCGCCCTGTACCCAGCCGTGGCCGTGCGCCGGGTGCCGCACGTCGTCGCCCGGCCGCCATGGGTGCGAGGCCTGCCCCGGCGGGCCGATCGCGGGTGGGCCCGGGGTGATCGGGGCGGGGTCGGACGGGACCGCGTCGGATCGGGCCGTCTCGAACAGCGCGGGTGGCGGGTCGTCGGTCAGCCCGGCCAGGGACACCCCGATCAGCCGCACCCCGCCCGCGGGCACCGCGGCGCGGGCCAGCCGTTGCGCGACGGCGGTGAGCGCGTCGAGGTCGGTGCTCGCGGTGGCGGCCGTCTCGGAGCGGCTGGACGTGGTGAAGGCCGCGCTGCGCACCTTGACCGTCACCGTCCGCGCCGCCCGGCCCGACGCCACCAGCCGCCGGTGCGCGGCCTGCGTCATCGTGGCGACGGCGTCGTGCACGGCGGCCATCGCGGTCAGGTCGGCGTCGAACGTGGTCTCGGCGCTGACCTGCTTGGCCGCCCCGCGCGGGGCGACGGGCCGGTCGTCGACGCCGCGGGCGAGCCGGTGCAGCTCGGTGCCGATGGCGGTGCCGAGCAGCCTGGTGAGCTCGCGCAGGTCCATCGCGGCCAGCTCGCCGATGGTGTGCACGCCCAGCGTGCGCAACCCCGCCTCGGCGACCGGGCCGACCCCCCACAGCGCGCGCACCGGCAGCGGCGCGAGCACCGCCTGCTCCTCGTGCGGCGCGACCACCCGCAGCCCGTCGGGTTTGGCCAGCTCGGAAGCGATCTTGGCGAGCTGCTTGCCCGACCCGGCGCCGACCGACGCGGGCAGCCCGGTGGCGGTGCGGACCGCGGCCCGCAGCTCGACCCCGAACCGTTCGACGTCGCCCGCGCCGGCCCCGGCGAGCGCCGGCGGCTCCAGGAACGCCTCGTCGAGCGACACCGGTTCGAGCGCAGGCGCGGCTTCGGCGAGCACCCCCATCACCCGCTCGGACAGCGCCTGGTAGAGCACGAATCGTGGCGGCACCACCACGGCGTGCGGGCACAGCCGCCGGGCCTGGCCCATCGGCATCGCCGACCGCGCCCCGAACACCCGGGCCTGGTAGCTCGCGCCCGCCACCACGGCGCGCGGCCCGAGCCCGCCCACCAGCACCGGCCGGTCGCGCAGGGTGGGGCGGGTGAGCTGCTCGGACGCGGCGAAGAACGCGTCCATGTCCAGGTGCAGCACCCACCGCGCGCCCGTCATGGCGCCATCCTCCCGCGCCCCACCGACAGTCTCGTCGAGCCGGGCGGGCCACGTTGTGACGGGCCATAGTGTGGCGTAGGAGATCACGGGAGTGGGAGGCTGCTTGCCTATGTGTGCTGCCGGGCCGCGTCGGGTGTTCATCAGCCACACTTCCGAGCTGGCCGAGCACCCGCAGCGGCGGTCGTTCGTGGACGGGGCGGTCGCGGGAGTGCACGCCTGCCGGGACGCGCCGGTACGGATGAAGTACTTCCCGGCGGCCGACCAGACCCCGGCGGCGGTGTGTACCGTGCAGGTCCAGGAGTGCACGGTGTTCGTGGCGGTGATCGGGTTCCGGTACGGCTCCCCGGTGCGCGATCACTCCGACCTGTCGTATGTGGAGTGGGAGTTCGAGGCGGCGACGCAGGCGGGCCTGACGCGGCTGATCTTCCTGCTTGACGACGCGGTCGACGGGCTGCCGCGGACGGCGCTGTTCGATCCGGACTTCGACGACCGCCAGCAGCAGTTCCGGCAGCGGCTGAAGGACTGCGGGGTGACGGTCCGCATGGTCCGCAGCCCCGAGGAGCTGGAACTGGCCGTCAACCAGGCCCTGGCGGCCACCGCCGATCCCAGGGAATCGGTGCCGAGTTCAGCAGCCGACGGTGGGGGTCGCGTTGCGGCGATCCCGGCGATGGGGCCGGTGTGGGGCCGCGAGACCGAGGTGGCCACGGTGGTGACGGCGGTGACCGAGGCCTCGCCGGAGCCGGTAGCGGTGCTGGGTCCACCGGGGATCGGCAAGAGCACCGTGTGCATGGCGGCCCTGCACGATCCGGCGGTTGCGGCGAGATACGGCGCCCGTCGGTGGTTCGTGCGGTGCGACGGCGCCGAGGACGCGGCGGGATTGGTGACGGGGACCGCCGCGGAGCTGGGGGTGATCGCCGATCCGTCCGGGGTCGGGCTGCGGCCGCGGGTGCTGGCCGAGTTGGGAGCCGCTCCGGCCGTGGTGGTGCTGGACAACCTGGAGACACCCTGGGTAGGCGATCCGCTCGGGGTGGAGGACGTGCTGCGGTCGTTGGCGTCGGTGACCGGACTGGGGGTGGTGGTGACGGTGCGCGGCGCGGCCCGCCCCGGAGGGCTCCGGTGGCGCGATCCTGTGCTGGTCGGCCCGCTCGGTGCCGCTGATGCGCGGTTGGTGTTCCTGTCGGTGGCCGGCAGCGAGTTCGGCGCCGACCCGACACTGGATGGGTTGCTGGCCGAGCTGGATGGGGTGCCGCTGGCGGTGGAGTTGCTGGGCTACGCCGCGCAGGGCCAGCCCGACCTGGCCGACCTCGCTCGGCGGTGGGAGCGGGAGCGGGTGGTGCTGCTGCAACGCTTCGGCGGGATGTCGCGGGAGCTGAGCGTGTCGGTGTCGGTGGAGCTTTCGGTGGCCGGCCCGCTGATGACCGAGCCCGCAAGGCGGCTGTTCACCATGCTGGGCCAGCTACCCAACGGGATCGCCGGTCCAGATCTCGATGTCCTGCTCCCGCATGACGGACCGGTGGGTGCGGCGACGCTGCGCCAGATGGGCTTGGCCTTCGACGAGGACGGCCGGCTCCGGATGTTGGCGCCGATCCGGGAACACGCCGCCGCGCAGCATCCCCCGACCGAGGACGACCAGCACCAGCTGATCACCCACTATTGCACGCTTGCCTCGACCCAGGGAGGACAGGTAGGTAGCGGTGCGGGTTCGGCGGCGGTGACCCGCCTGACGGCAGAATCCGGCAACCTGCGACGGATGATCCTAACCGCCGTGGAGCGCCGGGACGTCGAGCACGTCGTCGATGCCGTCACCGGAATGGTCGAGTACGGCAAGTTTGCCGGGGCGGACGTGATGGGGATCATAGGGCCGTCGATCTCGATGGTCGCCGCCGCCGACGATCCGCGACGATACGCCCGGCTTCAAGAAGCGGCCGGGAGTATCGCTATGGCGCGGTCGGATCATGAGGGGGCTCGGGAGCGGTTTGAGGCGGCGTTGCCGTTGTATCGGCGGGTCGGTGCCGTGCTCGGTGAGGCCAACTGCATCCAGGGTCTCGGGGACATCGCCCTGAGGCGGTCGGATCATGAGGGGGCTCGGGAGCGGTTTGAGGCGGCGCTCCGGCTTTATAAACGGATCCGCGAGCCCTACTCGGTGGGGATGGCAAATCGGCGTCTGGCGCGCCTGGCCACGAGTCCGGACCGGGCTGCGGCCTTTGTCGTCGTGGCTCGGGAGGCGTGGGAGAGCATCGGTCGGGAGGATCTGGTGGGACAGCTCGATGCCGAGTTCGGGTGACGTGCCTGACGGTGCTGTTCTTCGCGTTGCTCGCCGTGATCACCCGCTGAGGACCGCGTTTCCGTTGGCCGTCACCACCGCGGGTGCCGCTGCCCCGAATCCGGCGATGGCGGCCAGGTAGCCGGGGGCGGGGCGCAGGTCGCGCAGCCAAACCGGGACGTTCGGGGCGCCGTCGCCGGTCCACTCTCGCACCCCGGACGGGCCCAGCGTGATCTGGGTCATCGGCGCGGACAGTCCGTCGCCGGTGGCCTTGAGCAGGGCCTCCTTGCGGGTCCACAGGGTGAAGAAGGCCGGGGCGTCGGGCGCGGTCTCGGCGGGCGAGCAGACGTGCGCGGCCATCCCGGACAGGTCGCTCAGCTCCCGGACCTGCTCGACGTCGAGCCCGACCGGACCGCCGGGATGCACCGCGACGCCGACGAGGTCGGCGGCGTGGGTCAGCGAGAAGCCGGGGCCGTCGTCGAGCTGGGGCTTGCCGTGCTGCTGGCCGCAGCGGCAGGTGCGGTCGAACTCGAGGGTGTCGGCGTGCCGCCCGACGGCGTCGGCGAGGACGAGTCGGGCGAGTGCATGCGCGGCCAGGTAACGGGCGCGGTCTGCGGCGCGGCGAAAGTGCGTGAGCCGGTCGCGCTCGTGCGCATCGAGCAGGGCGACGAGCCCTGTGGCATCCTCCGGCGTGAGGGGGGCCGCCCACCACACGGTGCACTCCTCGAGAGTCACGGCGACATCGTCACACGCCGCGACCAGGGGCCGTGGGGCGCCGCCGGACCCGTGCAGGCGGGCCGGCGGCGCCGGGGACGGATCACCCGGTGCGACGCACCGGGTTGATCCGGCGGCCCTGCGCTGCGCGGGCGTGGCCCGCGGAGCGGGCGTGGACCGCTCCGCTCGGGGCCTTCTTGCCCGCGCGGCCGCGGCGGGCCGCGCGATTGGTCGGCGCCGGTTCGGCGTCGGTAGAGTCGTCAACGACGGCGTCGTCACCGACCACAGTGGACAGGTCAGGATCACGCATCAGAACCTCCTGCAGATAAGGACGGGGCCGGCACAGCAGGGCCGGAGCGGCCCGGGATCTCTCCTGGGGCCGGCCGGATGGCTGGGGACGGGCGACGGTCTCTACAGGCGCATGGGTGCCATCGTAAGTGCCTGGGCGCGGGCAGGCCACGGGTTTTCCCGGTGGCTACCGTCGACCCATGGATGTTCCGGACGTCGTGGTGGTCGGTGGCGGCATCGCGGGCGCCTCGGTGGCCTTCGAGCTGGCCGCGTCGCGCTCGGTGGTGCTGCTGGAAGCCGAGCCCGTGTTGGCCCGACATGCCACCGCCCGCTCGGCGGCGACGTGGATCCCCGGCCACGGTGTCGACGTCGTGCGCGCCCTGATCACGGCGAGCGGGCCGCGGTTCCTCCAGCTCGCCGCCGAGCTGGACGCCCCGCCGCTGCTGGCCCCGCGCCCGGTGCTCTGGGTCGCCGTCGACGCCCCGGGGGAACGTGAGCTCGCGGCGCTGCTGGCCGAGCGCGCGGGCGAGCCGGACGCGCCGGTGCCCGTCGAGCCGGCGGAGGCCCGACGGCGCTGTCCGGCGCTGGCGCCCGGCCGGATCCGGGCGGCCGGGTTGATCGAGCACGCCGCCGACATCGACACTGATGCGCTGCACCAGGCCTACGTTCGCGGGCTGTGCCACCGCGGTGGGCAGGTCCGCACCGGAGCGCCGGTGACGGCGCTGCGGCGCGACGGCATCGGCTGGCGGGTCGAGGCGGGCGGGGAGGTGCTCGCCGCCGCAGCGGTGGTCGACGCCGCCGGTGCGTGGGCCGACGAGGTGGCGGCGCTGGCCGGGGTGCCGCGGCTCGGGCTCGTCGCGCTGCGCCGCACGATCGCGCTCGCCCGGGTGCCGGAGCCGTCCCGGCTGCGGTGCCCCGACGGTCGCCTGCCGATGGTGGTCGAGGTCGGTGAGGGGTTCTACTTCAAGTCCGAGGGCGACGACCTGCTCGTCTCGCCCGGCGACGAGACTCCCGCCGAGCCCGGGGATGCGCGCCCCGACGAGCGCGACGTCGCCGCGGCGCTGGAGCGCGTCGAGGCCGTCACGGCGCTGGGCCTGCGCTCGGTGCGGACCAGCTGGGCCGGCCTGCGCTCGTTCGTCGCGGACCGCCGTCCCGTCGTCGGGGCGTGGCCGGACCATCCCGGGTTCTGGTTCGTCGCTGGCCAGGGCGGGTCCGGCATCGAGACCGCGCCCGCGCTCGCCGCAGTCGCGGCCGCGGTGATCACCGGCTGCCCACCCCCGGAGGACGTGCCGTTCGCCCCCGCGGCGCTCGCGCCCAATCGATTCACTCCGACCGTCGCGTAGGCTGATGCCGGCGGACGTGAGGGGGCACCATGACCGTGGCCAAGGACTTCCCGCTCTTCGAGGGGGGATTTCTGGCACGATCCCTACCCCGCTTACGCCGCGCTACGGGACAGCGAGCCGGTGCGGGTCGTCGAGCGGCCCGAGGGGCTGTTCTGGCTGATCTCTCGTTACGACGACGTCCGCGCCGCGCTTACCGACCCGCGGTTCAGCAAGGACTGGCGACACGCTTCCCCCGAAGCGCGGGCGGGCGCACCCAAGTTCCGGCTGCCGACGATGCTCATGATGGACCCGCCGGACCACACCCGGCTGCGCAAACTCGTCTCGCGGTCGTTCACGCTGCGGCGCACAGCAGAGCTGCGCCCGCGGGTCGAGCAGATCGCCGCCGAGCTCCTCGACGGCGTGGCCGACGATCTCGTCGACCTGATGACCGCCTATGCGGTGCCGCTGCCCGTCCAGGTGATCTGCGAGCTGCTCGGCGTGCCCGTCGAGGACCGCGGTGAGTTCACGACGTGGTCGAACACTCTGGTCGACCAGATCTCGCCCGAGGAGACGGCGGCTGATTCGGCCAATCTCGCGCGTTACCTCGGTGAGCTCGTCGACCGCAAGCGGTCCGAGCCCGACGATGCCCTGCTCAGCGCACTCATCGAGGTCGCCGACGACGGCGACCGGCTCTCGCACGAGGAGCTCGTCGCCATGGGCGTGCTGCTGCTCGTCGCCGGGAACGAGACCACGATCAACCTGATCGGCAACGCGCTGCTCGGCCTGCTCACCCACCCCGACCAGCTGGCACTGCTCCGCGAGCGCCCCGAGCTGACGTCGTCGCTGGTCGAGGAGGTGCTGCGCTGGGACGGCCCCGTGCAGAACGCCACCTACCGGTTCCCCACCACCGACGTCGAGGTGGCGGGTACGACGATCCCGGCGGGCTCCGTGGTGCGCCTTTCCCTGGCCGCGGCCAACCGTGACCCGTCCCGGTTTCCGGATGCCGACGAGCTGCGCATCGACCGCGATGCCTCCGGCCACCTGGACTTCGGTCACGGCCTGCATCACTGTCTCGGCGCCCAGCTGGCCCGCATGGAGGGGGAGGTGGCGATCCGTACCCTGCTCGCCCGCTACCCGGACCTCACCCTGGCTGTCGACCCGGCCGAGCTGGTGTATCGACCCAGCATGATCGTCCGTGGCCTTACGGCTCTCCCGGTGCGTCTCGGCGCGCCCGCTTGATCCGCGCGAACGGTCCGCGCCGCCACCACGCGTCCTTCTCGGGCGGGCTGTATGCGGCACGCACCACGGTCGAGCAGTCAGCGCATCGTCGCCCCGGTGGGTGCGTCATCGCGTGCGGGGCGATCGTCTGGCCGCACAACGCGTCGTAGACTCCGCGGTCCCGCTCGGACCCGGCAGTGAGCTGCTCATCGGGGACGGCGTGTTCTCGGCCGTCGCCCACGCAGGTCATCCATACTATCCACGGCTCAACCGGCGTCTGCACCGTCGGCTCCCTCGGGCGACGGCGGCGAGCCGATCACCGGTGGTGGGGTGATCGTGTCGGTGAGAGCCACGAGGTGGGGCCGCTGTTCGGCGCTGGCGACGAGCTCCGTGGCGTCGACGACCGCGTGGTGTGCCCCGGCCCAGCACCGGCCCGTGTCTGCCCACGGCACCGGCGGTGTGGCGTCGGGATGGTCGGTGTCCGAGCCGCGGTGGTGCCAGCCGTCGCGCAGCCGAACCAGGCGCAGAAACTCCGGATTCTGCTGGTACGGCGTGACAGCCAGCACCTGTTCGCCCGGTTCGGGGTCGCGTTGGGGCCACCAGTGCGGTAGCTCGTCGGGTGGTACCAGCGGAAGGTGGCACCGGCAACGTCGCTCGGTCACGTCGTTTCCCGCAGCTTCTGACAAGGACGACTCGGTAGCTCGGTTCATGGCTGTGACCTTGGTGCCTCGGCCTGAGCAGAACCGCTGATCGGGTATACACGTTTCGCACGTTTCGCCGCTCTGGGGGTGTCTGGGTCGTTACGGTCAGTGCCGAACGAGCACGACTGCGAGGGTGGGACGACCATGACGGTGAATGACGGGCAGGCCCGATGCAATGCCGCGTTGGAGCGGTTGCTGGCCCGGGCGAGGTGGACTCCGGAGAACCTCGGTGCCAGGTGCAACGAGCTGGCCGCCACGCTGGGCCTGGGTATTTATGGCCATCCACGCAACGCGCGCCGGTGGGTGTACGCCCCGGCCGGACGTCGTGTTCCGGCTGTGCCCCGCCAGCCGTGGCCGGCGCTGGTGTGTCATCTGCTGTACCAGCGGCTGGGGGAACCCGTCACGCTCGACGCGCTGGGCTGGGTTGCGGCGGGGCCGCTGCGGTACGTCCCGGCCGACGACGGGCTGGACCTCCCGTGGGATCACGCCGGTGCGGTAGCAGCGCTGGCCGAGGTCGTGGATGCTGACGCCATGGAGCGCCGATACTTCCTGGCCATGACCGGGCTGACGCTGACCTCGGCCGCGCACCAGTGGCTGCTCGACCCCGGTCGGGTGACGGCCTCGCTCACCGGCCAGCGGATCGACCACGCGTTTGTTGATGACCTCGAGCGTGTCGCCGAGGTGCGACGTCGGGCGGACGATGCCGTCGGTGGCGGCACCCTGCTTCCGGCCGTGCGATCGGACCTGCGGCTTGTCGTCGGGATGCTGGACAAAGCTGCTTACTCCGAAGAGGTCGGTAAGCGGCTGCACGCCGTGGCTGCGGAGATGGGTCGGTTGGCTGGCTGGTTGGCTGAGGACTGCAACCAGCCCGCAAAGGCTCAGCGGAACTTCCTGGTAGCGCTACGTGCCGCGCACGTCAGTGGAGACCGGGCCATCGGTGCCAACATCCTCGGCAACATGAGTGTGCAAGCTGCGCAGTCGAGCAACCCCCGCGATGGCGTCACCATGGCCGAGTCCGCGCTGGCTGTCGAGAAGCAGCTCACCCCCGCCGTGGCTGCCTCACTTCATGGTCGTCTCGCGCTCGCCGCCGCGTACTCCGGAGACGCCTCAACCTGCCTGCGCGCCCAGGACCGCAGCTTCGACCTGTTGGCACGGTCAGTGCCCGAGGAAGAGCCACCGTGGATCTACTGGTTCAACCAGGCCGACGCACACGCTCTTGCTGGCTGGTCGCTGGTGGCGCTCGGACGTCCGACCGAGGCGGAGCCCCACCTCCGCAGCGCTGTCGCGATGATCGACCCCAGCTTTACCCGGGACCGTTCCGGGATACTGCTCGACCTCGCCACGGCCCGGATCGGTACCGGCGCGATCGAGCGGGCATGCGAGACAGCCAGCGAAGCGGCAACAGCCATCCGCCGGCTCGACTCACCCCGCGAGCGGCGCCTACTGAGCGAGTTCCGTCACGCCGCTGCGCCCTACGCCAGCTCAGCAGCTGTGCGCGAGTTCGACGCGAAGCACCGCGATCTGCTCGGTCCGTCGCGAGCATGAGTTGACAGCTCATGCCTCCAGCATGAGCTGTGGTCGAGGGCAACAGCGTTGCGGTTACCCTGAGCCCGTGTCGCGGATCGTCGTGCTGGACTACGGATCGGGCAACCTGCGCTCCGCGGAGCGCGCGTTGCGCCGCGTCGGCGCTGACGTCACCGTCACGGCCGATGCCGACGCCGCGCTGGAGGCCGACGGTCTCGTCGTGCCCGGGGTGGGGGCCTTCGGGGCGTGCATGGCGGGGCTCACCGCCGTTGACGGGCCGCGGATCATTGAACGTCGCCTGGCCGGTGGCCGTCCGGTGCTGGGCATCTGCGTCGGGATGCAGGTGCTGTTCGACCTTGGCGTCGAGTGGGGTGAGCATATCGCGGGCTGCGGGCAGTGGCCCGGCACCGTAGAGCGGCTCAAGGCCGACGTGCTGCCGCACATGGGCTGGAACACCCTGCGGGTGCCCTCGGGGTCCAGCCTCTTCGCCGGGATGGATCCCGGCACCCGCTTCTACTTCGTGCACTCGTTCGGGGTACGGCGCTGGGAGCTCGACGAGGCCGGGAACGGCGCTGTGCGGCGCCCGCCGCTGGTCACCTGGGCGCACCACGGCGAGGACTTCGTCGCGGCTGTCGAGAACGGCGCGTTGGCAGCCACCCAGTTCCACCCGGAGAAGTCCGGCGACGCTGGAGCCGCGGTGCTGCTGAACTGGCTGCGCGACGTCGTCGGTTAGCGTGCCCGCCGTCAACGGGTGCACACGATCATGCCAGACCGCGTCGACAGAGGCCATGACTGCTGCTAGTATTCGAACATGTGTTCGATCCGGTGGCTGGTGCAGTCACTCGGCCTCCCGGTGCCGAGGTGGGCGCGGTGAGCGTGGCGACGGCGGTGTCCGTGCCGCGTCACCTCCGGCTGCAACCACCCGGTCCCGAGCTCGCCGGTCTCCTGGCCGGGATCGACCCGGCCCGGGTCACCAACGACGAGATCGTCGAGGTGCTCGTCGCGCAGGCGCGCCAGCTCGCCCACGAGCAGGCCCGGCTGCTCACGCTGATCGCGGAGGTCGGTCGTTGCGCCCCGTTCGCCGGCGAGGGTGAGGTCGAGCGCCTGCCCCACCTGTACCAGTACTCCGGCGAGGAGATCCGGGTCGCGTTGACGATGGGATCGCGGGCCGTCGATCGGGAGCAGGGGTTCGCCGAAGATCTGGTCCACCGGCTCCCCGAGGTCCACGCAGCGCTCGACGCGGGCGAGATCGATCGTGCCAAGGCCAGCGTGTTCTCCTTCGAGACCACCATGCTCACCGACGAGCAGGCTGTGGCGGTCTGCGCCGAGCTGCTGCCGCGTGCCCGCCGGTTGACTCCTGGCCAGCTCGCCTTCCGGCTACGCAGGCTCGTGATCGGGATCGACCCGTCGGCCGCCGCTCGTCGCTACAAGCGCGCCGTGCGCGACCGCGGGGTCACCGGATATCTCGACGCCGACGGCACGGTGGTCATCACCGCCTCGGGTCTCCCGGCCGACGAGGCGCTGCTCGCGTGCGAGCGCGTCCGGGAGCTTGCCGAGGCGGCCCGGGCCGCTGGCCACCCGGGTCTTCGCGGCCAGATCGAGGCCGATCTCTTCCTCGGCATGATCGATGGCCGGTTCCAGGGCATGACGGGCGAGGGCATCGTCGCGGCGCTGATCGCCCAGACGGTGCGTGACGCCGAGCCAAGCATTGCGGAGGACGGCGAGCGCCCGGCTCCCGCAGCATCGGCGTCCACCGAGCACAACGCTGCCGGCCCGGCCGCGAACGAGGGTGCCGACCACGGCACACCCGCGACCACTTTCGGCGCGGAGGGTGAGACGGCAGACGACGGCACAGACGACGCCGTGAACATCTCCGAACCTGCTGCCGATGTCGCTCGAGCCGAGTTCGTCGACGACGCACCCGCTCCCGCAGCCCCGGGGCCGGCCGTTCTGCCCGGCGTCGAGGTGCGGGCGGAGATCACCACGCTGATGGGCCGAGACGAGCGCCCGGGCGATGTCGCGGGGGCCGGTGCCGTGCTGGCCCCGGTCGCACGTGCCCTGGTGGCGCGGCAGCGGCCGTGCACCTGGCGATTTGCCGTCACCAACGATCTCGGCTACCTGCTTTCTGAAGGTGTCACCCGGCGTCGCCCGACACCCGATGCCCTGCCCCTCGACGCCCGTACGCCCTGCCGAGGTGGGATCGTCGAGCTACAGATCACCGCCGCGCAGCTCGACGAGCTGGTCGCCGAGCCGGGGTCGTGCGACGGGTGGGCCGGCGTGATCGCGGACGTCGCTGCACAGCATCGCCTCGCCGCGGCCAGTCGCGCGCTCCTCGACCACTACCCCCACCGCCGCTTTCCGACGGCTGCGCTGCAGCGGCACATCGAGGTGCGGGACCGGTCCTGTGTGTTTCCGGGCTGCCGGCGCCGCGCGAGCCGATCCGAGATCGACCACACGGTCGACCACGCCCGCGGCGGGCCGACGGTCTCGTGGAATCTTGGGCCCCTCTGCGTCAAGCACCACCACTACAAGCACCAGGCCGGGTGGCTGCTCAAGCAGCTCGCGCCCGGCTGGTTCGTCTGGGACAGCCCGCTGGGACTTACCGTCCTCACCCGCGGTGAGCCGGTGATCGTCCCGCTGGGAGAGCCCGCTGAGGCCGGCCCGCAGCCCGGCGAGGACACGTCACCATCAGCCCGGTGCGACGGTCCGATCATCTACATCCCGGAGCCGAAGCCACCGCCGGATCCGCCACCGCTGCGCAACCTCGACGATTCCGATGAACCGCCGCCCTTCTGAAGCGCCGTGGCCGTTATCGCTTGCGTCGCTGTCGGGTGCGCGAGTCCTCGAGCACCGACTCGTAGACGTCCCGCAGCCGTCGCGCCCACCCGACCGCCTCGAAGTTGGCGAGGAACCGGGCCCGTGCCGCCGCTCCCAACCGCTCCCGGAGGTCGGCGTCCTCGGCGAGCCCGACGAGCGCGTCGGCGATCCGTCCCGAGTTGAGCGGCACCAGCACCCCGGTGGCGGTCGTGACGATCTCCGGGACGCCGGGGACGCGGGTGGCGACGGCGGGCACACCGGCGGCCATCGCCCGCAGCAGGGCGGTCGGAACCGCGCCGGAGCGGCTGGTGTGCAGCGCCAGGTCGGCGGCCGCGAGAAGGCCGGTCGGGTCCTGGTGGCGGTGCACGAAGCGCACGCGGTCGGCGAGGTCGTCGGAGCTGTCCACCCGCGACTCCAGCCACGGCCGCAGCGGCCCGTCGCCGGCCAGCGCGACCACCAGCGGCACCCCGTCGGGCAGCTCCTCGAGGGCGTCGAGCAGCAGGTCGTGGCCCTGGTCGCGGCGCATCGGCGCGGTGCTCACGGCGAGCACGTCACCGTCGCCGACGTCCAGTGCCAGGCGGCGCCGCTTTCGCTCGGCGTCATCGATGAGCCCCCGGTCGACCACGCCGTTCGGCACGACGAGGAGATCCTTCTCGGAGCCCGACAGCCTGCCGTACCACTCGCGCTGTACCTGCGAGATCGCGATCGTCCTGGCCATGAACCGCTGCCGAGCAAGGATCTTCGCGCTGCGCTTGACGCGGTCGATCCGTTCGGCGGGCAGGTTCTCGATGCGGTGCAGCGTGGACACCGCGGGCACCCGGTTGCGCAGCGCTGCCGCGGCCCCGACCACGTCGGCGGGCGGCAGGTGCGTGTGTACGAGCTGCACCTCCCGTTCGCGGAGCAGCCGCGCAGTGCGCGCCGCCGCACGTGGGTCCCACGGGGCGAGCCCCAGCTCCGCGACCGGCACGTCGAGCCGGCGCAGCGCGCTGACCTGAGTGGTGTCCGAGGTCGACGCGAGCGCGATGACCACCAGGTCCAGGTCCGCCTCCCGGGCCGCACCCGCCAGGTCGACGAGTCCGATCTCCGGGCCGCCGGGGTGCAGGGTCGGGACGAGGTGTGCGATCTTCACGGGTTCTCCGATGGACGTCCGGCGGCACCCCGGTCGGGTGCCGACGGCAGCCGACCCTACCGCTGGGCGCGCGCACCGACCTGGCGGCTCGTCGGGTGTCGGTGTCACCGACAGTTCTGCGCTGCTGCCGGGCCGAGAGACCCAGACGAGTGCCCTCGGTACGCTGCGTTGCGTGAACTTCACGCTGCTTCCCGCCGTCGACGTCGCCGGTGGTCAGGCCGTCCGGCTGATCCAGGGCGAGCTGGGCACCGAGACCGGGTACGGCGAGCCTCGGGATGCCGCGCTCGCGTGGCAGGACGACGGCGCGGAGTGGATCCACCTCGTCGACCTCGACGCCGCCTTCGGCCGGGGCTCCAACGCCGAGCTGCTCGCGGACGTCGTCGGCGAGCTGGACGTGAACGTGGAGCTGTCGGGCGGTATCCGGGACGACGTGTCCCTCGAACGGGCCCTCTCGACCGGGTGCGCCCGGGTGAACCTCGGCACGGCCGCCCTGGAGGACCCCGCCTGGTGCGCCCGCGCGATCGCTACCCACGGCGCGCAGATCGCCGTCGGCCTCGATGTGCGCGTCACCGGCGCCGGGCACCGCCTCGCCGCCCGCGGCTGGACCACCGACGGCGGCGACCTCTGGGAGACCCTCGAGCGCCTGGACCGCGACGGGTGCGCGCGCTACGTCGTCACCGACGTCAGCAAGGACGGCACCCTGCGCGGCCCGAACATCGAGCTGCTCCGCGACGTCGCGACGGCCACCGCGGCGCCGGTGATTGCGTCTGGCGGCATCGCGGAGGTGTCCGACCTGGTCGCGCTGGCCGAGGTGGCGGTCACCGGCGTCAGCATCGAGGGGTCGATCGTCGGCAAGGCGCTCTATGCCGGGCGGTTCACCCTGCCCGAGGCGCTCGCCGCGGTGCGGGCCGTGAACCTCGCGAGGCGGGCAGCCGGATGATCGGGGCAGCCTGATGGGTGTGGCAGTCCGCGTCATCCCCTGCCTCGACGTCGACGCCGGCCGGGTGGTCAAGGGCGTCAACTTCGCCGACCTCCGCGACGCGGGCGATCCGGTCGAGATGGCCGGGGTCTACGACGCCGAGGGTGCCGACGAGCTGACGTTCCTCGACGTCACGGCGTCGTCGGGGGAGCGGACCACCATGCTCGACGTCGTGGCCCGCACCGCCGAGCAGGTGTTCATCCCGCTCACCGTCGGCGGCGGCATCCGCAGCACCGACGACGTCGACACACTGCTGCGCGCCGGGGCGGACAAGGTCAGCATCAACACCGCGGCGATCCTCCGCCCGGAGCTGCTGCACGAGGCCAGCCGACGGTTCGGGGCGCAGTGCATCGTGCTCTCGGTCGACGCGCGGACGGTTCCCGAGGGCGGCGAGCCGACACCGTCGGGCTGGGAGGTCACCACGCACGGCGGCCGCTGCGGTACCGGGATCGACGCCATCGAGTGGGCCGCTCGCGGGCAGGAGCTCGGCGTCGGTGAGATCCTGCTCAACTCGATGGACGCCGACGGCACCCGCGCCGGGTTCGACCTGGCGATGATCGCCGCCGTGCGGGCGGCCGTGGACGTGCCGGTGATCGCGAGCGGCGGCGCGGGCGACGTCGAGCACTTCGTGCCCGCGGTCCGGGCGGGGGCCGACGCCGTGCTCGCTGCCACGGTGTTCCACTTCGGGCACTTCCGCATCCGCGAGGTCAAGGACCGGCTGCGGGCAGCGGACGTGGAGGTCAGGTGAACCGGGTCGAGGTCTCGCAGCTGGATCCCGCCATCGCCGGGCGGCTCAAGCGCACGCCCGACGGGCTGGTGTGTGCGATCGTCCAGCAGCGCGGCACCGGCGAGGTGCTGATGATCGCGTGGATGGACGACGAGGCGCTGCACCGGACCCTGACCACCGGCCGCGCCACCTACTGGTCGCGCTCCCGCGCGCAGTATTGGGTGAAGGGTGAGACCTCCGGCCACACCCAGCACGTCCACGAGGTGTGGCTGGACTGTGACGGTGACGCGGTGCTGGTCACGGTCGACCAGAAGGGCTCGGCCTGTCACACCGGCTCCCGCACCTGCTTCGACACCGACCGCCTGCGCTGACGCGCCCGTGCGCGGATAACGCTGTTCCAGCAGCGATTTCCGCGCACGAGGGCCTGGGCCTCACAGCCGCAGGTTGCGGTAGGCGAGCCCGGCCAGGAACCCGCCGACGGCGGTGGTGACCAGCAGCGCGAGCAGGTGCACCAACGCGGCACCCCCGGTCAGCTGCGCCAGCGCGAGCTGGGCCAGGTGATAGGTGGGCAGCAACGGCGCCAGGTTCTGGACGAACGTCGGCATCCACTCCAGTGGGAACCACAGCCCCGAGGCGATCACCGTCGGGAACAGCACGGCGTTCAGGATCGCCGCAGCCGCGTTCGACGAGGCGACGAACCCGACCGCGAGTCCCAGCAGCGCGAACGGCAACCCGCCGAACAGCAGCACCGCCACCAGCCGCAGCCAGGTGCCGAACCCGAGCACCGGCCCGGTCAGCAGCAGCGACACCGCGCTGATCGCGAGCATGACCGCCAGCGCGTACGGCAGGGTCGCGATCACCTTGGCGGCGATCGTCGTGCCGATCGGGGCCGCCGACACCTTCTTCACCCGCAGCCAGCCGCGGGTGCGGTCCTCGGCCACGCTGATGCCCGGGTTGAGCAGCATCACCGACACGACGCCGAACGTGCCGTAGGTGGCGAGCATGGTGGCGGCCATCGGAAGACCGGACGGAGCCGGCTGGCCGCCGAACAGCGAGGCGAACAGCGCGAAGAACATCACCGGCATCAGGACCGAGAAGAACAGCGCCGTGGGCTCGCGCAGGATCGCGCGCAGCCCCTCGGCCACCTCCACGCCCAGCACCCGGACGTCGGGCACCCGCCCGGGCGCCGCTCTCGTCCCGATCATCGTGCTCATGCCACCGCCCCCACCTTCTCGTCGATGACGTCCTCACCGCCGCTGGCCTCACCGGTGAGCGCGAACAGCGCCTGCTCCAGGCCGGCCCCTTCGACGCGCAGGTCCGCCAGCTGCTCGTCGGCTGCCAGCCACCGTCGCAGCACCCGCTCGGGCTCGGCCGTGTCCACTCGGACGCGGTCCCCGTCGCGCGTCACCGACAGCACGTCGGGCAACGCGCGCAGCGCAGCATCGTCGAGCACGGTTCGCGCGGTGATGGTGCGGTCGGGCAGGCGTGCGGTGAGCCCGGTCGGGGTGTCCGCGGCCACGACGCGGCCGCGGTGCAGCACCACGACGCGGTCGGCCACCGCGGCCGCCTCCTCCACGATGTGCGTGGTCAGCACCACCCCGACGCCGGCGTCCCGGCGGGCGGCCAGCGTCTGCCAGAACGTGCGGCGCGCCGCGATGTCCAGGCCGACGGTGGGCTCGTCGAGCAGCAGCAGGTCCGGGTCACCGACCAGCGCCATCGCCAGTGCCAGCCGTTGCCGCTGGCCGCCGGACAGCTTCCCGGCCCGGCGCCGCGCCAGATCCGCGATGCCGATCTCGGCGAGCACCGGTCCGGCCGCCGCGGCCGCTCGCCCGGCGCGTACCGCCGCACCGCGCACCAGCTCGGCGACGGTCGCCGTGGTGGGAAACCCCATCGACTGCTGCACCACCCCCAGATGTCGGCGCGTCGCCGCCCGGCGCGGGTCCCCGGCACAGACCTGGACGCGTCCGGTCTGCACGGCCAGCAGCCCGGTGGCCAGCCCGACGAGGGTGGTCTTGCCCGCCCCGTTCGGGCCGAGCAGCGCCACGCACTCGCCCGCGCTGATGGTGAGGTCCACCCGGTCGAGCGCGGTCAGCGACCCGTAACGATGGTCGACGCCCTCGATCTCCAGTACCTCGGTCATGACTCCATGGTGCCACCGGCGGGTCCGGTCGCGTAGTGGGTCGAGTCAGGGGTTCGTTCTGACGTCTGTCACAGGCTGCGAGCCGTTCCACGACCTGCCCGCCGCGGCTCGACGTGAGGTACGGGAGAGGCTGAGCGACTGGAGGAGTTCTACGCTGGCTGAGCCAACGCGAGGGGAGCGCGCCGTGACCGAGGACCCCGTGCTCGCCGACCGCGACGCCGACGGCGTGCTCACGCTGACCTTCAACCGCCCCGACCGGCGCAACGGCTGGTCCGAGGAGCTGGAGCATGCCTACTACGCCGGGCTGACCGCCGCTGCCGCCGACCGGGAGGTCCGTGCGGTGGTCGTGACCGGGGCGGGTACCACCTTCTGCCCCGGTGTCGACATGTCCCGGCTCGGCGAGTTCGGCGAGGCTGGTGCCCGGCTACATCGTCGCCCGGTGGACGTGCCCCGCCGGTTCCCGAAGCCGCTGATCGCCGCGATCAACGGGGCGTGCGCCGGCATCGGGCTGGTGCAGGCGCTGTTCTGCCACGTCCGGTTCGCCGCCGACACCGCCCGGTTCGCCACCGCGTTCGCCCGCCGCGGCCTCGTCGCCGAGTACGGCATCGCCTGGACCCTGACCCGGCTGGTCGGCACCGAGAACGCCCTGGACTTGTTGCTGTCGGCGCGCACCTTCGACGCGCCGGAGGCGAAGGCGCTCGGCGTGGTGAGCCGCGTCACCCCACCCGCGGACGTGCTCGCCGCCGCCCAGGCCTACGCCCGCGACCTCGCCCGGCACTGCAGCCCGCGGGCGATGGCGGTGATCGCCGGCCAGGTGCTCGACGACCAGGACGCCACGTTCGACGACGCGCTGGCCCGCTCCCACGACCACCTCGACCGGTTCATCGGCTCGCCGGACCTGCGCGAGGGGGTGGCGTCGTACCTGGAGAAGCACCCGCCGCGGTTCCCGCCCCTCGACCCGCCCTGAGACGACGGTAGGTTCGAACCCGCCACACCTTCGGCGGCGGGAGACGATGTATGCAGGACCGCAAGGCTCGGGTCGCGGTGATCGGGGCGGGCCCGTCCGGTCTCTACGCCGCGGCCGCACTCCTCGCCTCGGGCGAGCCGGTGAGCGTCGAGGTGCTTGATCGGCTGCCCGCGCCCTACGGCCTCGTCCGGTACGGCGTCGCCCCCGACCACCTGAAGATGAAGTCGGTCATCCGGGTGCTGCGCACCCCCTTCGACCCGGCCCACGTGGAGTTCCTCGGCGGCGTCCGGGTGGGGGAGGGTGGGATCGGGCTCGACGTGCTCCGCGAGCACTTCCACGCGATCGTCCACGCCACCGGCAGCTCGATCGATCGCACGCTCGGCGTCCCGGGGGAGGAGCTGGCGAACTCGTTCGGCTCGGGTGCGTTCGTCAGCTGGTACTGCGGGCATCCGGACGTCACCGGGCTCGACCCCGCGCTGGACCACCCCGGCGTTGCGGTGGTCGGCGCCGGGAACGTCGCCCTCGACGTCGCGCGCGTGCTGGTGAAGACCGCCGAGGAGATGGCCGGGACCGACGTCCCCGACCCGGTGCTCGACGCCCTACGCGTCAGCGCCGTCCGCGACGTGCACGTGCTGATCCGCCGCGGCCCGCAGCACGTGCGGTTCACCCCGGCGGAGCTGCGCCAGGTCGGCGAGCTCGCCGGAGCCGACGTGATCGTGCACGACGACGGGCTGCTCGCGGCCGACATCGACGAACCCGAGGACAAGCGGCAGCGCCAGAACCTGACGATGCTCACCGGGTGGGCGGCCCGCGGGTCCGACGGCGTCACCGCCGCGCCGCGCCGGGTGCACCTACGGTTCCTGCGCAGCCCGGTGCGGCTGCTCGGGGACGGCGGCCGGGTGTCCGGCGTGGTCGTGGAACGCAACCGGATCGACGCGGACGGGCGCGTGGTCGGTACCGGCGAGCAGGAGACGCTCGAGGTGGGGCTGGTCGTGCGGGCGATCGGCTACTCGGCCGAGCCGGTGCCCGGCCTGCCGTTCGACGCGCGCACGGGCACCGTCCCGAACGAGGGCGGGCGCATCGTGCGCGACGGCGTCCCCGTGCCGGGTGCCTACGTCACCGGGTGGATCAAGCGCGGCCCGACCGGGGTGATCGGCACCAACAAGGGTGACGCCGCGGAGACGGTCGCCGCCCTGCTCGCCGACCTGCCCTCGCTCCCGACGCCCGCGCACCCCGAACCGGAGGCGCTGCGCGCCGCGCTCACCGCACACGGCATCCGGCCGGTGGACTGGACGGCCTGGCTGCGCCTGGACGCCGAGGAGGTGCGGCGCGGCGGGACCCGCGGTGCCGAGCGGGTCAAGATCGCCGAGCTGGCCGCGATGCTGGAGGCCGCGCACGGCGTCCCCACGCGCTGAGGTGTCAGGATGCGACCTTCAGGGTGCGGGTCAGGAACTCCACCTGCGCCGTGGCCGAGCGCTCGAACATCTCGCCGGTGTAGATGTCGAAGTGCCCCGAGGGCAGCACCAGCAGCTCCGCGCCGGCTCCGGCCTTCGCCGCGACCGCGCGCACCGACTTCGGTGGGGCGATGTTGTCGTCCTGGGCCAGCACCAGGAAAAGCGGCGCCCGCAGCTTCGCGGCAGCCGTGACCGGTCGGTTGAGCGGGATGATCAGAGCGCCGCGGGCGCACATCTCGTTGCGGAACGTCGGCCCCATGATCGACCGGTAGCCGGCCTCGGCGCCCTCGGCGGTGATCGCGGCCAGTGAGCCGGGCGGCCCCACCACCGGGATGAGGTGCGGTGGGCGCCCGAGCAGTGACCCGGCGACGTCGCGGAGACCGTGGGCGGTGAGCTTGAGCAGCTGCCCGACACCGGCGTAGCGCCCGATCTTCAGCAGCGCGGCCAGCCCGTCCATCGCCGCGCCCTGCGAGATCACGGCGGCGACCTGCCCGTCGCGTGCCGCGACCGGGATGACGTGCCCGCCGGAGTAGGAGCTGCCCCACAGCACGATCCGCTCGCGGTCGACGCCGGGAAGGCTGCGCGCGTGCGCGATGGCCGCGTGGTAGTCCTGCCGGTGTCGCAGGTGCGCCACGTTCTGGCGGGGCGTGCCGTCGCTGGTGCCGTAACCGCGGTAGTCGAAGACCAGCACGTCGGCGCCGGCGGCGGCGGCGAACCGCTCCGCGAACGGCCGCAGCCCGGCGTCGCGGGTGGCCCCGAAGCCGTGGCCCATCACCACGCACGGGCGTCCGCGGTTCCCGATCAGCGCGTCGCTCTCCGCGCGCAGGTACGAGGCCGCGCAACGCGTGCCGTGGCTTGAGAACTCGGTCTCCTCGACCAATTCAACTCCCGTAGTCGATGGCTCAGTCGCGGCGGCCGTGACCGGCGCCGGCGCCGGCGAAGCCGCGGTCGCGACGGACGTTGGCCCGGCGGCCCTTCAGCGTGGTGGAGCCGCGCAGCGACCGCAGGAGGTCGTCGGCGGCGTGCTCGGGTACGTCGACGAGCGCGTGCCGCTCGTGGATCTGGATCGCGCCGATGTCCCGGCCCGACAGGCTCGACTCGTTGGCGAGCGCGCCCACGATGTCCTGCGGGCGCACGCCGCTGGCGCGACCGGCGTTGACGAACAGCCGGGTGGTACCGGTCTTCGGCGGGCGGGCGTCGGCCGCGCCACCGCGGCCACGCGGCGCGCGAGTCTCGCCCGACCGGGACGCCGTCACGACCGGGATGTCGTCGCCGTCGTCGGGTGCCCCGGCGCCGTCCTGGGCCAGCAGGACCGCCGCCGCGGCGACGTCACACGGGTCGAACTCGCCGGCCAGATCCGCGATCATGGCGCGGACGCCGTCGACCTCGGGAGCGCCATTGTCGGCGAGGAGCTGCTCGCGCAGCGCAGTGGCGGTGCGTTTCAGTCGCGCGGTCCGCAGGTCGGCCGCGGTGGGCACCGGTGCGATCTGGACGGGCTGGCCGGTGAGCCGCTCGACGGTCCGCAGCGCGTGCACCTTCGACGGCGGTACCAGCGTGATCGCGACGCCTTCGCGCCCGGCCCGGCCGACGCGGCCGATGCGATGCACGTAGGCCTCCGGTGACTGCGGCATATCGTGGTTGACCACATGGGTGAGCAGGTCGATGTCCAGCCCGCGGGCGGCGACGTCGGTGGCGACGAGCAGCTCGGTGCGTCCGTTGCGCAGCCGCTCGACCACCCGCGTGCGGTGCTCCTGGTCCATGCCGCCGTGCAGCGCCTCGGCGCGCAGGCCGCGCGCGGTGAGCGTCTCGGTGACGGCGTCGACGTCGAGCCGGGTGCGGCAGAAGACGATCGCCGCGGTGGGCCGCTCCGCCTCCAGCACCCGGCCCAGCGCCGCGGTGGTGTGGGTGCGCGGCACGAGGAAGGCGGTCTGGCGGACCTTGGGAGCCTCGCCCGCGGGCACGACCTCCCGGCGGATGCGGACGGTCACCGGCTCGCGCAGGTATTTCTGCGCCAGCATCTCGATGCGCCGCGGGATGGTGGCGCTGAACAGCACGACCTGTCGGGTGTCCGGGGTGGCGTCCAGCAGTGTCTCGATGTCCTCGATGAAGCCCATGTCGAGCATCTCGTCGGCCTCGTCGAGGACGACGGTCTCGAGGTCGTCCAGGCGCAGCGCGCCCCGGTTCATCAGGTCGATCGCGCGCCCGGGCGTGGCCACGACGAT
>Ga0136634_10000086_pt1 | contig 44239 bp, 42 predicted proteins | sample AntDrymUQ8332106_2_FD_104654 | JGI IMG/M metagenome (GOLD analysis project Ga0136634, IMG submission 104654) | Polar desert sand microbial communities from Dry Valleys, Antarctica - metaG UQ833 (21.06) | ecosystem: Environmental > Terrestrial > Soil > Desert | place: Antarctica: Dry Valley... | reverse complement strand
TGTTCCTGTTCGTCAAGGTGCGCCAAGGCTGGGGCGACGATCCGGAGCGCTACCGGGAGATCGGGCTGGACTATCCGAAGGGGAGTTGACGGCGCGACGCCTCAATCGGTTGCAAATTGGATCCGGTGGCTGCCCCCTTCAAAGCGGTGCTTTGGTAAAGATGGCACGGTCCGCCAGAAACTTGGCCTCGCTCGGCGCCTGGAAGATGATGAAGACTCAATCGCGCGCGAATCTCGAGATCAGCTTTCGCCCTAGCTTTTCCTCCAGCGGCCTGAACTCTGCATCGATGGCCGCCACCGTTGCGGCGCTGACTATGAGTTTCGGTTCGGCGATGGTATGAGCTTCGAGAAAGGCAACGCGAAAGGCGGTGGGTGGATGACTACTGTCGAGCTGCGCCCCTTCGGCTTCGCTCCCTCGGCGCATCCGCTCCCATTCCCGATCGGGAAGGGTCTCAATCCTCTGACGAAACAGGCCAAGGATATAACTGCCGGACTGCGCTGAGCTATAAGCATGGCGTAGCAGAACATCCTCCAGATGCTCTTCCAGAGCCACTCGGCTGAGTAGGCCGACCGTCGCCGGAGTGCCGGCGATGCTGGCCGCCAGATAATCGGCGAAATACTCGGAGCGCTGCTTCTCCTGCCATAACAGATGGAAGAGCAGGCCCTGCAGCGCGACTAGGGGGAGCGAAAGCACCCTGGTGACATAGCTGGCCAGAACTTCCGACATTGTCACCGCGCGGTGGCGCGGGCGAAGTAGGCCGATCCATTCGTCTAACGCGCCAAGCGCTGAGCCGATTACGAAGCCCCGCGTAGAATCGCCATTGTATCCATGGGCAATCTCATGAGCAGTGATTGCGACCCGCTCCTGCGGCGCAAGCGCGATCCAGAGCGGCAGTCCAATCTGCAACACAGGCTCGCGGCGCCATCCCGCGACGACATAGGAAGCGTTGAAATCCTCATTGATGACCACGTGCTTGACGGGTGCGCCGCCGAGTTCGATGGCGATTTGATCGATGAACGCTTTGAAAGCAGGAAAGGCGTCGAGAGCTATCGTTTTCTTGGGAACCGAAATCGGCCGAGGCAGCAAGAGCCACGCCAAACCAACGCAGAGCGCGCCGATGACGAGGGGCCGCAGATTAGGGTAACCGCTGAACGCGACGAACAGGCCAGTGATGAAAATAGCCAGTGAGAGAAGGTGGATTCCGCCCGCGATGGCGAACGCAGCCACCTTGTCGGACGACAAGCGAGGCTGCAAATCTGCGGCCGGTGTCGCGAGGAGCTTTGCTAGCATCTTGCGGCCGCGCCGTTCGCCAAGCTGGTGATATTTGCGCGTGAGGAAGTCTTGATCCTCGGCTATTCGGGGCGAGGTGAGGTTCCAATTGCACTGATCGCACCAGCGTTTTAGCCCCTCATCCTGTGGCGTGTCGCTGCCGCATTGAGGGCAGGTATCACGATCGTTGATGCGGGAAAGGCTGCTCATGGGAACGCCGGAGTTCGAAAGAGGGCAGATCATACCCAAGGCCGGTCAGAATGAGAAGCCCCCGAATGGGGTAGCGGCAAAGCGCAGACGCTTAGGCGGAATGGCGATGCAGTAGTGTCGCGGTCAGTCGCGGACATTCTGATGCGGGCCGGGTCGGTCTTGTGGCGATTAGTGCAATGGTTTCACCCTGCCATCGTTCTGCACATCCGCCCCGGCACCTTATGTATGTATGAAAGTGGCGCGACGAGCTGGCGTTGGGTTGAACCGGCACTGGATTGCTGCAACTATGGCTCATGCATTGCTCCCACCCGCAGTTTTCTTGAGTTCCCGCATGATGCTCGACGCCTCTAAACGCGCGATGCGCCGTCCGCCCGCTTCGGTTCTGCGGGATCTTTTGCGCGGCGAAGCCGGCGGCGGGCTCGTGCTGATGATCGCGGCCGCGGTGGCCCTCATCGTCGCGAACTCGCCGCTCGCGCCCAGCTATTTCGGCCTGCTCAAGACCTATATCGGCGGCCTCAGCGTCCTGCACTGGATCAACGACGCGCTGATGGCGCTGTTTTTCCTGCTCGTCGGCCTGGAAATCAAGCGCGAATTCCTCGATGGGCACCTGGCGACCTGGCCGCGCCGCGTGCTGCCGCTGATCGCCGCTGCCGGCGGCATGATCGCCCCGGCGATGATCTACGTGGCTCTGAATGCCGGCACCCCGGACACGCTTCGCGGCTGGGCCATTCCCACCGCGACGGACATCGCCTTTGCCCTCGGCGTGCTGGCGTTGCTGGGCTCGCGCGTGCCGGTGTCGCTGAAAATCTTCCTGACGGCTCTGGCGATCATCGACGACCTCGGGGCCGTCGCCATCATCGCCGCGTTTTACACCGCCGACCTCTCGCTCACCTGGCTGAGCCTGGCCGGGCTCACCCTGGCCGCGCTCGCCGGGCTGAACCGCGCCGGCGTCGAACGGCTGGTGCCATATTTGGCGCTTGGCGCGGTCCTGTGGTTCGTCGTGTTGCAGTCCGGTGTTCATGCGACGCTGGCCGGGGTGGCGCTCGCCCTCGCGATCCCACTCCGCCGCTCGCCGGGGCGCCCCGACGATACGCAGTCGCCGCTGCACATTCTCGAGCACGCTCTGCACCCATGGGTGGCGTTTCTGATCGTCCCCGTGTTCGGCTTCGCCAATGCCGGGGTCTCGCTTGCGGGCATGAGCTGGGCGGCGGCCTTCGCGCCGGTCACTCTGGGCATCGCGGCGGGCCTGTTCGTCGGCAAGCAGATCGGCATTTTTCTGACCACCTGGGCCGCGGTGCGGCTGAAACTTGCCGATTGCCCGGCCGGGGCGTCCATGGCGCAGGTCTACGGCGTTGCCCTGCTGTGCGGCATCGGCTTCACGATGAGCTTGTTCATCGGGCTGTTGGCGTTTCCCACCTCAGCAGCGCTTCAGGACGAAGTCAAAGTCGGCGTGCTGATCGGCTCGGTGCTCTCGGGAGCCGTCGGCGCGCTGGTGCTGCTGTTGGCGCCGGGGGAACGGGCCGCTTCCGGCACTATGACCAGTCACGCCGCCACACGCCCCTGAAATACCCCTGGATTGGCGGCGCAGTCCGGCGCACCCTCCACGCATGGAGTGGATCGACACCGCTATCGTGCTGCAAATTCGTCCGCATGGCGAGACGAGCGCCGTCGCAGAGTTTTTCACACGCGGGCAGGGACGCCATCTCGGCCTGGTGCGTGGCGGACGTTCGCGCCGGCTGCGGCCGCTGTTGCAGGCCGGCAATCTGCTCAAGGCGCATTGGCGCGCGCGGCTGGCGGATCAGCTGGGCTTTTTCGTCGTGGAACTTGCCGAGCCGTTCGCCGCGCTGGCGCTCGACGACCGGCTCGCGCTCGCCGGGATCGGCACGCTGACCGCGCTCGCCCGGCTGTTGCCGGAGCGCGATGCGCATCCGGAACTGTTCGAACTGGCGGTGCTGCTGCTGCACCATCTCGGCGAGCCGCAGCTGTGGCCGCAGCTGCTCGCGCGCTGGGAGATGCAGCTCCTCGCCGAGCTGGGCTTCGGTCTCGATCTGGACGCGTGCGCGGCGACCGGCAGCGCCGATGACCTGATCTATGTCTCGCCCAAATCGGCGCGCGCGGTCTCGGCGGCGGCGGGCGAGCCTTACAAGCACCTGCTGCTGCCGCTGCCGGCCTTCCTGAAGCATCCCACCGCCGCCGACGCCAGCCCGGCGCAAATCCACGACGCCCTGACGCTGACCGGCTTCTTTCTGGAGCAGCATGTGCTGGCGCCGCGCGGCCTTACTTTCCCCGAAGGCCGCCGCCATCTCCTGGACGCGCTGCGCAAGCGCGAGGAGGAGGTGGACTGCCCCAAATGTCGTCCCGGACAGCCGTCAGGCTGAGCCGGGACCTAATCCCGTCACCGCGACTCATGAGGGGATGATTGGCATGTGGGCCCGGCTCGGCCTGAAGGCCGTCCGGGGCGACGCGGAATGGATGCGATTGGGTCCGCTAGGCAGCTGCAACGGCGAAGGCGCTGGCGGGGCCCCCGCCCGCAATTGACCGCCGCTCCGAGTCTGACTAGCTTCCGCCCATGGCTGACCAAACGATTCTCGACCCGACCCCCATCGAGCCCGTCACGCTGAAGGATGCGCTGGAAGAGCGCTACCTCGCTTACGCGCTCTCCACGATCATGCACCGGGCGCTGCCCGATGTGCGCGACGGGCTGAAACCGGTGCATCGCCGCCTGCTCTACGCCATGCGCCAGCTTCGCCTCGACCCGGAAGGCGGCTTCAAGAAATGCGCGCGCGTGGTCGGCGATGTGATCGGCAAATATCATCCGCATGGCGATCAGTCGGTCTATGACGCCCTGGTCCGCCTCGCGCAGGATTTCGCGCAGCGCTATCCGCTGGTGGACGGGCAGGGCAATTTCGGCAATGTCGACGGCGATAACGCCGCCGCGATGCGCTACACCGAGGCGCGGCTGACGGCGGTCGCGGCGGCGCTGCTCGACGGCATCGACGAGGACACGGTCGATTTCCGCGAGACCTATGACGGCGAGGAGAAGGAGCCGATCGTCCTTCCCGCCGATTTCCCCAATCTCCTGGCGAACGGCTCCAGCGGCATCGCCGTGGGCATGGCGACCTCAATCCCGCCGCACAACGCCGACGAGCTTTGCGATGCCGCGCTGTATCTCATCGGCAATCCCGGTGCCCCCGCGCACAAACTCATTGATTTCGTGCCTGGCCCGGATTTCCCGACCGGCGGCATCATCGTCGAGGACCGCGCCTCGATCATCGAGGCCTACCGTACCGGGCGCGGCGGCTTCCGCCTGCGCGCGCGCTGGGAGCGGGAAGAAACCGGACGCGGCCTCTATCAGATCGTCGTCACCGAAATTCCGTACCTCGTGCAGAAATCGCGGCTCATCGAGAAGATCGCCGAGCTGATGGAGGCCAAGAAGCTGCCGCTGCTCGCCGATGTGCGCGACGAATCCGCGGAGGATGTCCGGCTGGTGCTGGAGCCGCGCGCCCGCACCGTCGATCCGCATGTGCTCATGGAGCAGCTGTTCCGGCTGACCGAGCTGGAAAACCGCGTGCCGCTGAACATGAATGTGCTCAGCCGCGGGCAGGTGCCGGTCGTGCTCGGCCTGTCCGAGGCGCTCACCGAATGGCTGCGGCATCGCAAGGTCGTGCTCAAGCGGCGCTCCGAGCATCGGCTGCGCCACATCGACCACCGCCTCGAAGTGCTGGGCGGTTATCTGATCGCCTATCTCAACCTCGACGAGGTGATCCGTATCATCCGCTATGAGGACGAGCCCAAGGCGGAGCTGATCCGGCGTTTCAGCTTGAGCGACGTGCAGGCCGAGGCGATCCTGAATATGCGGCTGCGTGCCTTGCGCCGGCTGGAGGAAATCGAAATCCGCACCGAGAACGACAAGCTCGCGGGCGAAAAAGCCGACATCGTCGCGCTGCTGGCCTCCGACGCCAAGCAATGGGACCGCATCGCCGCGCAGATCCGCGAGACCAAGCTGCGCTTCGGCAAGGCCACCGAGGTCGGCCGCCGCCGCTCGACTTTCGCCGACATGCCGGTCATCGATGCCGATTTCGAGCAGTCGCTGATCGAAAAGGAGCCGGTCACGGTCGTGCTGTCGGACAAGGGCTGGATCCGCGCCCTCAAAGGACATCAGGACGATCTCGACAAGGTGCAGTTCAAGACCGGCGATAAACTGATGCGCGCAATTCGCGCGCAGTCGACTGATAAAATCGTGCTGTTCGCCTCGAACGGCAAGTTCTTCACGCTCGATGCCGGCGCGCTGCCGGGCGGGCGCGGCCATGGCGAGCCGGTGCGGCTGATGATCGACATGGAAGAGGACAGCGAAATCGTTGAGCTGTTCGTGCATCGGCCGGGCCGCAAGCTGCTAATGGCGGCCAAATCCGGCAACGGCTTTGTGGTGAGCGAGGACGAGGTCGTCGCGCAGACCCGCAAAGGCCGGCAGATCATGATGGTGCCGCCGCAAGACAAGGCCGTGGCCTGTGTCGCCGCGATTGGCGATAGCGTGGCGGTGGTCGGCGACAATCGCAAACTTCTGATTTTCCCGCTCGCCGAGGTCAATGAGCTGAACCGGGGCCGGGGCGTGCGCCTGCAGCGCTATGCCGATGGCGGCCTCGGCGATATCACGGTATTCACCGCATCCGTTGGCCTGCAATGGGCCGAGGGCGCCCGCATGCGCACTTTGACGGACTTCGCCGAATGGCAGGGCTTGCGCGCTCAGGCCGGCCGTCTCGTGCCGAAAGGTTTTCCGCGCAGCAACCGCTTCGCCGTGTCCCGGCTAGAGACGCCATAATTCGGCGCGGAATTGCCCCTACACAAAGCTAACGGACATTCATCGGTCGGCTTCGATCCGGGTAGGCGCCATTTAGACCTACATCGCAGGGGAGAGCGCTCCGCGGCCGATGGCAAAGCTTTGGCGGTGACGATGCGATTGCGGTTCGGCGCGGCGATATTGGCTCTTTCTCCACTCTTGTGCTTTGCCGAGCCTGCCTCCGCCTGCGAGCAGGCCGCGTTCGCGTCCGTGGTCAGCAACGCCAGCACTTTACTTTCAACCATGAACGACGAGCATAAAAAGGCGTTTCAGGCAAAGCTGGCGACGCTGAAATCGCGCGAGGGCTGGGCGGATGGCGATTACGCCGCAAAAGCCACCCCGTTTATCAAAGATGCAACCACGTCCGCCCTGGACGAAGACAACAAAGCGCTTTTGGACAAGGTGCCGCTGCTCGGCGGCGCGGCCGGGGCTGAGGCTGCCGATGCCGCGCAGCTCACCGGCAAGCGCTGCGCCATGCTGAGCGAACTTCGCGCCATGATGGCCAAGGTCGTCGAGAACACGCGGGCCAAATGGGCGCACATGCTGGGTAAGGTCGATGCGGCGCTCGATGAGCCGCGTCAGGCCAAGGCGGCTGGGCAATGATGGTCCGCTCCGCGTCGACGCGTATCGCTATGGCAGGCCGCTCATTCATCCAACATTCATCGGCATCGGCTGCCAGCGCCCGGCTTTATGCACAATTGCCGCATTGTACAAACGCGCGAATCTCGGCGGAATCGCAAACTCACCGCCTTCACGAATACCCTGGAACGCCGCGACTCACCGCTGCCGTAAACCCGCGAATCTGCAAATTGGAAGCGCATGGGACGGGGCACTCGGCAAAGCGCACCACCTCCGCGCGAAAAACTTCCGCTTTCGTGACGCAATTACCACAAGGGCGTCATCGTTTGCCTGCCCGGCATGGGTTCTTGTTTACCCTCGAGCGGGTTTCATTTAACTAAAATTTGTAAGCCTGACGAACCGATGGGAAACGCTGGTTCACAGGTGGAAATTTAGACCGTCAGCCGCATGGGGAATGTTCCGCTGGCAGGTTTGGATAGGCAGAGACGTCCGGCGCTCCCGCGCAGGTGCTTCTGCGATTGGGACGCCTGAAGTTCGCTTCGGGCAGTGTGGAGATGGAGATGATTGGGGGAATGATGAAGACGACCAGTCGTTTGGCTCTGGTTGCGGCTGCGAGCGTTCTGCTCGGCGCGGCGATTACACCGGCGAGCGCTGCTGATCTTGGCGGAGGCTGCTGCGCGGATCTTGAAGAACGTGTCGCCGAACTCGAAGCCACGACGGCTCGCAAAGGCAACCGCGTTGTTTCATTGCAAGTTTACGGTCAGGTCAACAAAGCTTTGTTGATTTGGGACGATGGCGTCGACAGCGACGTGTTCATCGTGGACAACGATTATTCCGGCAGCCGTCTCGGCTTCACCGGCAAGGGCACGATCAAGCCAGGCTGGACCGCCGGTTATTTGATCGAGTTCGACTATCAGGACGCCGCGTCCGACACCGTCCGTAACGACGTGTTCAATGGCGACGATCCTGCCGACCAGATCGTGATCCGCTATAACAACTTCTACATCGAGAGCGAGCGCCTCGGCCGCATCACGCTCGGTCAGGGCAGCACCGCTGCCGACGGCGCGACCGAAGTCGTGCTGGGCAACTCGCTGCGCAACGGCGATATCGCGCACGGCAACTCCTTCCGTCTTCGTGACGGTGATGGCAACTTTACCAGCATTACCCTAGGTGGCATTGCTGCCAATCTGGACACAGGCCGCGATGACGTCGTCCGCTATGACAGCCCGTCGATCTACGGCTTTATCGCGTCCGCGTCTTGGGGCGATGACGACTATGCTGACGTCGCGCTGCGCTTCAAGAAAGAATTCAACTCGGTTCGCATCGCTGCCGCGATCTCGTATGTTTGGGACAGCACGCAGGATAGTTCTCCGGGCACGTTCGGTCTTAGCGGATTTGAATTCGAACAATGGGGCGGTTCTATCTCCATTCAGCATATCCCGACCGGCATCTACGCCTCTTTCCAAGCAGCTCAGCGTGAGCTTCAGGATGCAGGCCCCGATGATGAACTGAGCTTCTGGTACGTCCAGGCCGGCATCGAGAAAAAGTGGCTGCCCTACGGCTCCACCACGGTGTATGGTGAATACGGCCTTTACGAAGACATTCTCGAAGAGGGTAGCGAAGCAGAGCGTTGGGGCCTTGGTATCGTGCAGAAGTTCGATAGCGCGGCTCTCGAAGTCTATGCTCAGGCAACCTTCTGGAGCTTCGACGGCGTTGATGCCACCGAAGGCTTTGATGGTAATCTCGAAGACCTGACCACCGTCATGGTCGGCTCGCGCATCAAGTTCTAATTTCATCCACACGGTTTGGATTGGAGGCCGCCTTCGGGCGGCCTCTTGCATTTTGACGCGCCTTTCTACTCTCCGGATCGCCGGACCAGCGGCCCACCCTCACCGGCGCGGAACGCTGGGTGAGGGGGCCTTTAAGAACTCGAACAGGACACAAAGTTAGCGCCCGTGGCTTTGCGCGGCCTTACATGCTCCTGCCGTCGATCGCGGTGATCTCTAGCGCGCTCACGTCGAGATCGTCCAGGCAGCGGACATTGATGGCCACCATCGCCTTGCCGTCCGGGGCAACACCTTTCGCGTAAGAGAGGATGCCGCAAACCGGGCAGAACAGATGGCGGATAGCATGCTTGTTGAACTGATACTCCGTCAGATCGGCGTCGCTGCCGGCAAACGGCTTAAACTGATCCGCCTGCACAAAGGTCAGCAGCGAGCCGCGTTTGGAGCAGATCGAGCAATTGCAGGACATCACCGGCTCTAGCGCGGTGGTCACTTCGTAGCGGATGCGCCCGCAATGGCAGCCGCCTGCATAGGTCTGGGCTTCGGGCATGGTTCTTCCTCCTCTGTCTAACGCGAGAGCCTTGCAATCATCCGAATTTGGCGGTTCGGTGTCCTTACGGCTTGTGCTGACGCAACAAGAAGAATCCCCTTGTGTCGTCCGGGCCGGCCGCTTGATCGAGCCGGGGTTATACTCGCATTGCCGCAATGTTGAATGGGATTTCGGGCGCATACGCCCCGCGACACGGAATCTGCTGCCGCCCGCCGGGAATTGCGAAAGCACGGACCACGTTTGAAGGCACGCAATTTGAGCTAATCGCGCCCTAAGCATTCTTCCGCCAGAGGATGGACATGAAAACCTTCGACTCGGACGGCGTCAATATTGCTTATCTGGATGAAGGCGAGGGCAGCCCTGTCCTCCTCATTCATGGCTTTGCGTCCAATGTCACCTTCAATTGGCTTAACACCAACTGGTTCGACACGCTCAAGCGCGGCGGCTTGCGTGTGATCGCGATGGACAATCGCGGCCATGGCGCCAGCGAGAAATTGTACGACATCGCCGATTACGGCGCGGCGCTGATGGCGGAGGACGCGCGCCGGCTCCTCGATCATCTGGGCATCGCTTCGGCCGACATCATGGGCTACTCCATGGGCGCGCGCATCGCGGCGTTCCTGACGCTGGCTCATCCCGAGCGGGTGCGCAGCGTCATTTTCGCCGGGCTGGGCATCAATATGGTGCGCGGCGTCGGCGCGCCCGGCCCGATCGCGGCTGCGCTCGAAGCCCCCAGCGCTGGCGAGGTGAAGAACGACGCGGCGCGCAGCTTCCGTGTTTTCGCCGAGCAGACGCAAAGCGACCTGCGGGCGCTGGCGGCCTGCATCCGCTCCTCGCGCGATAAAATCTTGCCTGAGGCGTTGGCCAAGATCGCACTCCCGGTGCTGGTGGCGGTCGGAACGGAGGACGTCATCGCCGGCTCGGGGCCGGAGCTTGCCGCCATCATTCCCGGCGCGGAGGCGCTCGACATCACGGGGCGGGATCATATGCGCGCCGTGGGGGACCGCATCTACAAGCAGGGCGTGCTGGATTTTCTCGCGCGTCGGCCGTGAAGCGGAGAGTCAGTGCAGAAAGGGCAGCAGACAGCATGCCTGTGGCAACTTCAGTCCTCATTCCCGCGCAAACGGGAATCCAGTACTCCGCAGCGCTTGCGGTGTTTACCGATCCCCACTTTCGCGGGATGAGGACGTCATGAGTGGCGCCCTTCTAAAAATCGATCCCTTCCGACCTGATGTGCAGGACAAGGCCGCAATGGCGGCAATGCACCGAATCCGGCTCGTGGCGGGAAAGACCGCAAGCAGGGCATTCATGGAGAATTCTAGCCGGCCGGAATATGGTCTGCACCAGCCGCAAAAACAGTCCCACGCCCGCGATCATGATGAAGATCGACAGCAGACGGCCCCTGGAATCCTCGAAGGTGATGTCGCCAAAGCCGGTGGTGGTCAGGGTCGAAACGGTAAAGTACAGCGCGTCGACGAAGTGCCCGATTTTCGGGTGGCGGCCGGCCTCGACGACATAGACCAGCGCCGAGGTTATAAAGATGAAAACAAGCAAGTTAACGGACGCCTCGATGGCCTCGGCATTCTTGCGGAAAAAAGAGTAATGCCCGCGCAAGTCTTTGAGGATCTGATAGGAACGGAACAGTCTTACCGCTCTCAGAACCCGCAAGAAAAGCAGGTTTCCATTAAAGAGAGGAGGGATGAGGGTCGCGAGAACGACAAGATCGGCCCAGGTTGAAAGCTGGCGGAAGTATCGGCCCGAGTTTCCGCAGACCGCCCAGCGCGCAAGAAAGTCGAGAAGCAGAAAAACGCCGATGATCATCTCCGTAACGCTGATCCAAGGCGACTGCGGCATGAAGGACGCCGTCACGAAAAACGAGACGATCGCCACCTCTATGACGAACATCACACCGCGGAAGACCTGGGCTGCGCGCGTGTCTCCTGTGTAAAGCCGATCCAGCGCTGCCCGGAATGCCATGTGTAAGCCCGCCTTTGTTTTGTATCGTCATGTCAGGCTGGCGGGCACTCCGCAAGCCCCGTTGGAGAAAGGTGGCCATAACAGCGTTCATGGGAGGCCGTGCCAGTACCAGCTTCATGGGGCACGCGCCGCGTCCCATGGAGCGCGGACTACTCGATGCCTTCGCCCTTATCGGCCTCGCCGAACCATTTGCGATGCAGGCTGGTATAGGCACCGTTCTCGATAAGATTGAGAAGCGCCTGATTGACGGAGCGGCGCAGCGGCGAGCCGATGGGAAAGGCGATGCCGTAATTTTCGGGCCTGAACTGACCGCCGGCCAGCCGCGCCCGCCCTTCTCGCAAAGTGTAGAATTGGATGACCGGGGTATCATAAACGACGGCGTCGACAGCGCGGCTCACAAGCGCGTTCGCGCTACTTGCAAAGTCCGCATGCTCAACCGCGCGCGCCTTACCGCCGCGAACGAACGCCGCTGCCGTTGACCCCTTCACCACACCGACCCGTTTACCGCTGAGATCGCTAGGGCCGTTGATGTCACCGCGCAGCGTTTGCATGGTGAGCGAGGTGGTTGCGAACGCCGTGAAATACGACACGAGCACGATCCCGGCATACAGCCAAATGATCGCCACGACGCGAGGGAATATCTGCCGCGGATAGCCTTGCGGCGCGCCCCCCATCGACTCGGCGCACCAGAACATGGCGTCGAAGATGCCCGGAATGTAACGCTCGCGGATTGGAAGCCCCTCGTCCCGGCCACGCGCGATAGCCCAGAAAAGATGCGCGGGGATGAGTATCACCAGAGCGAAAATGCCAATGATGGCAAGCATGGTTTTGGAGAACATGATGTGCCTGACATCGACTTGCCCCTCCCCGGCGCGCACCATGATGGAAAGCCCAGAGCGGAACATAGGGTGCGAGAAATCGAGAATCGCCTCCCGCTCCGCCGTGATCGAGATCGCGGCGATGCCCGCGGCGGCCTCCCGGTTGCGCACCGCATCGAGCAAGGCCGGCAGCGTCTCACGAACGTCGAAACGGGTTTTGAGACCAAGGTCGGCGGCGATGGCGCGCCAAAGATCGATACTGAAGCCGGTAAGCTGCCCGTTGCTCCCGCTGACCACGAAGGGCGCGACGAGGCGTGTGACGACGGCGAGTTCGTCTCCCGCGGATGGCGCTTTGGGCTCTTGCGCCGCAAGCGGATAGGCAAACCAAGAAGCTGCCAGCCAAATTGCAGCAAGACTTCCTATGAGTATGCGCCGCATGTCTTTGGCTGTTTGCAGCATGCGTCCCCTCAAGCCGCGGCAAAACGATTGGCGGTGGAGCGACGGCCTGACCTGGGCATGGCAAGCATAGCGGCGGGTGCCTACATCGGGCCGGCGCCGCGCGCGATCCCTGCGATCCCGGTGCGCGCCACTTCGACCAGCCCCAAAGGCTGCATCAGCGTGATGAACTGCTCGACCTTGGAAATGCGCCCGGTCAGCTCGAAAACGAAGTGATCGGTCGAGGCATCGACGACCTGCGCGCGGAATGCTTCCGCCAACCGCAGCGCTTCGACGCGCTTCTCGCCTTTGCCGGCAACCTTGATCAAAGCGAGTTCGCGGGCGATGGCGTTACCTTTGACGGTTAGATCGGTCACATCGTGAACTGGAACCAAGCGTTCGAGCTGGTGCCGGATTTGCTCAATGACCATCGGCGAGCCGGTGGTGACGATGGTCATGCGCGACAGGTTGCGCTCATGCACCACCTCCGAGACCGTCAGCGAGTCGATGTTGTAGCCGCGCCCCGAAAACAGCCCGACGACGCGGGCGAGTACGCCCGGCTCGTTGTCGGTCAGGACGGCCAAAGTGTGCTGCTCGCGGATGTCCGGGCGGTCGTTCATGGGTGGCATGAGGCCTTAAAAATGCACAGTTCTCGGCAGCCAAATTCTATTTAAAGCAATTTTCGCGACGCTAAACCATCACCTTGCCTTCTTCCGACACGGTGTAGCCGATATCATCGTCGGCAAAATCGTCGTCCATGAGCATTTTATTATGCGCTTCTCCGGACGGAATCATCGGGAAGCAGTTCGCAAGCTTATGCACCCGGCAATCAAAGATCACGGGTTTGGGGGTGGCAAGCATTTCTAAGATCAAGTCATCCAGCTCGTCAGGTTTCTCGGCGCGCAGACCCACACATTGATAGGCTTCGGCAAGCTTTACAAAGTCCGGCAAAGAATGCGTGTAGGAATGCGAGTAGCGTCCGCCATGCAGCAGTTCCTGCCACTGGCGCACCATGCCCATATACTCGTTGTTAAGAATAAAGATCTTGATCGGCAGGTCGTGTTGCACCGCTGTCGACATCTCCTGCATGGTCATGAGCACGGAGGCCTCGCCGGCGATGTCGATGACGAGCGAATTGGGATGCGCGGTTTGCACACCGACCGCCGCAGGCAGGCCATAGCCCATGGTGCCGAGCCCGCCGGAGGTCATCCAGCGGTTGGGCTCGTGGAATTTGAAGAACTGCGCCGCCCACATCTGATGCTGGCCGACCTCGGTCGTGATGTAGACATCCTTGTCGCGGGTCAGCGCGTAGAGCCGCTGAATGGCGTATTGCGGCATGATCACATCGCGGCGTGGCTTGTACTGCAGGGAATTGCGGCCGCGCCACTGCTCGATCTGCGCCAGCCATTTCTTCAGCGCCGCTTTGTCGTTCTGCACGGCGCGGGCGCGCCAGAGCCTAACCATCTCCTCCAGCACATGGGCGCAATCGCCGATAATCGGGATATCGACCTTCACGACCTTGTTGATGGAGGACGGGTCGATATCGACATGGATCTTCTTCGAGCCCGGCGAAAAGCCCTTGAGCAGGCCGGTGATGCGGTCGTCGAACCGCGCGCCGATATTGATCATCACATCGCAGCCATGCATGGCGAGGTTGGCCTCGTACGTGCCGTGCATGCCCAGCATCCCGAGCCATTGCGGGTCATCGGCGGGATAGGCGCCCAGCCCCATCAGCGTCGAGGTGATCGGATAGCCGGTGAGCCGCACCAATTCGCGCAACAATTGGCTGGCCGCCGGGCCAGAATTGATGATCCCGCCGCCGGTATAGAACAGCGGGCGCTTGGCGCTGGCGATCAGGTCGACCGCGTCGCGGATGGATTGCGGGTTGCCCTTAAGCTGCGGCCGGTAGGTTTTGTGGACCACCTTGCTGGGGCCGACATAGTTGCCCTTGGCGAACTGCACATCCTTGGGGATATCGACGACGACCGGACCTGGCCGGCCGCTTCTGGCGACGTAGAACGCCTCATGCAGCACGCGCGCGAGATCGTTTACATCGCGGACGAGATAATTGTGCTTGGTGCAAGGGCGCGTGATGCCGACGGTGTCGCATTCCTGAAAGGCGTCGTTGCCGATCAGATGCGTGGCGACCTGGCCCGTGATGCAAACCAGCGGGATGGAGTCCAACAGAGCATCGGTCAGGCCGGTGACCGCGTTCGTCGCGCCCGGACCTGAAGTGACCAGCAGTACGCCAACCTTGCCGGTCGAGCGCGCATAGCCCTCGGCGGCATGGGCTGCGCCCTGCTCGTGACGCACGAGGATGTGACGGACGCGGTCTTGCTTGAACAGCTCATCATAGATGGGCAGCACGGCGCCGCCCGGATAGCCGAAAATATGCTCCACGCCCTGGTCCGCCAGAGCTTCCAGAACCATTTCCGCGCCGGTCATGATACGCGCCATTCACGCCTCCGATTGACCCCAGCCCCGTGCGCAATCAGCGAGATGTTTATAAGCGGCGACACGCTGTGGGTAAGCTGTGCAAAATAGCGCAGAAAAGGCCAGAGTCAACATAAAGTAATAAAACACCAAGAAAGTTCTTCTGGCATTATGTTTATTTCTCAGAATACGGTGTCCAAGAAAGCATATTGCGCCTTGCCCAGGTAAGCTGCCTTTTTGCGTAACGGCGCGTGTCAATTTTCGCCTGCTCGAGCGCCGCTTCAAGGCCGATATGTCCCCCTAGATGCGCCATGAGCGCCTCCACGCCGAGTGCTCGGGTAGCGGGCCGGTCAGCAGGAAGATTGAGGCTGCTAAGCCCGCGCACTTCGTCCAGCGCCCCGGCTTCAACCATCCGATCCAAGCGGGCATCACAGCGCGCATACAAATCGGCGCGGGGCAGGGTGACATACAGCTTCACCGCCTCGCTTTCGCGGAGCACCGGCTGGCCGGCGACCTGGTGCCATTCGCTCAAGGGCCGCCCCGTTCCCTCCAGCACTTCGAGCGCGCGCACGATCCGCTGTGGGTCGGATGGGCGCAGCTTTTGCGCCGTGAGCGGGTCGCGGCGGGCGAGTTCGGCGTGGAGCCGCACGGGGCCGAGCGCCACGGCCTCGGCGCGCCAATGCCGGCGCACCACGTCGGGAATGTCCGGCACGGGCGAAAGCCCTTCAAGCAGCGCCTTGAAATAGAGCCCCGTTCCGCCAACGATGATGAGCGGCGGGCCGCCTTGCCGCGCGGCGGCGACCAGCGGCGCCACATCGCGAAGCCAGTCGGCCACGGAATAAGCCTCCCGTGCGGAGCGGATGCCATAAAGCCGGTGCGGTGCGCGGGTCTCGTCTTGCGCTGTTGGGCGTGCCGTGAGGATCCGCAACTCGGCGTACACCTGCATACTGTCGGCATTGACGATGAGGCCGCCTTGTCGCTCGGCCATGCGCAGCGCCAGACCAGACTTGCCGCTGGCGGTCGCTCCTGCAATAAGGGTGACGCGCAAGCTGCGGCTTGCTTCCTTATCGGCTTCCATAGACGCTTTCATCATGTCGCATGTCTTAACGCTCATCGCCACCCGCGGCTCTCACGATTTGCTCGCCAAAGTCACGGAGGAGGTGCGCGGACCGCTTGTGGCCGGCAGGCCGGCTTTCTGGCTGGCGCCAGGCGAAGCCTGCGATATTCCGTTTGAACCGGCAAGCGAGGCAGCGCTCGCGGATGCGCGCCAGCTTGTCGAGCGGATTGTCGGCACCGTGCCCATCGACGCGGCCATCCAGCCTGTCGAGGGGCGGCGCAAGCGTCTGCTGGTTGCCGATATGGATTCCACCATCATCCAGCAAGAATGTCTCGATGAGATGGCAACGCTTGCGGGCATAGGCCCGCAAATCGCAGCGATCACGGACCGCGCCATGCGCGGCGAACTCGATTTCGAAGCCGCGCTACGCGAACGCATCGGCCTGTTGCGCGGCTTTCCGCTGTCCCGTGCGCGCGAGGTGCTTGACACGCGCATCACGTTGACGCCCGGAGCGCGCGCGCTCACCGGCACGATGCGCGCCAATGGCGGGCGCTGCGTTCTGGTTTCCGGCGGATTTACCGTCTTTACGAGCGCCGTGGCCAAGCTCGCCGGGTTTGATGCGGATTTCGGCAACAGCTTCCTTATCGAGGAGGACGCGATCGCCGGCGTCGCCGAACCAATCCTTGGACAGGATGCCAAACGCGCCACCTTGCTGGCCGAAGCGGCCACATTGGGGGTCGGCCCGAACGAGGCTGTTGCGGTGGGCGACGGCGCAAACGACCTCGCAATGCTCAAAACGGCGGGGCTGGGCGTGGCTTTCCACGCCAAGCCGATCGTCGCGCGCGAGGCGGCGGTGCGCATCAAGCATGGCGATCTGACCAGCCTGCTATTTCTTCAAGGCTACCAGCGAAAAGATTTCGTCGACCATCTCTGAGGGAGCCGCCGTGAACATCTGCATGATCGGTGCGGGCTATGTCGGCCTGGTTTCCGCGGTTTGCTTTTCCGAATTCGGCTGGACGGTCAGCTGCGTGGACAACGATCCGGAAAAGATCGACCGCCTGAACGGTGGGCAGGTGCCGATCTATGAGCCCGGCCTCGAAGAACTGCTGCATCGCAACGCCGCCAAGGGACGCATCCGCTTTACCACCGATCTGGGCCTGGCGCTCAAGGGCGCCAATCTGGTTTTCCTTGCGGTCGGTACGCCCATGCGCCGCGGCGATGGTTATGCCGATCTCAGCTATGTGCACCAGGCCGTGGAAGATCTGGCGCCGCATCTCGACCAATTCTGCGTCATCACGACCAAATCCACCGTGCCGGTCGGCACAAGCCGGGAGATCGAGCGCCGCATCCGCGCTTTGCGGCCCGATGCCGATTTTGCCGTATGCTCCAATCCGGAATTCTTGCGCGAAGGTTCGGCGATCCAGGACTTTACCCACCCCGACCGCGTGCTGGTTGGCGTCGATGACGATGAGCGCGCCCGGGCCGTGATGGAGCGCGTCTATGAGCCGCTGCGGCTGCGCAACGCCCCGATCATTTTCACCAGCCGCGAATCCGCCGAGCTGGCGAAATACGCCTCGAACGCTTTCCTGGCGCTCAAAATCAGCTTCATCAATGAGATTGCCGATGTCTGCGAGGAGGTTGGCGCCAATGTTCAAGAAGTTGCGACCGCCATCGGCTCCGACCGCCGCATCGGCGATAAATTCCTGCATCCCGGCCCCGGCTATGGCGGCTCCTGCTTCCCCAAGGACGTCTCCGCGCTGATCCGGACCGCGCGGGAGGCGCGCGCGCCGCTCACGCTCATCGAGCAGGTGGAGAAAGTGAACACCGAGCGCAAGATTGCGATGGCGGCGCGCATCGAACGCGCCGTGGGCGGCAGCGTGCGCGGCAAGACGATTGCGATCCTCGGCGTCACCTTCAAGCCGAACACCGACGACATGCGCGATGCGCCCAGCCTCGTCATTTTGCCGCTTCTAGCCGAGCGCGGCGCGCGCTTGCGCGTTTACGATCCGCAAGGCCGCAAGCAGGCGGAGCCGATGCTGCCCGGGGTCGCCTGGTGCGCCAATGCGCTGGAGGCGGCCGAAGGCGCCGATGCGGCCGTGATCCTGACCGAATGGAACGAGTTCCGCGCGCTTGACCTGGCCAAAATGAAAAGCCGCATGCGCGGCGATGTGTTGATCGACTTGCGCAATGTGTTCAGGCCGTCGCTCGTCCAGGAAAACGGGCTGCGTTACACCGATATTGGCCGGTCTTCCGCACCGCCTCAACGCGGCTCGTAAGTGCCCGGCCAGCCGACTCGCGAAGGCGGCGTCGCGTCCGCAACGGCGCGCCGGGCGCGTGGAAAAGCAGCGCGCGCGCTTGTACCCTTGCGCGCGGTTTTTCGCTGCGAAAGCTGCCGGGCCGGCTTCAGCGTGACCGCTTCCGCCGATCTGGCCGGCTTTTCCTCAAGCATCCAGGGCGGCAGATAGGCAAGGGAGGGATCAGAGCCGTCCAAAGGTCCGTTGCTGTCGGATTTTTTCCGCGGCCCGCCGATATCGCAGGCTTTTTGTCCCGGCCGGCAGAGCTTGCAGTAGCTCGCGGGATAGGAGCGCAAACTATTGAGCAGCACTTGAGTGGGGGTGCTCCCGCCTTTAAGTTTTGCTCGCACGGCAAAGCGGCGCATCGCTGTCCGGCTTTTCCGGCCCCAGCCGTTTTCAGCCTTCCCGGCGTAGCAGCCAAGACGCGTGAGCTCTTTCTGGATCTTGGCCTCGATGTTTTGGTCCAGGGGATCTGGCTTCGCCGACGCGTGGGAAGAGGTCCGCTCCTCGCCGGGCTTGTCCAAGGTGTCTCCTGACTGCGCATTCGTTTGCGGGCCTGCAGCGTCCTCAGACAGCGGGCTGTCCAGAGCGCGTGGATCGTTCGCAGCTGAGGTCGTGCCCTCAACGCTTTCTGGCGCGGCAGGCGCAGGCGCCTCGGCAGCCGGCTTTGACGGCGGCTTCTGTTCAGAAAGGCTGGAAGGAGCCAGCGCGGTGCGGCTTGGAACCTGGACGGGGGGCGTGGAGCGTAGACCGAAACTCAATGCGGCAAAAAATAAGATCACCAATGCAAAACGCATCATTCCTCCTTATTCCGCCAGTCTTCGGGAGGGTACTGCACAACTGTTGATAAACTTTGCGGGCCGGGAACGGGATTCGCCGTTCACGCATTCTGTAAGCGATCCGCAGGGCGATATTGAGGTGAAAACGCACCAATCTACAGCTTAGCGCGCTAAATGAGGTCTTTGTGCGCAAGATGAGGGGCTGGGCTCCAGTAAGCCTACCATAAGTTGTGGGCTAAGCTTAAGTTTTTATTTACGCACCCGAATCAGCTAGTTTAGCGGATGAGGGGGCCATTGGGTCTGGCTGCCGCCGGCTGTTCGGTCCGGCATATTCTCCGTGCGGGGGGATTTGCTGGAATTCTAGCGGACGAACAGTGAATGCGGCTGTTGCGTGCGGCATCTGCGACCCGGCCAATAAACTAACAACAAGCTGCGCATCATTTTGGTGCGCGGCACTGATTCTACCGCCTTGCTGTCAGCGAGGTTGAGCTGAAATCGGCAGAATGGCCCTCAAGGCATAACGCCGCTTTTTGCGGTTGAATTTGACAGGGGGCTGTTATGAGACATGTGTTTGGTGCGGTGGGTGTCTGCGCGGCGCTGATCTTGCTCGGCGTTTCCGCGGCAATGAATTGGCAGTTCGGCTTCAGTCTGGGAAAGACCGCATTCGACTCGCACATTCTCGGTGCCGCGAGCATCGCCGCCGACGGAATGAAGGCGCTGATGCCGTTCTTTATCTTTTCCGCCTTGCGGCAGCGGAATTATACGCAGGCCCTCGGCGGCGCGTCGCTCTGGGTGGTGTGCATCGTCTACGCGATGACCTCGGCACTTGGCTTTGCCGCGCTCAATCGCTCCGATACGTCGGGCACGCGCGCTATACAGGCGGAAAAATATGAGGATCTGCGCGCCGAGCTGGGCCGTCTCAACCAGCAGCAGGGCTGGCAGGAGAAGCACCGGCCGGCGGGCACGGTCCAAAGTGAAATTCAAGCCGCCAAACAGAATTCGCGCTGGACAAGCTCGGAAGGCTGCACCAATGCCACGGTCGATAAAAGCCGCGAGTTTTGCGAGAATTACCACAAGCTCGGTTCCGAACTCGCCGCTGCTTTGCAGACCGAAACATTGCGCAAGCGCGCCGACGAGGTGCGCGGCAAACTTGGGCAGCTGAACAGCCTGGCCGCGGTCAAGGTGGCCGACCCGCAAGCCGCCATCCTGTCTAGCCTTTCCGGTCTTGATACGAGCCGGATCGACGTCGCGCTGACGATTCTGATCACGCTTCTGGTGGAGCTGGGGTCGAGTCTTGGCCTTTATGTGGCAACCAGCACCTGGCGCATGCATGACAGCGTGAGGAAGCCGGTTCCGGAGCCGGTCAAGGTCGTTGAGATTGTCCGTCCGGTGCCGAAGCTTGTCGAGCCGATTCAGCTCGCATTGCCGAAAACCGACATCCAGCATTATTTCGACGAGCGTATCCGGCAAGATGACGGCTCGAGCGTGACGGCCTTGGCCCTCTACGACAATTACTGTCAATGGTGCGAAAGCAGCGCGCGCCAGCCGGTGGGCCTGCCGATCTTCAGCCGCCAGTTGACCGACTTGGGCGTGCAGAAAGCGAAAATCGCCGGAAAAATCCGCTATATCGGCGTCAAAATTGCTGGCGGCGCGGAAGAGGATGATCCCTACGACATGGCCCAGGTGTCCTGATCCTCGCCGTAGATTTCTGTCCAAAGGCTGGCCGTCGCGCCAGCCTTTGTCTTTGCAACGTCGCGCATTCCTATATCCTTGGCCAAGCTTATCGGGCGGCAAGCCGATTTCCCTTTCGCCTGGAAAGGCAGGCGTTGAGCGCACGGGAGCGAAGCTTTGTTCAAATCGGTGCTGATCGCCAATCGCGGCGAAATTGCTATCCGCATCATGCGCAGCGCGCGGCGGCTCGGAATGCGCTGCATCGCTGTGTATTCAGAGGCGGATCGCGAGGGCCTTCACGTACGGCTCGCGGATGAAAGTGTGCTGATCGGCCCAGCGCCAAGCAATCAGAGCTATCTGCGCCAGGATATCCTCATCGAGGCCGCCCGCAGGACGGGGGCCGAATGCATCCACCCCGGCTGCGGTTTTCTCGCCGAAAATGCCGAATTCGCTGAAAGCTGCGCGTCAGCAGGCATCGTCTTCGTCGGACCCTCGCCGGAAGCCATCCGCATCATGGGCTTCAAGGACGAGGCCAAAACCTTGGCCGCGCGCCTTGGCATTCCCATCATCGCCGGCTATGCGGGCGGCGCGCAAGATACGGTCACATTCGCCCGCGAAGCCAAGCGCATTGGCTATCCCGTGTTGCTGAAGGCCATCGCGGGCGGCGGCGGCAAGGGGCTGAAGCCGGTGCTCTCCCCGGTCGACCTGCCCGAGGCGGCGGCGAGCGCAAAGCGCGAAGCCGAGTCGGCTTTCGGTGATGGCCGCCTGCTCATGGAAAAGCTGCTCGAACCGGCGCGCAATGTCGAGGTGCAGATTTTCGGCGACAATCACGGCAATGCGATTCATCTGTTCGAGCGCGAGTGCACGCTGCAACGCCGCAGCCAAAAGGTGATCGAGGAAGCGCCGGCCATCAATTTGCCGGAGGCGCTGCGTGCACGCATGACCGAGGCGGCATTGGCCGCGGCGCGGGCGGTGTCCTATGCCGGCGCGGGGACGGTGGAGTTTCTTGTCCCCGGCGGCCCTTTGCGCGACGACACGCCCTTTTACTTCATGGAGATGAACACCCGCCTGCAGATCGAGCATCCGGTAACGGAGCTGATCACCGGGCTCGATCTCGTCGAATGGCAGTTCCGGGTCGCGGCGGGTGAGCCCTTGCCGCTTCTGCAAGATGCGATACGCGCCGAAGGTGCGGCAGTCGAGGCCAGGGTTTATGCCGAAGACCCCGCCACCGGCTTCCTGCCCTCGCCGGGGCGGATCTGGCAGGCGCACTTTCCGCAGCAAGACGGCGTGCGCGTCGACACCGGCATCGAAACAGGCGGCGAAGTGTCGCCCTATTACGACGCCATGATCGCCAAAATTATCGGCCACGGCGCAACACGCGCGCAGGCCTATGCCAACCTTCTGAATGCACTCGACGGAACGATTGTTGCCGGACCGCGGACCAATTTGGACTTTCTGCACCGGCTGGCGGAGCGGTCCGCGGCAAACGGCGAAAGCTTTTCGACGCGGTTTATCGAAAAAAACCTCAACGAGCTAACGGCAAGCCAACCGGACGATGCGGCCGTCCAGGCGGGCACGGTGGCTCTCGTAACCCAACTGCAAGCGGAAGCGGCGACCCAGCGCCAGCAAATCTCCAGCGAGCCGAAAGCACCGTGGGATACAGCCGACGGCTTCGAATACACCGGCAGGCGCGTTCTCTCCTACGCGGTGACGGCGGAAGGACAGCGCCGCAACATCTCCCTAAGCTGGGCTGCTGCTGGGCCGCAGCCGGAGGTCGCTGCCATTGCCCCGGCGCACGCTTCGGAGGCACGCATCATTGCAGCGGGCGACGAGATCATCGTCTGGCATCGGCGGCGGCAAACGCGCATGCGCTGGACGGAGCGCAAGACGGGCACGCGCGGCGCCGACGCGACGGACGGCGCGCTGCGCGCGCCCATGCCGGGCCGGCTAACCAAGGTCTTGGTGCAGACGGGGGATCAGGTGGCGAGAGGGGACAGGATGGCGATCGTCGAGGCCATGAAGATGGAGCATGTGCTTCACGCTCCGGCCGACAGTGTTGTCGTGGGTTTGCCCCGCGCCGAGGGCGAGCAGGTGGAAATGGGGGCGGTCATCGCAGAATTGCGGCCCGTGGCACGTGATGCATCTGATTAAGCTTTGCGTCGGCATCGACAGCGCGGATGAGCTCATCGCCTGGCAGGCTCATCGGCTCGAGACGATGCGGCGCTCGGGCGCACCCGCCGAACTTGTTCACCGTACCCGGCAAATGCCGAAGCGGCGCGATAAGGTGCTGGCCGGCGGCTCGCTATATTGGGTGATCAAGGGTGTCATCCAGCTGCGCCAAGGCATTCTGGATCTGCGCGCGGAAACCGATGCCGAGGGGCGGCCGCTTTGCGGCATCCTGCTTACGCCTGCCCTGGTCGTGACCCGTCCGCAAGCCCGCAGGCCGTTCCAAGGGTGGCGCTATCTGCCGCCGGAGGACGCTCCGCCCGATCTGCCCGAAACGGAGGCCGCGCTTTGCAGGGGTATGCCGCAAGCGATGCGCGCCGAGCTTGCCGCCCTGGCCTTGCTATGAGCCGGGCGGCGGGACGACACGGCGCAGGTCGAACCGGCTAAGCCGAGCGCGGCGGGGCTACAGCCACGTTGTCGATAAGACGCACCCGGCCCAGGAACACGGCCCCTAGAACGCGCGCCGGCTCCTCTATCGAGCGCTCGACGGGCAGAAAAGTTTCCGCGCCGCGCGCCTCGACGTAGTCCACGCGGAATCCGGCGCCTTCCAGGCGGTCGCGGCCTATGAAGACAGCTTCATGAACGGGACGCCCTCCCGCGAGGTCAGCCGCGACTGCCTGCAAGACGGCGTGAAAATGCGGAGCCAGACTGCGTTCATGCGGGGTGAGGTAGGCGTTGCGTGAGGACAAAGCGAGCCCGTCCGGAGCGCGCGCGGTTGGGCCAGAGATGATTTTGATCGGCACATTGAGATCGCGTGCCAACTGGCGCAAAGTCAAAAGCTGCTGATAGTCTTTTTCGCCAAACAGAGCGACGTCAGGCAGGCATTGCAGGAACAGCTTGGTGACCACCGTGGTGACGCCAGCGAAATGGTGCGGACGCGAGGCCCCCTCCAGCCCCGAAGTCAGCCCTATGACTTCGACGCGCGTGGAAAAATCATCCGGGTAGATTTCCTCGACTGGCGGTGCATACAGCAGGTCGGTATTCACCTTTGCCAGTTTATCCCAATCTCCTTGTTCGTCTCGCGGATAGGCGGCAAAATCTTCAGTCGGACCGAACTGCGTGGGGTTCACGAATATGGAAACGACCACGCGTTTTGCGTGTTTTCGCGCAAGACGGACGAGGGACAGGTGCCCCTCATGCAGGTAACCCATCGTGGGGACGAGAGCGACCGACTTTCCGCCACGGCGCCAGCGCTGAACGGCGGCGCGCAAGTCATGATGATTTCTGACCACAGGCAGCCTGGATGCCATCGCCCCCTCTCCCCCCAGCTTGTGCGCGGCGACCATATCAACATGAAACGCAAACGGAAACCTTACCAAGGGATAGAATGCATCCGATATCTGCGTCTGCCAGGGCACTGGATCAAATTAAGGGCCGCACGACATGACGTCTGAGAAAAAGCCTCCCGCAACCGGGAAACAGGGCTCGGTGCCAGACACCGCTTCGGGCAGCGGTGAGATCGCCGATTTCATAAGGACGATGAAATCCATTACGCCTTCACAATCAGGCGGCGATCGGGGACGGCTGATCTTTGCCATGGACGCAACGATGAGCCGCCAGCCCACCTGGGATATGGCGCTCAAGCTGCAAGCCGACATGTTTACCGAAGTGAAGGCTGTCGGGGGTTTGGACATCCAGCTCGTCTATTTCCGCAGCTATGACGAGTGCCGCGCCTCGGCCTGGGTCAGCGATGCCGCGGCCCTGGCGCGCCTTATGACCGCAGTGCGCTGTCTTGGCGGTTTTACGCAGATCCGCAAAGTTCTCACCCATGCACGGCGCGAGATGGAAAAGAAAAGGGTCAATGCCTTGGTTTACGTCGGCGATTGCATGGAGGAGGATGTTGACCAGCTGGCGGCGCTCGCCGGCGAATTGGGAATTCTGGGCGTTCCTGCATTCCTATTCCAAGAGGGCAGCAATGCCGCGGCGGAAACCGCATTCCGCGAGATTGCGCGGCTCACCAAGGGCGCATACTGTCGTTTCGACGCGGGCTCGGCGGCGCAGTTGCGCGAGCTGCTGGGCGCCGTTGCCGCCTACGCTGCCGGCGGGCGTGCCGCGCTTGAGGATTTCAGCAAGGGCGGCGGCCGGGGAAGGCTGCTCCTTGAACAATTGCGATCCTAAGCGGTGGCTCTCAGCAAAAGCCATTGGTGACTCGCACTACGAGAATGTGGAGTACCAAGCCCTGAAGCACTTTGGATAAGGCCCAATGCAAGCTCTTCTTCTTGGGGTTGTGCTCCTCGTTATCCTTCTTCTCGTCGGGCGCGCTTATGTGAAAGCCGATCCCGCCCGCATGGCATGGCTGCTCAAGCGCGCTGGCGGGGTCGCGGCTCTAGCCGCGGCTGTCGGCATGGTGGTAACGGGGCGGGTCGTCCTGGCGCTGCCGCTCGCCGCTTTCGGCTTCTGGCTACTGGGCAAACGGTTTCCGCTGCCCTGGCCGGGAGGCGGTGCTGACGATGTTTGGACGCAGAAGGGGCAACGCTCCTCGGTGCGCACCGCGATGCTGGAAATGACCCTGGAACATGACACGGGCACCATGGACGGCGCCGTTCTGTCGGGCAGTTTTGCCGGCCAGCGTCTTTCCCAGCTCTCGCGAGACGATCTTTTCACGCTGCTGCAGGAATGCGGCGCGCGCGATCCACAGGGTAAGCAGCTTCTGCAGGCCTACATGGAGCGCATCGGAGTTGCGAATAGCCGCGCTGAAGCAGGCGTCCGGCCTACCGGCGCGATGTCGGTGGACGAGGCCTACGAAGTGCTCGGGCTCAAGCCTGGGGCCAACCAGGACGACATTCATCAGGCCCATCGCGCTCTGATGAAGAAGCTGCATCCCGACCAGGGCGGATCGACGTACCTCGCCGCCAAGATCAACGAAGCCAAAGACGTGCTTTTGCGGGTGAGCTAATGCGGCGGAATCCACAGATGAAAAGCAAGAAACGGAGTGCTAGTTCTCCCGTCCGTCTTGTCATAATCTGCGCCTGTGCAAAGCTCCGATGATTGGATGAGCGACTTGCCGCCTCACGTCAAAATGATCCTGGTCCTTGCTTGCCTTGCTGCGAAGCCGGCGGCTGCGGAGACGGAATGGCCCTTTGCGGGCGGTTCTTACGCCGTCACCTATCGTTTGGAACTGCCTCATGTTGAGCGATGGGCGATGACAAAGAAGGCGACGCTTTGCGTTCCAGAAGCGCGAGATGCCGGCCATACCGCGCTGCCGATCCTGAGCGGCAACACGCCGTTCGCGAAATGCCCGGCTCGGAACTTTGCGCGAGACGGCGCCCAATTGTCTTACGATGTCGTGTGCGAAGGCCGGGCTGCCGCGAAAGCGCGCGCCGTTTATAAGGCTGTTCCCGGCGGTTTCGAGGGGCGGATTCTTATGGTGATGGCGGCAAAGAACATGACCATGACGGAGGTGCAGAGCGGCCGCCGCGTGGGGCCTTGCACCGCAGTCAGCATGTCGCGTCACCGATAGCAGCCGGCGGATGCGACTTGTGATTCGGCGCTATTGCGCGCGGATCACCATGCAATCGATCGCGAATGCTTTCAGCTTGCCGCAGGTTGTCTTCGCCTCCGCTTCGGTGAATTGTCCGAAGCGCGCGCGAAAACGCGACTTGCCATCCACCGACCCTTCCACCGTCAGTTCGCCATGGCCGGCTAAGGCGTCCTTGGCCTTCGCCGCAATAACATCGAGACGGCCCTTGGCGCCCGCGGCGCTGGCGTAGGAGCCGACCTGAATATGATAGGGGCCCAGGATGTTTGGCGTCGCGGAATTTGCTTCTGTGTCGCCCTCCTCCTGCCCGCTTTCCGGGGCTGGACCTGTCTCCTCGACAGCGGCGATCAAGACAGGAGGCTCATCCTCAGTGCTTTGTTGAGACGTGGCAACCGCGGCCGCGGTCTCATCGGCCGCGGACGGCGCCTCGGCGCTTTGTTGCTCCGCTTGGGCGGTTCGGCGCTCCATGTCCTGCATGACGGCCATGGCCACTTGCAGCGTGCGCTCGGAAACCGTGGGATGGAAAGCGGGATTGCGCTCGGGCATGTCGAGCACAGCGCTCGCGGCTTCAACGGCGCCGGCCGTGGCTTTAAGCTTGGATGCATGGCCCGCAACTTCGACGGCGCGAGGCGCGAGTTTGAGCTTAGACCCGTCTGCCGCCCGCGCCCAACCGCTGTTCAACAGCAGCCGCATGCGCGCGTTCCGGTCGACAGCGGAGCGCCCGCCCAGCACGACACCCATTAGATGCCGGTTCTCACGCCGTGCCGAGGTCAGCAGGTTAAAACCCGAGGCTTGCGTAAAACCTGTTTTCAGGCCTTCGGTGCCTTCATAGGAAAATAGCAAGCCATTATGATTGCGGTGATTTTCTCCGCCATAGGCAAAAAAGCGGGTGCGGAATACCTTCGCGTAATCCGGAAAGTCGGCGAGAATGCGCCGCCCCATGGTTACCAGGTCACGCGCGGTGGTGTGCTGCTCCGCATGCGGCAGGCCCGAGGCGTTGCGGAACACGGTTTTGCTCATGCCGATCGCGCGAGCCTTGCTCGTCATCTGCCGGGCGAACTCTGCTTCCGATCCGGCCAGGTTCTCGGCAACAACAACGGCGCAGTCATTCGCCGATTTGGTGACGAGGGCATAGATGGCCTCCTTCACCAAAATCGTTTTGCCGGGCTCCAAATCGAGCTTTGAAGGGGGCTGCGCGGCGGCTGTGGCGCTGATTCGTAGGGGGGTTTCCAGCGACATGCGCCCATCCCGAAGGCGCTCGAAAAGCAGATAAAGCGTCATCACCTTGGTGATGGAGGCGGGATAGCGAGGCTCGTCGGCATTGCTGGCGTGGATAATCTTTCCGGTGTGGCCGTCCACCACCATTGCCGCCTGCGGGGGAGCGTAGACATAACGCTCGCGCCGCGGTTTCGCGTCGGCCGCGTGCATCGAAGCGGCAAAGGCGGCAGCCGCGATAAGTACAAGGCTTGTACCGCGGGTTGACAACTCCACTGCAAGCCGCTTGCCGATCCGTCGCATGAGCGTATCCGCAAAGGCGATCATCGGGCTTCCCCTCCGGCGCTGATAAAAGCCAATCAGATTCGCAACCTTAGTGGCACAGGCTTAGCAAAATGTTAATCGGCGATTTCCGGGCGGATTTGCGGCGCCGCTCGGACAGGCTTGAAAACGCGCCTCGTCTGCATATCTGCGTTACAGAAAGACCGCCTTCCTCCCGCGATATTGTAGCCAAGCCGCCAACTGACGTTACTGCGCCATCATTGCGGAAATTTTTCGGCTTACTGTACTGCGGATGGGAGGCTGTGACAGAGCCTGCAGAGTTATGGATATACGTCCTCGCCGATCTGTCGCGGGCGGCGGCGGCGGGCATAGGAAGCGCCTCTCGCGGCGTGGGCTCAACGGGCGGGTCGGTTCTATCGAAGCCGTCTCAGCCTTTCTTTGACGAAGATGGACTAGGATCGTTTTCCTGGCCTACCATGGGAGACGAGACGAGGCGGTAAGCCGTTACGGTTCATCGCAAGGATGTTATGGTCGGGATGAGTGGGACGGGGGCCGAAGCATTGAAAGTTGAAGCAGCCCGGCTTACTCTCATTAGGGGCTCAGAAATGCTTTCAGTTGGCATCATGGATCATGTTTCTGGATAGAGGCGCATCAGAGGCGAGGGCTGGCGGCGTGCGACGGACATCAGCGTCGAGCACGGACTTTCTCATGTCCAGGGATGAAAGGCAGGACCAAGAAGACTTACGCGGCGGGATCGTCACAAAGCCCGAGACGAAGACCAAAAAGCCCAGTCTTTACAAAGTTTTGCTTCTGAACGACGACTACACGCCCATGGATTTCGTCGTCTATGTGCTCGAACGTTTTTTCAATAAGGTGCCTGAAGACGCCAATCGCATCATGTTGCATGTTCATCAGAAGGGTGTCGGCATTTGTGGTGTCTACACCTATGAAGTCGCGGAGACCAAGGTGGCGCAGGTGACAAATTTTTCGCGCCAGCATCAGCATCCGTTACAGTGCACTATGGAGAAGGAGTAGGACGCCCCGTGCCATCGTTTTCGTCCAACTTGGAAGAAAGTCTTCATCGTGCGCTCGAATATGCCAACGAGCGCAGTCATGAATACGCAACCTTAGAGCATCTTCTGCTTTCGCTGGTCGATGATCGCGACGCCGCCGCCGTCATGCGCGCCTGCAATGTCGATACCGACCTGTTGCGCGGCAAGCTCATCGATTATCTCGACAACGATCTCGACAATTTGGTTGTCGATCAAGAGGCGGAAGCCCAGCCAACCGCAGGCTTTCAGCGCGTCATCCATCGCGCGGTCGTGCATGTGCAGTCATCCGGCCGCGAGGAAGTGACGGGCGCGAATGTGCTCGTCGCCATCTTCGCGGAGCGGGAAAGTCATGCCGCTTATTTTCTGCAAGAGCAGGAAATGACGCGGTTCGACGCGGTCAATTACATATCGCATGGCATCGCCAAGCGCCCTGGCATGTCCGAACCGCGCGCGGTCCGAGGGGTTGATGAGGATGCCGCTACGGTGGAATCGGGTGAGGAAAAGAAACGGGCCGGCGACGCGCTCGATGTGTATTGCGTCAATCTCAACGACAAGGCGCGCGACGGGCGTATCGACCCGCTGATTGGGCGAGGCAAGGAGATCGACCGCACTATTCAAGTGCTCTGCCGCCGTCAGAAGAACAATCCGCTCTTTGTCGGCGATCCGGGCGTGGGCAAAACCGCCATCGCCGAAGGTTTGGCGCGTAAAATCGTGCGCGGCGAGGTGCCGGAGGTGCTGGCGAATGCCACCATCTTCCAGCTCGACATGGGCGCGCTGCTCGCGGGAACCCGCTATCGCGGCGATTTCGAGGAGCGGCTCAAGGCCGTCATGCGCGAGATCGAGGCCTATCCGGGCGCGATCATGTTCATCGACGAGATCCACACGGTGATCGGCGCCGGCGCCACCTCGGGCGGGGCAATGGACGCATCGAACCTGCTCAAGCCCGCGCTGCAATCGGGAACGCTGCGCTGCCTCGGTTCGACGACCTACAAAGAGTATCGTCAGCATTTCGAAAAGGACCGGGCGCTCGTCCGCCGCTTCCAGAAGATCGACGTCGCTGAACCGACCGTGCCGGACGCGGTGGAGATCCTGCGCGGGCTCAAGCCCTATTTCGAGGACTTCCACAAGGTTCGCTACACCCAGCAGGCCATAAAGGCGGCGGTGGAGCTGTCCGCGAAATACATCCATGACCGCAAGCTTCCGGACAAGGCGATCGACGTGATCGACGAGACCGGCGCCTCGCAGATGCTTCTGCCTGCCTCGCGGCGCAAGAAGACCATCGGCTTGCGCGAGGTGGAAACGACCGTCGCCACCATGGCCCGCATTCCGCCCAAGACGGTGTCGAAGTCGGATAGCGATCTGCTGCGCAATCTTCAGGACGACCTGAAGCGCGTGGTGTTCGGACAGGATCAGGCGATCACAGCGCTATCATCAGCCATCAAGCTGGCCCGTGCGGGATTGCGAGAGCCGGAAAAGCCCATCGGCTGTTATCTGTTCTCTGGTCCCACCGGCGTCGGCAAGACCGAAGTTGCGCGCCAGCTTTCCAAGCTGCTTGGCGTTGAACTTTTGCGCTTCGATATGTCGGAGTATATGGAGCGCCACACCATTTCGCGGCTGATTGGCGCGCCGCCAGGCTATGTCGGCTTCGATCAGGGCGGTTTGCTCACAGACGGCATCGATCAGCACCCGCATTCCGTGCTGCTTCTGGACGAAATTGAAAAGGCGCATCCGGACCTGTTCAACGTGCTTCTGCAGGTGATGGATCACGGCAAGCTGACCGACCACAACGGCAAGCAGGTGGACTTCCGCAATGTCATCCTCATCATGACGACGAATGCGGGTGCTTCGGACCTCGCCAGGGCTGCTATCGGCTTCAACCGCAGCAAGCGCGAGGGCGACGACCAGGAAGCGATCAAGCGGCTGTTCTCGCCGGAGTTCCGCAACCGTTTGGATGCCACCATCACGTTCCAAAACCTGCCGCGCGAGGTCATCGCCAAAGTCGTCGAGAAGTTCGTCTTCCAGCTGGAGGCCCAGCTCGCCGACCGCAACGTGACCATCGAACTCAGCGAGGAAGCGACCGCGTGGCTTATCGAGCACGGCTATGACGAGCTCTACGGCGCGCGTCCGCTCGCCCGTGTCATCCAGGACCACATCAAGCAGCCGCTCGCTGAGGAGCTGTTATTCGGTAAGCTGGAAGGCGGCGGGACGGTTCGTGTCGTCGTGGAAACCAAGGACAGCGGCAAGACCGGCCTCGGCTTCGAAATCGTTGAGGCGCAGGGCAAACCCAAGCCGGCAGATCCTGAAGCCGAACCGGAAGATTCGGACGAGGGAGAGCTGGAAGTTATGGCGCTGACCAAAAACGGCAAACGTTCGCGGCCGGCAAGCAGCGCCCCTTCACGGCGGTCGAAGAAGACGCCGGACGATGAGGGTTCGCCGGAAGGCGGTCCCAAGACAAGCAGCCTCGTGCCGAAAGTGCCGCTCGCGCCTTAAAACCTTACATAATCAAGCGGCGGCGTTCGGTTGCATGGCAGCCGGCCGCTTGCCGCTTGCCTTGGCGGCTGACCGGATGGCAATGCCCATATGCCTTGTGCAGAACGGGACAAGGGGCAGGCACACGGCATGGACGACACGGCGTTACAGGGCGGCTCTTCCGCTCAGGGTGAGCCGGAATGGGCCAAGGGGGCTGGGCGTTGGCTCGCGTTCTGGCACGGCGTTTGGGAGACGCCCATTGTTCCGCCTCTAATTCTTAGCCTGACCTTTCTCGGCTTTGGCGCGCTGACCAATGGAATCGGGCTGTCGCTGTTGCACACCCTGTTCATGACGGTTTTCATATTCGCCCTGCCGGGGCAGGTCGTTCTCGTCGACGAAATGTCGCGCGGCGCGTCGGTCATTACAGCGGCCTTCGCCGTCACCGCCACTGCGGTCCGCCTTTTGCCGATGACCGTGGCTTTGCTGCCGGTCATCCGTGAGCGCAGCGGGCCAAAATGGATGGAATTCGTGATCGCCTATTTCGTTGCGATCACTTTCTGGGTTGAAACGATGCGGCGGACGCCAGCCGTGCCGCGCCGCTTTCGCGCGCCCTACACAATGGGAATCGCGGCGGTACTGATTGGCGCATCAGTCATAGGCGCGCTTGCGGGATTTTTGCTCGCCGCGAATGTTCCGGCGGCGGTCGCAGCGGCGCTTCTATTTCTAACGCCAATGTATTTTCTTTTATCGATGCTGGCGAGCAGCCGCGGCGCTGGTGAAGCCATGCCAATTCTCGCCGGACTTGCCCTCGGCCCGCTGATGCATCTTGCCGTGCCGGAGTGGGATTTGCTGCTGACAGGCCTTGTTGGTGGAACGCTTAGCTTTGTTGCCGTCCGGTGGCTGCGCGGGCGGACGCTGGCGTGATGAGCTCGCATGCGACGTTCATCTACATTCTCCTCGCCGGAGTAGCCGCCACGGCGGTATGGCGGATGTTAGGGCTTTTCCTGTCCAGCGGGCTTTCCGAGGACAGCGCTCTGCTGGATTGGGTCAAGGCGGTTTCGACAGCGCTCGTCGCGGGTCTGGTGGCGCGCACGGTGCTCTTTCCACCCGGCGCCTTGGCGGACGTCTCTCTCGCAATCCGCATGGGCGCGTTTGGGTTGGGTGTCGCGACCTATTTCGCTTTGCGCCGCAATTTGGGCCTGGGTGTTTTAAGCGGAGCTTCCGCTTTGCTTGTCGCCCAATATGTTTTTCGTTAAATGCGCGCTAGAACCAAAGGAAAGCTTGGCTGGCCCGTCCTCGCTCGCGTGGACGATCCGGTAGAAACAGGACTTCCTTCCAGTATGGCAGGCGACGCCGTCCTTGGGCAATGCCACGCGCAAGAGCAAGGTGTCCTGATCACAGTCGGTGCGCATCTCGACGACGCGCAGCACATTGCCGCTGGTGCCGCCCTTGCGCCAAATCTCCGCGCGCGAGCGGCTCCAGAAATGCGCCTCGCCGGAGCGGATCGTGAGCGCCAGACTTTCTGCGTTCATGTAAGCCAGCATCAAGGTTTCGCCCGTCGCCGCCTCGGTGACGATGGCGGGTATAAGCCCGTGCGAGTCGAAACGTGGGGTGAATACGCTTGCGTCCTCCAGCTCCGCCTTGGCGGGAGCAGGAGGAAAGAATATGTCGGTCATGCCTGAGCGCCGCTTTGCCTTACCCGGTGATCATGCGCGGGCCATGCACGATGCGCAAGAATCGATCGCGGTACTCGGCGTCTTTCGAGAAAACGCCGGTGAAGCGCGTGGTGATGGTCGATACACCCGGCTTATGCACGCCGCGCGTGGTCATGCATTGGTGCAGCGCATCGACCAGAATGGCGACGCCGCGCGGGTTCAGCGTTGTCTCGATGGCTTCGGCGATCTGCGCCGTCATTGTTTCTTGCGTCTGCAGCCGCTTGGCGAAGATTTCCACGACGCGCGCGATCTTGGAGATGCCGACCACCCGGTCGCGCGGGAGATAGGCGACATGAACGAAGCCGATGATCGGCAGCATGTGATGTTCGCAATGCGATTCCAGACGGATGTCGCGCAACATGACCAGATCGTCGTAGCCGTGAACCTCCTCGAAGGTGCGCGAGAGCACCTCCACAGGGTCTTGCGTATAGCCGGCGAAGAACTCGGCATAAGATTCGGCCACGCGCTTTGGCGTGTCTCGCAGACCCTCGCGGGTTGGATCGTCCCCGGCAAAGCGGATCAGCGTGCGCACGGCGGCTTCGGCGTCCTCCCGCGTCGGCTTGTCAGCGCGGCCGTCTTTCGCGGCTCGGAGCACGCCGTGGCCGTTGGATGCGTCGCCGCCCCCGGTAACGGATTCCATATTTTTGCCTTTGCTTTTCGTCGCCATGCCTTGCGCGCTTGGGGCGGCTTTCGTCACCACTCAGGGACAAACTCAGCAAATTGCGCGTTGGACGATCCATCTTGAATGCGTCTCGCTGACCAATTGCCGCCATGCTGGCCGCACCTTACATTATGCTGGACGGTAGCATATCGGGTCCGTGCGGCACAGCAATGATGCACCAGCGGTGATTTAGAAGCGTCCGCGGATAAGGCGAAATGCACGATGGATCTCGACGATCTCTACAACGAGCGCATTTTTGAATTGGCGGCGAATATACCCCTTACCCGCCGGCTGGCTGACGCTGACGCGACGGCTAGCGCGCATTCCAAGCTCTGCGGCTCCAAGGTCGTCATCGACCTCAACATGGAAGGCAATGTTGTTACCGGTTTTGGCCAGGACGTAAAAGCGTGCCTGCTTGGCCAGACCGCCGCGGCGGTCATGGGGCGCAACATCATCGGCGCCACACCGCGTGAATTGCAAGAGGTGGGCGAACAGATGCGCCGGATGCTAAAAGAAGGCGGCCAGCCGCCTGCCGGCAAATGGGCTGATCTCGCCATGCTCGAACCGGTGCGCGACTATAAAGCCCGCCACGCCTCCACGCTTCTCGTCTTCGATGCCGTCGCGGACGCGCTGAGGCAGATTGAGATAGCGCGCGCCGCCAAGGCCGGCGCTGGTGAGTGACGGCGTTGCAAGCGGGGCCAGCGCCTCGAACCAAGTCCCGTTCTACAGCCGCCAAACTCTTTGCGGCGCTCTCGACCTTGGCGCTCTGATCGACGCATTGGACGAAGCGCACCGGCTGGGCGTCCCCGAGACCTCGGATTGCCCCATCGGTCCCGCATCCGGCCGGCTGTTTGTTCGCGGTGCCGTTCTGCCCGGACAGGCGATGGGCGCGAAGGTCGTCAGTATCTTCCCTGAGAATTTAGCCTGCGGTACGCCTTCGGTTCAGGCGCTGTTCGTGCTCTTTGACGGCGGGACAGGCTCGCCGCGCGCCGTCCTGGACGCAACCGGCCTGACCTATTGGAAGACCGCCGCCGACTCCGCTTTAGGGGCACGTTATCTTTCCCGCGAGGATGCACGCACGCTCCTCATGGTCGGGGCGGGCGCCCTTGCGCCCTGGCTGGTGCGCGCGCATTTATGCGCCCGGCCGTCGATCGTGCAGGTGCTGGTTTGGAACCGCACGGAGCGGCGCGCCGCGGAACTGGCCGCAACCTTGACGCAAGCGGGCATTCACGCATCCAGCGTCAGCGATCTCGCAGCTGCCGCGGACAGCGCAGATATCGTGTCTACCGCTACCATGGCCCGCACGCCGCTCATTCGCGGAGAGTGGCTGAAACCGGGAACGCATTTGGATCTGGTCGGCGCTTACGCGCCGGACACCCGCGAGGCCGACGACGCATGCTTCCGCCGCGCCCGTGTTTTCACTGACTACCGCCCCTCGGCCCATGATGTCGGGGAAATCCGGCTTCCTATGGCGAGCGGCGCGCTGCGTGTGACCGACCTTATCGGCGACCTCTACGATCTTGCGCGCGGCATGGTTGGACGACGAGCGCCGTCCGACATAACCCTCTTCAAGAACGCCGGCGGCGCCCATCTCGACCTGATGACCGCCAGTTTTCTGCTCCGCCGGATGGAAAAGACCTGATTGCGGAAATCAAAGCGGCTTGAGAGTTGAAGGAAGTCAGCCGCGGCATTATGCTGTGCTGGCTTCCGGAAGGACTTATCGCCTGCCCGGAAGGGGGGGGTACAGCGATATGAATCGCGCGTTGCTTCTCAAGGGCTTTCCCAGTAACTGAGGAGTAGTTCAGATGCGTTTGTTTAATACAACTTTGGCTGCGGTTGCGGCTCTGGCCATGGGCCTCAGCATGAGCGTCAGCTCTGCGCAGGCCGTTCCATCCCTGGGCGTTTCGGCCGTGAGTAGCAGCCTTCAATGGATTCAGGACAAGCCCAAGCCCAAGCCCTCCAAGTCAAAACCTGGCGGCTGCGGCACCATGAAATATTACAGCATGAAAGAGAAGAAATGCATGGACGCCATGACGAAGAAATCTTGATCGAGGCGCATTGCACATCCTGAGAAACCATTAAGGCCGGGGGGAATATCTCCTCGGCCCTTTCTTTATCCGCGCCGGAACACCATTCTCAGTGCCCGCGGCCTTAAGCGGCCTGAGCGTGAACTTCGATGGAGCTGGTGAACAAAGTCTTGCAACAGCTCGGCAAGCCGGCCGCGGTAGCCATGAAACTCACGATTCATGCCTATCGCTACAGCCTTTCCATGCTGATCGGGCGTCGCTGCCGGCATTTGCCGACCTGCTCGGACTATGCGCTGGACGCAATCGATCGGAACGGCCCCTGGCGCGGCTTTTGGCTGTTGCTGTCACGCTGCTCCCGCTGCCATCCCTGGGGCACCAGCGGCTTCGATCCCGCCCCCGATATCAGAACCGTGCATCACCCTTTCTGGGCCCCGTGGCGCTATGGGCGCTGGCGGGCTTGCGACATCGAGCACCAGCGCGGCTGAAGTCATTGCGCTTGCCACGACCAGCGGCTATGGCCTTGGGCCGTAGCGGAGGACGCAATGTCGGTGCGATGGCGAATTTGGCTCACAATGGAGATGCTGCTTCTTTATGTGGCAGCTCCGCTCGTTGTCTACAGCCTGCTTTATGACTATCGCATTCCGCTGTTTACGATTTTTCCCGTGATCTTCCTCATTTTCGTGGCGGTGCTGACGCTTGACCCTGCGTTCTCTTGGCGAGAGGCGCTCGGCAAGGGCATAAGCCTGCGGGCGCTGGCCAGCATTCTCACTATCTTTGCCCTGGCGGCGCCGCTGCTCACCCTCTTTGCCTGGTACGACAGCCCGCGCCGTTTCCTGGCATTTCCGCTCTATGCGCAGGGGACTTGGCTGATGGTGATGGTGCTCTATCCCGTCCTGTCGGTGACCACGCAGGAAATCATGTTTCGCCTGTTTTTCTTCAGCCGATATCGCGCCCTTTTCGGCAATGATATCCAGGCGGCGATCGTTCTGAATGCCGTGCTGTTCACCTTCGTGCACATCATCTTCCAAAATATGACGACGCTGGTGATCAGCCTCTTCGGCGGTCTCCTTTTTGCATGGCGGTATGAGAACACACGGTCGTATTGGGCCGTCGTTCTGGAGCATACGCTTTACGGCAATTTGATCTTCACGCTGGGCTTGGGCCGGTACTTTTTTACCGGCGTATCCAATCTCTAATCGCCTGCCGCGATGACAAAGCGATCACCGGCATCAGCTAGAGGTCGCATGCGGCTTAGCTGCGGGCGCGAACCCACCCGATGGTTGCACACCGATTGAGAAATTCGTCCCGGCAAAGGTCCATCGCCTTCCGTTCAACGGGTTTTCTGCGCGCTGTGCCATTGCAGGAACTTGGCGAAAAGCTCGTCGCGGCTCAACTGCGACGTGCCCTGGGCATCCTGCGGCGAAATCTTGGCGATGAATTGCTCGAAGGCCTGTTTCACTTCCACAGAGTTGCCGACGGTGCCTTTTTCGCGGGATAATATTTCCTGCGCCGTGCTGAAGCGCGTCCATCCGGGCAAGTCCGCCGCGAGGTTGACCTCCTTCCACTTGGGATGGCGAGGCTTTTCGATGAACTTGTCGAAGTTTTTGAAGAAGGCCTCTGTGAATTTCGCGACCCGGCGGTGGCGGTCGGTGTTGGGCGCCCAGTTGAACACCGCCAGCACCGCGCTCACCGCGATCGTATTGATCGGGGCCTCTTTGGAGATCATGCCCGGGTAGTCTTCGTTGTTCAGCGTGGTTGGCAGATAATGCTCGTAAAGCTCGGGCGTATAGGGCACGGGCAGCAATTTGTAGGCGGGATTAGGGGCAAGCTTGGCGAATGCGCCAGTTGGCTTGCCGGCAATCAAAATCGTGGCGTCGATCTCGCCTTTTTTAAGGGCTTCAAAAGCATCAGCCTGGCCCATATTGACTTCTTGGACCGGAATTTTCAGATCCTGGAATATCAGCTTGCTGGTCGTCTGCGTGCCGCTGCCGATATCGCTGAAATTGACCTTCTTGCCCTTGAGATCCTGAAGCGCGTTGATCTCCGGTTTCACCAGCACGTGCATCTCTTCATTGTAGAGACGCGCGATGTAGCGCATGCGGTTGCCGATGTTGCGGCCAACTTCGCCGGTTTCGTTGAAATAGCGCAAGATGTTCGACTGCGTTATGCCCATATCGACACCTTTCAAATACAAGATGTCGCGCAAATTCTGCGCGCCGCCCTTTCCGATGACGGGCAGCACACGCAGATCGTTGCCGTCGTCCAGCACCGCCGAGATGTCATAGGCGATGCTTAAATACGTGCCATTCGGGTTACCGGACACGATGGTGACGGTGTTGGCGTTGAGCCTGTTGACGAACTCTTCCCGCTCGGTGTTGACACTGGCGGTGGGAGCGTTTTGGGCAGCACCGGGTGTTCGAAAAACTTGTGGCTGTCCGGGAGAATTCCGGAAAAGTGGCGGCTGGGCCGTCTGAGCGTTTGCTGCGCCGAAAGGAGCAAGCGCGCCGGCGGCTAGAATGGCGAACAGCGTAAGAAATCGACGCATACGAACCTCGTACTCTTTAGAAACGTGCTGCCTTCCCAGCATCGTTCAACTGGGGCGTAGCTGCTATTTTGACGCGACCATAGCCCAACTTGCATGAAGAATGCAAAACTAACATATTCCGTAAAATGCCGTTGAACGCTGGCGTGCTGCGGTGCTATGCGAATGTCTTCCCAAACAATCTTACCCGCACGGTTTGCGGGAGTGAGAGGCATACCATGATCCATCTGACCTTCCCGGACGGCTCTGTTCGCGAATCCAAGCCGGGCATGACTGGCGCAGAACTTGCCGCCTCGATTTCCAAGTCTCTGGCAAAAAAGGCCGTGGCACTTAGCCTGAATGGCCAGCTCGCGGACCTTGCTGACCCGATCGAGAGCGATGCTTCCGTCAAGATCCTGACGCGCGACGATCCGGCAGCGCTCGAGCTGATCCGTCACGACGCGGCCCATGTCATGGCGGAAGCCGTGCAGACCCTTTATCCCGGCACGCAGGTGACGATCGGTCCCGTCATCGAAAACGGCTTCTTCTACGATTTCTACCGCGCGGAGAGTTTCACGCCCGAAGATCTCGCCAAGATCGAGGCGAAGATGCGCGAGATTGTCGCCGCCGACCGGCCGTTCACCAAGGAGGTTTGGAGCCGCGACAAGGCGAAGGCGTTCTTTGCCGAGAAAGGTGAAGACTTCAAGGTCGAGCTGATCGATGCGATTCCCGAGGGCGAGGATTTAAGAATCTACCGGCAAGGAGACTGGCTGGACCTCTGCCGCGGCCCGCACATGACTTCAACGGGTAAAATCGGCAAAGCCTTCAAGCTGCAAAAGCTCGCCGGGTCATACTGGCGCGGCGATCACCGCAATCCGCAGCTGCAGCGCATCTACGGCACCGCCTGGGCGAAGGAGGAAGAGCTTGCCGCCTATCTGACCATGCTGGAGGAGGCCGAAAAGCGCGATCATCGCCGCCTCGGCCGCGAAATGGATCTGTTCCATTTCCAGGAGGAGGCGCAGGGCGCCGTGTTCTGGCACCCGAAAGGCTGGGCGCTATTCCAAGGCCTGGTGAATTACATCCGCCGCCGGCAGAACGCCGAGGGCTTTGTCGAGGTCAACTCGCCCGACATGATGGAGCGCACGCTCTGGGAGCAGTCCGGCCATTGGGAAAAATTCCGCGAGAATATGTATATCGCGGAGACGCCCGATGAGAAGGTGTATTGCTGCAAGCCGATGAATTGCCCCGGCCATGTGCAGATTTTCAAGAACGGGCTGAAAAGCTATCGCGATCTGCCGCTCAAACTCGCCGAATTTGGCAAGGTGCACCGCTATGAGCCGTCCGGCGCGCTGCATGGCATCATGCGCGTGCGCCATTTCACCCAGGATGACGCGCACATTTTCTGCACCGAGGATCAGATGGTGGAGGAGTGCGTCAAGCTGAATGAGCTGATCCTCAGTATCTATAAGGATTTCGGCTTCGAGGACGTCTTGATCAAGTTCGCCACGCGTCCAGAAAAGCGAGTCGGCTCTGATCAGGTATGGGATTGGGCTGAGGCTGCCCTAAAGACGGCCTTAGTGAAGACAGGTCAGTCCTACGCAGAAAATCCCGGTGAAGGTGCTTTCTACGGCCCGAAGCTGGAATACACCCTGCGTGACGCCATCGGCCGCGACTGGCAATGCGGCACCGTGCAGGTGGATCTCAATATGCCGGAGCGTCTCGGCGCCTTTTACATCGGCGCCGATGGCGCAAAGCATGTCCCGGTGATGATCCATCGCGCCATGTTCGGTTCGCTGGAGCGTTTCATCGGGATTGTCATCGAAAACTATGCCGGGCATCTGCCGCTTTGGCTGTCGCCGGTGCAGGTGGTGGTCGCGACCATCGTTTCCGACGCCGACGCTTACGCCCAAGACGTCGCCCGCGTGCTGGCAAAGGCCGGTCTGCGCGTCGAGACCGATCTGCGCAACGAGAAGATCAACTACAAGGTCCGCGAGCATTCGCTGGCAAAAGTGCCGGTTCTGTTCGTCGTCGGCAAGCGCGAGGCAGAGGTGCAAACGGTTTCGATCCGCCGCTTGGGCAGCCAGGCGCAGGAGACGCTCGCCCTCGACGATGCCATTGCCGCCTTAACCAAGGAAGAGGCGCTGCCGCCCGATCTGCGGCCAGACGCGTTGGGCGACACCGCGAAGGGGAGAGCCGCGTAAGAGCAACTTTGAGGCATATCGCTGATCCCGGGCCGCCGAGGCCCCTCCACCCCCCGGCTCGGCTTCGCCTGGCGCGGATGGCGGTGCTTACGGCGTGGCGGCTGGCACGATCACCGGGTCCGCGGCGCCGGGACCTTTGCGCCCCGACAATTCGGCGCCCGCGTCGGACGGCAAGCGGACAAAGATCAGGGCGCACAGCGCGCTGATCGCCGCGACTGCAATGAAGGCCGGGGTAAAATCCGCGATCCGGATCGCCGCTTCGCCCGCACCGCCGCGCACCGTTTCGAGAATCAGCGCGGCGAAAGCCACGCCCAGCGACAGCGAGATCTGCTGGGCCGCGCTGGAAAAGCTGGTCGCCTGGCTCATGGCGCCGGGCGGCATGTCCGCATAGGCGATAGCGTTGACCGCGCTGAATTCGAGCGAGCGGAAGAAGCCGCCCATCAGCAAAACGCCGATGATGACCGCATGCGGCGTCGCCGGCGTGAACAGCGCATTGACGCCGATGAAAGCTGCACTCAGCAGGCCGTTCGCGATGAGCACCCTGCGGAAGCCGAAGCGCCGCAGAATCGGCGCCGCGGCGAATTTCATCGTCAGCGCGCCTGCAGCCGAAGCGAAGGTCAGCAGGCCCGATGCAAAGGCGCTGAGGCCGAAGCCCACTTGGAACAGCAGCGGCAGCAGAAAGGGCGTCGCCCCGATGCCGATGCGGAAGATCGAGCCGCCGATCACGCTGGCGCGGAAAGTGGGCACGCTTAACAGGCGCAGATCGAGCACCGGATGGGTTTTGCCCAAGGCGTGCCGCGCATAGAGTCCGCAGAAGACCATGCCCATCAGGCAAATGACCGCCGCCAGCCACAGCGGCACCACGTCCTGTCCGAGGATGGCAAGGCCGAATATAAGCCCCGAAAGGCCCAGGCCGAGCAGTAACAGGCCCAGCCAGTCGAGCGGCGGCGTGTTCTCCTCGCGGATGTCGCCGATATAGCGCGTGACGAGCAGGATGCCGAGAAGGCCGATCGGGACATTGATGAAGAAAATCCAGCGCCAGTTTGCATAGGTGGTTATGAAGCCTCCCAGCGGCGGACCGAGGATGGGTCCGGTAAGCGCGGGAATTGTGAACCAGGCAAGCGCCGCGACCAGTTCACCTTTCGGCACCGAGCGCAGCACCACAAGCCTGCCGACGGGCACCATCATCGCCCCGCCGATCCCCTGGATGATGCGGAACAGCACAAAGTCCGGCAAGCTCACCGCGAACCCGCAGGCGATCGATCCGGCCATGAACACCGCCAGCGCGACGCGGAACACATTCTTGGCGCCGTAGCGGTCGGCGGCCCAGCCGCTCGCAGGGATGAAGACCGCTAGGCTGAGCAGATAGCTGGTCAAGGCCAGCTTCAGCGCGATCGGATCCTCGTTCATATCACGGGCGATCGCTGGAAGCGATGTCGCGATCACGGTCGCGTCCAGGCTCTCCATAAAGAGGGCGCATGCGACGATGACGGGGGTGAGGATAGGCGATGACATTGATGCGTGCGCTGACGGCTCATTGGCTCCGAGATGATGACGCGGGCAACGCCCGGTCTGGTCTGGCTATCAAGCCGGAGCGTGACAAACGGCTTCGAGACGATTGCCGTCCGGGTCGATGACGAAACCAGCATAGTAATTCTCGTGATATTGCGGGCGCGGGCCGGGTGCGCCATTGTCCGTTGCTCCCCCGGCGAGGGCCGCGCGGTGGAATGCATCGACCGCGGCGCGATCAAGGGCCGCGAAAGCGATATGTCCGGCCCGCGAAGCCGCTTGCCCATCAGGGTACTGAGCGATCCAGAATGTTGGTTTCCGATCCCGGCCATAGCCCGATATGTGCACCCCTTCGCGGTCGAAGTTCATCAACCGTGTGGCCCCCAAGGCAGCCAAGGTCGCGTCGTAGAAGGCGCGCCCCTCTTCGATATTTGCCACTGCCGTAGACAGATGATCGATCATGGTTCTGACTTTCCTAGTAAACTTGCAAGTCTCGCTCAGTGAGCGTGTCCCAGCGGGTCAATCGTTAACCATATTCGCCGTTTTCATCAGTGCTTACGGCTTATCTCGATCCATTTTTGTCCCAATGTGTTACAGTTTTGCCGAGCTTAGATGCGGCATTAGGACAAGATTTTATGAGACGTTACCTACCCTTATTCATGGCGGCTCTGTTCGGGGGCGTGATGATGCTTGCTTTCGCCAGCACGGCGCGGGCGGGAGAGGACGGAGACTACTCCGACATCAACGACGGTTACTACGCCGACACTTACTCTGTCAAACATCGCTCCTATCCGAGATACGATCGTCCCGACTACGAGCCAGATTACGACAGGCGGCCGAATTACGCTTACGGTCATCAGCCCAGGCATCGCCCGGCCTATCCTCAGCATGGATATCCTGGGAAAACCTGTGCCTATGGGCCGTTCCACGAAAAGCGGGTGTGCCATTACACGCCCCAGCACTGCTGGAAAGCACGCGAGTGCTATTACATCTACGACCGTAAATACTGCCGCTACTACACCAAGTGCAACGGCGGCGGCAAGCGATGCCACTGGACCAAGAAGCACTATGGCGGGCACTCATCCTGCGGCAGTTACTGAATAAAACCTTCTCCTCCGCTGGCGGGCGTGGCAATTGCCGCGCCCGTTGGCGTTTTACGTGCCCTGTGCCCATACTGGGGTGCCGCGCTTGGCATCCAGCGAACGTCGCGCCGTTTCCCCGACACCTCCTCTCTTGACAAGCGGGACGCGGCTTTCTAGAACATTCGGCGAACGCGACAGACGCCGCTTTGCGGATTTCGATGTGTGGAAAAACGCCGGCTGCCGCAGCGCGCGCGCCTGACAGGCGTTAGAATGTTCCGAATCAGTTCGGTCGCGAAGAGAGGTACGTTATGGCCGGTTCCGTGAACAAGGTCATCCTGGTCGGCAATCTTGGCGCCGATCCCGAAATCCGCCGCACCCAGGACGGCCGCCCGATCTGCAATCTCCGCCTGGCGACCTCGGAAAACTGGCGCGACAAGGCGACAGGCGAGCGCCGCGAAAAAACCGAATGGCACCGCGTCGTGATCTTCAGCGAGCCTTTGTGCAAGGTTGCCGAGCAATATCTGAAAAAAGGCGCGAAGGTTTACATAGAGGGCCAGCTGCAAACCCGGAAATGGGAAGACCAAGCCGGCCAGGAGCGCTATTCCACTGAAGTCGTGCTGCAGGGCTTCAGCGGGACCATGACCATGCTCGACGGGCGCGCGGGCGGCGGCGGCGGCATGCAGGAAGAGGGCCCTCCCCCCTATGATGGCGGTTATGGGACTGGTGCGTCGCGGGGCGGCGGCGCAAAGAAGCGAGACAGCGAGGCGCCAAGCTTCGATAAGGAATTGGACGACGAAATCCCGTTTTAGTGTGGCCTCGCACTTGCCATAATTCGGCCTGACATATTGTTTGTATCTTGCGGCGCACGCTACCCGGCGGTTGTCGCTGCTGCTCATTGCGCCTATAGTGCCGGCATTCGACAGCATTGACACGGTATTGCATCGCGGGGCGGACCCTCCGGTCCCGCGTCCTTAATTGCGGCTAAGAGTTTGGCTGAGACAACGAAAAGCGATAGCGGCGACGGTGAGCGCGGTTCGGAAATCCGGCCGATCTCGATAACCACGGAAATGAAGCGCTCTTATCTCGATTACGCGATGAGCGTGATCGT
>Ga0136634_10000085_pt1 | contig 44283 bp, 32 predicted proteins | sample AntDrymUQ8332106_2_FD_104654 | JGI IMG/M metagenome (GOLD analysis project Ga0136634, IMG submission 104654) | Polar desert sand microbial communities from Dry Valleys, Antarctica - metaG UQ833 (21.06) | ecosystem: Environmental > Terrestrial > Soil > Desert | place: Antarctica: Dry Valley... | reverse complement strand
GAGTATGCGCGGCTGCACTGCATCAGCGATCCAGTGGTTCACCTGCTGGCTCGGCGGGCACCGATGAGAACTTGTGGCGGAGCCGGGTGGGAGCACCCGAGTAGCCTCTGCCCAGGAAGGCGGTGACGAATGAGGGTGGCAGTCGTCTCGACGTACCCGCCACGAGCATGCGGCATCGGTACGTTCTCGCGAGCGCTTCGGGTCGCGCTGCTCGAGACTGACGCGTCGACGGCGGTCGATGTCGTCTCGATCATCCGCGAGCACCGGCTGCTCGACGCCCCTGAGGTCGTCGCCACGATCCGCCAGGACGCGCGCAGCGACTACTCCGCGGTGGCACGGTTGCTGACCTCCCGTGGGACCGACGTTGTCGTGATCGAGCACGAGTACGGGATCTTCGGCGGTGAGGACGGCGCCTTCGTGCTGTCTCTTGTCTCGGCGATCCGTCAACCGCTGGTGGTCACGCTGCACACCGTCCTGTCCGCGCCGTCAGTCAACCAGGCCGAGACGCTTCGTGCACTGTGCCACCGGGCCACCCTGGTAACCGTGTTCACGGAGACCGCGCGCCGCATGGTCGTCGACGCCCGGTTGGTCCCGCCGGAGCGCGTACGCGTCATCCCGCACGGCGCTCCGACCGAGCTGCTGCCGACCGAGCCGATGTCCGGCCCGACATCGAACGGTGATCGCGACAGCGCTCTCGCCATGACCGGTCTGCCGCGTCCGGCGCTGGAGCGGCTGGAAGGTCACACCGTGCTGTCGACCTTCGGGCTGATCTCGGCCGGGAAGGGCATCGAGGTTGCGATCAAGGCGCTGCCCGCGATCATCGCGCGCCACCCAGATGTCTTCTACCTCATCGCCGGCCAGACGCACCCCGAGGTCGTCAAGCACGAGGGCGAGCGCTACCGACTCAGCCTCGAGCGGCTGGTCGCCGATCTAGGGGTCGGTGAGAACGTCCATTTCGTCGACCGCTTCTTCACCGACACCGAGCTCGCGGTGCTGCTGCAGTCGACCGACCTCTACCTGACGCCGTACCGCTCCCGGGAGCAGATCGTCTCCGGTGCCTTGACATTCGCGATTGTCGCCGGCTGCCCCGTGGTGTCCACCCCGTACTACTACGCCGAGGATCTGCTCGGCAGCGGTGCCGGTGTCCTGGTGCCGTTCGACGATCCTGCAGCCCTCGCTGAGGGCGTCCTCGGCCTGCTGGAGGACCCGGATGCGCTGGCCGTCGCGCGGGCGGAGGCGCGTCGCATCGGCGCCGAGCTGACGTGGCCGGCGGTCGGCACGCAGACGCTGAAGGTCCTCGCCGAGGCAGTTGCGCTCGGCGTCGTCGGCGACGACGAGACCGTCATCCCGACGTCGTCCGCCCCCGGCATGCGGCCGGACCACCTGCTCACCCTGGTGGACGACGTCGGCATCATCCAGCATGCCGATGGCGTGGTTCCCAACCGTGCCAGCGGTTACTGCGTCGATGACGTCGCGCGGCTGGTGATCGTCGCGCTCGGGTTGGACCGCGGCGACGTGACGTACGGCCGGATCCTCGCCCGCGGCGTGAGCTTCCTGCGCCACGCGTGGGACCTCGACGCCCGGGGCATGCGCAATTTCATGGCGTACGACCGGCACTGGCTCGACGACCCGCACGACGGGGACCACATCGGTCGCGCGGCATGGGCGCTGGCCGAGGTAGTCGCTGCGCAGCCGCCCTTCCTTGTGGGCCCGCCGAGCCTGCGGTTGCTGGAGGAGATGGCTCCGCTCCTAGAGCGGAGCCTGAGCCCTCGATGTGTGGCGTACACCGTCATCGGTCTCTCGAGACTGCGCGCGGAGACGATATCCCCGCAGTTGCAGGCGCTTTTGCGTACGCTCGCCGATCGTCTCAGTGACTGGCTCGGCGGGGTTCGACGTGACGGATGGACCTGGTTCGAGGACACGCTCGCGTACGACAACGGCCGCTTGTCGCAGGCGCTCATCGCGGCGGGACGCCGGCTCGGCGACGACGCGATGCTGGCCGCGGGGTTGGAGTCTCTCGACTGGTATGGCGCGCAGTGCGGGCTACAGAGCCCGATGGTCAAGCTGGTCGGCAACGACTGGAGAGTGCGCGGACAGGGCGCGCCCGCGCGGGAGGAGGGTGACGAGCAGCCGCTCGACGCGGCCGCTCTGGTGGAGGCGTACGTCGAGGCGATGACCGCTACCGGCCGCAGGGTCTACGGCATGTCTGCGCTTCGTGCCTTCGAGTGGTTCCTCGGCCGCAACCGGCTCGGCGTTCCGGTGTACGACTTCGCCACCGGCGGGTGCCACGACGGTCTCGGCCGCGAGACGCTCAACGACAACGAGGGCGCCGAGTCGACGCTCGCGTTCTTCCAGGCACTGCTGGCATTGGACGCGGCCGGACTGCAGGCGTCGCTGCCGCACCCGTGAGGCATATCCCGTGAAGGTCGGGTTGCTCGGGCCGATCGCGTGGCGGACGCCGCCGTTGCACTACGGCCCGTGGGAGCAGGTGACCAGCCTGCTGGCCGAAGGTCTGGTTGCCCGCGGGGTGGACGTCACGTTGTTCGCGACGCTCGACTCGGTCACGTCGGCGACACTCGCCGGGGTCAGCCCGCGCGGCTACGCCGAGGATTCCGGCGTCGACGGAAGAGTCATGGAGGCGCTGCACGTCGCGTACGCCTTCGAGCGCTCGGGTGAGTTCGACCTCGTCCACAATCACCTCGACTGGCTGCCGCTCGCGTTCTCGGCGCACTGCGAGGCCCCGCTGCTCACGACCATCCACGGCTTCTCCGGGCCCAAGATCGTGCCGGCGTACGCCGCAGCGAAGTCCGCGTACGTTTCGATCTCGAACGCGGATCGGGCGCCACAGCTGGACTATCTCGCCACCGTCTACCACGGCATCGACCTCGACGCGCTGCCGTTCTCGGCGACCGGTGGCGAGGACCTCGTGATCCTCGGACGCATCCATCCCGACAAGGGCACGGCCGATGCGATCGACATCGCCCGTCGCGCAGGACGTCGGCTCGTCATCGCCGGCATCGTCCAGGACGAGGGCTACTTCACCGAGCTCGTGCGCCCGCACATCGACGACGACCGCGTCGTCTACCTCGGCTCGGTCGGCCCGGCGCAGCGCGCGCAGGTGCTGGGATCTGCGCTCGCGCTCCTGCATCCCATCGCCTTCGCCGAGCCATTCGGGCTGTCCGTCGTGGAGTCGATCGCGTCGGGCACGCCAGTGATCGCGTACCCCCTGGGAGCGATGCCGGAGGTCGTCGACGAGGGCGTGACCGGCTTCCTCGTGGAGGGTCCGGTGGCCGCCGCAGCCGCGGTCACCCGCGTCAACGAGCTCGACCGCTCGGAATGCCGCCGCGTGGCACAACGCCGTTTCTCCGCGGCACGAATGGTGGAGGACTACCTTTTTGTGTATGGCCAACTCCTCGACCGCAGTGGGTAGCGACCTGTTCAAGCGCTACCTCGGCAACCCGATCCTCGCGCCGACCCGCTGGCCGTACCCGATCAACGCGGTCATGAACGCCGCCGCGACCGTGGTGAATGGCGACACGATCCTGCTCTCCCGAGTCGAGGATCGGCGTGGTTTCAGCCACCTGACGGTCGCGCGGTCTGCGAACGGGGTCTCCAACTGGGTCATCGACAACACGCCGCTGCTCGCGCCGGAGCCCGGCCGCAGCGAGGAGGCCTGGGGTTTGGAAGACCCGCGCATCACGCGGATCGAAGAGCTGGACGCCTGGGTCATCGTGTACACGGCGTACGGCACCGGCGGTCCCGCCATCGCGCTCGCTACGACCCAGGACTTCCGCTCGGTCACACGGTTGGGCATGGCACGTGGCCCGGAGGACAAGAACGGCGCCTTGCTGACCCGCCGCATCGACGGGGAGTTCGTGCTCTTCCACCGCCCGGTCACCGTGGTCGGAGCCCGCTCGGACGTCTGGCTGTCGCGCAGCGCGGACCTCCGCAGCTGGAGCTCACCGGAGCCGGTGTTCGAGGCTCGGGAGGGCGGCTGGTGGGATTGCGCCCGGATCGGGATGGGTCCGCCCCCCCTGGAGACGCCCGAAGGCTGGCTGGTCTTCTACCACGGCGTACGCAACACGGTCGCGGGTGCGCTGTACCGCGTCGGCCTCGTGCTCCTCGACCTCGAGCAGCCGAGCCGGGTGCTCCGCCGTTGCAGTGAGTGGGTCATGAGCCCCAGCGAGTCGTACGAGCTGTCCGGCGACGTGCCGGGCGTGGTGTTCCCCTGCGGGCTCGTGCATGACGTCGAGACCGACGAGTTGCGGGTGTACTACGGCGCCGCCGACACCTGCGTAGGGCTGGCCACGGCCCAGCTGTCGGACGTCATGACGTACCTGCGGGACTGCGACCGGGGTTGAGCTCGGTCCGCTAGCGAGCTGAGGAATTACCGGGCGGCTCCGCGTCTTGATCCAGTCGTCATCGGACCGATGCGAGCTCGAGGTGGATCATGAAGGCATTGCGGTACGAACATCACGGCGGCCCGGAGGTCCTGCAGATCGCTGAGGTCGACGAGCCGCACGCCGGGCCGGGCCAGGTGCGCATCGCGGTCCGCGCGGCGGGTGTGAACCCGGTCGACTGGAAACAGCGCAAGGGTCTGATGAAGGTCAAGCTGCCCAAGACTCCCGGCTCCGATGTCGCTGGCATCGTTGATGAAGTGGGTTCGGACGTCCCGGGAGTTTCCGTCGGCGAGGAGGTGTTCGGCGCCGCGGTCACCGGGGGTGCTGCCCAGTACGCGGTCCTGTATGCCTTTGCGGTCAAGCCGGCGGCGATGTCGTTCGAAGAGGCTGCCGGGCTGCCGGTCGCCGTCGAGACGTCAGTCCGTGTCCTCGAGCTGCTGGGCATCTCGGAGGGGGACACCCTGGTGATCAACGCAGCGGCGGGCGGTGTGGGCAGCGCGGCGGTCCAGCTGGCCAGGGCTCGCGGCATCACGGTGATCGGGACGGCCAGCCCGGACAACCACGACTACCTGCGGGGCCTGGGTGCGACACCGACCACGTACGGCGAAGGGCTGCCGGAACGCGTCGGCGCGCTCGCACCGGGCGGGGTCGACTATGCCTTCGATGCGGGCGGCCGCGGGGCATTGCCCGAGCTGATCGAGATCACCGGCGGCCCGGATCGGGTCGTCACCATCGCCGACTTCCCGGGAGCGCAGGCGACCGGCGTCCGGTTCACGGGTGGAGCTGGCGGGCAGAGCCGGGCCTGGCACGCTCTCGCCGAGGCGGCTGAGCTGTACGAGCGGGGGGAGCTCTCGATGCCGGTGGCCCGCACGTTCCCGCTCGAGCAGGGCGCCGAGGCCCATCGGGTCAGCGAGGAAGGTCACGTGCGCGGCAAGCTGGTCCTCGTTGTCGACCCTGCGTGAGCTACCACTCCACAGGGTTCTCGGTCTCGATCTCGGCGAGCGTGTGCACGGGCGCCGTCAGAACGTCAGCCTCGTTCCAGTCGTTGTCCTCGTCGAGATAGTCGCCGATGACGCCGGTTATCCGGAAAGGAGTCAGCCCACGGCTGGCCAGCTGATCCTCAGTCGTCGCCGGCTGCGGCCGTCGAGGGCTCGGCGAGCCGCTTCGTCATGAAGGCGGCCGACGCCAGGAGCAGGACGCCGGCGATGGCGGAGCCGAGGAACACTCGCCCGATCGCTAAGTCCAGGACGGACGGCGAAAGCTTCCCGAGGTCCGGGTCGACGGTGCCCAACCGCGCAACGACCGCAGCGTTGGCGACCGCGCCGAAAGCGGCGACGCCGACAGCGCTGCCCACCGATCGCGAGAACATGCTCGCTCCGGTGATGACCCCGCGGCTCTCCCAGTCGACCGACGACTGGGCTGCGACGACCGAAGGCGACGCGACGAACCCCAGGCCCACGCCGACGACGAAGCAGGCGGCAGCGAGCTGCGCGACCGGACTCTGCCGGTCGACGGTGACCAGCAGGATGCTGCCGGCGGTCGTGACGGCCGCCCCGATGAGCATCGTGGCGCGGAACCCGATCGTGAGGTACAGCCGGCCGGCGAACGTGGCGGCGACCGGCCAGCCGACGGTCATCGCGGCCAGTGCGAAGCCCCCGGTCAGGGCGGAGGTGCCGAGCACGCCCTGCGCGTACAGCGGGACGTAGGTCGAGAGGCCCATCATGACGACGCCCACGAGCAACACCGACGCGTTGGCAGCGTTGAGGATTCGCACGCGGAAGATCCACAGCGGCAGGATCGGCTCGGGCGCGCGCCGCTCGACGAAGCAGAACGCGACCAACAGCACGACGGCGGCTGCGAGCACCGAGACGCCGGGGAGGGACGTCCACGCCCACCGGACGCCCCCTTCGAGCAGCCCGAGCAGCAGCAGGGTGCCGCCGACCGTCAGCAACGCAGCGCCCCCGTAGTCGAGCCGGTGCCTCCCCCGTACGACCCCCTCGTCGAAGCGGCGGAACAGCACCCAGGCGGCCGCGACGCCGAGCGGGATGTTGACGAAGAAGATCCAGCGCCAGGACAGGTAGTCGACGAACACACCGCCGAGGGTGGGTCCGACCACAGACGACACGGCCCAAACGCTCGCTATGTAGCCCTGCACCCTGGCCCGCTCGGCCATCGAGTAGATGTCGCCGATGATCGTGATGCCCATCGGTTGGACCGCGCCGGCGCCGAGCCCCTGAACCACCCGGAACGCGATCAGCGCGGGCATGTTCCAGGCGAAGCCGCACAGCACGGAGCCGACCACGAAGAGGCCGATACCGAGCAGCATGATCGGCTTGCGCCCGACCATGTCGGCGAGCTTGCCGTAGATGGGGACCGAGACCGCCTGGGCTAGCAGGTAGACCGAGAACAGCCACGGGAACTCGGTGAAGCCGCCGAGGTCATCGACGACTGCAGGCACCGCGGTGGCAAGGATGGTGGCGTCGATCGCCACCAACCCGGTGCCGAGCATGACGGCGAGCAGCACCGGCCCGCGCTCGGAGCGCAGGCCCACGGCGCTGTCCTCGACGGGCTCGGTGGTCACCTCGGGCGCAAACCCGACTCGCTGCTGCGCCATTCCCTCGGGTGACGGTTCCCTCGGCGGCTGGGCAGCGTCAGCCGCTCCGAGGCGGGCTGATGCCGCTGTGTCGTCGAGCCGCGACGCCACGCGGGGCGGCGACCCTCGATCTGAGCATGGGCGGAGTATCGTTCGCCGCGCTGCCGCGACGCTCGCCGAGAACCCGCGCCGCGGTGTGTTGCGGATGGGATTGCCCCTTCCAACTGTCCGATGCGTGGCGCGGGTTGCGGTCGTGCCGGGTCCACCCGCTTCCGAGGGAGATCTCATGAGTACGCACAAGGCGGGCGGAGGTTCGACTCCGTCCACACCCAGCGAGGCGCATTACATTGCGGTGCAGGAAAGTGCCGAGTTCCAGGATCTGCGCAAGCGCTACCGCGGCTGGGTCATCCCGGTCACCATCGGTGCGCTCATCTGGTACTTCGTCTACGTAGCTCTCGCCGCCTATGCGACGGACTTCATGAGCCAGAAGGTCATCGGCAACGTCAACGTCGGCCTGATCATGGGCCTCCTGCAGTTCGTCACGACATTCGCCATCACCGCTGCCTACATCAGGTACGCGGACAAGGTGCTCGACCCGGTCTCGTCCCGGATCCGCCAGGAGATGGAGCGCGGTGAGCTCGGATGACCCCGCTGGCAGCTGTGACGACCGAGACGGTCGGCAACCCCTGGCTCAACCTCGCCATCTTCGCCGGCTTCGTGGCCGTGACGCTGACGCTGGTGCTGCGCGCCGGCAAGTCCAACAAGAGTGCATCCGACATGTACACCGCCGGTGCGGCCTTCTCCGGCCGGCAGAACGGCATCGCGATCTCGGGCGACTACCTCTCGGCCGCCTCCTTCCTGGGCATTGCCGGTGCGATCGCGATCTACGGGTACGACGGCTTCCTCTACAGCATCGGCTTCCTGGTGGCATGGCTGGTCGCGCTGCTGCTCGTCGCCGAGCTGCTGCGCAACACGGGCAGATTCACCATGGCGGACGTGCTGGCCTTCCGTATGCGCGAACGCCCGGTCCGCACCGCGGCAGCGACGTCCACGCTCGTCGTGTCGTTCTTCTACCTGCTCGCCCAGATGGCCGGCGCCGGTGGCCTGGTGGCCCTGCTGCTCAACATCGACAACCGTGCCGGGCAGAGCCTCGTCATCGCCATCGTCGGCGTCATCATGATCGTGTACGTCCTCATCGGCGGCATGAAGGGCACGACCTACGTCCAGATCATCAAGGCTGTCCTGCTGATCTCGGGCGCTGCGGTGATGAGCGTCTGGGTCCTGGGACGGTTCGGCCTGAACTTCTCCGAGGTGCTCGGTACCGGGGCCGACGCTGGAGCTTCGCTCGCGCCGGGGGCGCAGTACGGCGCCGACAACACGTCGAAGCTTAACTTCGTCTCGCTGTCCCTTGCGCTCGTCCTCGGCACCGCTGGGCTGCCGCACATCCTGATGCGGTTCTACACAGTGCCCACCGCCAAGGAGGCGCGCAGGTCGGTGGTCTGGGCCATCTGGCTCATCGGCCTCTTCTACCTGTTCACCCTGACCCTCGGCTACGGGGCGGCTGCACTCGTCGGGCCCGACAGGATCCTCGCCGCGCCGGGCAAAGCCAACTCGGCGGCACCGCTGCTCGCGTACGAGCTCGGCGGCACGATCCTGCTGGGCATCATCTCGGCGGTCGCGTTCGCGACGATCCTCGCTGTCGTCGCGGGGTTGACCATCACAGCGTCGGCGTCCTTCGCCCACGACATCTACGCCAGCGTGATCCACAAGGGGAATCCGCCGGCTGGTGCGGAGGTCAAGGTCGCGCGTATCACGGCTCTCGTCGTGGGAGCGGTGGCAATCCTCGGCGGTATCGCCGCCAACGGGCAGAACATCGCCTTCCTGGTCGCACTCGCTTTCGCGGTCGCCGCCTCTGCGAACCTGCCGACGATCCTGTACTCGTTGTTCTGGAAGCGCTTCAACACGCGAGGCTGCCTCTGGAGCATCTACGGCGGCCTGATCATCACCATCACGCTCATCGCGTTCTCGCCCGCAGTTTCCGGCACCGAGACCTCCATGTTCCCGGGCTCGGACTGGGCTTGGTTCCCGCTGTCGAACCCCGGGATCGTCTCGATCCCGGCGTCGTTCCTCCTCGGCATCCTCGGCACGCTCTCGAGCAAGGAGCACCTCGAGCGAAAGTACGCCGAGATGGAGGTGCGCTCCCTCACCGGTGCGGGGGCGGCGAACGAGGCACTCGACCACTGAGTTGATCGGCCGCTGAGTTGATCGGCCGCTGAGCGGACCGGTCCGGTCAAGCGGACCGGTCCGGTCAAGCGGCCCCGGGGTCGGGTCAGCGCAGCCGGCGCGGGCCGGTGTCGAGCCGTGCGCTCGGCACCGCGACCCGCGCCGACGCGCCCAGGACGCTGATCCCGTCCACCGCGACGATCACCGGGTTCAGCTCGAGCTCGGCGACCTCCGGCAGATCGTCCGCAAGCTGGCTGACGCGCAGCAGCAGGTGTTCGAGCGCTGCTACATCGACGGGCTCGCTGCCGCGGTGACCGAACAGCAGCGGCGCGGCCCGCACCGCACGCACCAGGTCACCCGCGTCTGTGTCGGTCAGCGGGACGACCCGGAAGGCCCGGTCACCGAGAAGGTCTGTCGCGACCCCGCCGATCCCGAACGACACCAGAGCGCCGAAGGACGGGTCATCGGCGCTGCGGATCACGGTGGCGACACCACCGGGCGCCATCGCCTGCACGGCCAGCCCCGCGTCGCCACCGCCGAGGCGTGCTGCCATGACCTCGTACGCCGCGCGGAGCTCCTCTTCCGAGGCGATGTCGAGCCGGACCGTGCCCAGCTCCGGGCGGTGACGCAACAGCTCGGCGGTGGCCTTAAGCGCCACCGGGTAACCGACCTCCGCCGCGCCGGCCACCGCATCGTGCAGCGAAGGGACGACGATGGCCGGCCACAGCTTCACGCCGTAGGCGGCGAGGAGCTGCCGCACCTGCGCCGCGGCAAGTGGGGCGCCGCCCACCGGCGCGTGGCGTAGGGCGTCCGCGACGACGGCCTGTGCGGCGGCCGCATCGACATCGGCGCTTTCGTGCACCGTGCCCTCGGGCCGCCGGCGCCATGCGGCGTACGCCGCAGCGCGCGCCAGGGCCGCGACGGCGACCTCCGGGGACGAGAACGAGGGGACGGCACCCAGCGGCCGTGCGTCAGCAGGTTGCGCTGAGCCTGTCGGGGCTGGACCCGGCCCCGTCGGGGAAGATGCCGCGTGGGTCAGGAACACAGCGACCAGGGGCTTGACCGCGCCCACGCTGACCGCGGCGATCACCTCGGCCGCCGCCGAGTCAACCTCGCGCAGGCCGGGGACGAAGACCGTGACGACAGCGTCCACCGCCGGGTCGGCCAGGACGGCGTTGAGCGCATGCTCGAGTGCCCTCGGTCCACTGTCGGCGGTGAGGACGAGCGGATTCCCGACGACCACGGCGGGTGCGGAAGCGGTCAGCGACTCCTGCGTCGCGGCGGACAGCGTTCCCACCTCCAGCCCGGTGCCGATGCAGGCTTCGACCGCTAGCCGGCTGAGGGCGACCGAGTTGCCGACGACGGCGACCCGGCGCCCGGCAGGCAGCGGCTGGGTGGTCAGCACCTGGGCCACGTCGAAGAGCTGGGCGAGAGTGTCCACGCGGATCACCCCGGCTTGGCGGAACAAGGCGTCGACGGCACGGTCCGGATCGGCGGCTTCCGCCAGCCGCGCGGCGACGCCTCCGCCACTCTTCACTGTGACGATCGGCTTGCTCCGGCCGAGCCGACGAGCCAGGCGGGCGAACTTTCGCGCGTTGCCGACGGACTCGAGGTGGAGCAGGAGCACGTCGGTGTCGGGGTCGTCCTCCCAGTACTGCAGGAGATCGTTCCCGCTGACGTCGGCGCGGTTGCCGGCCGACACGAAGGTGGACAGCCCCAGGCCACGCTGGCGGACCGACTCGAGGATCGCGACGCCCAGCGCGCCGGACTGGGAGAAGAACCCGGCCCGTCCGCGTTGAGCGAGAGCCGGCGCCAGCGCGGCATTGAGCAGCACGTCCGGTGCGGTGTTCATGATGCCGAGGCTGTTCGGCCCGATCACCCGCATGCCGTTCGCGCGGGCGATTGCTACCAGCTCCCGCTCGGCGGCGGCTCCAGCGGGCCCGGACTCGCTGAACCCGCCGGACATGACAACGAGGCCCCGCACCTGCTTGCGAGCGCACTGTGCGATGACCTCGGGCACGACCGTGGCGGGAACGGCCAGCACCGCGAGGTCGACGTCGTCGGGAACATCGTCGACGCTGGGGTAGGCACGCACGCTCGCGACGTGCCCGGCATGGGGGTTCACCGGGTAGACGGGGCCGGCGAAACCGGACCGCAGCAGGTTGACGAAGACGGCGTGGCCGACGGTCTGGGGGTCCCGGCTGGCGCCGATGACCGCGATCGACCGGGGCCGCAGCAGGCGGCCGATGGATCGCGCTTCGGCGCGCTGCTCGCGCGACTGCATCACCGCCAGGGAGGCTGCGGTGGGCTCGATCGGGAAGACGAGGTGGATGGTGTCCTCTTCGTAGGATCGCTTGGCCTGGTAGCCGGCATCGACGAAGATGCGCACCATGCGGGAGTTCTCTGCCAGGACGTCGGCCTCGAACTGCCGAACTCCCCGTTCGGCGGCCACCGCCGCGAGGTGCTCGAGCAGGATGGAGCCGAGACCGCGGCCCTGCTGGGCATCGTCCACGAGGAACGCGATCTCGGCCGTGTCCGTGCCGGGCACCCGGTCGTAGCGGCCGACGGCGAGGAGCTGCCCGCCCAGCACTGCGACCAGCGCCACCCGCTGGTCGTGGTCGACCTGGGTGAATCGAGCCACCTCTGCAGGGGACAGCGTGGGGTGTGCCGCGAAGAAGCGGTAGCGGATCGACTCCTCGGACATTCGGGAGTGCAGTGCGACGAGCCCCTCCGCATCGTCGGGCTCGATGGGGCGCAGGTGGGCGGTGCCGCCGTCGGCCAAGACGACGTCGGTCTCCCAATGCGGAGGCCACTCCGGGGTCCCTGCGCCGGGAGGATCGGGGGGCCGATCTGGGCGTGAGTCGGTGCTCACCGTGGATCAAACGGGTCGAGGCCGTGCTCAGGGAACACCGCCCGCCTGGTCGCTGCGATCGCCCGGTCGAGCGGGTCCTCCGCGTTGCCCTCCCCGGCGTCCCACGCTCTATAGGTCACGTCGGCGCCGTCGGTGAGCAGGCTTGGCCCCTCTCGACCCGTACGGGTCCGGACGAGCTCTCGCCAGCTGTCAGGGGTCGGTGTGCCGGGCTCCAGCGGCTCGCCGGTGATCTCGGCGAGCAGATGGGTCCAGGACCGAGGCACGACCTGGCCGACCTCGTAGCCGCCGCCCCCGATCGCGACCCAGCGACCCCCGGCCGCCTCGTGCGCCAGCTCGTGCAGCGCCGCATAGCTCGCGCGGTGCCCGTCGACGCTGAGCTCGAGGTGGGCGAGCGGGTCGAGGTGATGGGTGTCGCAGCCGAGCTGGGTTACGAGGATCTCCGGCTCGAAGGCGGCGACCAGTGGCGTGACCACAGCGTGGAACGCCCGCAGCCAGCCGGCATCGCCGGTCAGCGCCGGCAACGCGACGTTGGCCGCCATCCCCTCGGCGCGGCCCGCACCGGTCTGCTCAGGAAAGCCGGTGCCCGGGAAGGCTGTGTAGCCGCTCTCGTGCAGGCTGATGGTGAGCACGCGAGGGTCGCCGTAGAACGCAGCCTCCACCCCATCGCCGTGGTGGGCGTCCACATCGACGTACGCCACCCGCCGCACGCCGTCCGCCAGCAACCAGGCGATCGCGACGGCGGCGTCGTTGTAGACGCAGAAGCCGGACGCCTTCGACCGCATCGCGTGGTGCAGGCCGCCGGCCAGGTTGACCCCGTGGGCTGCCTCGCCGCTACGGACCGCCTGGGCGGCTTGAAGGGTTGCGCCGGTGACGAGGGCTGACGCAGCGTGCATCCGCTCGAAGATCGGGTTGTCTTCGCTGCCCAGGCCGTGGCTGGCGAGCAGCTCGGCGCCTTCGGCCGTCGACGCGCCCCGTACGGCGGCGATGTACGCCTGGTCGTGCGAGAGTGCCAGCATCTCGTCGGAGGCGGGTCGGGGACTCACGATCCGGAGGTTGGGGCGACTCAACACCCCCAAGTCTGCGGCCAGCTGCATGGTCAGCTCGAGGCGGCCCGGGTGCATCGGGTGGCTACCGCCCAGGTCGTACGCCATCAGCTCGTCGTCCCACAGGAGGAGCACCGACTCGTTGGTCGGCGACGCGTTCACGAGTGCGCCGCGGTCGTCGCCGGTCGGTCAGGCATCGGTCCCTCCTCGCAGCACCGTGAGACTGCGCGGCGCCCGCGCAGAGTATCGACTCGGGGCAGGCCAGACCAGACGTGACGGGGATCACCCCGTGTCGACGCACCGCACGAGGTCGTTAGCCTGCGGACCATCACCCTCTCAGCCGCCAGAGGAGCAAGAACATGACAGACGACAACCTCGTGAAGGACGCCGACGAGCTCGAGAAGGTGCTCGAAGATCTGCTGGAGATCGAGAAGTTCGAGCCCCCGCAGCACTTTGTGCAGCAAGCGCAGATCCGGGACGCCGCCATATACGCAGAGGCCGACCAGGACCCCGAGGCGTTATGGGCAGCGCGGGCTCGCGAGCTGCACTGGCACACACCGTTCACAACGGTGCTCGATGAGTCGAACCCGCCGTTCTACAAGTGGTTCAGCGACGGGGAGATCAACGTCTCCTACAACTGCGTGGACCGTCACGTGGAGGCGGGCAACGGCGACCGGGTGGCTTACCACTGGCGCAGCGAAGAGGGCGTGGAGCGCACCATCACGTACGCCGACCTGCACCGGGACGTGCAGCGCCTCGCCAACGGCCTGAAGGATCTCGGCGTGCAGAAGGGGGACGTCGTCGGCATCTTCCTTCCCATGATCCCCGAGGTCGTCGTCGCGATGCTCGCCTGCGCCCGCATCGGTGCGCCGCACAACGTCGTCTTCGGCGGCTTCTCCCCGGAGTCGGTTCGCGAGCGGATGGAGGTCTCCAACGCGAAGGCGCTGATCACCGTCGATGCGGCCCCGCGCAAGGGCAAGACGGCGCCGATCAAGCCCAGGGTCGACGAGGTCATGGCCGACCTGGCGAGCCTGCAGACCATCGTCGTGGTGCGCGCCACCGGCGCCGAGTGCGAGATGCAGGAGGGGCGCGACGTCTGGTACGACGAGCTGCTGGCCCGTAGCGCGCCGGACTGCCCCGCCGAGCCGCTGCCCGCCGAGCACCCGCTGTTCATCCTCTACTCCTCCGGCTCGACGGCGAAGCCGAAGGGCATCCTCCACACCACCGGTGGCTACCTCACCGGCGTGACCGCGACCCAGCGCGACGTGTTCGACCTCCAGCCCGAGTCCGACGTGTTCTGGTGCACGGCCGACGTCGGCTGGGTCACCGGCCACTCGTACATCGTGTACGGGCCGCTGGCCAACGGCGCCACCAGCGTGATGTACGAGGGGGCGCCGGACTATCCCGCCAAGGACATCTGGTGGGAGATCATCGAGCGCTACGGCGTGACCATCTTCTACACGGCCCCCACGGCCATCAGGGCCTGCATGAAGTGGGGTGTGGAGCACCCCAACACGCGCGACCTGTCCTCGCTGCGCCTCCTCGGCTCGGTCGGCGAGCCGATCAACCCCAAGGCCTGGCTCTGGTACCACAAGGTGATCGGCCGCGAGCACTGCCCGGTCGTCGACACCTGGTGGCAGACCGAGACCGGGCACGTCATGATCGCGCCGCTGGCCGGTGTCACCGCGACCAAACCCGGCTCCGCCACCCGCCCGCTCCCCGGCATCAGCGCTGCCCTGGTCGATCAGGAGGGCAACGAGATGGAGGAGGGCACCGGGCTGCTCGTCATCAACCGTCCGTGGCCGGGGATGCTCCGGACGCTGTACGGAGACGACGACCGGTTCGTGTCGACGTACTTCGGTCGCTTCGGACCGAAGGTCTACCTCGTCGGCGACGCCGCTCGGCGGGACAGCGACGGCTACTTCTGGATCATCGGGCGCACCGACGACGTCATCAACGTCTCGGGTCATCGGCTCTCCACCGCGGAGGTGGAGTCGGCGATCGTCGCGCACGAGAAGGTCGCCGAGGCCGCCGTCGTCGCCGAGCCGGACGCACTGACGGGCCAGGCGATCGTCGCGTTCGTCACCCTCAACGGCGAGGTTCAGGGCAACGACCAGGTGGCTGCCGAGATCCGGGAGCACGTTGCCGTCCGCATCGGCAAGCTGGCCCGGCCGAAGTCGATCATCTGGGCGGACGACCTGCCCAAGACCCGCTCCGGCAAGATCATGCGCCGGCTGCTCAGGGACATCGCGGAGGGACGCGAGCTGGGCGACGTGACCACGCTGCGGGACCCGACAGTGGTTCTGGAGCTGCAGGCCAAGGCTGCCCAAAGGAGCGCTAGGTAGACCCGGCTCGGCGGATTGTTGCCGACCACTTGTTGGGTGGTCGGCGAGACGAGCACCTAGCGTGTACGGCGTGACGACCGGTGCGAACTCTCCCAGCGCACGGCTGCACGCGATCGCCGTCGAGCTCGCGGCGATGGCGCAGAACGGCCTCAACTACGCCACCGACCGGTACGACACGGCGCGCTACGTCAGGATGCGCGCGCTCAGCGCCGAAGTGCTTGCGCTGCTGTCGGGGGTCGACGCGGAGACCTTCGTGCGTTCTCTTGCCGCCGAGCGCGGGCATGCCACGCCGAAGGTGGATGTCCGCGGCGCGCTGTTCGACGCTGACGACCGCGTGCTCCTCGTGCGGGAGGCGCGCGACGGCAGGTGGACGCTGCCGGGCGGGTGGGCCGATGCGCTGGACACTCCGACGCAGGCGTGTGCGCGGGAATTCGCCGAGGAGGCCGGCGTTCGTGTGCAGGTCCTGAGACTTGCCGCCGTACACGACGGCTCACGACGCAACGGTCATGGTGCATCGCCCTGGCATGTCTACAAGTTGATGTTCCTCGTCGAGCGGCTGGACGACGCGGCGCCGCGGGCTGGTCTGGACGGGGAGACGACCGGTGTCGACTTCTTCGACTGCGACGACCTGCCGCCGCTCTCGAGCCCGCGTTCGACCACGGAGCAGCTGCTCATGCTTCGCGCCCACCACCGTGACCCGCTGCGGGTCCCGGAACTGGACTGAGCTCCCCGAGCGCGCACACGCCACCCACTACTTCCATGCAGGCGGCCCACACATGCAGTCGGCGCCCCACCGGGTGAGGCGCCGACGCAAGCACGGCAGTCGCGCTACCAGGCGTGCAAAACCAAAACGCCGTACCGGGTCAAGCCCGTCCGACGGCCCTCACCTGGGCAGTCGCCGCGTGGGTACGCGGCTGCCGTACTGCGCCCGTTCGTAAGACCTACGTGTGAAGGCCTCGGCGGACGAGCTACCTTCGTTTGTACGCTTCGGGCGGGGCTTCGGGAAGACCCGCGACCATGATTGTTTTCCCCGGGCGAACCCCGCGCCGGCCATGATTGTCTGGCCGTGCCTCACGTGAGCCCGATGACGGAGGCCGCGCCGTCGGCGCAGCGCACTCCGCCGGCGGCTCCGAGCTCAGCGCTCAGCTCGGTGAGATCGAGGTCGGCGATCTCGACACCGCCGGCCAGGCCGGGTGCGGCGCCCTCGGGTCGCAGGGTCAGGCGCAGCGCCGCCGGGACCGGGCGATCGAGCACGGCGACGCAGTTGATGATCAGGAAGTCGACTCGCAAAGTGGTCGTCGCGTGCGTTTCGAGGACCAGGGACTCGTTCCACAGCATCTCGGTGCCGTTCACGGCATGCCGGATGTCCAGCACGCGGTACGCCGTACTCGTCGGGTTCGTGAGCTCCAAGTCGTACGAGAACCCGCGCGTCGTCCACAGCTCAGCCGTCGCCGCGGCGAGCTCGAGCGGGGCACGCGATGGTGGTGCGTTCCGGACGATGGTGATCGGGGGGCCGTAGCTCTCGGTGGCGACGGGCTCGGGGGCGGGAGGCTCCGGGCGCTCTAAGCCCACCCAGAGTGCGGTGCCGGCGGCAGCCGAGACCACGACTGCCCCCGTCCGGGTCAGCCAGCGCGACCACGCCCTGCCGGTTGTGCCATCGTCCAGAACCTCCGGCCCGAGCACCTCGGCCGGCCCGAGCTGATCGCGGAAGCGCGCCCCGTAGCTGTCGCCCTCCACAGGTGCAGTGTCGCCGGTGTTTCCTGCTGCGGGGAGGTGATCGGCGGGTCTCGTCCGGCGGGACCGAGCTCAGCCGCAGGCTCGCTCGGACAGTCGCACCAGCTCGGCGGTCAGATCGGGAGACGGATAGGCAGGCACGACGCTCGAGCCGTCATCCGTCGGCATCCGACCGGAGATATCCAGCATCATGTCGCTCGCGCCGGCGGTCAGCGCCCGCTCGCACTGCGCCACCGACCAGGTGACGATGAGTGTCGGGGAGTTGTCGATCCATTCGTCAGTCGGCGCGAGCTCCCATGAGGTGCCGAAGGCTGGGTTCTGCGGGCTGACGTCCTCGATCAGCAGTCGCTCCGGCGCGCCCCCGCCGGAGTGGACGATGATCAGGCTCGTCACGGCCGTCGGCGCGGTGGCGACACTGCGCACCTCGGGGAACAGGGCCTGGAAACCTTCTTGAGAGTAGGAGCACTGCTCGGTCAGGCTGGGGCTGTAACCGAGACCGGCGTACTCGATCGTCAGCCGTACCTCGTGCTCGGCACGATCGATCGTCGTCAGCTGAGCCATGAGGGCTTCATTGCCCGAGCCCACCGAGCTTCGTGGCGATCCGCAGTCGAGACCGAACTCAAGCACCCGGGCGAAGTCGTCGCCGGGCTCGATCTCGACAGGCTGGAGGCGCTCGACAAGCGGCTCTAGTCGGGTGTCGAGCGGTTGGATGCCCGTCAGTGTGACCGCATGCGCCCCGTTGTTGGCTATTCGAACGTTCAGCGAGACCTCAGCCTGGCTGGAGCCGGCGCCCAACATCAGGACGTTCGAGCTCACGTCCACGGTCGACTGCGCGATGAGCTCGTTCTGCCGGTCCCGCCAGACATCCCAGCCGTACGCGCCGGCCACCGCACCGAGGGCGAGGGTGGCCACGAGTGCCCATCGCGCAGCGCCGCTCGCGTGCCACGGGCGATCCGGCGCGGGCGGGCTCTCGACGACCTCGGGGCTCGGGGTCGGCGAGCCCATCGGCTCGACGAGCTCGATCTCCTCCGCGCGCCCCTGGTCGGCGCTTGATCCAGACTCGGCGTCAGGACCGAAGAACCGGTCGGAGTAGCGCGCGCTCATGGACGTTCGCCGCTCAGCCGCAAGCGCGCTCGGCGAGCCGAGCCAGTGCGGCGGCGAGGTCTGGCGTCGGATAGGCGGTCGCAATGCTGGACCTCTCCTGTCCCGGCATCTGGCCGGTGATGGACAACGACATGTCCAGCTCGCCGGCGACCAGCGCCTGCTGGCAATCGGCAACCGCCCAGGTGACGGTAAACAGGGGCGCGTTCTCCCGCAGGGCCGCCGCGGCCTCGAAGGAGACGCTGAACGCGGGCGTCTGCGCAGTGACCTCCTGGATCTCCGGGACCTCCTGGGCCGGGTTGTCATAGGCGTGGACGAAAACGGAGGCGGACACCGCCGTGTCACTCGCCTGCTCGACGTTGGTGATCTCGACATAGGCATCCGTCAATGACGTCGACACCTGCTGGAAGTAGGAACACTGGTCGCTCAGGCTGGACATCTGCATCGTTCCGCCAGTCACCGCCAGTCGCTCCTGATGTTCACCACCGTCGACCGTCCGCAGTTGCACGGCCAGCGCATCCCTGCTCTCCGCGTCTGGTTCCCGGCTCGATTGGCAGTCGTAATCGAATCTGACGGCGCGGACCACGTCCTCGTCGGGCGCAAGCTCCGTCGGCGTGAACTCTTCCGCCTGCAGGCGCAGCCGAGGGTCGAGTGCTGCAACTCCGGTGAAGGTGATCGGAAACGTGCCGTCGTTGCGGACGCGGACGCTGTACGAAGTCCCGCCACCCTCGGGCGCGAAGTCCACCATCGACGCGTCGATGTTCACGTCCACGGTCGAGCGGGCGACGATCTCGACCTGGCGGTCGCGCCAGGCGTCCCAGCCGTACGCGCCGGCGGCGGCACCGAGCAGGACCGCCCCGACCAGTGCTGCCCAGGCCAGCCGGGCCGTGTACCAGGGTTTCTCAGGTGCAGGGCGGCTCTCGACGACCTCGAGAGACCCCGGCTCAGCAGATCGCGGCGGGTCGCCGCTTGGCTCGATCAGGTCGATCTCGTCGGCGCGCTCGGCCGGTGGACGGGATGTGCCGTCAGGACCGAAGAATCGGTCGGAGTACCGCGCGGGCATCGGGTGTCCCTACGACCGCCGGCCCGACATCGCCCGGCCGTGGACGAGTCGACCTGTCCCCAACCGACCCGACCCCAACCGACGCGAAGCCAGCCGAGTGGGGGTCCGCCGGCTTGCGTTCAAGCGGCCCGGGAGCGAACCGCCTGAGCCCAGGCGGCTGCGTCGGCGGGCGGCGTACCAGACGATCCCGGCAGCCGCGGCCCCGGCCGAGACCGCGGTGGCGGTGAGCACGGGCCGGGGCGGCAGGCCCGGCGCCCGCTGCCGCAGCGCGACCGGCCGTGAGAACACGAGCACCGGCCAGCCGCGGTCGGCGGCGGCTCTTCGGAGCGCTCGATCCGGGTTCACCACGTACGGATGGCCCACCGCCTCGAGCATCGGCACGTCGGTCACCGAGTCGGAGTAGGCGTAGGACCTCGCCAGGTCATATCCCTTGCTCGCGGCGAGCTCGCGGATGGCGTCGGCCTTTGTGTCGCCGTACGCGTAGAAGTCGATCTCGCCGGTGAACCTACCCTCCTCCATCACCATGCGGGTGCCGATGGCATGGTCGGCCCCGAGCATGGCGGCGATGGGCTCGACCACCTCGGCGCCGGAGGAGCTGACGATCACGACGTCTCGACCCGAGGCGTGATGCTCCTCGATGAGCGTTGCGGCCTCGTCATAGATCAGCGGGTCGACGATCGTGTGCAGCGTTTCGGCGACGATGTCCCGCACGGTCTGCACGTCCCAGCCCGTGACCATGCCGGAGAGGTATTGCCGCATCCGCTCCATCTGGTCGTGGTCGGCGCCGCCCAGCAGGTACACGAACTGGGCGTAGCCGCTGCGCAGCACAGCCCGCCGGTTGATCAGCCCGCCCTGGTAGAACGACCGGCTGAAGGCCAGCGTGCTGGACTTGGCGATGATCGTCTTGTCGAGGTCGAAGAACGCAGCCGGCCGTTGCGTGGCCGCGCTCCTGGGCGCATCGGACGGCGGCGAGATGTGCCCTGCTGAGTCGTCGCCGCCGCTCATGACGTCAGGATAGGCGGCTGGTCCGCGCCGAGCCGGATCATGCGCGACGGGACGCGCGACACCTCGTCGGCGCCCACCGGGCACCTGCCCGGCCGGCGCCCGTCGGTGCTGCTGCCAGGCCATCCCCGCCCCTTCCCGTTGACCACGTATCGGTGGCCGCGTGTGCCTTTACGTGGCGCGCACGCCACGTAAAGGCGCACGTAGACGCGTATCGGCACGCCTCTTCGCCCACGCCGGACGGTGACCGATCCGTGGACCAGTCGGGTGTACGACGCGTGTCCACAGCTCGTACGGCCGCCGGCGCGTTGTCCACAGTTGCCGTCGCGGGCCTCTTTCGCGCCTGGCTCTGCACCACGCTGCGGTGAGTCCGCGGCGGCCGCGGAGATGGAGGTTCGGATGAGGACGCGCGAAGCTGACCCGCTGTCGGCCGGCACGCAGCGACCGCTGCTGGTGACGGCGGACGAGGAGCTGCTCGACGACCTGCTGCGGCTGGCGTCGGCAGCGAGTGTGAGCCTCGATGTCCGGTCCGAGGTCGGCAGCGCGAGGTCGGCATGGCCCGCGGCGCCCATGGTGCTGGTGGGATCCGACCTCGCGAGCCAGGTCGGCATCGCCGCGATGCCTCGACGGGAGGACGTGGTCCTCGTCGCGGCCGATCTCGACGACGCCGGTGTGTGGCAACGGGCGGTCGAGATGGGCGCGCAGCACGTGGTGTTTCTCCCCGACGGCGAGAGCTGGCTGGTGGACAGACTGGCCGATTGCGCCGAGCTACGCGGCGGGCGCGGCGCCCTCCTGTGCACCATCGGTGGCCGCGGCGGAGCGGGCGCGTCGACACTGGCCGTCGCGCTCGCGACGACGGCTGTGCGCAGGGGCCTTCGCACGATGCTCGTCGACGCCGATCCGTTGGGCGGCGGCCTTGACCTGGTCGTGGGTAGCGAGGGCACGGCTGGTCTGCGCTGGCCGCAGCTCGACCCCGGCCGCGGCCGAGTCAGCAGTGCCGCCCTGGCGGAAGCGCTTCCCCTTGTCGGCGAGCTGACTCTGCTGTCCTGGGATCGCGGCGATGTGCTCACCGTTCCGGCCGACACGATGGATGTCGTCCTCGCTGCCGGTCAGCGCAGCTGGGACCTCGTCGTCGTCGATCTACCGCGTGCGGTCGATGACTCGGTTCGTTCGGCTCTGGACCGCAGCCAGTCGACGTTCGTGGTCGTGCCGGCCGAAGTGCGGGCTACCGCGGCGGCGGGGCGTGTCTGCGCCGCGGTATGCGTCGCCGCGCGGGACGTTCGCGTCGTTGTTCGCGGTCCGTCGCCGGCCGGGCTCACCGCGCATGACGTGACCCAAGCGCTCGGCCTCCCGCTCGCCGGCGAGCTCCGGGCTGAGCCAGGCCTGGCTGGCGCACTCGAACGTGGCGAGGCGCCGGCTCGACGCGGACGGGGCCCGCTAGCCCGGCTCTGCGGAGCGCTGCTCGACGAGTTCACGTCGTCCGCGCGAGCAGCATGACCTTGGCTCCGGCGCGCGAGGGTGACCGTCGGGCCCTGTGGAGCCGGCCGCATGGAGAGCGTGCGGACGTGGTCGATGCGGGCGACCGCGCCGCCGTCGACCCGAGCCTGGTGGACCGAGTTCGTACGGCGCTGGCCACCGAGGGCTCCGACGCCACACCCGCACGGGTCGCCGCCGCGCTGCGGGGCGAGCATCAGGTTCTCGGCCAAGCGGAGGTGCTGGCCGTCGTCGGGGCGCTGAGGTCGGAGCTCACCGGAGTGGGGCCACTCGAGTCGCTGATCGCCGGCGAAGGGGTGACCGACGTCCTCGTGAACAGCCCGTCGGAGGTGTGGGTGGACAACGGCGCCGGACTCGAACGTGCTGCCGTACGGTTCGCGACCGAAGGCTCGGTCCGGAGGCTGGCAGTACGGCTTGCCGCCACGGCCGGGCGTCGCCTCGACGACGCCAACCCGTTCGTCGACGTGCGTTTGGCCGGGGGCACGAGGCTGCATGCCGTCCTCCCCCCGATCGCGCCAGCGGGAACCTGCCTGTCATTGCGCATCCCGGCCCGCCGCGACTTCTCTCTCGACGACCTCGTCGCGGCCGGCTCGCTGTCGATGCGGGGCGCGCTGTGGCTGCGCGCGATCGTCGAGGCACGATTGGCCTTTCTGGTGTCCGGCGGGACGGGCACCGGCAAGACGACCCTGCTGTCGTGCCTGCTGTCTCTCGTGGCGCCCGAGGACCGGCTGCTCCTGGTCGAGGACTCAGGGGAGCTGCGCCCCGACCATGTCCATGTGGTCCGGCTGGAGGCACGGCCACCCAACGTCGAGGGCGCCGGCGAGGTCACTCTTCGAGACCTCGTTCGCCAGGCGCTTCGGATGCGACCCGACCGCCTTGTCGTCGGAGAGGTCCGAGGCGCAGAGGTCGTGGACATGCTCGCCGCCCTCAACACCGGTCACGAAGGCGGCTGCGGGACCCTGCACGCCAACTCCGCGGCCGACGTGCCCGCCCGGCTCGAGGCGTTGGGTGTCGCCGCCGGGCTCAGCCGTGACGCACTGCACTCCCAGCTAGCGGCGGCAGTCGATGTGGTCATCCACCTGGCGAGAGGGGCGGATGGCCTGCGGCGGGTCCGGGAGGTCCGAGTTCTCAACCGCGGAGCGGATGGTCTGGTCGTCGCCCAACCTGCGCTCGTCTTCTCCGACGGTCAGGTCAAAACCGAGCACGGCGAGCCGCAGCTCCGCAGACGCCTGGCCGCGGCCCATCACGGCGACGCCGGCCCGCGCCTGCCGGTCGACGGCATCGGCGTGGAGGGCTCGGTCCCGCCGTGAGGCGCTCAAGCCGCTGCCCGCCGGACGCCGAGGGGCGCGAGTCCGTTGCCTGCGCGAGCCCATCCGCCCCTTCGCGGGGGAATGGATTCGCGTCGTGACCGGGCCTGGTGCGCTGTGCATAGTCCTCACGGTCAGTGCGGTCTTCGTGTTGCTGCCACCCACGCCGCGGGGTCTGCTCATTCGCCGCCGGGTCGGCCCCGCCACCTCGGTTCCGGCTGGCGAGACTCGGGCGAGTCAACGGATGTTCACTTCAGGTGCCCGGACGAGTCGGAGCCGCGTCCAACCGGTCGCGGTGCCTGGCGTCGCCGCCCTCGGTGTCGGCGCGCACCGTTTCAGGCAGCGAATCCTTGCCGCGCCCGCTGGACGGTGGCGGGCGCGAGCTGTGACCGCGCGCCGTCGCGCGGAGGTGGTCGAGCTGTGCGTGGCCCTTGGTGCGGAGCTGCGCGCAGGCGCGATGCCAGTGGATGCGTTGGCCACCGCGACGGAGTCGCTGCCGGGGCTGTGCGACGAGGCCGCGCGGGTGGCCGTGCTCGGCGGCAACACCGTCGAGGCGTTGCGCGTGGCCGCGGGGCGACCCGGCGCCTATGGTCTGGGCCGGTTGGCGGCCGCATGGGCCGTCACCGAGCTCACGGGATCTGGCCTCGCTGAAGGGTGCGAACGGGCGGCGGCGTGGCTTCGCGACGAGGAGGCTCTGCGGCGCGAAGTCGCTGCGGAGCTCGCCGGCGCCCGCTCGAGCGCGCGCCTCCTCACCGTCCTGCCCCTCTTCGGTCTCGCACTTGGCACGGGCATCGGGGGTGACCCGGTGAGCTTCCTTCTCGGTACGCCGTACGGCCTCGCGTGCCTGGTCGGGGGGACGGCGCTCGTGCTCACCGGGTTGTGGTGGACCGAGCGACTCGCTCGGTCCGTGGAGGCCCATATATGACGCTCACGCCCGGTGCCGCGACGGTGATCGCCATCGTCATGGCGGCGACATCCCTGCTGGTCCTGCTCGGCGGGGTCAGAGCATCTACCCGGCTGACCCGGGTGACTGGGACCGGGCGGCGGGCGAGCCGTTCGACAGCCGCGCCCACCGTGTCGACTGCAGCGTCAAGTGCGCGTGGAGGCCATTCGGCGGCGGCGGGAAGATCGGCGCGCGCGGGCTGCTCCACGCGTGCCGGATCTTCGGCGCGGGCCGGGTCGGTGCATGGCGTGTCATCGGTGCCGGGCCGGTCATCGATGCGGGGCCGGTCAGCTGCGCTGGGTCGGTCGTCGATGCTGGGCCGGTCGTCTGCCTTGGGCCCGACGGCTGCCTTGGGCCGGACGTCTGCGCTGGGGCGGTCATCTCCCCCGGGCCGGTCATCGGGGCCTAACGGGAACGAGGGCGGGCCGGCATCCCCTCGGCCCGGCTCGACGTCGCTCCCGGTTCCCCCGCACCCGTCATCCGGGCGCGAGTCACCGCCCGCTCAGGTCGAGCGGCAGCGCATCGTTGCCGCGGCCATGGCCGGCCTCGGCATTGCGCTCGTGGTCGGGGGACCTGCAGGCGCCGCCATCGGCGCCGCAGCCGCAGTGGTGTGCTACGTCGTCGTCGGGCGTCTGGAGCCACGCGCCGTGCGGCAGCGACGGGAACGAGTGACGCGAGACCTGCCCGCCGCGGCGGGCCTGTTGTCGGCAGCCGTCGCGGCGGGTGCGACACCCGTAGCGGCTGTCGAAGTCGTCGCCGTCGCCATCGGCGGCCCCTTGGGCGAGGACCTGCAGAATCTTGCGGCTGTCGCAAGACTGGGAGGTGACATCTCGGCGGGCTGGCAGAAGACGACGAACAGCCCCGACGCGGTGCGGCTGGCCCGAGTGATGTCGCGCGCGGTCCAGACGGGAGCCCCGCTGGCAGACGCCCTAGGTCGGCTCGCCGCGGATCTGCACGCCGAGCGCCGGTTCGAGATCGACCGGCGCGCCCGCTCAGTCGGCGTGCGCGCGGCGGCACCACTGGGCCTGTGCTTCTTGCCGGGCTTCATCCTGGTCGGTGTCGTGCCAGTGGTGGTGGGCCTGGCCTCCGCGGTCCTGGGTCCACTGCTCTAGCACGTTTGGGCAACGGCTCACCCGGCGCGTGCGGCGTCTTCTGGCAACGCTGTCCACAGGGAATCGCCCCGTCCAACCGGTCATCCCCAAAGGGCCGACGGGCCGCCACAAGGCCCTCCAGTTTCCCGATGCTGAGAGCAGCGAGCTGACCGCGAGCTCCGTACCGGCCGGTCGCCGGATCAGCCCTGGGAGGGCACTCATGTCCACGATCATCGCTTCCCGCTTCACCGCCGGCGCCCAGTCGCTCGTGCAGGACGACGACGGCATGGCAACCGCGGAATATGCCGTCGGCACGGTCGCTGCCTGTGGCATGGCGGGCGTGCTGTACCAGATCATCACCAGCGACCTGGTCACCGGGCTGCTCAGCACGCTGTTGGAGAAGGCACTCAACTGGATCTTCTGATGGGCCGGGATCTGTCGGCCGGTGTAGGCGACCTGCTGGAGGGACTAGACGTGTCGGGTCGAGATGTAACAGGTGCACGTGTCTCGGGCCGAGACGTACCCCCTCTGGATGTGCCTCGGCCACCAGTGTCCAGGCTGGGGCCAGCTGGTTCTAAGCGAGCTCAATCTGGGCCAGCTGCTGCGAGTCGACACGCGTCGGGTTCAGGTCGGGCCGGGCAGGTGGATACGGCACCGCCGGTCCGCCGGTCTACCGGGGCGGGAGCGCGCCAGGCGCGCTCTCACTCCGGGTTCGATCGTGGGTTCGTGACTGCAGAAACTGCCGTGGCGCTCCCGAGTGTGGTGCTGGTCGCACTGATGCTCGTGTGGGTCGTCGCCATGGTCACCGCCCAGCTGCAGTGTGTTGATGCGGCTCGTGCCGGCGCTCGGGTGGTTGCTCGCGGGGAGAGCGTGGCGGCCAGCGAGGCGGCCGCGCTGCAGGCGGCTCCCGACGGCGCGAGAGTCACAATCACCGTGGACGGCGAGTTCATCCGAGTGGAGGTCGGGGTGGACGTCAAACCAGTCGGCGGACTGCTCGGCTTCCTCCCCACCGTCACCGTGGATGGCGTTGCGCACGCAATCTCGGAGGCTGCCTCTGCGTCCGGCCGGCAGCCGTCCGGCGAGCCGGCTACCGACCGGGTGGGAGCGGGCGCAGGCCCGCTCGTCCCCGACCGTCGGCTCGATTTCCTGGGATCAATGCTGCGAGTAGAGCCTTGAGTCAGGTGCCTCCGTCGCAACCGCGCGGCGGTTCTACCCCCGGACCTGGACGTCCGGCCTCTCGCGCGCTATCTGGGGCAGGAGGCCTCGGACGTCGGGCTTCTCGCGCGCTATCAAGTGCGGGAGGCCTGGGACGTGCGGACACTCGCGTGCCAAAGCTCGCGGGCGAGAGTCATGCGAACGGAGCCAAGTCCGCGGGCGAGCGGGGCAGCGGCACAATCTGGGCAATCGCGGTCATCGCGGTCGTCGCGGCGTTCGCCGTGCTCGCCGCAGCGATCGGAGCTGCGGTCGTCACCCGACACCGGGCCGGTGCGGCGGCGGACTTCTCGGCGCTCGCGGCTGCGGACGCGGTTTCACGGGCGGAGTCCGACCCGTGTGGCACGGCGGCGCGCGTGGCGGAGCGCTACGGCGCGGTCCTGACCACGTGCTCGGTCAACGGGATGGTGGTGGATGTGGTGGTCCAGCTGTCCGCCGGAGGCCTGGCCGGTCCGGGCCGCACCGCAACCGTGCGAGCGCGCGCCGGCCCCGCGTGAGGTGGGGCATCGATCCCGGCCCGCGCGAGGCGGGGCATCGATCCCGGCCCCGCGTGAGGCGGGGCATCGATCCCGGACCCGCAATCCGGGCTTCGATCCCGGGGCCGCCGTGCTGTTTCTTGAGTCAGCCGGGTGGTGTCAGGTGGAGGTGTTCTTGGTGGTTCCGGCGGGCGGCTGGAAGCGGGGTTGCGCAGGCTCCGCGCGTGCCGGCCGTGAGCTGCTGAGCTTCTTCTCCAGCTCCTGCTTCTCACGCTCGAGCTCATCGCGGCGGTGCTCCGTCTCCTTGCGTTCCACGTGCCGGCTCCGCTCCCGGCGCAGGGCTTGCATGAGCAACCACAGCCCGATCATGAAAATGACGCCGGTCACTATGCCGACGAAGAGCACCATGTCGACAGACGAGTTCGCGGCGAACGTGAAGAACGCAAGCTCCGTCGTGTCGCCGCTGCCCACCACGATTCCGAGTGCGAAGACGGCGCACAGCACCATCAGCACGACGGCGAAGATGATCATGTGCCCTCCCTGGTACAGGGTGCGACCCGACGGACCAGCATCCGGCGGGGCCGGTGGGGTCCCGACTCACCTGAATAGTCAACCCGCGAGCAAGACTCCGAGAAGCGAGACGGATCCGGCCTTGTCGAGCGGTGAGTTGCCATTGCCGCACTTCGGAGACTGTACGCAAGCGGGACAACCATCGTCACAGAGACAGGCCGCGATCGCGGCGCGGGTCGCGATGAGCCATTCCCGCGCTGCGAGAAATCCTCGTTCGGCGAAGCCCACCCCACCCGGATGGGCGTCGTGCACGAAGATCGTCGGGTTGCCTGTGTCGGGGTGCAGCGGATGGGACAGGCCGCCGATGTCCCAGCGGTCGCAGGTGGCGAACAACGGCATCAGACCGATTGCGGCGTGCTCCGCGGCGTGGAGGGCACCGCCCACTGTCGCGGCCGAGATCCCGGCCGCCTGCAGTGCTCCGGCGGACACGCTCCACCACACAGCTCGAGTTCGGAGCGTGCGCTGCGGTAGATCCAGCGGCAGCTCACCCAGGAACTCGCCACTGCCGACGCGGCGCCGCACGTAAGACATGACCTGGCCGGTGACCTCGACGTCACCGACGTACAGCTTGGTGACGCCCCAGTCCGCACTGCTCATCACGCTCAGCACCCGAAGGTCACTCATCTCCCGGGCGCTGGTCGTGTAGTCGGGCTGAGCAACCTCGAGAATCGCGGCCGAGCCGTCGAGATCGAGCCGCCTGACCAGGTGCGTGACGCCTTGATGGACGTACACCGCGCCCTCGTGGACCGTACGCGGGGCGGCTGCGGCGTCGACGGTCCCCAGCAGGCGGCCGGTCTGGCTCTCGACAAGCCGAACGGGCTCACCACCCGACCCGCGCAGGTCGGCGAGGTCGGTAGCGCGCTCACGGCTGGTCCAGAACCAGCCCGTTGGTCGGCTCCGCAGCAGCCCCCTGGTGACCAGCACCTCGACCGCAGCCGCGGCGGTCGGCCCGAAGTTGTCGAGCTCGTCGGATCGCAGCGGCAGCTCGGCCGCGGCGGCCGCGAGGTGCGGCGTCAGGACGTACGGGTTGGCGGGGTCTAGGACAGTCGCCTCGACCGGCCCGCCGAACAGCGCCTCGGGGTGGTGGGCGAGATAGGTGTCGAGCGGGTCATCTCGCGCGACCAGGATCGCGAGCGCGCCCTGCGCCAACCGTCCTGCTCGCCCGACCTGCTGCCAGAACGACGCCCTCGTGCCGGGATAGCCGGCGAGCAGCACCGCGTCCAGCCCGGCGATGTCGATGCCCAGCTCCAGAGCGTTCGTCGACGCCACCGCGAGCAGGCGCCGCTCCTGCAGCGCCGACTCGAGCTCACGCCGCTCTTCCGGGAGGTAGCCGCCGCGGTACGCCGCGACCCGCCGCGACAGCTCTGGGGCGACATCGTCGAGCTGACTGCGCGTTGTGGCGGCCACGGTCTCGGCAGCGCGGCGGGACCGCACGAACGCGACGGTCTGCACTCCGTCGACGACGAGGTCCGTGAGCAGGTCAGCCACCTCGGCTGTCGCCGGACGGCGCACCGGAGCTCCGCGCTCACCCCGCACCGGGCGAAACGACGGCTCCCACAGCACGAACGCGGTCGCGCCGCGCGGCGACCCGTCGTCCGTGACGGCTTCGACGGGCGCGCCTACCAGCAGTGACGCCGACGCGGCTGGGTCGGCGACTGTCGCGGACGCGAGGATGAACACCGGATCAGAGCCGTAGTGAAGGCACAGCCGGCGAAGGCGGCGGAGGACCTGCGCGACATGGGATCCGAAGACCCCTCGATAGGCGTGCGCCTCGTCGATGATCACGAAGCGCAATGACTTGAGGAATGCGGCCCACCGGGTGTGGCTCGGCAACATCGCGTGGTGCAGCATGTCGGGGTTCGTCAGCACGTACGTCGCGTGCCGCCGGGCCCAGTCCCGTTCCTCCCGAGGTGTGTCGCCGTCGTATGAGGCGATGCGCACGTCAGGGGGGTCGAGCACCCGAAGTGCGCGTGCCTGGTCGCCTCCGAGAGCTTTCGTCGGCGCGACGTACAAGACGGTCGAGCCGCGACCTTCGGGTTGGGCCGCTCCTTCGATCACTGCGGTCAGCGCCGGAAGGTGGAACGCGAGCGACTTGCCCGACGCGGTCCCGGTCGAGAGGACGACCGAGCGGCCGTCGCGCGCGATGTCGGCAGCGAGTCGCTGGTGGGACCAGGGAGACGTGACTCCCGTAACGCGCCACCGCGCCACGAGGGCCGGCGGCGCCCATCCGGGCCAGCCTGCCGATCGAGCGGTGCGGGCTTCGATCCACTCCACATGGGTGACCCGGTCGCGGCGGTCGGCCCCGTCGACGTGGCCGTGCTCGTTGTCGAGCAAGCGCTCCAGCAACGTCGCGGGGTCGGGACCCGAGGACGGCCGCGGCGTGATCATCACCGCCTCGCCTGACGTCTGCATGCCCAGATCTTCGCCGAAGGGTCTGACAAGGCGCATTCGAAACAGCACGTCGCGGATGGTTGAATGCGTTGGCCGGGCAGCGAGCCCGCGTGGCACCAGACGACTCAGCCAGCGTCTCGACAGTGGGAGGTCCCGGGTGGAGCTTTCCTTGGCGACACGGTCCGAGGGCGACTGCACGGTGCTCGAGGTGGGCGGCGAGATCGACGTCTACACCGCACCCAAGCTGCGCGAGCAGTTCGCGGAGCTCGTCGATGACGGCAGGTACGACATCGTCGTTGACCTCGAGAAGGTGGCATTCCTCGACTCGACGGGGCTCGGCGTGCTCGTCGGCGGCTTGAAGCGAGTACGCACCCACGACGGCTCGCTTCGGCTTGTGTGCACGCAGGAGCGCATCCTCAAGATCTTTCGCATCACCGGGCTGGACAAGGTGTTCCCGATGTACGAGTCCGTCGAGGTGGCGCTAGCCCAGACCGAGTGACGGTCACGCCGCCCGCCCAGAGCGCCGGCTCCATTTAACGAACCGTTCACTCGGTCCGTACAATCCACCGAGGTCGAGTGGCCGGGCGTAACTCGCTGCGACCGCTCACACTGTCCGTAGCACTGCGCCGCCGAGGCTCGGCGTCATCCACGTCGGCTCGCGCGCTCATCTGATCACGTCCTAGGAGGACGCATGCCCGGCATGGACCTCGCCGCCACGAGCGGTGTGGTGACCATCACCGGCGGAAACATGGCCATTGTCGCCGTGGTGGCCGTCGTCGCGCTCCTCGCTCTCGGCGTCGCCGGAGGGCTGGTGCGTGAGGTCCTGGCGGCCGATGAAGGCACGCCACGCATGAAGGAGATCGCGACGTCGATCCAGGAGGGGGCTTCGGCGTACCTCGGTCGGCAGTTCCGCACTCTCGCGGTGTTCGTCGTGCTCGTCTTCTTCCTGCTGATGCTCCTGCCCGCGGACGACATGTCGATTCGCATGGGCCGGTCCGTGTTCTTCGTCATCGGAGCCGTCTTCTCGGGTCTCACCGGATTCACCGGCATGTGGCTTGCCGTGCGTGGCAACGTACGGGTGGCCGCGGCCGCGAGGGGCGGTGTCGGCACCCGGCCGGCGACCCGCATCGCGTTCCGCACCGGCGGTGTGGCTGGCATGTTCACGGTCGGGCTCGGTCTGTTCGGCGCGGCGATCGTGGTGCTCACCTACCGCGGCGACGCGCCTCTCGTGCTCGAGGGCTTCGGCTTCGGGGCGGCCCTGCTCGCGATGTTCATGCGGGTCGGCGGCGGCATCTTCACCAAGGCTGCTGACGTGGGCGCCGACCTCGTCGGCAAGGTGGAGCAGGGCATCCCGGAGGACGACCCGCGCAACGCAGCCACGATCGCCGACAACGTGGGCGACAACGTCGGTGACTGTGCCGGCATGGCGGCCGACCTGTTCGAGTCCTATGCCGTGATGCTTGTCGCCGCGTTGATCCTCGGCAATGCGGCTTTCGGCATGGAGGGCTTGATCTTCCCCCTCATCGTGCCGGCCATCGGCATCCTCACGGCTGTGGTCGGCATCTTCGCGGTGAGCCCTCGGGTCGGCGACCGCAGCGTCATGTCCGCCATCAACCGTGGCTTCTTCCTCAGCGCCGCGATCTCCGCCGTGTTGGTCGCGATCGCCGCCTTCGTCTACCTGCCGGGCAGCTTCACGGAGCTGACCGACTCGCCCCTCGTCGACAACACCCGCGACCCCCGCATCATCGCGATCGTCGCCGTCGTGATCGGCATCGTCCTCGCCGCTGCGATCCAGCAGCTCACCGGCTACTTCACCGAGACCAGCCGGCGCCCCGTCCGCGACATCACCCAGACGTCGCTCACCGGGCCGGCGACCGTGATCCTCTCCGGCATCTCGGTGGGTCTCGAGTCGGCCGTCTACTCGGCGATCCTGATTGGCGGTGCGGTCTGGGGCGCGTCGCTCCTCGGCGGCGGCTCGATCGTCCTGTCGCTGTTCGCGGTCGCGCTCGCAGGCACCGGCCTGCTCACGACCGTCGGTGTGATCGTCTCCATGGACACCTTCGGACCGGTCGCCGACAACGCGCAGGGCATCGCGGAGATGTCAGGCGACATCGACGCCGAAGGCGCGCGCGTCCTCACCGAGCTCGACGCCGTCGGCAACACCACGAAGGCGATCACCAAGGGCATCGCCATCGCGACCGCGGTGCTGGCCGCGACCGCACTGTTCGGCTCGTTCACCGACGCGGTGAAGCGCGCCGTCGTGGAGTCTCAGGCCGATGTGGTAGGTACGACGCCCGATGAGATCATCGATCGTGGTGAATACCTCGGCGTGGTGAACGTCACAGACCCCAAGCTCCTGTTCGGCCTCCTCATCGGCGCCTCCGTCGTCTTCCTCTTCTCGGGGCTCGCGATCAACGCGGTGTCCCGCGCCGCGGGAGCGGTCGTGTTCGAGGTCCGGCGCCAGTTCAGGGAGATCCCCGGGATCATGGAAGGCACCGGCAAGCCGGAGTACGGCAAGGTCGTCGACATCGTGACTCGCGACTCGATCCGCGAGCTCGCGACGCCCGGCCTGCTGGCGGTCATGGCGCCGATCGCGGTGGGATTCGGCCTCGGCGTGGGCGCACTCGGTGCATTCCTGGCCGGAGCGATCGGCACGGGCACGCTGATGGCGGTGTTCCTGTCCAACTCCGGTGGCGCCTGGGACAACGCGAAGAAGTCCGTCGAGGACGGCCAGTACGGCGGCAAGGGCTCGCCCGCGCACGAGGCCACGATCATCGGCGACACCGTCGGCGACCCGTTCAAGGACACCGCCGGCCCGGCGATCAACCCGCTGCTCAAGGTGATGAACCTGGTCGCCCTGCTCGTCGCGCCGGCCGTCGTGACCCTGTACATCGGCGTCGACCAGAACACACCGCTGAGGGTGGCGATCTCGGTCTTCGCGGTGCTCGTGATCATCGGGGCGGTCTACAACTCCAAGCGCAAGAGCATCGCTGTCGCGCAGACCCCGATGGACCAGACGCCGGCGGACGAGTCGGCCCCGCCGCCGGCGCCCGTACGCCCGCCGACCCTGGCCTGACCCGAGCCGGCCGCGCGGCATGCCCGTAGCTTGAGCAAACAGCCGAGGACACTGACGCCATGGAGATCGCGGTGTGGCTGGTCGCACTCGTCGCGGTCGCCTCCGTCGTCGCGGGCGTGGCCCAGCGGTACGGCTTCTCGGCGCCGCTCGCGCTGACCGCCGTCGGAGTGATCGGGTCGTACGTGACCTACATCCCGACGTTCCAGCTGGACCCCGAGGTGGTGCTGGTCGGGCTCCTGCCGCCGCTGCTGTACGCGGCCGCGATCAGGTCGTCGCTCATCGACTTCAAGCGCAACATCCGCCCGATCGCATGGCTGTCGATCGGCCTCGTCGTCGTGACCGCCGTCGCTGTGGGGTTCGCGGTCTGGTGGCTGCTGCCGGTGCCGCTCGCGGTCGGACTGGCGCTGGGCGCCGTCGTCGCGCCACCGGACGCCGTCGCTGCCACGTCAATCGCCCGCCGCGTGGGCATGCCGCGCCCGATCGTGACAATTCTCGAGGGCGAGAGCCTCGTGAACGACGCGACCGCGCTTGTTTGCCTGAACAGCGCGATCGTCGCGATCAGCGGCTCGGTCACCATCTGGAGCGTGAGCCGCGAGTTCGCTCTGTCAGCGGTGGGCGGGGTCGCCGTGGGCGTGCTCGTCGCGGTGGTCGTCGTCCCGATCCGCAAGCGGGTCGGGGAGCCGGTGTTGGACACATCGTTGTCGCTGCTGATCCCCTGGTTCGCGTACGTCCCGGCCGAGAAGATGCACGCCTCCGGTGTGCTGGCGGTGGTGACGACCGGCTTGATCCTCGGCCACAAGGGGCCTGTCATCCAGTCGGCGGCGTCGCGGATCTCCGAGCGTACGAATTGGACAACCCTGCAGTTCGTCCTCGAGAACGTCGTGTTCCTCCTGATCGGGCTGCAAGCGAGGGGAATCATCGACGCCCTAGGGGACAGCGACCTCAGTGCCATGCGCATCGCCGTTTCCGCTGCCGTCGTCCTGGTCGTCGTCATCCTGGTCCGCCCGCTCTGGGTCTTTCCCGTGGCGTACGCAAGCCACCTCCTCCCGGGGGCCGACAGCGCGTCACCCAAGCCGCCCTGGCAGTTCCCTGCGCTGGCCTCCTGGGCCGGCATGCGTGGCGTCGTGACGCTCGCCGCGGTGTTCGTCATCCCCGCAGCGACGGAGCACCGCGAGGTGTTGGTCTTCCTGGCGCTCGTCGTCACGTACGGCACGCTGCTCCTGCAGGGGACGACGCTGCCGTGGTTGATGCGAAGCCTGCGCGTGTCCGGCCCTGACTACGCCGAGGACGCCCTGCAGCAGGCGGTGGTCTACCAGCAGGCTTCCGCCGCGGGGCTGCGCCGTCTCGATGAGGTGGCCGACGAGGCGCAATCCGACGTCGTCCACGATCTGAGGACCCGTTCCGAGCGCCGTGCCAACGCGCTGTGGGAGCGGCTCGGCGGCACGGCGAGGACTCCGAGCGACGAGTTCGCCACGCTGCGCGGCCAGATGCTCCAGGCCGAAAGGGAGGAGCTGCTCCGCATCCGGGACACCGCCGCGGTGGACCATGACGTCCTCGCGCGGGTCCTGGCGGCGCTCGACCTCGAGGAGTCCATCATCGACCGCGTTGCCTTCGACAGCTCGGAGCGGGAGGTGGACCTGGTGGCGCGACAACATCCCGACGGCGAGTGCGAGCACCTTGCCGGCGCCCCTGGCAATGCGAGACCGCGAACCGCCGGGCGCTGTGACGCATGCGTGGCCGAAGGTCTCTCCTGGGTGCACCTGCGGATGTGCCTGACCTGCGGCAATGTCGGCTGCTGTGACTCCTCTGCCGGCAAGCACGCGAGTCGCCACTTCGGGCAGACCGAGCACCCCGTGATGCGCTCGGTCGAGCCGGGTGAGGCGTGGCGCTGGTGCTACGTCGACCAACGTACGGGCTGACCGCGCAGGTGCCGGCACGGCACCTCGCGGGGGAGCACTGAAGCCTCGGAATCACCCAGATCGACCACGGTTCGTCACCTGCGGGGACGACTCAGCCACCCGAACGCGTTACGGTGCCGTCGTCACGCCGTACGGCACTGTCGTGTTCACCCGAAATGGGTGGATCGGTCGCCACGAAGTCAACGCAAGTGAAGGAGCACCGTGTCCAAGGCCAACGAGACGCCACCTCGGGGTGGTCGGCGACTCGTGATCGTGGAGTCGCCCGCCAAGGCGCGCACCATCGCGGGCTACCTCGGCCGCGGTTACGTTGTCGAGTCGAGCATCGGGCACATCCGCGACCTGCCCAAGGGAGCGGCGGAGATCCCGGCGAAGTACAGAGGAGAGCCCTGGGCCCGCCTCGGCGTCGACGTGGACAACGGGTTCGAGCCGCTCTACGTCGTCCCTGCCGACAAGAAGGCGCAGATCAAGAAGCTCAAGTCGCTCTTGAAGGACTCCGACGAGCTGTTCCTCGCAACCGACGAGGACCGTGAGGGCGAGGCGATCGCCTGGCACCTGTTCGACGAGCTCAAGCCCACGGTCCCGTCACGGCGCATGGTGTTCCACGAGATCACCCGCGACGCCATCCAGGCTGCGGTCAACAGCCCTCGCGAGATCGATGCCCAGCTCGTCGACGCGCAGGAGACCCGCCGCATCCTCGACCGGCTGTACGGGTACGAGGTCTCGCCCGTGCTGTGGAAGAAGGTCATGCCGCGGTTGTCGGCCGGTCGGGTCCAGTCCGTGGCCACGCGCCTGGTCGTCGACCGGGAGCGCGAGCGCATGGCGTTCCGGTCCGCGGAGTATTGGGACCTCGACGCGACGTTCGACATCGGGCGCGACGAGGACCCGCGTACGTTCGGAGCACGGCTCGCCGTCATCGACGGTCAGCGGGTCGCGCAGGGCCGCGACTTCAGCTCCGTCGGCACGATCAACGCGACCGCCGACGTCCGCCACCTGGACGAGGCGACCGCGCATCAGCTGGCAGCCGCACTGACAGGCTCGCGGTTCGTCGTCCGCGCGGTCGAGTCCAAGCCGTACAAGCGCTCGCCCTATGCACCATTCCGGACCACGACTCTTCAGCAGGAGGCGTCGCGCAAGCTGGGCTACGGCGCCAAGCGCACGATGCAGGTCGCCCAGAAGCTGTACGAGGCCGGCCACATCACGTACATGCGCACCGACTCGACGACCCTCTCGCAGACCGCGATCGAGGCGGCTCGCAAGCAGGTGCGCGAGCTGTACGGCGCCGACTACCTCCCCGAGACGCCGCGCCGCTACGAGACCAAGGTGAAGAACGCGCAGGAGGCGCACGAGGCGATCCGTCCCTCCGGCGACTCGTTCCGCACGCCCGCCGAGACGGGTCTGCACGGCGACGAGTTCCGGCTGTACGAGCTGATCTGGATGCGGACGGTCGCCTCGCAGATGCGCGACGCGGTCGGGCGTTCGGTCACCGTACGTGTGGTGGGCGAGGCGGCGGACGGCACCGCGGTGGAGTTCACCTCGGCCGGCAAGGTCATCACCTTCCACGGCTTCCTCAAGGCCTACGTGGAGGGCAAGGACGACCCGGACGCCGAGCTCGACGACCGCGAGCGCCGCCTCCCGGACGTGCGGGAGGGTGACGAGGTGACCGCGTTGAGCCTCGCGGCGGACGGCCACACGACCAAGCCGCCGGCCCGCTACACCGAAGCCAGCCTCGTCAAGGAGCTGGAGGACCGTGAGATCGGCCGCCCGTCGACGTACGCGTCGATCATGGGGACGATCCTCGACCGCGGTTACGTCTTCAAGCGCGGCAGCGCGCTGGTGCCTACGTGGGTGGCGTTTGCGGTCACGCGACTGCTCGAGCAGCAGTTCGCCTCACTCGTGGACTACGAGTTCACGGCCCGGATGGAGGACACGCTCGACGAGATCGCTGCGGGCCGACGTGACCGGGTCAGCCAGCTCAGCGAGTTCTACTTCGGCGGGTCTGCGCCCGGCGCTGCCGGCGCGCCGATCCCTGGCAGTCCCGTCGATCCGACCTCCGGGCCCGATTGGGAAGGCCTCCGGAGCCTGGCCAACGACCTCGGCGACATCGACGCCCGCGAGCTCAACTCGTTCCCGCTGGCGGACTCCGGCATCGTGCTCAGGGTCGGCAGGTACGGCCCGTACATCGAGCGCGACGGCCAACGGGCCAGCGTTCCGGAGGACCTGCCGCCGGCAGAGCTCACCGTCGAGGTGGCCGAGGAGCTGCTGAGCAGGCCGTCGGGCGAGCGGGCGCTCGGCAGCCACCCCGAGTCCGGGCTGGAGGTCATCGCGAAAGACGGGCGTTACGGCCCGTACGTCACCGAGGTGCTTCCCGAGGATGCACCCAAGGCAGCGAAGGCGCGGACCGGCTCGCTGTTCGCCTCGATGACGCTCGACACGGTCACGCTCGCCGACGCGCTCACTTTGCTGAGCCTGCCGCGGGTGGTGGGGTTCGACCCCGAGGTCGACGCGGAGATCACCGCGCAGAACGGCAGGTACGGCCCGTACCTCAAGCGTGGCACGGACTCGCGCTCACTCGACACCGAGGCGCAGCTGCTCACCATCACGCTGCCGGAGGCACTCGCGATCTACGCCCAGCCCAAGCAGCGCGGCAGAGCGGCGGCCGCGGCGCCGTTGCGCGAGCTCGGCGAGGATCCGGTGTCGAAGCAGCCGATGCTGGTGAAGGACGGGCGCTTCGGGCCGTACGTCACCGACGGGGAGGTCAATGCGACCCTGCGCAAGGAGGATGCGGTCGAGACCATCACCGCCGATCGGGCCGCCGAGCTGCTCGCCGACAAGCGCGCGCGGGGGCCGGCTCCCAAGAAGCGCGCCGCGAAGAAGGCACCCGCGAAGCGCGCGACCACTGCGAAAAAGGTCGCTAAGAAGGCGCCGAAGCAGAGCGTCACATAGTGGGCCAACGTAGTCAGACAACTAGTTGGACATGAGCCGCTGCAGAGCCCTGGCCCGCCGCCACTGACGGGGTCGCAACGTACGCTGGAAAGCGTGGCAGATGGGAGTGGCGCCGGCGTGGGCGACCCGTCGGCGGTGCCTGCTCTGACACAGCAACACGACCTGCGGGGCGTGCTCGAGATCCGCACGTTCCGGCTGCTGTGGTTCGCGCTCACCACCTCGAGTCTCGGCAACTGGCTCGGGCTGCTTGCGATCACCGCGCTCGCAGCGCAACTCGTCCAGGCCGAGGGCGGTGACTTCCGGGCGGCGAACTACGCCATCGGCGGGGTCCTCTTGCTGAAGCTGCTGCCGGCGCTCTTGCTCGGTCCGTTCGCCGGCCTTGTCGCCGACCGGTTCAACCGGCGCTGGACCATGGTCGTCGGCGACCTGGTCCGGGCCGCGCTCACGCTCTCGATCCCGATCGTGCACGAGCTGTGGTGGGTCCTGGTGGCGACCGTCCTGATCGAGTGCGCGAGCCTGTTCTGGATCCCGGCCAAGGAGGCCACCCTGCCCAACCTCGTGCCGCGGGAGCGGCTCGAGGCGGCCAACCAGATGAACCTCCTCGGGACCTATGGCTCTGCGCCTGTCGCGGCGGCACTCTTCGCCGGCCTCTCCCTGCTGCCGGCCGTGGTGCCCAACACGCGCACCGACTCCTTGTCGATCGCGCTCGGTGTCAACGCCTTGACGTTCCTGGTTTCCGGCGTCTCGATCGCGCGGATCAAGGGCATCCCGGAGCGGGCCGCCAGGCAGACGGACGCCGACCGTACGGGGGTGTGGAGCACGCTCGTCGAGGGCTGGAGGTACGTCGGCACCAACCCGACCGTTCGGGGTCTGGTCGTCGGGATCGTGGGCGCGTTCGCGGCCGGGGGAATGGTGATCGGGCTTGCGCGCCCGTTCGTGTCCGATCTCGGGGCCGGCAACCCGGGGTACGGCCTGCTGGTGGGCACGGTCTTCACCGGTCTTGCGGTCGGGATGCTAGTGGCCCCGCGGGTGCTCAAGGACTTCAGTCGCCGCCGCATGTGCGCCCTGTCGATCGTGGGCGTCGGTGTCACGCTCGTGCTCACGGCCGTCATCCAGAACATCGTGCTGGTGTCGTTCGTGGCGCTCGTGATGGGCACCTTCGCCGGCATGGCATGGGTGACGGGCTACACGCTGCTCGGCCTCGAGGTCGACGACGCCGTACGGGGTCGGACCTTCGCGTTCATCCAGAACGCGGTCCAGCTCACGCTCATTGCCGTGCTCGCCGCGGGCCCGTTTCTCGCCGGCACGATCGGCAGCCACACTGTGCGCATCGGCGACGAGGTCCACGTCATCTACAGCGGCGCAGCCGTCGCGATGCTGCTCGCCGGTCTGCTGGCCATCGGTGTGGGGGTCGCCACCTTCCGCACCCTCGATGACCGCCCTCACGTGCCGTTGCTCGCTGACCTGCTGGCCGCGGCGCGCGGCGAGCCGTCGGCAGACCCGACCCGCTATCCCGGCCTCTTCGTCGTGTTCGAGGGCGGCGAGGGCGCGGGAAAGTCGACCCAGGCCCGACTCCTGCACGATTGGCTCCGGGACGGCGGGCACAGCGTCGTCCTCAGCCACGAGCCGGGTGGCACGCCGATCGGCGTCACGCTGCGACGGGTCCTCCTCGACGTGACGACGCAGGGCCTGTCGCCGCGCGCCGAGGCCCTGCTCTATGCCGCCGACCGCGCGCAGCACGTCGACACAGTCGTACGCCCAGCGCTCGAACGCGGCGCAGTCGTGATCAGCGACCGATTCGTCGACTCCTCGGTCGCCTACCAGGCAGCGGGGCGCGAGCTGTCACACGCCGACGTCACACGCATCTCCAAGTGGGCAACGACGGGTCTCGTGCCGGATCTCACGGTGCTGCTCGACCTGCCGCCGCAGGATGGTCGCACGAGGTTCGAGCACCCGCCGGATCGGGTGGAGAGTGAGCCGGTCGACTTCCACGAGCGGGTCCGGGCCGCGTTTCTGGACCAGTCACGGCGTGCGCCCACGCGCTATCTCGTGCTCGACGCGACCCTGCCCGCGGGGGAGCTGCACGCCCGGACCCAGGAGCGCGTGACGACCCGGCTCCCGCCGCCGAACGTGCACCAGCCGCAGCCGGCCGCGGGCGCGCCCCCGTACGGCGACATCCAGGTGCCGACGGCCGTCGCCGCGGTGCCCCCGGCGGAGCGCGGATCCCGTTGAGCGTCTTTGCTGCGCTGCTCGGACAGGAGTCGGTGGTCGCCGAGCTGGCCGCGGTGGCGGCGCGCAGCGACGCCGCCCTTCGGGGTGAGGCCGGCTCCGGGATGACCCATGCTTGGCTGTTCACCGGACCGCCCGGGTCTGGGCGCTCCAACGCGGCTCGTGCGTTCGCCGCAGCTCTGCAGTGCGTCGACGGCGGCTGTGACCACTGCGGCTCCTGTCGCACCGTGGCGCTCGGCACGCATGCAGATGTGCTGCTGGTCCGGCCCTCCCTGATGTCCGTCGGCGTCAACGACACGCGGGAACTCGTGCGCCGCGCCGCGCTGGCGCCGTCCGGGCGGCGATGGCAGGTCGTCATCGTCGAGGACGCGGACCGTCTGACGGACCACGCCGTCAACGCGCTGCTCAAAGCGATCGAGGAGCCGGCGCCCCATACCGTCTGGCTGCTGTGCGCACCGACGCCGGAGGACATGCTGCCGACCGTACGGTCGCGCTGCCGCCACGTCCGGCTGCGAACACCGCCGCTCGACGCCATCGCCGCAGTGCTTCGGCAGGAAGGTGTCGCGGCCGCCCTGGCCGACGCGGCGGCACACGCCTCACAGGGGCACATCGGCCGCGCACGATGGCTCGCGACGGACGAGGAGGCTCGGGGTCGACGCGACGACGTGCTGCAGATCCCTGTCCAGCTGCGGTCGCTGGATGCGTGCCTCGACGCAGCTTCGCGACTGGTCGCGGCGGCCGACGCGGACGCCCGAGCCGCCACCGAGGACGTCGATGCGAGCGAGACCGAGGAGATGCGCCGGGCGCTCGGCTTCGGGACCGAGGGCCGCAGCCCGCGCCAGACCGAGGGCGTGCTCAAGGACCTTGACTCCCGGCAGAAGAAGCGGGCCAAGCGCCAGCAGCGCGACGCCTTGGATCGGGCGATGCTTGATCTGGTCGCGTTCTACCGCGACGTGCTCGCCCGCCAGCTCGGGGCGGCCGTGCCCCTCGTCAACTCCGAGACGGACGACCGCGTCGAGGCGGTCGCGAAAGCCGGGCCGCCGGAGTCATCGCTGCGACGCATCGATGCGATCCTCGCGTGCCGGGAGGCGCTCGACGCCAACGCCGGCACCTCGCTGGCTGTCGAGTCGATGATGCTCGCCCTTCGCGCCGGCTGATCCCTCGTCGCGGCGCCGCGTCGTACCGGGTTGTCCACAGTCTCGATCAGACCCCTCGGCGAGGCTTCCTCAGCGCCTATCGTGGCGGGCGTGAGCATGGTCATGGCAGTGAGCTTCCAGCGCTACGGCAGGCTGTACTACCTCGACGCCGGCGAGTTCGCGCCACGGGTCGGCGACAAGGTGCTGGTCCCGACCGACGCCGGCGCCGAAGTCGCCGAGTGCGTCTGGGCCCCTGAGTGGGTCAGCGATGACGTGGGCGAGCTCCCGCAGTGTGCCGGGCTCGCGTCGGCCGCGGACCTGCGCCGCGACGAGACCAACCGTGGCCGTCGAGCCGACGCTCGCGCGGTCGCCAAGCGCCTGGTCCGCGAGCACGAGCTGGTCATGAAGGTCACCGCGGTCGACTATCTCGACTCCGACAACCGGTTCGTCATCTACTTCACGGCTCCCCACCGCGTCGACTTCCGGTCTCTTGTGCGCGACCTCGGCCGGGCCCTGTCGGCGCGGGTGGACCTGCGGCAGCTTTCCCCTCGCGACGACGCCAAGGCACAGGGCGGCATCGGTCCCTGCGGACGTGACTTGTGCTGCGCGACCTTCTTGAAGGATTTCGAGCCGGTCAGCATCCGCATGGCCAAAGACCAGGACCTCGGAGTCAACCCGCTGCGGATCTCAGGTGCCTGCGGCCGGCTCATGTGCTGCCTCAAGTACGAACACCCGCTGTACCAAGAGTTCAAGGCGACCGCCCCTGCGCTCGGGGTCACGGTCGAGACACCGGACGGCGCTGGGCGCGTCGTCGCCCACCACGCCCCTACCGACTCGGTCGTCGTGCGCTTGAGCGCATCCGGCCAGACCTGCTCGTGCTCTCGCTCCAGCGTGTGCGCGCCGCGCGCAGCGTACGACGGTCGCGTCGCCCCGACGCGTCAGCGGGTGCGTCGCCGCGCCGGCAACGATGGTGAGGGAGACGCATGACCCCCCTCACGAGGACCCGGCTCGCGTGCTTGATCGCGCTCGCCTCGTGCGTGCTCACTGCATGCACGATCGGTGATCCAGGGGCAGAGGCGACGGCGACGCCCGCTGCGTCGTCCGAGCCGACTGCGACCCCCAGCCCAAGCACGACCCCTTCCGTCGACCCTTCCGTTGATGAGGCAGCGGACTTCCATTCAGTCGACGACTACGCCGCGCAGGACCTCGACTGGTCCGACTGCGGGGACGGGTTCGAGTGCGCCACGCTCACGGCGCCCCGCGACTACGACGACCCCGCCGGCGCGACGATCGAGGTCGCCGTCAACCGGTTGCCGTCGACCGGCACCGCCGATCGGATCGGGTCCCTGCTCATCAACCCCGGCGGTCCGGGAGCCTCCGGGATGGACTACGCCCGCACCCCTGACGTGGTGTCCGGCACGATCCTCGATGCCTTCGACCTGGTCGGGTTCGACCCGCGCGGTGTGGGTGCGTCGACCCCGATCGAGTGTCTCGGAGACGCAGCGTTCGACGAGTTCGTCGCGGTCGACGGCACACCTGATGACGAGGCGGAGGTGGCGACTCTCGACGAAGCATCACGGGAGTTCGCCGAGGCATGTGAGGCGACGTCAGGTGAGCTCCTGCCGCACGTCGGCACAGCCGACGTCGCCCGCGATGTCGATCTGCTGCGGCGGGTGCTCGGAGACGATGAGCTGTACTTCCTCGGCAAGTCCTACGGCACCTTCATCGGTGCGGTGTACGCCGACCTGTTCCCTGAACATGTCGGGCGCCTGGTCCTCGACGGTGCCCTCGACCCAAGCCAGAGCTCGCTCGAGCAGGGGATCGCGCAAGCCGAGGGCTTCGATGGTGCGTTGAACGCGTTCGCCGCCGACTGTGCTGATGACGCCGACTGCACGCTCGACGGCTCCGCCGCCGACATCGCGGGACAGGTGGGAGGGCTTCTCGCCGAGGCTGACGCGACGCCACTGCCGACGATCACGGACCGTTCGCTGAACGAGAGCCTGGCCACGTTCGGCGTGGCAGTGGCTCTCTACGATCGCGAGTACGGCTGGCCGTTGCTGCAAGAAGCCCTCTCGACGGCACTCGAGGGGGACGGGACGATCCTGCTGACGCTGAGCGACATCTACTTCGAGCGTCAGGACGACGGGACCTATGGCTCGAACAGCAACGAGGTGAACGTTGCGGTCAACTGCATCGACCACGGGGATGCCGCGGGGCTCGACGCTGTCGCCGATGACCTCCCGCTCTACCTGGACCGGGCCCCTGTGTTCGGCTCCCTCCTGGCGTACAGCAGCCTTGTCTGCTCTCATTGGCCGGTCGATCCACAGCTCCAGCCGCACGAGGTGACCGCGCCGGGCGCCGCACCGATCCTCGTCGTTGGCACGACCCGCGACCCGGCAACGCCCTATGCCGCCGCGGTCGCGCTCGCCGACCAGCTCGAGTCGGGCGTCCTGCTGAGCTTCGACGGCGACGGCCACACCGCGTACGGGCTGGGCAGCACGTGCGTCGACGGTGCGGTGGACACCTACCTGTTGACAGGCGAGCCGCCGGCAGATGGCACCTCCTGCTGAGCCCAGCCGGCCCTGCCTGCCGGTCCGTGTTGCGGCCGATCGGCGCATGTCCGCCTCGCGACGGGCAGCGGATAGACTCTGTCGGCCGCGCCGGACGCCCCGACTGGTCGTCGCGGGCCGCGCCGCCTTAGCTCAGTTGGCAGAGCGACGCACTCGTAATGCGTAGGTCCGGGGTTCGATTCCCCGAGGCGGCCCCGTGAAGATGTCTATTGACCCGCGGTCTTGCGTTGCGGGCCGTTACGGGGTCTACCGAAGTTGATTTGGGTCTCATATCTGCTCTCAGTCGGCCGGTCGAACCCGACCACGGCGTGCCGTGATCGTCGACCGTCCGTCACGGCGTAGATCGGCGTCGCCCGCCCGAGAGCCCTGGGTGACCGGGTACTGGCCGGCGTACAGGGCCGCGAGCGCCTCCTCGGTGACCGTCTCCAAGGGCAGCCCCTCGTCGGCCGCTAGTAGGCCGGCGAGCCCGGACCTCAGCTATTGGCCCCTCAGGTACTTACTTGCGACCTCAAGACCACGCGACTCGCTCGCCGGAGGGTGGTGAGCAGCG
>Ga0136634_10000082_pt1 | contig 44919 bp, 33 predicted proteins | sample AntDrymUQ8332106_2_FD_104654 | JGI IMG/M metagenome (GOLD analysis project Ga0136634, IMG submission 104654) | Polar desert sand microbial communities from Dry Valleys, Antarctica - metaG UQ833 (21.06) | ecosystem: Environmental > Terrestrial > Soil > Desert | place: Antarctica: Dry Valley... | reverse complement strand
GAGCTGAACCTGGCGCGGAACCGGGACGGGTCGGGTGGGCGGATCAGCGGGCGGTTCGACGACGCGGCCCTGTACGACGCGATCGCCACCGCCGTGGACGCCGGAGCGAAGCCCCTGACCGGGGAGGACGACCGCACGACGCCGCAGCGGCAGGCGCAGGCGTTGGCCGAGATCTGCGGCTACGTCCTCGACCACGCCGACCTCCCCGACACGGGCGGATCCCGCCCCCACCTCAACGTGCTCCTCTCCTGGGAGGACCTGCAGACCCAGGCGCGGGCGGCGATGCTGGACTTCGGCGGCACCCTGGCCCCGGAGACGCTGCGGATGCTGGCCTGTGACGCCGCGGTCATCCCCATCGTGATGAACGGGACCGGGCAACCCCTGGATGTCGGGCGGAGCAAGCGCACCATCCCCGACGGGCTCCGCCGGGCGGTCGCCGCCCGTGATCGGGGGTGCGCGTTCCCCGGGTGTGGGCGGACGGTGTCGTGGTGCGAGGTGCACCACATCCGCCCGTGGCAGGACGGCGGCGCGACCGCCCTGACCAACTGCGTCATGCTCTGCACCACCCACCACCGGCTGCTGCACCACCCCGGATGGTGCGTCCAGATCCGCGACGGGCTACCGGAGTTCCTCCCACCGTGCTGGATCGACCCCGACCGGATCCCGCGACGCAAACCCCTCGCACACCTGATCAACGGACCCTGAACCCGACCACCGCTCACACGGGCGGCTGCACCCCGCACCCCGGTGCAGCCACCCATGTGAAGCACTCAGAACCTTTTGGTGAACCACAGCGGACCCGGGACTGTGGGCGCAGGTAGCGATCACGAGGCTCTGGTCCTGCGGACCTCAACCATGATCATGAACAGGCGGCTGGTTCGCCACGCCACCGGCAACCCACCACCACCTCGGTGAGGTGACGCCCGTCCCACTCCCACCCCGAGACCGGAAAAATTAGCCGCCTGATCCGTTTACCAACAGGCTCTCAGGCGCTGGACGCCGCAGCCGGCACCCGTGCCGGTGCCAGGAGATCGGTGAGCAACCGGGTGCACCAGTCCAGCAGCGCCACGTCGCGCAGCACGGCGCCCCCGATGCGGCCGTCGTCGGTCGGTCTGGGCACCAGGACCGCACGGGCGGCAGGCTTGTATGTCGCCTTCGGGTGCAGCCGCTTGAGCCGCAGCTGTGCCGAGTCGGGCAGGTCGACCGGGCCGATCCGGATACCGCTGCCGGTCACGGCCACCTCGGTGACGCCGAGAGCGCGGCAGGCCTGCCGGAACGCCGCGACCGCGAGCAGGTTGTGCACCGGCGTGGGCGCCTCGCCGTAGCGGTCGGTGAGCTCGTCGACGACACCGTCGATCGCGTCCTGGTCCGCAGCCTCGGCGATCTTGCGGTAGACCTCCAGTCGCAGCCGCTCACCCGTGACGTAGTCGTGCGGGATGTGCGCGTCGATCGGCAGGTCGACCCGCACGTCAGCCAGCAGGTCCTCGCCCGCGGCGCCGTCCCCGGCCCCGGCTGCGTGCCGGAACGCCGCGACCGCCTCGCCGACCAGCCGGATGTAGAGGTCGAACCCGACACCCGCGATGTGCCCGGACTGCTCGGCACCGAGGATGTTGCCCGCGCCGCGGATCTCCAGGTCCTTCATCGCCACCGCGGCACCGGCGCCGAGCTCGGAGTGCTGCGCAATCGTCGCGAGCCGGTCGTGCGCGGTCTCGGTGAGCGGGTGCTCGGGCGGGAACAGGAAGTAGGCGTACCCGCGCTCCCGGCCGCGCCCGACGCGGCCGCGGAGCTGGTGCATCTGCGAGAGCCCGAGGGTGTCGGAGCGCTCGACGACGAGCGTGTTGGCGTTGCTGATGTCGAGCCCGTTCTCCACGATCGTCGTGCAGACCAGCACGTCGAACTCGCGGTGCCAGAACCCCGACACCGTGCGCTCCAGCAGGTCCTCGTTCAGCTGCCCGTGTGCCACGGCGATGCGCGCCTCCGGCACGAGGTCACGGATCCTCTTCGCGGCCCGGTCGATCGTCGAGACCCGGTTGTGCACGTAGAACACCTGGCCGTCGCGCAGCAGCTCGCGGCGGATCGCGGCGGTGACCTGCTTCTCGTCGTAGGCGCCGACGTAGGTGAGTGTGGGGTGCCGGTCCTCGGGCGGGGTGGCGATCGTCGACATCTCGCGGATACCGGCCAGGCTCATCTCCAGCGTCCGCGGGATCGGCGTCGCCGACAGCGTGAGCACGTCGACGTGCGTGCGCAGCGCGGTGATGTGCTCCTTGTGCTCCACACCGAAGCGCTGCTCCTCGTCGACGACGACGAGGCCCAGGTCACGCCACCGGACCCCGGTCTGCAGCAGCCGGTGGGTGCCGACCACGATGTCCACGGTGCCGTCGGCGAGCCCCTCGATCGTCTGCTTCGACTCGGCGGCGTCGGTGAACCGGGACAGCCCGCGGACGGTCACCGGGAACGCGCGCATCCGGTCGGAGAAGGTCTGCAGGTGCTGGGTCGCGAGCAGCGTCGTCGGCACCAGCACGGCGACCTGCTTGCCATCCTGCACGGCCTTGAACGCCGCCCGCACCGCGATCTCGGTCTTGCCGAAGCCGACGTCGCCGGAGATCACCCGGTCCATCGGGACCGGCCGCTGCATATCGGCCTTGACCTCGTCGATCGCCGCGATCTGGTCGGGGGTCTCGGTGTAGGGGAAGGCATCCTCCAGCTCCCGCTGCCAGGGTGTGTCCGCGGCGAACGCATGACCGGGCGCGGACTGGCGCGCGGCGTAGAGCTGCACGAGCTGCGCGGCGATCTGGCGGACGGCCTTGCGGGCGCGGCCCTTGGTCTTCGCCCAGTCGCCACCGCCGAGCTTGTTGAGCGTGGGGACCTCGCCGCCGACGTAGCGGCTGATCTCGTCGAGGGAGTCGGTGGGCACGAACAGCCGGTCGGACGGGTGCCCGCGTTTGGAGCTCGCGTACTCCAGCACCAGGTACTCCCGGGTGGCACCGCCGACCGTGCGTTCCCGCATCTCGACGAACCTGCCGACGCCGTGCTGGGCGTGCACCACGAAGTCGCCGGGCGTCAGGGTGACGAGGTCGACGGTGTTGCGTCGCCTGCTCGCCAGCTTGCGCGACTCGCCCGAGCCCACGCGGTTGCCGGTGAGGTCGGCCTCGCTGAGCACGGCGAGCCCGCTGCTCATGGCGGTGAAGCCCTCGGTGAGCCGCCCGCAGGTGACCGTGACGAGCCCCGTACGGGGCACCTCGGTCAGCTCGCCGACGAGCGTGGCCGGGACGTCGGCCTCGCGCAGCTGCTCCAGCGAACGCTGGGCGGTGCCCTGGCCGCCGACGACGAGCACGGCGGTGCCGCCCGCGGCGACGTGGGCGCGCAGGTCGACCAGCGCCCGGTCGATGTCGCCGCGGTAGGACTCCACCTCGTGCACGGCCGGGGCGAGCGCGTCGTCACGGCCGCTGCGCAGCGGGCTCAGGGTGAGCACCGGGTGGCCGGTGGCGGTGGCGTGCGCGAGGACGCCGTCGAGGTCGCGGTAGGCGGACGCGCCGACGTCGAGGGGTGCCTCGCCCCCCGTCCCGGCGGCGAACCAGGACGCCTCCAGGAACTCCTGCCCGGTGCGCACCAGGTCGGCGCTGCGGGTGCGGATCCGTTCCGGGTCGGCGAGCAGCACGAGCGTCGTGGCCGGGAGCAGGTCGGTGAGCAGTTCCAACTCGGCGCCGACCAGCGCCGGGATCAGCGACTCCATGCCCTCGGCTGGAATGCCCTCGGCCAGGTGCTCGAGCAGCTCCCGCAGCGGGTGGTTGCCGAATCCGGCGGTGTTTTCCGCAGCGCTGCGGGCCAGCGCCGCGGCCCGCTCGCGCACGGGCGCGGTGAGCAGCAGCTCCCGGCAGCCGGGGGCCAGCAGCTCCTCAACGGGCGCGACGGAGCGCTGGTCGGCCACGGCGAAGTAGCGCAGCTCGCAGACCTCGTCCCCCCAGAACTCGACGCGCACGGGATGCTCGGCGGTCGGCGGAAACACGTCGATGATGCCGCCGCGCACCGCGAACTCGCCGCGCGCGGTGACCATCTCCACCCGCGTGTAGGCCAGCTCGACCAGCCGCACGAGGAGCGCGTCGAAGTCATAGGGGTCACCGACGCGCAGCGCCACCGGGTCCAGGCGCCCGAGGCCGGGCGCGATCGGCTGGATCAGGCTGCGGGCGGCGGTGACGACGACCCGGGGTGCGGTGTCGGCGCGGCTCAGCCTCCGGAAGATCGACAGCCGCCGGCCGACCGTGTCCGGGCGGGGGGAGAGCCGCTCGTGCGGCAGCGTCTCCCAGCTCGGGAGCACCGCAACCGCCTCCGCGCCGAGCAGGTCGGCGATGGCGGCGCCGAGGTCCTCGGCCTCCCGGTCGGTGGCGGTGACGGCAAGGACGGTGCGGCCCGCGCCCCCCTCGTCGACGGCTGTGCCGAAGGCGGCGGCGAGGAACGGGCGCAGCGCGCCCGGACCCTCGATGCGCACCGCGGGCACCTCGGCTGCGCGGGTGTCACGGGCGGCGTCGACGGCGGCCCGCAGGTCGGGATCGGACAAGGTGGATCGGAGCAGGCCGGACAGGGTGGCCACGGTTTCAGGTACCCCTCGGTGAAGAGCGCACACGGGAAGACCCCTACCCGGAACGTGTGCCCGGTGGGGGCCTGGCCAGCAGCGTACGCCACCAGTTCGTACCGACTCGGCCGCCAGTTCGTACCGACTCGCGGGGTTGGTCAGGGGCGGGGTGGGAGGTCGGGGCGGCGGCGGGAGGGGCGGGTGGTGGGGGCGGGTGGGGTTGCGGCGGGGCGAGCCGCCAGCTCCTCCAGGGCCATGTCCACTGCGCGCTCCAGCTGCGGATCCCGCCCGACCACCCAGTCCTGCGGGCGCATCATGACCTCGACGTCGGGATCGACGCCGTGGTTCTCGATGTCCCAGCCGGTGTCGTCGAACCACGTGGCGTACCGCGGTTGGGTGACGAGGGTGCCGTCGACCAGCACGTACCGACTGTCGATGCCGATCACCCCGCCCCAGGTGCGGACGCCGACCACCGGCCCGATGCCCAGCCGCTTGATCGCCGCGGTGACGATGTCGCCGTCGGAGCCGGACATCTCGTCGGCGAGCGCGACCACCGGGCCGCGCGGCGCGTCGTCGGGGTAGGTGGTGGGCTGACGGTGCCGTGCCGAGTCCCAGCCGATCACCCGACGCGCCAGCTTCTCGACGACGAGCTGTGACGTGTGGCCGCCGTTGTTGCCGCGGACGTCGAGGATCAGGCCGTCGCGGGCGGTTTCCCGGCTCAGGTCGCGGTGCAGCTGCGCCCAGCCGGGCGCCATCATGTCGGGCACGTGCAGGTAGCCGAGCCTGCCCTCGGACCGGTCGGCCACGAACGCGCGTCGGCCGGCCACCCAGTCCTGGTAGCGCAGCGCGGCGTCGGACTCCAGCGGCCGGACGGCGACCCGGCGCACCTGTCCGGCGTCGCTGCGGTCCGGCCCGGACCGCACGGTCAGCTCCACCAGCTCGCCGGCCCGCGACACCAGCAGCGGTGCCGGACCGTGCGCCGGATCGATCGGCTTGCCGCCGACCTCCAGGATCACATCCCCTGCGCGGACGTCAACACCCGGCCCGGACAGCGGGCTCCGGGCCGCGGGCGCCGAGGTCTCCGGCGGCAGCACCCGAACCACCCGCCAGCCTGCGGTGCCACCATTTGCGCCCACTGGCGACTCATCGATGCTGTTGTTCGAGGGCGCAAGCGACTCGTCGGTGACCGGCTCGAGATCGGCGCCGAGCAGTCCGGGACGCCCGGAGTAGTCACCTGCGCCGCGCCGCGAGACGTAGGCGTGCGAGCTCCCGAGCTCGCCGTGGAGCTCCCACAGCAGGTCCACGAAGTCGTCGTGGCTGCCTACCGCGTCGACCAGCGGGCGGTAGCGCGCCAGCTCCGCGGCCCAGTCGACGCCGGCCATGTCCTCGATCCAGTAGTGGTCGCGCATCAGCCTGCCGGCCTCGTCGAACATCTGCCGCCATTCCGCCGTGGGATCGACGGTGACCACGATGCGGCGGGTGTCGACATCGAACTCGTCGGCGTCGCCGTCGCCGGGGGCGCTGGAACCGGAGCGGTCGGTGCGCAGCACCCGCAGCGTGTCGCGGTCGCGGACGACCAGCCGGGTGCCGTCCCCGCTCACCGCGAACGACGACACCGGGTCGGCGATCACCTCGACCTTGCGACGCGCCAGGTCGTAGCGCTCCAGCACCGGCCGCTCGGCTTTCTCCTCGGTGCCCGCCCGGCCGTCGCCGAGCACACCGGAGACCGGGATGCGGTACCAGAGCAGGCAGTCCTTTCCTGCCCGCAGGCCGCTGTAGCGGGCCGCGACCACCGGGACCGGTACCACCCGGGTGGCCAGACCTTCGACGTCGACCACGACCTCCGGTGGCTTGTCGTCCTTCTTCTCGTCCCCACCCTTCTTGTCCCCGTCCTTGTCGTCGCGGTCTTTCTCGGCCCCGTCCCCGGCCTCGGGAGACGGCTCCGGCGCGGGTGGGTCCTCCGGACCCTCCTCCGCGGCCGAGACGGGCCGCCCGTCCGGGCTCGCCCCGAACGGTGAGGGCGTGCGGACGGCGAGCGGCACCAGGAACGGCCGCCACGACGCCGGGAAGGTGAGGTCGAACGAGTGCTCGTCGTAGATCGGGTCGAAGCTGCGCCGGGACAGGAAGGCCAGGTACTTCCCGTCGGAGGTGAACGCCGGGTCCATGTCGGCGAAGCGCGGCTCGGTGACCGCCACCAGGGTGTCGTCGGCGAGCCGGACCATCATGATCCGCGTGAGGCCGGTCTCGACGGGGTCGCAGTAGGCCAGCCACGCGCTGTCGGGGGACCAGCAGAGGTCGGAGATCTCGCCGTCGGCGCCGCGGGCGAGCTCGCGCAGCACACCCGCGGCGGGATCGGACAGGTCGAGCAGCAGCAGCCGGCCGTCGTGGGCGGCCAGCGCCACCGCTGAGCCGTCGGGCGCGACAGCCAGCTCGAGCACCCGGCCCACCGCACCTGTCCCGTAGCGGCGCAGCGGCTGCGCACCGTTGGCCCGCCCGTCCAACGGTGCGACGCAGAGCGCGTCCTCCCCCTCGACGTCGTCCACCCACACCACGCGGTCCTCGCCGAGCGGGCGGGCCCGCCGGACGCGGACCCCTGGCTCGGCAAGCAGGGTGCGGGCCGGACCGTCGCGATGGGTGAGCCGGTGGACGGTGCCGCGGACCAGCACGATGCTCGTACGCCCGGTGCGGTCGGGTGCGGCCCAGGTGAGCTCGCTGGAGGTGTGCACCCGGTGCGGCTCCCGGGCCGTGCGCGGGCCGCCGAGCCGGACGTCGAGGCGTCGCGGCTCGACAGCACCGTCGAGCGACTCGAGGATCCACAACTCCCCGGCCGACTCGTAGACGACGCGTTCGCCGTCGGTGCTCGCGTGCCGGGCGTAGAAGGCGGGCGCGCCCGCAGCACCATGATCGCTGTGCCGCCGCAGGTCGGTGCCGTCGGGCGCGAGCGAGTAGAGGTTGCCCCAGCCCTCGTGGTCGGACAGGAACGCGATGCGCAGGCCGTCGCCGGAGCCGACGAGCATTGGCGAGCCGAGCTGGCCGTCGAGCTCGACGCCGATCCGCACGAACTCCCCGGACCCGTCCGCGTCCCACCACAGCTTTCCGGTCGTGCCGCCCCGGTACCGTTTCCACCAGGCCATCTCTCGTGAGATGACGCTGCTGAGCAGCACGGCGGGGCCGCCGGGTGCCAGCGCCACGTCGGAGACGGGCCCGAAGTCCAGACGCCGCGGCGTGCCGCCCGCCGCCGGGATCGCGTACGCCCAGCTCCGCCGCGGCGAGGCCTGCCCGGCTGCGCTCACCGCGAGCACGTCGCCGTCCGGTGTCCAGCCGACCGTCAGCGCGCGTGGGTCGGCCCAGTAGGACAGCCGCCGCCCGCCGCCGCCCTCGACGTCGGTGACGTACGCCTCCGGTGCACCGTCGCGCCATGAGGTCCACGCCACCTGTGTCCCGTCCGGGGACAGCCGCGGCTGCGCCACCGGAACGTCGTCAGCGGTGAGCCGGTAGGCCCGACCACCGGACAGCGGAGCCGTCCACACGTCGTTCTCGGCCACGAAGACGAGCGTGTCGGCATGCAGGTGCGGAAAGCGGAGATAGCTGCGGGACATGAGGCCAGACCGTAGCGACACCCACCGACAGCCGTGTCACACACGCCAACCTCACCCGCACGGAGGCAGGCTCGCCCCATGCTGCGGCGGAAGACACGAAGCGGCGGCGCGGTCGCCGCGATGCTCGCCGCGATGCTCGTCACGATGCTCGGACTGGCCGGCTGCACGACCGAACCCACCTCGGTGGCCGGCGGTGGGGCCGGCAGCGCACCGGCCCCCGACGCGGTCACCCCCACCCGCGCGGGCTCGCCGGAGCTGCACGTGGGCGTCGTGGCCACCGGCCTGTCGCACGTCTGGGACCTCGGGTTCCTGCCCGACGGCCGGATGCTGGTCAGCGAGCGCGACGGCAGGCTGTCGCTGCTGTCGGGCACCGCGCCCGGCGCCACCGTCACGCCGATCGACGCCGACCTCGACGACGTGTACGCCCAGGGCGAGGGCGGCCTGATGGGGCTGGTCGTGCACCCGGACTTCGCGCAGACCCGCCGCTTCACCACCTGCCAGACCCACGCCGATGCCGACACGGCCACCGACGTCCGGCTGGTCACCTGGGAGCTGTCCGCGGACGGCGCCTCGGCCACCCGGCTGCAGGACCCGCTGGTCGGCGGCCTGCCGATCAACCCGTCGGGCCGGCACTCGGGGTGCCGCCCGACGCTCGCGGCCGACGGCGCGCTGCTCGTCGGTACCGGTGACACGGCGCGCGGCACGATCCCGCAGGACCTCACCTCGCTGGGCGGCAAGGTACTCCGCATCGACCTGGCGACCGGTGGCCCCGCGCCGGGCAATCCCTTCGCCGACGCCGCGGACCCCGCACAGCGGTTGATCTGGAACTACGGGCACCGCAACGTGCAGGGGGTGGCCGTCGAGCCGGGCACCGGCCGCGCCTACTCCGCGGAGCACGGCCCGAGCACCGACGACGAGGTGAACCTGCTGGTACCCGGCGGCAACTACGGCTGGGACCCGTCCCACGGCGGCACCGTCGGCGGGTACGACGAGTCGGTGCCGATGACCGACCGCGAGCGCTTCCCCGACGCGGTGCCGGCCGCGTGGAGCTCGGGCAGCCCGGTCGAGGCCATCTCGGGTGCGGCGTTCCTGTCCGGCGCGCAGTGGGGCGATCTCGACGGTGAGCTGGCCGTGACCGCGTTGCGCGGGGAGAAGCTGCTGCTCATGACGCTCGGCCGCGACGGTGCGGTCACCGAGGTGAGCGTGCCCGCAGCACTCGACGGCGAGTTCGGCCGGCTGCGCGCCGTCCGGCTCGGCCCGGACGGCGCGCTGTTCGTCTCCACCTCGAACGGCACCGACGACAAGGTGCTGCGGATCGAGCCGACCTGAGCACGCGCTGATCTCAGGCCAGGCCGAGGTCGGCCAGCCCGAGCAACGCCCGGTACGCGAGGCCCTCAGCCTCGATCGCCTCTCGGGCCCCGGTCTCGCGGTCCACCACGGTGGCGACGCCGACCACCGTCGCCCCCGCAGCCTGGGCCGCGCGGACGGCCGTGAGCACCGACGACCCGGTCGTCGCGGTGTCCTCCACGACGAGCACGCGGCGACCCGCGATGTCGGGCCCCTCGATGAGCCGGGACATCCCGTGCTGCTTGGTGACCTTGCGCACGACGAACGCGTCGACCGGCGGGGTCTGCGGCGCCACGGCCCGCTCCGCCGCTGCGGCGTGCAGCACCGCGGCGGCCACCGGATCCGCGCCGAGGGTCAGCCCCCCGACGGCCGCGTAGTCCCAGTCCACCGTGAGCACCCGCAGCAGCCTGCCCACCAACGGCGCCGCTCGATGGTCGAGGGTGACCCGGCGCAGGTCGACGTAATACTCGGCCTCGACCCCCGAGGCCAGCGTGACCGGCTCGTGGATCACGCCCAGATCGCGCACCAGCGCGGCCAGCTCCGTGCGCTCCGCGTCCGCGCTCATGGCCGTCGCACTCACGTGCGGTCCTGGCCGGTGGTGGCCATGAGCCGCCGCAGCAACGGCCGGGGCAGCAGGTCCACCACCGCGACGAGTGCCTTGTACTGCCGGCTCGGCACCGACACCACCTTCCCCCGCGCCAGGTCGGCCAGGCCCTCCTCGACCACCCGGTCCGCGTCGAGCCAGAACGGACCTCTCCGCCGCCCGACGGCGATACCCGCACGGTCGTGGAACTCCGTGCGGACGTAGCCGGGGCACAGCGCGAGCGCCCGCACCCCGGTGCCGGCCAGTGCCACCGCCACCCCCTCGGTGAACGAGGTGACCCACGCCTTGTCCGCACCGTAGGTGGAGCCCCGGCCGGTCAGGAAGCCGGCCACGCTCGACACGTTGATCACTGCCCCGCGGCCCCGGTCGACCATGCCGGGCAGGGCGGCCCTGGTCAGCGCCAGCACGGCCGTGACGTTCACGTCGAGCTGGCGCGTCAGCGCGGCGGCGTCGATCTCGAGGAAGCCGCCTGCCGTCGCGAACCCGGCGTTGTTGACCAGCAGGTCCACGGGCGCGACGTCGGGGCCGGACAGCCGCGCCGCCACCCGCTCCCGGTCCTGCGCGACGGACAGGTCGGCAGGCAGCACCTCGACCGCGATGCCTGCGCCACGGTGCCGGTCGGCCGCGGCCGCCAGGCGCTCCCGATTGCGGGCGACGAGCACGAGGTCACGGCCGTCCGCCGCGAGCCGCGCAGCGAACGCGGCGCCGATGCCTGCAGTGGCTCCGGTGATCAAGGCTGTGGGCACGGGCTCACCCTACTGACGGACGGACGAGGGGCCTTCAGCTCAGTGGTCCATCCGGTACTGCGCACCCTGTGCCTGCTCCAGCGCGGCGGCGACCTCCGCGAGATCGGCGAGCAGGTCCTGGACCCGGTCCGGGGTGGAACCCAGCGGTGCCGTGGCGAGAACCCAGGACTCCTCGGCCCACAGCAGCTCGACGTCGCTCCCGACGGCGTCGCTGGCGTCGGCCAGCCGGGGGGTGAGCAACGGGCGCACGGAGTCGGTGTCGGCCACGAAGGCGTACCGCTCGCCGACCGGCTCCAGCAGGTCGAGGCCGGCGTCGTCGGGCAGCGGCGCCGACGGCAGGCGAAGCTCGACAGCCGCCGGCAGCTGCTCCCGCATCTGCACGGCCACCAGCACCGAGGTGAGCCGGCCGGCCTGCTCGTGGTCGAACACGTAGGCCTGCCGGGGCCCGTCCGGAGTGGGGACGTCGCCGCTCATCAGGTTGCGGGCCACCCCGGGGCCGCCCTGGTGGATCGTCCCGTACCGCCACCGGCTGGGCAGTACCGGATCCGTGTCGAGATACTCCCAGCCCCGGAGCGCGGCCCACCGCTTCCGGTCCTTGCCCCCGCCCGCCCTGCCCCGAGCGTCGACGAACAGCAGCACGGCGCCAAGCGGCAGCGCAATCACGGCAATGACGAGCAACACCGTCGACCAGAGATCCACGACCGCTGAGCCTAGTCCCGCCGCCCCCCAGCATCTAAAGATCCCGCGAGTCGGTACGTAGTGGCGCACGAGTGGACCCCGCCGCTCACGTCATGCGGCCACGGAACGGGTGAGCCGACGCCAGAAAGCGCCGACTCACCCGCCACTTCGTACCGACTCGCGGGTGAGGGCGCCGGTGCCGCCGGCGGCGGTGGGGTCGAGGGTGATGTGGACGGTGTCGCCTTCGCGGACGTCGCCGGCGAGCAGCTCGCGCGCGAGCTGGTCGCCGATCGCGGACTGCACGAGCCGCCGCAGCGGCCGCGCCCCGTAGACGGGGTCGAAGCCGTTCATGGCGAGCCACTCGCGCCCGGCGTCGGAGACCACCAGCGTGAGCCGGCGCTTCGCGAGGCGGCGGCGCAGCACGTCGAGCTGGATGTCGACGATGTGGGTCAGCTCCTCGGTGGTCAGCGCGTTGAACACCACGACGTCGTCGAGCCGGTTGAGGAACTCCGGCTTGAAGTGCCGCGCCACCACCGACAGCACCGCGTCCCGACGGCCGCGGTCGTCCAGGCTCGCGTCGGCGATCGCCTGGGACCCCAGGTTCGAGGTGAGCACCAGGATCGTGGTGCGGAAGTCGACCGTACGGCCCTGGCCGTCGGTCAGCCGCCCGTCGTCGAGCACCTGCAGCAGCGTGTCGAAGACGTCCGAGTGCGCCTTCTCCACCTCGTCGAACAGCACCACCGTGTACGGACGGCGCCGGACCGCCTCGGTGAGCTGCCCGCCCTGGTCGTAGCCGACGTACCCGGGCGGGGCGCCGACCAGGCGCGCCACGCTGTGCTTCTCCGAGTACTCGCTCATGTCGATCCGCACCATCGCCCGCTCGTCGTCGAACAGGAACGCCGCGAGTGCCTTGGCCAGCTCGGTCTTGCCGACGCCGGTGGGCCCGAGGAACAGGAACGAGCCGGTGGGTCGATTCTCATCCGCGATGCCGGCGCGGGCGCGGCGAACGGCGTCGGACACGGCGCGCACCGCCTCGGTCTGGCCCACCACCCGCCTGCCGAGCTCGTCCTCCATGCGCAGCAGCTTGGCCGCCTCGCCCTCGAGCATCCGCCCGGCCGGGATACCGGTCCACGCCGAGACCACGTCGGCGACGTCGTCGGGCCCGACCTCCTCCTTGAGCATGACGTCGGCGTCGGGCGCCGTGACGCCCGTGGCGTCGGCCAGCTGCTTCTCCAGGCCTGGGATCTTGCCGTAGCGCAGCTCGGCTGCCCGGCCGAGGTCGCCGTCGCGCTCGGCCCGCTCGGACTCCCCGCGCAGCGCCTCGAGCTGCTCCTTGAGCTCGCGCACCGACTCGATCGCGCCGCGCTCGTTCTGCCAGCGCGCGGTCAGGGCGGACAGCTGCTCGCGCTGCTCGGCCAGCTCCGCGCGCAGCGCCGCCAGCCGTTCGATCGACGCGACGTCGGACTCCTTCGCCAGCGCCATCTCCTCGATCTCCAGCCGGCGCACGGCGCGCTCCACGGTGTCGATCTCGACGGGCCGCGAGTCGATCTCCATCCGGAGCCGGGACGCCGCCTCGTCGACGAGGTCGATCGCCTTGTCGGGCAGGAACCGGGCGGTGATGTAGCGGTCCGACAGCGTGGCCGCGGCGACCAGGGCGGCGTCGGTGATCCGCACGCCGTGGTGCACCTCGTAGCGCTCCTTGAGCCCGCGCAGGATGCCGACGGTGTCCTCCACCGACGGCTCGCCCACGTAGACCTGCTGGAAGCGGCGCTCCAGGGCGGGATCGCGCTCGATCCGCTGCCGGTACTCGTCGAGGGTGGTGGCGCCGACCAGCCGCAGCTCACCGCGCGCGAGCATCGGCTTGATCATGTTGCCGGCGTCCATCGCCCCCTCGCCGGTGGCGCCCGCCCCGACGATCGTGTGCAGCTCGTCGATGAACGTGACGATCTCGCCGGCGCTCTCGGTGATCTCCTTCAGGACGGCCTTGAGCCGCTCCTCGAACTCGCCGCGGTACTTCGCTCCCGCCACCATCGCCCCCAGGTCGAGGGAGACCACGCGCTTGCCGCGCAACGACTCGGGGACGTCACCGGCGACGATGCGCTGGGCCAACCCCTCGACGATCGCCGTCTTGCCCACGCCGGGCTCGCCGATCAGCACCGGGTTGTTCTTGGTGCGCCGCGAGAGCACCTGCACCACGCGGCGGATCTCGGTGTCGCGCCCGATCACCGGGTCGAGCTCGCCGGAGCGGGCCCGGTCGGTGAGGTCGACGCCGTATTTCTGCAGCGCCTGGTAGGTACCCTCGGGGTCGGGGCTGGTCACGCGGGACGCGCCGCGCACGCGTCCGAAGGCCTCGCTCAGCGCGTCAGGGGTGGCGCCATGACGGCGCAGCAGGTCAGCGACCTGGCTGCGCCCCTGATCGCGGGGCGCCGACGCGAGCCCGACCAACAGGTGCTCGGTAGAGACGTACTCGTCGCCCATCTCGGTGGCGAGCTGCTGTGCCGCGGAGATGGCGGCCAGCGAGTCCCGCGACAGCTGGGGAGCGCTGACCGTGGCCCCTGCCGCCGAGGGCAGCCGGTTGCCGAGCTGGGCAAGCTGGGAGCGTACGGCCCCGATGTCCGCCCCGACGGCGGTCAACAGCGGCGCGGCGATCCCGTCACCCTGGGCGAGCAGCGCCGCCAGCAGGTGCGTGGGACCGACGTCGGGGTTGCCGGCGAGCGCTGCGGCCTGCACAGCGGCCGAGATGGCTTGCTGCGTCTTCGTGGTGGGGTTGAAGGAGTCCATCCCTCACGTCCTCCTGCGGTAGTCCTGGACACCGTCGTCGTGTCCACCTCTGGACAACGTCAGGAAAGTTGAGTGTGTTCCACTCAGGTTCGGATCACACCGGCCGGTCGAGGAAGCACGGACGGGTGACAGAATTCGTGGTGCCACCCAGACACAGTGCCATCAGCACCGTCGGGGAGCTACAGTCACCGCTCGCCCGCCGCGTTACGCTGAGCCGACCACCCCCATGGCCAGCGTCCCCGAACCGAGCAGAGAGCCGGCCGTTGATGACCGCTGAACAGTTGCTCACCGCCGGCCGCTCCACGACCGGCGAGTCCCGCGGCAAGCCGTCGGAGATGGTCGAGGTCATCCGGGCCAGCTTCGCCGCGACCGAACCTCACGCCGACGAGCTCACGCGGCACTTCTACGCCACGCTGTTCACGATGGCCCCAGAGATCCGGGAGCTGTTCCCGGCCCACATGCAGGTGCAGCGCAGCCGCCTGCTGCGGGCGCTGGTGCACATCGTGCAAATGGTCGACAAGCCCAAGAAGCTCCTGCTGTTCCTCGAGCAGCTCGGCCGTGACCACCGCAAGTTCGGCGTGCTGGCCGAGCACTACGACGTGTTCGGGACAGCACTGCTGAGCACCATCGGCATGTTCGCAGGCAGCGCGTGGACCCCCGTCGCCGAGCAGGCCTGGAACGACGCCTACACCATCGTCGCCGGTGCGATGCGCACCGGCGCGCAGGGTGAGCGCGGCTCGACGTCCTGGTCCGGCCGGGTACTGGAGCACAAGCGGATCGGCCGGGACATCGCGACGATCACGTTGCAGACGAGCGATGCCATTCCCTACCGAGCCGGCCAGTACCTGAGCGTGGAGATCCCGCAGCGACCACGCCTGTGGCGGTACCTCTCGCCGGCCAACGCACCGCGACCCGACGGTGTGCTGGAGTTCCACGTCCGCGCGGTCCCCGACGGCTGGGTGAGCCCGGCGATCGTGGCGCACTCCCGGATCGGCGACACCTGGCGGATCGGCCCGCCCATGGGCCGCATGCACGTCGAGTCCGGAACCGGACGCGAGCTGCTGATGGTCGCGGGCGGCACAGGGATGGCGCCGATGAAGGCCCTGCTCGGCGATCTCGCGAGACGCCCGGAGCAGCCCCGCACCCAGGTGTTCGTCGGCGGTCGCAGCTGGGACGATCTCTACGACTTCGCCTCGATACGCAAGCTCTCCTACAGCAACACCTGGCTCGACGTCATCCCGGTCGTGGAGAGGGACGACGTGGCATCGGGCGCCGAGATCGGCACCCTGGCCGACGTCGTCACGCGCTACGGGGCGTGGGCCGACCACGAGACGCTGGTCTGCGGCTCGCCGTCGATGATCCGAGCCACGGTGTCACGGATGCTGGTGGCGGGCACACCGCTCGACCGCATCCGCTACGACCCGTTCACGATGGACTGACCCGGGAGCTATCGGGGTGGCTTCGGCCGCCAGACCACCAGCGCCTGCCGGCGGTCCACCGGCACCAGGTCCCGGCGGTAGGACGCGTGCACGCTCGCGGCGGCCTGCTCCGCGGCGGAGTGCGCGGCGAGCAGCTCCTGCGCCATCTGGTCCAGACGGGAGCGCAGCTCCTCCACGAGCTGTTCCAGCTCGATGATCCGCTTGATGCCCGCGAGGTTCACGCCCTCCTCCTGGGAGAGCCGCTGCACCTCGCGGAGCAGCGCGATGTCGTGCGCCGAGTAGCGCCGCCCCCCGCCCGCCGACCGGCCTGGGCTCACCAGCCCCAGCCGGTCGTAGCTGCGCAACGTCTGAGCGTGCAGCCCGGCCAGTTCCGCAGCCACGGAGATGACGAACACGGGGCTGTCGGGGTGGGCCCCCGAGGGAAGCCCAGGGCCGCTCATCGCCCGGTCCCGAGCACGTCGGCCCGCGGGTCGAACGACTTCGTGGCCGCGGCGTAGGACTGCAGCGCCGCCGCGGCGGCGTCGTCCAGCTTCGTCGGCACCGCCACCTCGACGGTGACGAGCAGATCACCGGTCTTACCCCGGCGCGGCACTCCTCGCCCGCGCACGCGGAAGGTGCGTCCGCTCGCGGTGCCCGCGGGGATCTTCAGAGACACCGTGGAATCGAGCGTGGGTACGGTCAGCGTGCTCCCGAGCACCAGCTCAGGATAGGTGACGGGCACCGTCAGGGTCAGGTCGTCGGCGTTGCGTTCCGAGCGCCCGAACAGGCGGTGCGGGGTGACGTGCACCTTGACGTAGAGGTCACCGGCCGGAGCTCCGCCACGTCCGGGTTCACCCTGCCCCTTGAGCCGCACCTGCTGCCCGTCGAGCACCCCCGCCGGGACGCGGACGGTGAGCGAGCGGGTACGCGTGCTGACGCCCCCGCCCCCGCACTCCGGACACGGATCGTCGATGATCCGGCCCGTACCCCGGCAGTCCCGGCACGGCTCGGAGAACGCGAACGCGCCCTGGCTACGGCTGACCAGGCCGACCCCGCCGCACGTCGGGCACGACCGCGGGGTGCTGCCCGGCCGGGCCCCGGTGCCGCCACAGCGTTCGCATCGGCCCGGCGCGGAGAGCCGCAGCGCTACCTCGGCGCCGCGCACGGCGTCGGTGAAGTCGATCACCAGCTCGCTCTCGACGTCAGCGCCGCGCCGGGCCCCGTTCGCCGTCGCCCCGGTGGGGCCGGCCCGGCCACCGCCGAACAGGTTCCCGAACAGGTCCCCCATCCCGGCCCCACCGGCCCCGGCCCCGGCCCCGGGAGCGCCGGCGCCGGCGAACAGGTCGTTCAGGTCAAAGCCCTGCCCGCCAGCACCGCCGCCGAAGCCCCCGGGGCGGAAACCACCGGGATAGGCGCCTGCGCCCCCTCCGAAGCCGCCGCCCGCGAACAGCGCGCGGGTCTCGTCGTACTCGCGGCGCTTCGCGTCATCGGACAGCACGCCGTAGGCCTCGGACACGGCCTTGAACCGGGCCTCGGCGGTGGCGTCCCCGGGGCTGGCGTCCGGATGCAGCTTGCGAGCGAGCTTCCGATACGCCTTCTTGATCTCATCGGTGGACGCGCCGGAGGCGACGCCCAGCTCGCGGTAGAAGTCCTTCTCGATCCAGTCGCGCTGGGTCACTTCGCCTCCTCGCGCCGTCTCAGGACCCTTCGGCCGGGTCGGGCCCGGGCCGTGCCGTGCGGGGCTGGGTCGTCTCGGACTGGGTCGTCTCGGACTGGGTCGTGTCGGGATGAGTCGTCTCGGGCTCGGGAGGCGGCACGTCGGCGTCGATCGTGTCGCCTGCGGGCACAGGCTCGGCGCCGGCACCGTCGTCGGCACGGTCGGTGACCGTCACCATCGCGGGCCGCAGGATGCGGTCAGCGATGCGGTATCCGCGGCGGAGCACCGTGGCGACCACGCTGACGGTCGGTCCGTCGACCTCGGTGGTGTCGTGCTGCACGGCCTCGTGTACCGACGGGTCGAAGGGCTCGCCCTCCAGCCCGAACGGCTCCAGGCCGAGCTTCTGCACCACCGACACCAGCTTGTCGGCGACGGCCTTGAACGCCCCGGTGAGGTCACCGTGCACCTCCGCCCGGTCCAGGTCGTCGAGCACGGTGAGCAGCTCGGAGACGAACTGCACCCGGGCCCCGACGAGCACGCTCTCGCGGTCGCGGTCGACGCGGCGCCGGTAGTTGGCGTACTCCGCGTTGACCCGCTGCAGGTCGGCGGTGCGCTCGGCCACCTCGGCGGCGAGCTCCGCCGCCGCGACGGCCTCCGCCGCGTTGTTGTCGGGCACCGATGGCTCCTCTGGCGACTCCTCTACGGGTGCGGTCCCGGCCGGCGGGCCGGCCGGGACGCGCACCGCACCGGTCACCGGGTCGATCCGGCGCCGGTCCCGGACCACGACCCGCTCGCCGTCTGTGCCGTTCTCGGCACGTTCGTTGCGGTCGTGATCGCTCACTTCTTGTCCTTCTCCTCGTCGACGATCTCGGCGTCCACCACGTCGTCGGCACCGGAGTCGGGCCCGGCACCGGGACCGCCCTGGGCCTGGCCGTCGGCACCGGGTGCACCCTCAGCACCCGGCTGCTGGTACAGCGCGGCACCCATCTTCTGCGACTCGGTGGCAAGCTTCTCCATGGCCGCCTTGATCGCCGCGGTGTCGGTGCCCTTGAGCGCCTCCTGCGCCTCGCCGAGCACGGCGTTGACACCGTCCTTGACGTCGGCGGGGAGCTTCTCGTCGTTCTCCTTGACGAACTTCTCCGTCTGGTAGACCAGCGACTCGGCCTGGTTACGGACCTCGGCCTCCTCGCGACGCTGCTTGTCCTCCTCGGCGTGCTGCTCGGCCTCGCGCATCATCCGGTCGATCTCGTCCTTGCCCAGGGCCGAGCCGCCGGTGATCGTCATGGCCTGGCTCTTGCCGGTGCCCATGTCCTTGGCCGACACGTTGACGATGCCGTTGGCGTCGATGTCGAAGGACACCTCGATCTGCGGCACGCCGCGCGGGGCGGGCGGCAGGCCGGTGAGCTCGAACATGCCGAGCTTCTTGTTATAGGCCGCGATCTCGCGCTCGCCCTGGAACACCTGGATCTGCACGGACGGCTGGTTGTCGTCGGCCGTGGTGAAGATCTCCGACCGCTTGGTGGGGATCGTGGTGTTGCGCTCGATGAGCTTGGTCATCACCCCACCCTTGGTCTCGATGCCCAGCGACAGCGGGGTGACGTCGAGCAGCAGGACGTCCTTGACCTCGCCGCGCAGCACACCGGCCTGCAAGGCGGCGCCGACGGCGACGACCTCGTCCGGGTTCACGCCCTTGTTCGGCTCCTTGCCGCCGGTGAGCTCCTTGACGAGCTCGGTGACGGCGGGCATCCGGGTGGAGCCGCCGACGAGCACCACGTGGTCGATCTGGCCCACCGAGATCCCGGCGTCCTTGATCACCTGGTTGAACGGCGCGCGGGTGCGGTCGAGCAGGTCGGAGGTGATCCGCTGGAACTCGGCGCGCGAGATCGTCTCGTCGAGGAACAGCGGGTTCTTGTCCGCGTCGACGGTGATGTAGGGCAGGTTGGTCGTGGCCGTGTTCTGGCTCGACAGCTCGATCTTCGCCTTCTCGGCGGCCTCCCGAAGCCGCTGCATGGCCATCTTGTCCTTGGTCAGGTCGATGCCCTGAGAGGACTTGAACTTGTCGACGAGCCAGGTGATGACGCGCTCGTCCCAGTCGTCGCCGCCGAGGTGGTTGTCGCCGTTGGTGGCCTTGACCTCGACGACGCCCTCACCGATCTCGAGCAGGGACACGTCGAACGTGCCCCCGCCGAGGTCGAAGACCAGGATGGTCTGGTCCTTCTCGCCCTTGTCCAGGCCGTAGGCCAGCGCCGCCGCGGTGGGCTCGTTGACGATGCGCAGGACGTTGAGGCCCGCGATCTGGCCGGCTTCCTTGGTCGCCTGGCGCTGCGCGTCCTCGAAGTACGCGGGGACGGTGATCACCGCGTCGGCGATCTCCTCACCCAGGTAGGACTCAGCGTCGCGCTTGAGCTTCTGCAACACCCGCGCGCTGATCTCCTGAGCGGAGTACTTCTTGCCGTCGACGTCAGGAGTGGACCAGCCGGTGCCGATGTGGCGCTTGACCGACCGGATGGTCCGGTCCACGTTGGTGACGGCCTGGTTCTTCGCCGACTGCCCGACGAGCACCTCGCCGTTGCGGGCGAAGGCGACGACGGACGGGGTCGTCCGAGAGCCCTCCGAGTTGGCGATGACCGTCGGCTCGCCACCCTCCAGGACGGAGACGACGGAGTTGGTGGTCCCGAGGTCGATGCCGACCGCACGAGCCATGGTGGTTGCCTCCCAGTAGCTTTGAGTTCAGGTCGCTCAAGTCTGCCACAGGCCCGGCCAAGGGGTCACACCGACCTTGAGCCGTTCCCGCTCAACTTGCTCACCTGCTCCAACGCGGCACCCGACGCTCGTGTTCCCGCTTCGTCCCCGGCATCGGGGGTCTCACTTGGGTCCCGCTTCACGGGTCGGGCTTCCCAGGGTGTCGGGTAGTGGTCCACGATCACCCACCACGAAGGGCGACGCGACGAGCACTGGGGACGTGACGGGATGGGCCGTGAGGGCCAAGCAGGCGGCAGCAACGCCGAGCTGCGGATCATGCTGGACGAGGCGGACCTGACCAACACCGCGCTGGCGCGCCTGGTGGTGCTGGCAGCCGCCGAGGAAGGGAGACACGTCGGGACGAACACCACCTCGGTCCGGCGGATGCTGGACGGCTCCCAGCCGCACTGGCCGGTGCCGCGGCTGGTCGCCAAGGCGCTGTCGCGCAGGCTGCACCGCGAGGTCGACGTCAAGGCGTGCGGGTTTGCCGACCGCTCCCTCGTGGCCGAGGATGTCCACGACGGGCTGCGCTGTGCAGGGACGCTGGACAGCACCGCCCGCACGGTCGTGGAGTTGTCGGGACGAGATATGAGACGGCGCAAGTTCCTGCTGGGTTCGTCGTTCCACGCGGCGGCGTTCTCCCAACCGGCGTTGTTCGCGCTGACGGTGCCTCCGGTAGGGAGCACCGCGCGTCGCGGGGGCGTGCGGGTGGGCATGACCGAGGTGGCGTTGCTCACCGATCACGTCACCCACCTGCGCCAGCTCGATCACCGTTACGGTGCGGGTGGGCTGGGACTGCGCGAGCAGGTGGTGTCGCTACTGCACCACGAGGCCAACCAGCTGCTGCACGCCACCTACTCGGACAAGACCGGCAAGGCACTACTGACCGCAGTCGCCCAAGCCACCAAGCTCGCCGGATACACGGCGGCCGATATGGGCCGGCACGCGTTGGCGCAGCGCTACTACATCCAGGGCCTGGACCTGGCGATGGCCGCAGGTGACCGACTTTACGCCGCCGTCGTGCTCAACGAGATGAGCTCGATGACCGCCCAGATCGGGCAGAACTCCCTCACCGAGCACGACCGGCTCCAGCACGGACGCCAGGCAGTGGCCCTCGCCCGAGCCGGACTGGCCGTCGCCCAGGGCACGGCCACCCCAGCGCTGACCGCCGAGCTGCACGCCCACGAAGCATGGGGATTTGCCTTGCTCGGCGACGCCCGCGAGGCGCGCCGCGCGATGCTGGCCGCCCAGCGGTCCTACGAGTCGGTGCGCCACGAAGACGAGCCGCCGTGGCTGGGTCTTTTTACCTCCGCCACGTTCGCCGCGTATCTGGGCAAGTGCATGCGCAACCTCGGCGATGCCGCGCAGGCCATCAAGCTGAGCACCACCGCGGTGAACGAGTACGAGCCCTCGCGGGTCCGGAGCCGCTGTTTCGCGCAGATCGACCTGACCAGCGCTCACCTCCTGAACAATGACCAGGAGCAAGCCGCCGCAACAGGCCGGGACGCGCTGCGTACCGCCGCCGAGGTCCGCTCCACCCGCGCCCTTGACCGGCTACGCACCCTGCAACACCAGATCAAACCCCTGCGCACCAACTCCCCACACCTCCGCGAACTCGACGAACGGATCACAACCCTGCTCAACCGCAACAACGCCCACGCAGACCAACTACTAGTATCCCACCCCAGATGACCCACGTCCGATCAACTGCACCGTTCCGGCACGATCGCGGGAGGGATCCCGTGCTTGGAGACGTCGAGACCGCAGAGGACAGCGCCGCCACCGCGGTCGTCACCTGCCAGCAGGGTACGCAGTCGCCGCAGGTAGTAGCCCTCCCCGCAACCGGCGTCGACCACGACCGGATCGGGAACAGACGACGCGGATGCTCGACGGCTCCCAGCCGCACTGGCCGGTGCCACGGCTGGTCGCCAAGGCGCTCTCGCGCAGGCTGCACCGCGAGGTCGACGTCAAAGCATGTGGGTTTGCCGACCGCTCCCTCGTGTCCGAGGATGTCCACGACGGGCTCAGCTGTGCAGGGACGCTGGACGGCACGGTCCGCACGGTCGTGGAGTTGTCGGGACGAGATATGAGACGGCGCAAGTTCCTGTTGGGGTCGTCGTTCCATGCGGCGGCGTTCTCCCAACCGGCGCTGTTCGCCCTGACGGTGCGCCCCGTGGAGAGCACCGCCCGTCGCAGCGGTATGCGGGTGGGCATGGCCGAGGTGGCGCTGCTCACCGACCAGATCGCCCACTTTCGCCAACTCGACCACCAGTACGGCGCGGGGCGGATGCGCGAGCAGGTGGTGTCGCTGCTGCACCACGAGGCCAACCAGCTGCTGCACGCCACCTACTCGGACAAGACCGGCAAGGCACTACTGACCGCAGTCGCCCAAGCCACCAAGCTCGCCGGATACACGGCGGCCGACGTGGGCCGCCACGCGCTGGCGCAACGGTACTTGATACAGGCACTGGATCTGGCGATGGCCGCCGGTGACCGGCACTACGCGGCCGCGGTGCTCAGCGAGATGAGCTCGATGACCGCGCAGATCGGGCAGAACTCCCTCACCGAGCACGACCGGCTCCAGCACGGACGCCAGGCGGTGGCCCTCGCCCGAGCCGGACTGGCCGTCGCCCAGGGCACGGCCACCCCAGCGCTGGCCGCCGAGCTGCACGCCCACGAAGCACGCGGTTTCGCCTTGCTCGGCGACGCCCGCGAGGCGCACCGCGCGATGCTGGCCGCCCAGCGGTCCTACGAGTCGATCTGTCCCGACGATGAGCCGCCCTGGCTGAGCCTGTACACCGAAGCCCAGCTCTCCGCGAATCTCGGCAAGTGCTTCAGTCTCCTTGGTGAGGCCGAGCAAGCCATCAAACTGAGCACTGTCGCGGTGCGCGACTACGAGCCCTGGCGAATCCGTCACCGCTGCTTCGCGCAGACCGACCTGGCTGGCGCCTACCTGCTGGGCAATGACCTGGAACAGGCTGCGGCCTCGGGTCGGGACGCGCTACGCTCAGCCGCCGAGGTCCGCTCCACCCGCACCCTCGACCGGCTACGCACCCTGCAACACCAGATCAAACCCCTGCGCACCAGCTCACCACACCTCCGCGAACTGGACGAACGGATCACAACCCTGGTCAACCGCAACGACGCCCGCTCAGACCAACAACTCCACCCCGGATGACCACATCCCGATCAACTGCAACATTCCGCTGGCTGGACCTGCACGCTCTTAAGAGATCACCACCACGTCCGGCTTGCCGCTCCGCCGCAGCGAGGACGTGGGCAACGGGGTTGTGGAGTAGAGGGGTAAGTCTGGCCGTCGAGGCTAGGGATGGGCTCGGGATACCTCGCGCATGGCGTAGTGGGATACTGGAATGATGCCTGAGCAGATCGCCGTTCGACTTGATGACGGCCTTGCGGAGAACGCGCGTGCTGCGGCTGCGGCTGCGGGTACGACTCTCTCGGACTGGGTCCGGTCGGCCATCCGACAGCATGTCGCGCTGGCGACGGCGCTGCGGGCGCGGGCGGAGGAGGACGTGCGGCCGCCGCTGTACACCGACGCGGAGGAGGACGCGTTGATGGACGCGCGGCAGCGTCGGGCGTTGGCTGCGTTCGACGATCCCGGGTCCGACGACGCCGCGGGGCGTCGGTGAGTGCTCCGTCACCACGCTCTCCTCTGCACGGGTCGCCGACGGTGCGCTTTGGTCAAGTCTGGGAGTCCTCGGCCGAGGTCATCGGCACCATGCGCTACCTCGTGGTATCGAACAACTCGTACAACACGGCATTCGCCGACCGCCGTGTCATCGCGGTCGAGGTGGACTCCCACGCGGTGTACGAGGGCAGTTACCGCGAACCCATCGTCGATGCCGGCACTGCGCATCTTGATCGTCTTGTCTGGGTCGCCCGTCGGCGCCTCGTTGAACTGGTCGCCGAGCTGCACCCCGACCGTCACGACCATGTCGGCAGTGTTATCCGTGAGCTGATCGGGCCCTGATCTGCGAGGTGCAGGCTCACGGTTATTTCAAGATTTTCTTAAGGTGCGGGGCTGTGTCAGGCCAGCCGATAGTGCCCTGACCAGTAGGTTCGCGCCGGTGATTCAGCACGGTCGATCCGACCGAGAGCTCGTCGACGCAACCGTGCCAGCACGCTCGGCTCCCGGGGTCAACGCCGGAAAGGCAGCGACGGTGCGGCAATCTGCGACTCGGCGCGGGGTGGGCGACACCGACGCGCCTGTCCGGCACCTCCCCGCTCGTGACCCGGTGGTCTGCGGTAGGTGGTCGTCTGCGTTCCGGAGTGCGACGAGGCGGGGAGTCCGTCTGAAGCCGACGGATGGCTGCGGATCCCTGAACAAGACCTGGTCCCCACAAGCATGGACATGGAGCAACTCGGCGTAGCAGGCCGACATTCAGTCAGATTCCTGCGCGGTTCTTAGCTCCCCCTCGCCACCGGGATGCGTTCCGGTCCCGAGGTCGATCCACACAACGCCAAGATCGCCACGAGATGTACAGGAACGCCTTCCGCGGGGCGATAACGTACATCTGGTGGCGATCACGAGCCCGCGCGCGGGCTTATAGCGGCGCGGCGGGGCGGGGTTCGACGCGACCGGCTGAGGCGGGGGGTAGGGGGTCGGTTACCGAGGCCAACACGCGGTGGTGGGCGGCGTCGACCACCACGTTGTCGGCGGCGTCGCGGTATTCCAGCGTCCCGTCCGGAGCCAGGTCCGCGACGTAACCCGCTTCCGCAAGCTGCTCCTCGTCGAGGTCGACCAGCCGCTCCCAGCGACTGGGGATGACCTGGTAGTCGGGCCACGGCAGGTGGCCGTAGGCGTCGTGCAGGTCGGCGAGCAGGCCGACGAACACCTGCTGCCAGCGCAACGGCATCGACTGCGCCAGCGACCGCGGCACCACCAGATGATCCACGGTGGCCCCCCGCGAGGGCCGGTCGAGGTAGTCCTGCACCGGCGTGGTCGATGCCAGGACGGGGAACTCGGGGGGCATTGCTACTCCTGCTCGTACTTCGACGCCGACCGCGACGGAGGTTCAGGCGCGGTTCGGTGTGGTGCCCGGGCGAGTGGCCAGCGGCACGAGTTCCGCATAATCCCACGGCACCGGTCGCATCCGAACCGACTCCCCGGTGTAGGGCGCCTCGACCATCTGCCCGTTGCCCAGGTACAGCGCCACGTGGTGGATCGTTGCCGGATCGGACGGGTCGGTGGCGTAGAACAGCAGGTCACCGGCTTGAGCTTGCTCGACCGGCAGGTGTCCGCCCGCGTAGAACTGCTGGCGGGAGACGCGCGGCAGGTTGATCCCGGCGACCTGGAACGCGCGCAGCATGAGCCCGGAGCAGTCGTAGGTGTTCGGTCCGGTGGCGCCCCACACGTAGGCCTTGCCGAGCTCGTCGAGGGCGAAGGAGATCGCGGTCGCGGCCACCCCCTCGGCGAGGACGGCTGGCGCGCACGCGGCGGCCGGGTTCGCTACGCCCGCCAACTGCTGCACCAGCTCGGCCGCCAGACCCTCCCACTTGGCGTACGCGTCGGGGAACGCCGAACGCTGCACGATCTGGGCGGCCGCGGTGACCGGAAGGGTGTCCCACCCGGGCACGCCCAGCAGGCGATCGACGAACGTCCGCGTGCTGTAGACGGGATCGGTGACCTGCGCCTGTGATCCCCACCCCTGCGACGGCCGCTGCTGGAACAGCCCCAGCGAGTCCCGGTCGCCGTAGCCGAGATTGAGCAGGGTGGACTCCTGCATCGCCGTCGCGAGGGCCACGAGCCAGGCCCGCGGGGGCGCGCCCATGTCGCGGGCGACGCCGATGATCGTGGCGGCGTTGCGCTGCTGCTCCTCGTTCAGGTCACCGGCACGGGTACCGACCCGGCCGGGGGCGAGCCCACCGGACGGCGACCGCAGCCCGGTGTCGCACGCCCCGAACGCGAAGACCGCTCCGCCCCCGCTGCCGGTGCTGAACGCGACGAACCCGATGCCGAGGAACAGACCGAGTGCGGCCGCGATGGCGACGAAGGGGACGAGGAGCCGGAGCGGCCGCAATGGCATCATGGCGCGCCTCGCACCCTCGGTCACACCCGGTCGTAGCCGGCGACCAGCCAGCCGTTCTCGGTGTCCACGACGAGCACGAGCAGCGTCAGCGCGTCGGTCGGCACTTCCGCCTGCACCGAGCGCTCGGCGACCCGCACCGGCCGGGGCTCGCCGGTGACCCGTTCGGCGGGGATGTTCGCGGGATCGACTCCGCTCAGCACTCCGAGATACTCCTCGGTGGTGGTGGAGCGCAGGCCGTCGAGCCACTGCTGGGCGGTGGTTCCGGCCGGGGGGCGGACCCAGGCGTTGGCCCAGCGCGCCGCCACGTCGAGGGCCGCCGCAGGCGCTTGGGCAGGTGGGAGCGTGCTCGGTTCCAGCGCGGGTACCGGTGGCAGTGCCGTGGGCGCGGGCGCGACAGCCGGGTTGGACGCGTCGGTGCGCGGCGCGCGAGGAGTACCGGCCGCCGTCGAGTTGGGGGGTGGCGCGAGCCCGGCCAGCACCCCACCGCTCGACGCGCCGCCGCCGAGGGCGCCGATGGCGGTGCTCATGCCCACTGCCACAGCGACGACGGTCACCACCGTCACGGCGAGGCGGGCCGGTGACCGCAACGGCCACTGCCAGAGCGCGCGATAGGCGGCGGCCCGCCCGCGTGGCGATCTAATCGGCACGGCTGCGCCCACCACTCGGGCTGTAGGCCGCCTGCATCGACCGCGAGCGATAGATGCGGTAGACCGGCACGCCGTCCACCAGCTCCGCCTGCACCGGACGCGCGCCGCCGGGGCGCACCGGTACCGCGTCCGGTCTGCGGTAGATCACGCGCTCGTCCACCTCGTCCGGCTCGGCCCAGCTTGGCATCCCACCACTCCCACCGGCCCCACCCCGGCTCGCGGGCAACGCCGGGCGGCGGGCGGCGGGGACGAGCGTCGGGGAGGACGGCACCTCGATCTCCGTCCGCCGCCGGGGCGGCCGGGCGCTCGACTGGGCGGGGATGCGGGCTTCGGTCTCGACTTCGGGACGCCCCCCGTCCGGGATGCCGGAGGTACCCGCCGTGCCGCGCCGCGCGTCCCACCACCGGGTCTGCCGGTCGTCGGCCGGGCTGCCGCCGCGCAGGCGCTGCCAGGCCCGCGACATCGGCCCGGTGCCGGCGCCCGGGACGATGCCACCGAACTGCTCCCGGGTGAGCGACACCATCGACACCAACCGCCGGAACGGGCGCGCCACGGCCCACATGACCACGGTGACCACCCCTGTGACGAGCAGCGCGAGCCACAGGTCGATGCCGGCCCCGGGCCGGAAGAGCGACACGACCAGCAGCGCGTGCAGCCCGGCCAGCGCCCCCACGACGAGCGCGTTGACGATCGCCGCGCCCCCCACCCGGAGCAGCGCCGGGAGGATCTCGGGCTTGAGCACGGCCACCACGGCGACGACGGGCGCGGTCATCACCAGCAGCCGCAGCAGCAGCATCGCGACCAGGACGAGCACCTTGGACAGCAGCTGGAACAGCGCGATGCACAGCGTCTGCACCACCGACAGCACGCCGATGCCGACGCGGCTGCCCGACTTCCCCTGGAAGAAGGGGTAGCGGTCGCCCATCCGCTCGGCCACGGCGGCGAAGTCGGCCTTCTTCTGCTCGGCCAGCTCCAGCGTGTCCTGGCGCTCGTCGACCTCGTTGATCGTGAACGTCTGCGCGCGCAGGAGGTCGCGGCCCAGTTCCTGGGCCTGCGGTACCTCCGGAGAGCCGAACTCGCCGCGCAGCCAGTTCTGATAGATCACCTGGTCGACGAGCACTGTCGGCAAGGTGTCGCGGTCGCCGAGGCCGACCTGGTCGAGAAACCCGTCCTGCATCGCGGTGACGCCGTCGAGCAGCAGGCCGTCGGCGGCCTTGGCCCAGTCCACCGGCGCCAGGTAGGCCGCCGAACCGATCAAGAGCGCCAGCGCGGCGAACCCCGCTCGCTGGGCCTGCCGCGCGAGGTCCCCACGCAGCGCGAGCACCAGGAGCAGCGCGGCGAACACGAGCAGCACCGGGCCGATCCAGGTGGTGAACGCCACGTCATACATCGCGCGGGTGCCGTCGCTGATCAACCCGTCGAGCGGGGAGAGCAGCTCGCCGCCGTCGGCGATGAGGTAGTGCGCCCAGTTGACCCCGCCGACGACGAACTTCGCGACGTTGAACGTCTGGTTGCCCAGCCACGTGTCGGTAGTGGTGGCCGGGTCGAGCACTGCGGACCCGGCACAGCCGAGGTCATAGTTGTGCCAGACGAGCCCGGCGTAGCCGACCTCCCGGTAGACGCTTCCCTCCACCCCGCCCGAGGCTCGCGGCGGATCCAGCGAACCGACCAGCCCGGTGCCCGGCCGGTCTGGCTCCGGCGCTTCCTTGCAGTCGAACGGCTGCGCGAACGCAGGCTGCCCGATCAGCACCGATCCCCCGACGATCCCCGCCACGATCAGCAGGGACACCCGCCGGCGCGGCGGTGCGTCGCCGCGCGCCCGGCGCCGACGGTGTAGGCCGACCAGGACCGCGACGGCCAACACCAGGGCGACCGGCAGCCAGCCGGCTCCCGCCGGCACCTCTGCCGGCATCACCGAACGGTCTCCCTTGGCGCGCGAACACGATCCTGGGGCTGCGTGGTGGAGCGACCGTTCGCGGCAGGACCGACCGGGTAATCGACCTCGAGGTCACCGGCGTCGACGTCGCCCATGAGGTCGAGATCCTCGTCGTCGAACAGCTCGGCTTCAGCCAGCGGTACCGATCCCGGGTGTGCGGGGGCATCCCGCGGAGCAGCCGAACCGTTGCCGCCCAGCACGCCGTGGGTCGGTGCGGTGGCGACGCGCGCTCCGCCGGCGCCGAGAAGGCCGTCCGGGTCGAGATCGGTGAACTCCTCGTCGAGATCGTGGTGGATGGTGCCGGGCCCGCGCGGGACCGGCTCGTCGGGCGCCCGCAGCGCGGCGGGGGCAGTCGGCACGGGCACACCCCGGACGGAGACGCGGCTGGCGTCGGGGTTGGTGTCGAGCGCTTCGCGCACGTGTTCGAGATGCGGGGCCTCAAGGTCGATGCGGATCTTCTCCACGCCGCCGTGCCCGTCGGCGAACACGAACTGCCGTGGGGTGTCGTCGGGCCGGTCGTCGTGGCGGGGCCGCGGGGACAGCGTGCCGAGCATCTGCTCATAGCCCACCCCGGTCGGCACGCGCAGCAGCCGCAGCGCCTCACCCTGGGCCTCGTCGTCGTCGGTACGCCCGACGAACACGGCGTTGACCAGCGACGCGAACCCCGACACGCGCAGCAGGTCACCGGCGAGCTGGGAGGCGAACAGCGCCCGGACGTTGAACTTGCGGGAGTCCCGGGCGAGCCGGTCGATGAGGACCTTGCCGGTGGGCACCTGGGACAGGAAGTGCGTCTCGTCGAGTGCCACCCCCTTGCGGAGGTTGCGGTCGGCGTCGTAGATCGTGCGCTGGGTGAGCCAGGAGGCGAGGTTGAGCAGCTCGACGGCCAGCGACTCGCTGTCGGTCCACTCCTCGCGGGGGCTGCCCGGGCGGGGCAGGGTCATCCCCTGCATGGTCAGAACGGTGAGCCGGTAGTCGCGGTCGGCCTGCCACGGGTCGTCGCGGGAGGTGTCCGGGAACAGCAGCGCGGCCTGCGGAAGCTCGCGACGCTCGGCGAGGAAGTCCGCGACGTCCCCGGAGTGGTCCTCGCCGTCGCGGGCGTGGCGGCGCAGCGCGTCGATGACCTGGCCCGGGTGCCGGTCGGGTGCCCCGCCCACCTCACGCACGGCGCGCAGCAGCACGATCCGGGTGTGCGGCTGGCGGGCCACGTCGAAAGGGAGCAGGCCGGTGAGCACGTCGAGGACGAGCCGACGGCGGGTGGCCGCGGCGAGGGAACGCTCCCGGCGCCACGCCCGCTCGGGGTCCTCCTCATCGAGGAAATGCTCCGGGCGCGGCTCGGCCACCACCCGGTACGGGTTGAGGATGCCGGGATCGGCCCGCAACAGGTTGATGTGCCGGGAGAACGGAGCCAGCTCCGGCAGCCGGGTGAGCTCGGCCAGCGGACCCGACGGGTCCAGCACCGTCCAGCGCGCCCCCGCCCGCAACGTCTTGTAGACGATCAACCCGGTCAAAAACGACTTCCCGGATCCCAAACCGCCGACCACCGCGGTCAGCCCGGACGCCCGCCGGACCTCCTGGGCCAGCCACGGGTCCCACGCGACCGGCCGCCGTGTCGCGGTGCACGTCTCACCGAGCATGATGCCGCGCCGGTCGCCGACCGAGGCGGTGGCCGCCGGCACGGCGGCAGCGGCCCAGGTGACCGAGCCGCGGCGGCGATAGGCGGTGGAGGCGAGCGGCTCCCCGGGGATGAACTCCCGGGCATAGCGGTACTGCGCCTCGGGGTGCTCGATCTGCACCTTGGGCCGGTACCCGTCGAGCACCTGCTGGGCGCGGCTGATCGCCTCCGCCTCGTCCTTGCCCGACACCGCGATCCGCCACCACCCGTAGAGCCGGGTGTTGAGCTGGGTGAGTCCGCTGGTGAGCTCGTCCTCGACCTCCAGCACCTGGTCGGCCTGCCGGGCCAGCGACATCGGCGGATCCAGGTCGTGGTCGTGGGTGTAATGCCGGATCTGGCTGCGTACCTTGCCCATCTGGCGTTGCAGCTCCCCGGCCACCTCCTCCGGTTTGCGGATGTACATCCGTGCCGACCACTCGACCGGGAACGGCAGCCGGTCGGAGTGCTGCATCCACGGGTCGTCGACCTCGGGGATGCGCAGGCCCTCCATGAGCCCGACCGACAGCACCGCGACGTTGCGCGACACGGTCTGCGAGCGGATCCGCCCGACCACCTGCACCGTCGGGGCGTAGGGCTCCTGGTACATCTCGACGCCGTCGGTGAACGCGGCGAGGTCCTCGGTCTCCCAGCGGTTGACCCCGCCGGGCACGGTGGAGAACGTGCGCGACGCGGGCAGCCCCAGGGCGCACGAGCGGTGCATCAGCCAGGCGAGGTCGTCGGCGGTGGCGGGCATGGCGTCGAGACCGCTGCCGGCGACGAGCGCGTCGAGGTGGCCGACCTCCGAGGAGAGCGCGGCCAGCTCGGCGCGCACCGCCGCCGGAGCCAGCCGACCCAGCACCGGCGCGGCCCGCTCGACCCACCGGTCGAGCATGCTGCGCCCGGAGACCTCGACCCCGAGGAACACCTCCTTGTCCGACATCGACAGACCCATCAGGTGACGCTGCTCACCCTCCAGGAACCCGTCCCAGCCCAGCGCGCCGGCGACGTCGGGCATCCGGCCGAGCGCGTTGTTGTCGAACGACTCCGCCCACATGTGCACCGGATAGGGCCGGGTCGTGACCCGCAGGTGCACCCACCGGCCCTGCAGCTCACCGAGCTGCGCGGCGATCTGACGGATCAGCACCTCACGCTGGGAGTCGCTGCGGAAGCTCCAGGCCTGCGCGGCGAGCCGGTACCAGGCCATCACCTGGCCACCGGTACGCGTCAGATGCCCCTCGATGGAGCGCAACGCGATGTCGGGCACGTACTTGGGCAGGCCCGCCTCCCCCGCGAGCGCTCGACCACGACCCCGGCCGCGTCGCTCCCCGGCGGGAGCACCCTCGCGTGCCGTGTCACGTCGTGGCACGTGCCCGCCCCTTCCGGCGTTCGACCCGCACCCGACCCCGCTTCGGGCGAGGCTTCGAGGAGGTCCGGGACCGCACGACCGGACCCACCCGCACGTGGCCCGACCGGACCTCACCACCGGCCACCGCGGTACGCGCCCGCGGCCCGGTGATCTCGTGGCGGAACAACGCGACCACCTGCCCGAGCGGACGCTCGTAGTCGATGCGCTGACCGAGGAAACGCGTGACCACGACAGTGATCACGAGAGCCCACGCCACGGAGAAGAAGTCCAGCCCGATCCCCACCCGCCGCTGCACGAACATGACAGCGACCACCACGAGCAGCCCGACACCGTAGCTGACATACCGCGCACGCCACGGGAACGTGGCACGCGGCGGACCCAACCAGACGGCGTCGACGCGGTACACCTCATCATCTGTACGGACGAGCACGCCCGTCACCCGGTGATGAGACTGGCCAGGAAGCTACCGATCTCCGGTCCGTTGCCCGAGACGGCAATGCCCAGCGCCACCAGACCGACGATGAGCCCCACGCTGCGCCGCGCGACACCCGCGTTGTCACCTCGCCCACCGATCCATAACAGTATGATCGCAATACTCAGCAGTATGAGCGGGATCACGTTATTCTGGATCCAACCCTGCAGCGGCCCGGACGACACACCTTGGGCATGCCACAGCGCAAGGATCTCGGGTCCGGTCATGACGGCTCCTTCTTGTGGGGGCTGTCAGCCCGAGGCTGCCGTGTACCTCGACGTCCTCGGGCTGGTGGACACCCGACCGGTCGCCTCGGCGCACACGGCGACGAGTAGACCATGCTGACTCGCCGCATCATAGTAGGTCGCCCGATGAGCAGACAGAGGTGACACAGAGTACATCGATCGCCCCGCCGTACGAGCACGCCAGGAGCCCACAAGCAGGCGGCTGTTCACTCGATTTCCCCTGGTCAGCGCGAGATGGAGGACCTGGTGATCAGTTCCTGGGTGCAAGCAGAGCGTGAGCGTCGGACGGCCCTCCACAGCCAGCGCGTTGAGACGACAACCTACTTGTCGGTAACATAGTGACTTTTTGGCTTCCTCATGCTTCTATGTAGGAGGCGCCTTCCCCGGCGCCAACTTGCTGTATGGAGGCATGGATCCTCGCGGCGGCGGCAACCTTGGCTGGATTGCTACGATTCTGGCTGAGCTTGAGGTTCATCCGCTACATCTGGGACAGCGGCGGCAAGAACCGAGATGATCTCCTCGCTGCAGGTCGGGTACTGCACCCGATCCCGAGTATCCTGACAACTCGCGTCAACGAGCAGCGCGCAGTAGCCAGGCACCGAGCGACCAGCCAGTCTCAGGAGACCCAGCCTCAGGAGACGGAGCTTCCGAGGCTGCGGAGATCACAAGGTTGCCCGGAACCCACACAGATCCTCCACCTCCACCGTCTCCCAGCAGTGGAGGGGGCTGACGCGGGGCGCCGATGATACCGCGAGCAGAGAACCGTCGCGGTCGGTAGTACTCTAGCTTCAGCTCCGCAGCGGCTGGACAGCACCCTTTGACCCCCGGCCGAAGGATGCAGAACTATCCATTTTCTCCCGTCCTCGCTGGTGAGCGTTCTGTACCGATTGAGCACAAAGCGGCTGGATTCACGGACAGTGATCACACTTCCGCGGCCAAGGCGTCGACATATCGCGCTCCGTCGTTACCGACGGGTAAGTTGGGCCTGATCTGCTGGGACGCACCGGCAGGGCAGGAGGGAGCAGCGGTTTACCCTGCCCCTCGGACGGCGCGCGCGCCGAACGCTGGGAGGAAGCCGTGGTTGTCAGGCTCATCATCGGACTGGCGATGACCGTGATCGCCGTGGCGGTGTCCGGCCGTCGCGCCCTCTGGATCTACCAGTTGATCAGATCCGGGCAACCGGCTGCGGACCGCACCGAGGGGCTGGGCCGGCGCGTCCGGGTGCAGCTCGTCGAGGTTTTCGGGCAGCGCAGGCTGCTGAAGTGGTCGATCCCGGGTCTTGCCCACTTCTTCACGTTCTGGGCCTTCGTGATCCTTATCACGGTCTACCTCGAGGCGTACGGCGCGCTGTTCGACACCGACTTCCACCTCCCGCTGGTCGGCCGCTGGCCGGTGCTCGGGTTCGCGCAGGACGCCATCGCCGTGGCCGCCCTCGTCTCGCTCGGCGTGTTCGCGGTGATCCGGCTGCGCAACGCCCCGGAGCGCCTGGCGCGCGAGTCGCGGTTCTACGGCAGTCACGCCGGCGGCGCGTGGCTGATCCTGTTCATGATCTTCAACGTGCTGTGGACGATGTTCGTCTTCCGGGGCGCGTCCTCGGCGCTGGGTCACCTGCCCTACGAGTCGGGAGCGTTCGTCTCGCTCGGCGTCGGCGACCTGCTGTCGGGCCTGTCCGCGGGCACGCTCGAGGTGGTCGAGGGCGTCGGGCTGCTGCTGCACATCGGCGTGATGCTCGCCTTCACAGTGATCATCGCCTACTCGAAGCACCTGCACATCTTCACCGCGCCGATCAACGTCTCGGCCAAGCGCTTCCCGAAGGCCCTGGGCCCGCTGCCCGCCATGGAGTCGAACGGCACGCCGATCGACTTCGAGGACCCGGACGAGGACGCGGTGTTCGGCCGCGGCAAGATCGAGGACTTCACCTGGAAGGGCATGCTGGACTTCGCGACCTGCACCGAGTGCGGTCGCTGCCAGAGCCAGTGCCCGGCCTGGAACACCGGCAAGCCGCTCTCACCCAAGCTCGTGATCATGGACCTGCGTGACCACCTGCTCGCAAAGGCCCCCTACATCATCGGCGGCAAGGACGCCCCCGAGGAGGGCGCCGTCGACTTCGCCGCCGCGACGGCCGACGGTTCCGACGGGCAGCACGGGGTACCCGAGTCGGGCTACGAGCGGGTGCGCGGGTCGGGCCCGGACCAGGCAACACGGCCGCTGGTCGGCACTCTGGAGCAGGGCGGGGTCATCGACCCGGACGTGCTGTGGTCGTGCACCACCTGTGGGGCGTGCGTGGAGCAGTGCCCGGTGGACATCGAGCACGTCGACCACATCGTCGACATGCGCCGCCACCAGGTACTGATCGAGTCGGAGTTCCCCTCTGAGCTCGGGAGGCTGTTCAAGAATCTGGAGAACAAGGGCAACCCGTGGGGCCAGAACGCGAAGGACCGCCTGGCCTGGACCAAGGGCCTCGACTTCGAGGTACCCGTCTACGACGGCGAGCTGGCGGCCGACACCGAGTACCTGTTCTGGATCGGCTGCGCGGGGGCGTTCGACGACGGCCAGCGCAAGACCGTCCGGGCCACCGCCGAGCTGCTGCACCGCGCGGGCGTCCGCTACGTCGTCCTCGGCCCGGAGGAGACCTGCACCGGTGACCCGGCACGGCGCTCGGGGAACGAGTTCCTGTTCCAGATGCTGGCGCAGCAGAACGTCGAGGTCCTCAACACCGTGTTCGAGGGCCGCGAACCCGGTACCCGCAAGATCGTGACGACCTGCCCGCACTGCCTCAACACCCTCGGCCGCGAGTACCCGCAACTCGACGGGCACTACGAGGTCGTGCACCACACCCAGCTGCTCAACACGCTGGTGCGCGAGGGCAAGCTGGTGCCGGTCGCCGCACCTGCGGAGGACACGGCCGCGCCGGTCACCTACCACGACCCGTGCTACCTCGGGCGACACAACGAGATCTACTCCGAGCCGCGCGAGCTGGTGAACGCGGCGGGCGCCACGCTCACCGAGATGCCCCGGCACGCCGACCGCTCCATGTGCTGCGGCGCCGGCGGTGCACGGATGTGGATGGAGGAGCGGATCGGGCAGCGGGTGAACCTCAACCGCACCGAGGAGGCGATCGACACCCTGACCGGCGCCGCTGCGGACTCCGACGAGAGCGTGGGCGGAACCATCGCGGTCGGCTGCCCGTTCTGCCGGACGATGATCAGCGATGGTGTCACCGAGATGCAGGGAGCGGGCACCGGGGAGAACGTCCAGGTACAGGACGTGTCGCAGATGCTCCTGACCGCCGTGAAGCGCGGCGACCCGACCACCAACGGCGCCACCCCTGCGGTGGAGGCAGAGGCCGGGCCGGGCGAAGCACGCAGCTGACCGCCATCTCGACGGGTCGTTCGAGCTGTCAGTCAGCAGTGGGCGAAGCCGATGACGGCGAATCGCTGCACCGACGGGTTGGTCTGGCCGACAGCGACGCGTCCAACTTCACGTCCCGCGGCACTCGCCCACATCGTGTCGCAGCCGTCGACGAACCACTTCCCGTCAACCGTCGTCAGCGGTTCGGGCAGCGAGTCCTCATTGAACTCGGCCATCGAACTCGATCGGCGATGCAGCTCGGTAACGGCAGCCGAGCAGTCCGGGGCCGGAACCGCGCGGAGCAGCTCTTCCTCAGCCGGGTCTGTGAGCAGCCGGCAGATCGGGTCGGGGTCATCGAGCTCCACCGACCGGAGCATCGTAGGAAAGACCCTGGCCGGGCGTGCCTCACCCATCTGAACGCGTAGGGAGTCCCCGGCACGGGCCTGGATCTGCCGTTGGACCTCGGCGTCTTCGAGGGTCGAGAGCCAGAATCCCACCCCTGAGAGCACACACAGCACCGCACCCACTGCAGCGAGCCGCCACCACGGCAGCTGGGCGAACCCGGCCAGCAGCACCCCGATGCTCGCCCCAAAGGCCCAGGCCCACGGCCCGGTACTCAACATCAGCCCGACGACGACGGCCAGCCCGGCGACGTGTACGTCCCAGCCGCGCAGCAACCCGTCCAGCCGCAACAGCCGCAACAGCAGCAACGTTCCCAACCCGGCCAGCCAGGGAATCCACGACCAGCCCGCGAACGGCCAGAGCAGCAGCGCGGCGGCAACGATCGCCAGCCCCACGGCGCCACGGCGGGAGCGAGTGAGGCGTCGCCAGCTGAACGGGCGGCGGTCAGGAGGGGGGGACGGCTCCGGGATGGGCGGGGGGGGCTCGGGCACGGCGGGCGGGGGAACCGGTGGGCGCATCGCAGGCAGCCATGGACGCGGGGGGTCAGGTCGCGGTTCCATCCCGGCGAAGGCTACCGGCCAGCTGCTCGCTGCAAATCCACCGTTCGTGCCAATTCCCATCGGATGCCAGGGATTTCTGTTGGCAGGCACTCGCCACGGCCCGGGTGTGCTCGCGAACTCAGCGCCGGGTATCGACACGATGGAAGTTCAGGTGTGCCCGAGACGGCGTCGGCCCCCGCTGCCCCTGATAACGGGAACCGACGCCGGCGCTGCCGTAGGGCCGCTGCGCTGGGCTGGACAGCCGGAACAGGCACAGCTGACCGATCTTCATCCCGGGCCACAGTGTGATCGGCAAGTTCGCGACGTTGGACAGCTCCAGGGTGATGTGCCCGGTGAATCCGGGGTCGATGAAGCCCGCCGTCGAGTGCGTCAGCAGCCCCAACCGGCCCAGGCTCGAGTTGTGCGTCGGGATGAACGTCGGCCCGACGAGGAACATGCCGTCCTCCGCAGCCACCTGGATGCAGCGGACCGGCTGGGTGGCGACCGGGCGCACGTCGACGACGGCACGACACCGATGGAGCACAGGCAGCTCTGGGGTGAACGTCACCTGGAAGGCGCCGTGCTCGACGCCACGGAACGTCACGCGCTTCTTGCCCTTGACCGGCCGCAGGCCCAGGCTCCCCGCAAGCTCCACGACCGCGTCGGCAAGCCCCTCACGCATGTCGACGAACTCGCACCGCCCGGATGGGTCGACGTAGCCACCGGAGTCCATCAACCCCTGGAGCAGCGCACGCCGCTGAGCCGTCCCGGCCTGCAAGTAGTCGGCGGGGACGGGTGTGGAGTCCTCCGCCGTATCACCGGCGCCTGCACCGAGCCGGGTGCCGAGCGCGTAGGGCTCGATCGGCAGCTCCCGCTCGGGATACGCGACCGGCTGCGCCAGCGCGACGTGGTGGCGGTACTCACCGCCCTCCCGCACACGCTCGCTCATCGCGGCAGTGGTGAGCACGGTCGGGCTCTCGCCGTGCCGGCGAGCGGTCGCCGTGCTGACGAGCCATCGATGATCCCCGTCTGCGACGATCGCCTGACCGTCGGAGAAGCAGACCTCGAAACACGGACGACCCAGCATGACCTCGGTCGCTGCCACCACCGCAGTCGCTCGCCCGTCCATCCCGAACACCCGGTCGCCGACACCCAGGTCACCCATGCACCGCCATCCATCGGGCGTGGGGACCAACGTCGCGACGGCGAGAGCCTTTCCCTCCAGCCGCCCCGCCAGGTCGTCGGGCAGCGACACCGACTCGAACGTCGACCCCAGCACGAACTCCCCAGGGTGCAGCACGAACGGATCGTCGCCACTGGGCTCGACGGCCGAGGTCAGCTCGTCCTGCTGCTGCGCGGGGTCGATGTGGGTGTAGCGGGAGTTCTGGAACACGCGGAAGAAGCGGTCCAGCCGTATGTCGACGCTCGACGGCTGGAGCATGGCAGGGTCCCACGGGTCGAGCACCAGCCGACCCGCCTCGAGCTCCTTGCGCAGGTCACCGTCGGACAGCAGCACCGTGCCACCCTACTGGCGGCGGATCAGGCCCCGCGGTGCGGTTCTGTCACGCAGCGTGAGATGCTAGGCTCTGACTAGGAACAATGCGGATGTAGTTCAATGGCAGAACATCAGCTTCCCAAGCTGAACACGCGGGTTCGATTCCCGTCATCCGCTCCACGCCGAAAGCCCAGGTCAGCGGATCGTCAGCCTCCGACCTGGTATCAATTGCAGGCGACGGACACCGGAAGGCTCACGATCCCGCAACGCCGTCATGCACAACGACACGAAGCGGGACGACGGCCAGCGCGCGATCGCCTGGTGCGACACCCGTCCGGCGACCATACGCGCGTGCTCCCGGCCTATTCGCTCGATCCGTTTGATGGTTCGACCGTGTCGTCGTCGTGCGGGACGCTTCGCAATGCCCGTCCACCGAACTTGCTGAGCTCTTGGCGGACAGCAGTGCAGAGCTTGAAGCCCGGGCTGTCTTGTCTAATGAGTCGGACGGCAGCAAGCTGCTCCGCAAGACCGACACGTTCGCCGCCGTCTCGAGGCCGGTTGTGCGCGTGAACCATGAGATCGAGGGAAACTCCTGGTCGATTCGAGCTGACGCCGCACGCGTAGGTCGCGCGTGGAAACCGTTGCGGCAAGAATGGCGGCCACCACAACCCCCGAACATCGCGATGCCTGCTCCCACAATAGACGCGAACGAATCCATGCGAGGAGTGGTAGTGGCCGCAGCTTTGCACGAGTAGCACTACGACCAGCGGAAACGCTTCGCTCAAGCGCCCAGCACGCTGCGGCGTCCGCATTGACACAGAAGTGAACTCCCCGGCCCGCGTGAGCAGGTCCTCTGACACTTAAGTCACGGGGAGTCAGCGGAACCGGGGTTCCGACATCTGAGCCTCGCTCTCAAGCTTGTGCACCCGCTCGTCGTGACCGATCTGCCGGAACACGTCAGCGAGCGAGGCGAAGTCACCGAAGTCGGCGGCGAACGTCGATTCGAAAGGTATGCTGTCCCACGCAGAGTTCTCGGCGACCATGATCATGTACTCGTGCTCGGCGTGGTCTTCAAAGTCTGCATTAAGGCGATGCGACCAGCTAGGGCGCACCACGAACAGCAACCACGACAACTGGTAGTAGACAAATGCGATCACCTGCGGCAACCAGAAGAACTTGATCCGTGGCTGTGGCTGACCGGACCTGGCGATCAGCTCTTCGATGATGAGCAGGTGGTACATCTCGTTGTCCTGCTGCGCGCGGAACTCGCCGACCCCCGAGTGTACGCGCCGCGCCATATCGGGGTCTGCGTGCACGTGGGTAATAGCGATGAAGGCAACCTGCTCCCAGGCCTGATACGGAACCCGAGCGACCAGCTCCAGGACCTTGAACTTGCCCAGTGTGCGAGGCTTGCCATACAGCGTGTCCAGCAAGATGAACAGGACCCGAGCGGCGATTCCGTACCGTCGCCGCGGTGCCGCCAAGGTCTGGGCCTGGGCCCGCTGGAGCTCCTCGTGCGTCAGCCTCGGCGGCTGGCCGGGCACGGCTGCCCTCGTCGTCTCTCCCTCAGCCATGTTCGCGATCCTTCCATAACCGCCGCGGGGGCAGCAACATGCCAACAACAACCCCCGGTCGACAGCGGCCACCGGCAGCCACCCCCACCTGGGGCGACCACGCCCCGGGTGGGGGTCATGACCTGCACGATCACGCGTCCACCAGGCTGCTCATGCCGGGTTTCGCCCCGGACAGGCAGCGGATGTGGTGATCGCGTAGGCCGTCGAAGACCCCACCTAAGGTGGACATCTGAGGTGAGGCTGGCGGTAGCGGTGGGATTTGAACCCACGGAGGCTTGCACCTCACACGCTTTCGAGGTCTGCGCAGCGCAGGTCGCCGACGGCCGCCGAGTCTCCACCGGCTGGTCAAAGCCCTACGTCGGTCCCACGCGACATTCGGCGATCGCCAGCGACCGCCACCACGAGTGCAACCAGCCGGGGATGTTTAGGGCGCTGCCTTGCTTCACGGCTTGCTACTTTCAGTGATGAGATCAACACATTCGGTGATCTTGACGTTGCCCTGGTCCCCGATGGAGGCGTAGCCGCTCAGGCCTCGGGAGAAGGGGCACTTAAGCACACACCCGTGGCCTGCGGTCGTGCGACAATGTGACCTATGACGCGCACCGCGGTCTACTGCCGCATCTCCCAGGACGGATCTACATCCCGGACTCCGGACCGTGCCCAGGCGTCCGCCCCCTCGCCTGCCATGCCCGGGGGAAGCGGAACGGCGAGACCGAGTGCGTATGAGGGGCTCGCCCCCCCCCGGCATAGAGAGCGCCTTGCACGGCCGTTCGGCCCGTTCAGGCGGTGAGTCGTCCGACTCGACAGACCTAGATCCGCACGTATGCTGCGGTGGCGTCGTCGTGCACCTTCCCTCGCGGCCACCGCATCCGATCCTGATCGGTGAGCTCGGCCTCGCGGGTTTGACGGACCAGCCGTCGTGGTCCCTCCTCATCGAGTATTCGCAGGATCTCCGGCCAATCGGCCAGGCCGAACGGATCGGCTAGCCTGCCTGCACCGTCGCTGAGCAGGGCTAAGGCCCTGATATCGGACGCCGGTATCTCACCGGAGAGCGCCTCGTCGGCTGCCGCTGGCTCGACACTCGCGACCCAGAACCCACCTGGTTGGTTCCGGTGGGAGCGCATGGCGGTGATGTAGTCCTGTAGCGCCTGAGCATGTTCCGGGCTACCTGTGGGGGACGCCTCGAGGGCGTGTCTATACCGGTCACCCACGGACGCCTCCCGGCCGTCGCTGATCGCCTTCACTCCCCTGGTCGTCTCGATAACCAAAACGGAATCAGCGAGCACGAGGTACTCGAGGACGCCGTCCCGAACGCGAGTAATTAGCACTGTTGCGGATGGCGTCCCTGGGTGCGTGATGTCGCAGCATCCTCCGTGGCGACTCGTCACGTCGGCGATTGATTGACGGAGCACGTGCTGGAGTGTGCTGGCGCGTGGGGCGGCGAGCTCGCCTAGCAGCGTCGCCCCGAGTTGGCGCGAGTACCATGCAACGCCGTGTAGGCATCCGCTGTCAGCCCCGGCTGATCCTGCGCCGTCCAGCAGGACAAGCGCGTTAGGGGTGGCGCCTACAAAGTCCTCATTATCGGCGTCATGGCGGGCCGACTCTGTCGCGAGGCTGACTAGCATAGGGCTCTACCCTTCGTCAGGCTCATACAACGGCGTGACTAGGTCAACGTGAACTGGGTCGTGCGATCCTGGATCGTAGTCAGTACGTACGATCGTCGAGAAACGGCGATCCTTGACCTTCCCGTATAGCTCACCCAGACGGCTTGTGATGAGCTGCACAACGCCGAGGCTTCCCGGAGGGTGGATGCCGGTAAAGACTATGATCAAGCCCTCACCGTCGGGGCGAGGTAGGCGGCCGAGATACGCAAAGTCGTAGGGCGCCGGCGGCTTGTCATCCCATCCGGACCGGTAGACCGCGCCGGTTCGGAGATCCCGGAGAGTCCACGGACCGTCGGCGGCCCGCTCAAACTTGATGTGCGCGTCCTGATCGAGGACGGCAGCAACCTGCGGCGAGATTCGGGGCCCACAGATGACGACGAGGTTTCGCCTGTTGAGGTCGATCGTGCCGTCTGTCGAAAGGTGCTCGGAAGTGAACTCCAACCCGAGCGACTGTGCGAGTTCACCTAGGCGCCGGGCACCAGCTACGTCCTCCACGGCGACAACGGGTCGCGCCTGGATGGCGTCCTCCTTCAACGGGGTAGCGACGACAACGGAGCCGGACCCCAGGAAAAAGCCCTCCGGTGGCGGTCCGCCATGCCGGACCTGGTGGATGCGCGCCCGGCTGAGGCCGGTGGCATCAGCTATCTGAGCGTAGGACTGGCCGTCATCATGAAGTTCCTGGATCTTGCGTCGCCGCAAGCGGGCCAGGTCGGTCACCTCTCGCTGTGCCTGACTAAGCCGCCTGGTGGCGGCCTTGATCAGTTCAATTGGATCTTCGATCCGGGCGATCCGACCCACCTCGTCGCGCAACTGCCGCCACCTCCTCCGAGCAACTCTAGCCCCCCCTTGACACCGGCCACGGGCCCGGACGAGGTCGATACTCCACTAGCCACATACCCCCCTTGACACCTGTCGGTCCGGTACCGTAGCTTCCGTCGCGTACCCCACTAGACAGATGGCATGATCTTAAAGGGGGCTACTCAGCCCCAGGCAAAAGAGGAGAGGACATGGCGATGGGTTGGGTCAGTGATCCGGTGGTCGGGCAGGCGCAGTCGATGGCCGGCCCGGTGTGTCCGCGGCCGGTGCGGGAGTCCGGGGCGGTGGGGTTGGTGGCTCCGGGTCGGATTCGGGTGCATCACCGCAACATCCGCCGCAGTCTGGGTGATCTGTCCGGGCTGGTGGAGTCGGTGCGCCGCGACGGGGTGTTGGTGCCGTTGATGGCGCACCGGCGCTACCGCCGTGGTGGCGCGGGTGGGGTGGAGCTGGAGTTGCTCCACGGGCACCGTCGGCTGGCGGCCGCGGAGTTGGCGGGTCTGTCGCGGGTGCCGGTGGTGGTGGTGCCGTACCACGACGTCGATGAGGCGTTGGTGGTGATGTTGGCGGAGAACACCCGCCGCGAGGAGCTGACCGGCCTGGACCGGGCGCACGCGGTGCGGGCGCTGATCGAGGAGTTCGGGTTCACCCCCACCGGCCTGGCCGCCCGGCTCGGGATCAGCATCGCGGAGCTGCGCCGGTGGGCCCGCCCACCGGGCGGCTCGGCCGGATCGCGGCGCCGCTCGCCGCACCCGTCGATCCGCCCGACCGCAGTCCACGAGCTGCTGGGTCGGTGGGAGACCGGTGAGCTGGACGCCGAGGGGATGGCCGCGCAGCTGCGGGGCCTGCTCGGCGGGTGGGTGCCGCGGGTCGTCGAGCCGAGCCCGCCGGCGGCCCCGGCCGAGGTGGTCGGGTTGTTTGAGGGTGCGGCGTGAGCGCCGGGGCTGCGGGGCCGGCGGCGGCGTTCGCCGCGGGTCGGGGTCGGGATGTGGATCCGCCGGTGACCGGGGTCGAGGGGGGCCGCTGGCACGGCGTGGAGCGGGTGTACCCGCCGCGCGCCGCCGACACCGGGGAGTGTGGACGGGCGTTGTGCGGCGCCCTGGTCCGGGTGGCGGTGCGGGTCGGGGTGTTCGATCCCGACCGGGTCCCGGGCCCGACGTGCCTGGAGTGCGGGTGGCGGGCCGCCCTCGCCGCCGGCACGGTGCCCGACCGGGTCCGGGCCCTGTCCGCCGACGAGGGCGCGTCGGGGCTGGCGGCGCGGGTCGCGGAGGCGGTGGTGGCCGAGGCGTCCGGGTCGTACGGGTACTTCGACCTGGGCCACCCCTACACGGTGCAGCTGTTGGTCGCGGTCAGCGCGCACGCCCCGGCCGCGGTGGTCGCCGCGGACTGCGTCGACGGCGACTGCGAGCACGCGGGGCAGCGGTCGTGCCCGAGGGTCGGGCTGGTGTGTCTGGGGTGCAGCGAGCTGACCGGGTCGTGGGACGGCGAGCGCGAGGGTGCCTGTCTGCCCGAGGTCACCATCGGCGCGCCGTGTGAGGTGCTGCGCGCCCTCGCCGCCCACTACCGGGTCACCGGCGGTGGGTCATGACACCGCCGACCACCGGCACCCCGGGCCGGTGCGCGGCCGCGGTCCGGGTCCGGCGTCCGCCCGCACGGTCGACGCAGGGCCCAACTTCTGATCCACCTGTGTCCCAGCCCGGCGGTGACCTCGGCCAAGACGTTCCCGCCGGGCTGGGCTCCCCCACCCATCACCAGATCGATATGTAGAGGAGACCTCTGATGGTAGAGACCGCACGCCGCGACCCCGACCCCCCTGTGAGCCCTGAGCCGGGTGGGCCCGTCGTGACGGTGCACGCCCACCTCTATGCCGACACCCGGATCTCCAGTAGCCGCCCGAGCACGGTGCAGGACGTGACGGTGCTCGTGTTCGACGGGACGGAGCCGCTGACCGCGGACGTGGTGCTGTACGCGCGCCGCCCGGAGCTGGAGCGGCTGGGTGTGGTGCTGGCCGCGGCCCTGGCCGACCTCGACACCGACCCCGCCGCCCGCGGCGACGTGGGGGGTGTGTCGTGACCGGCCCGAGGACCGACACCGACGCTCTGGGTCGGCAGCGGCAGGCGGTGACGGCCCTGGCGGGGTTGTTGGACCGGGCGCGGGCCGAGGGTCTGCCGGTGATGGACTGGGAGGTCCCGCCGAGTCTGTCGCTGGTGGCCCGGCCCCGCCACGACGACGACCCCGGGGTGGTGCGGGCGGACTGGCGGCGCTGGTGTGACGCGCTGGGCGCGCCGGGGCGGGAGGCCACCGTCGGTGCCGTGACCTTCCTGTCCGGGCTGGCCGAGGTCCCCGTACCCGGCGACCGCCGGCTGTTGGTCGCGGTGGTGACCGAGGTCCCCGCCGCCGGTGCGGGCGACGGGGGGGCCGGGCGGTGACCGCGGACCTGTTGGCCGCGGCCGCGGACCTGGTGGAGCGGGTCGGGTTGTGGCAGGACGAGTACTGGCCCGGTGCCCTCGACGGCGGGGTGTACTGCGCCGGGGACCCGGTGTGCCTGGTCGGTGCGTTGATCGTGGCCGGT
>Ga0136634_10000081_pt1 | contig 45270 bp, 36 predicted proteins | sample AntDrymUQ8332106_2_FD_104654 | JGI IMG/M metagenome (GOLD analysis project Ga0136634, IMG submission 104654) | Polar desert sand microbial communities from Dry Valleys, Antarctica - metaG UQ833 (21.06) | ecosystem: Environmental > Terrestrial > Soil > Desert | place: Antarctica: Dry Valley... | reverse complement strand
GAACATCTACAAAAAGATGTTTTTTGACTTTTTTATCCGAACGATTTTTATCACTCGAAACCTCATTTTCCGAAAAAATTTTATCTTTTTACCTAAAATGACTTTTTAAGGGTCGACTAATTAGTATTACACTCTCATGACTGTGTTCCTAATGATGAAGTGTACCCATATCCCATTTGCCAGAGTGATGGATGCCCGACGGTTTCAAAAACGTTCTTAAAAAATCTGGCGGGGATTATTGATGAATCTTCGCAACCGATATTTCTGTGGATTTATGATTAGGATGTGGCAGGCGCCTTTTCTGTTTGTTCTGCCTTTGCTTTTACGATCGCATTTGCAAACCATGTAAACTCATTTAAGAAACGTTCACTGTTTCTTACAATATCATCCCGTAAAGGTTCAAAATGTTCGTTAAAAGCATGCTGAATTTCGGGTATTAATAATTTAGTGGGTAATGGATACGCACCCAAACTTAAAACAACATGTTGCATCTGAGTAGATGCGTTGATGCCTCCCATTTTTCCACTTCCGGTGGTAACAACACCAATGGGTTTTTTATTGAACTCAGCCCAATAAAAATCCAATGCATTTTTTAAAACACCAGTAAAACTTCCATGATATTCAGGACTCACTAAAATCATTGCATCTGCTTCTTTTAATTGGGCCCCTATAATAGAAATATCTCCTGTTGAACTATGGATCTTTCCATTTCTTTCTTCCATCATGGGTAAAGGATGTTCAGCCAGATCGATCATAGTAACTTCAATCCCATTCTGTATTATCTTCTGTTCAAGGTAGTATGCAATTCTATGACTTTGCCTCCCTACACGAATACTTCCTATAATAATGGCGAATTTCATTTTTCAATTTTAATCGTTACTCATCGGCACTTCAATGGCTAATAGCTGGGAAGGTTGAAGTGCTTGCACCACAAAATGGTCGGTATCGGATATACCTGCTGCATCTCTTTTGCTCAATGTTTCATTATCTATTTTTATCGAGCCTTCAATTACAAAAAGATACACTCCATTACCCTTGAATTTTACGTTGTATGATATTTCTTTATCAGCATCCAGATTTGTTAATGCAAATTGTGCATCCTGATTGATCCATAATTCACCATCCTTGTCCTCCGGGCTTACTACGATTTGCCAGGAATTCTGCCTGTTAGCTACATCAAAAGTTTTTTGATCATATCGTGGCTCTATATCATTAAGTTTTGGGAATACCCAAACCTGTAACAGATTTACATCCTCTGTTTGAGAAGCATTAAATTCAGAATGCTTTATTCCTGTACCGGCACTCATAATCTGAATATCACCCGACCTGATAGCCCCCTCACCGCCCGTACTGTCTTTATGAGCAAGTGCCCCACGTAAAGGGATCGTTACAATTTCCATGTTATCATGAGGATGGGCAGGAAATCCGCCTCCACCTTTTACAATATCGTCGTTCAATACCCGCAATGCACCAAAATGCACTTTTCCAGGATTATGGTATTGACCAAAACTAAAGGAGTGGCGTGCATTCAACCATCCAAAATCGGCACCGCCTCTTTCTGAAGCAGGATGAATAACTGTTTTCATATAATCTCTTTAGTGGATGATTAAATCAACTATAGTGCCCAAAGCATAGAAGGTAAAAGTAAGACGTTTCGTCAGTTGGAGTTTAGTATCTGAGGAATTTAAAAAAGGGGAATTTCATCTTCCTGCCGGTTTTCATTCCATTCAATGATAAAATTATTTCGGCCCTCGCCTATCATAATACTCATGTAATTCTGTTGCACCAGTTCCAGTAAGGAGAGAAATAAAAAAATAGCATGGAGCCTGTTTTCACAAATCTGAAAAATATTTTCAAACGCCATAATTTTTTCCTTTCCGGTAGTAGTAAGTATATACTCCCGGCTTTCTTCCATTGTGTAATTATACCGCACAACTGTGTGCACGGGTTTATTGTTACGTTCCTCTAAACGCTTCATCACCTTTTCAAAAGCCTTCATTAGCTTGAACATGGTAATGGCTTGTATTTCGGTACCTTCACCAGCCTCTTCCCCTATATGTGACAACTCTTTTTGAATATTGCCTCTTTTAACCATTAACATCCGCATGGCTTCCATATCCGCCATACGAACCGCGGCTTCCTTATAACGCTTGTATTCAAGTAGCTTATCAATTAATTCCTGCCTTGGATCGATCTCATTACCCTGGGCATCTAATTCTTTGCGCGGCAACAGCATTTTTGCTTTAATGCGCATCAACGTTGAAACGAACAAAATAAACTCACTGGACAATTCGATATCCGGATGCTCCTGTTTATGAATATAATTTAGAAAATCCTTAATAATATTTGTGATAGGTATATTGTAGATATCCAATTCGTCACGCTCTATAAAGAACAATAACAAATCAAATGGACCTTCAAATTGCGGTAATCTAATTTGATAAGTTTGCTGGCTCACGGTAAACTTTAAATGTCTTTAGATAATATAGCACTCCATTTCAATAAAAAAATCCCAAACAATGTTGGGATGAAAACAAATGTAACAATATCCCGTCAAAATTTTGCCGAAAAACCTACTCCCAATAAAGATCTGAGCTGGGTGCCCGCTGAAGTTCTATTCGGACCGAATTGCCTGATATCATCATCGTAAATAAGATCCAGGCTATAGGTAACATTTAAATACTTATTTATTTTCATGGCAATCAGGTTGCTCCAGAAAATATCAATTTTCTCAGGGTTAGAGCCAATCCGCGTTGTTTGTACCTGGTCCGGTCCTGTAACCGTAAAACGGGCAGTTTGAAGGTAATTCGAGTACAGGTCTAATCTGCTTTTGAACGTCACATTCTTTAAGATCTCTTTATTGAAATTGGTTGATAAAAATCCGCCTATTTCAGTTCGTACCTTTCTTTGTGGATCCACCCCATATAATACTGCCAGTGGAACCTCAAAACCGCCGGTAGGTATGATTCCTCCCGGGTAAAAATAACTTTTGGGATCATTGGTAACAAGTACCATTCGAGCTGATACCGGAGAAAAGAAAATACTAAAGTATGTCCTGGGGTGCCAATCAATTCCCGGAGCAATGATCACATAGGCCGGAGCCATAAAAGAGGAAGTTCTTCTCTTTAATCCTTTTCCAAGATAGTTGTAGTCGTAACCATTTGTAAATTGCGATCGGAAATTAATTACCCCTGCGATACTAACGGTATTGGATAGGTCTCTGCCCATTTTGCTAAAGAAATCAATTTTATCATCTGTCTTTCTACTACCTACAGAATGTGTATTAACAATTGCGTATCCAAGGTCAAGAGTATTATTCCAATAGAATCGTCCTGCAGTTTTATTCGCAAATACACTGAGGGTAGAGGCGGTTGAAAAAGAAAATTTTTCAGCTCCTGCTGCCCAGTTATGACTGCTTCCCTGGCCAATGCTCACCGAGATCACCCCACCTTTCCGCCACCCCTTACTAGTATCTTTTTCTAATTTTCTTTCTGACTCCTTTTGTATTTCTTTAACCGTAGGATCTTGCCCCCTTGCAATAATAATGTTGCCAATCAATATGGCACAGATCACTATTTTTTTCATAAAATAATTTTGAATAATAGAACGCCGAATAAAAGGTATTGCTATGGTTTTTGAACAGCATCACGAATTTCCATGAGCAGTTTATCTGTAGTGGAAGGGGCCGGTGGTGCTGCAGGAACCTCTGCCTCTCTTTTGCGTATTTTATTAATTATTTTGATAATCAGAAATAAAACAAACGCGATCACGACGAAGTCTACCATTCTTTGAATAAACAAACCATATTTTAATTCTACTCCATTGACTATGATAGTAAGACTTTCAAACTTTTGCCCCAAGAATGACCCAATAAACGGCATTAGGATATTGTCTACTAATGCTGTAACAATTCTCCCAAACGCGGCTCCAATAATTACGGCAATGGCAAGATCAACAACGTTGCCTTTCATTGCAAACTCTTTGAATTCTTTTAACATGCCCATAATAAAAATTTAAGGTGAGTAGCTATACATTTAAGTCTCCATTTTTCATCAAAGGTTTTCAACCAAGGTATAAACCCATTATTTTTTCAAGGGAGGAAACTTCATATCCAGGTTTTTCAAAGTATCTAACAACTTACCTGCAATTATAAATTCCTTATACCAATTTTGATCAGCAGGTACAATGATCCATGGCGGACGACTGCAATGTTCGAAACATTCCTCGTACATCTCCATATATTTGTTCCATAATTTTGCTTCTTCAGAATCATTGGGATTATACTTCCATTGCTTTTCAGGATTATCAATACGTTCCTGCAATCTTTTTGTTTGCTCTTCCGGGGATACATGCAAGTAGAACTTCAGTATAATGGTATTGCTATGTTCCTGTAACAACTGTTCAAAATCATTAATAGCCTTAATTCTCTTTGAGGCAGTTTCATCATCGCACCATTTATGTACACGTGTTATCAGGATGTCTTCATAATGAGATCGATTAAAAATCTGGATCATTCCTCTGGCAGGAACCGCGCTATGTACCCGCCAAAGGAAATCATGAGCAAGTTCATCGGTGGTAGGGGCCTTGAAAGATTTTACTGAAACACCCTGAGGATTCATAGTGCCGAAAACATTTTTAATCACACCATCTTTTCCACTTGCATCTAATCCCTGGATCACTATTAAGATTGAATATTTGGAAGAAGCATACAACAAATTCTGAAATTTATTCAATTCGTCAAGCATGCCCGCTGTTCGCATTTTGGTTTCATCCTTTACAAGGTCTTTAGGAGCCCGGGTGGAAGTATTTGCTAACTGAACATTCGCCATAAAAGGAAAGTTTATTAAAAATATTCTATACTTATCAGATTATTATATTTAAAATGAATACCTGAGATTTGCCGATTTATCTATGTCAATTTCCCGGAATAATTTTATTAACTGGAGCCTGTTTTTGGCGTTATCCTTTATTTGGGGAAGTTCATTTATTCTAATGAAGGAAGGATTAAAAGCACTGGATGCATACCAGGTAGCAGCTCTCAGAATTAGTAGTGCCGGATTGGTATTGCTGCCTGTTGCTATTAAATATATTAAAGCCATTCCCCGGAATAAAATGGGTTTAATCATTTTATCAGGCTTATTGGGTAGTTTTATACCTGCTTTCCTGTATTGCATTGCAGAAACAAAAATTGATAGCTCACTCGCAGCTTTTCTAAATGCCTTAACCCCGATTTCTACCATCATCATTGGTGTTTTGTTTTTTAAAAGCAAACTGCCCCTTCAAAAAGTTGTGGGAGTGCTTTTAGGACTTTTGGGAATGGGGATATTACTCATGGGAGAGGGAGGCGTTAATCTCAGCAATCTTCGGTTTTCTTCTCTTGTACTCATTGCAACCGTTTGCTATTCCTTAAATGCAAATATTGTGAACCGTTATTTGAAAGAGGTCGGGTCCACCAAAATTGCAGCGCTTGCTTTAAGTGGATTGATGATTCCATGTTTAATTATTCTATGGATAACAGGTTTTTTTAATCTCCCTTTACAGGAAAAGAATGTACTCAGTTCAATCGGAGCAGGGATTATTTTAGGCATCGCGGGCACAGCATTCGCATCCATATTATTCTATCAATTACTTAAAAGGGCAGGAATCATATTTTCATCACTGGTTACTTATGGTATACCCTTTACAGCATTAATGTGGGGAATCATTGCAGGTGAAAATATTACTGTCATTCAGATCGGAGGCCTGGCGATCATTTTATTTGCTGTGTATATTTCCAACAAAGAAAAAAAATCAACTACACAGTGATACAGTATGAAACATAAGAATTCACTGAATTATTTGTGAATTTGGAGGGGAGGAATTAAACAGTCATTATTTCTTTTTCCTTGCTAGCAAGATGTTTATCGACTAAGGAAATAAATTTATCCGTTATTTCCTGTATTTGTTTTTCTGCATCTTTACAAACATCTTCACTTAATCCATTCTTTTGTAATTTTTTTACAAGTTCCATTGAATCGCGGCGAATACTTCTTATCGCTACTTTCGAATGCTCCCCTTCACCTTGTGCTTTCTTTACAAGTTCTTTTCTTCTTTCCTCGGTTAATGGTGGCATGAAAAGCCGGATCATGTTGCCATCGTTCTGTGGCGTAATACCAATATTAGCAGCAATGATAGATCTTTCAATAGGCTGCAGCATATTTTTTTCCCAGGGTTGTATGGTTAAAGTCCGCGCATCGGTAACTGAAATATTGCCTATTTGATTAATAGGTGTAGGCGTTCCGTAATAGTCCACAACAAGGCCGTCAACCAGATTTGGATTCGCCTTTCCGGCTCGAACTTTTATTAATTCTACTTCCAGGTGCCCAATCGCTTTATTCATGGAATCCTCAGCGTGTTCAATTATTGTAGCTAAATCGTCTGACATATTTAAATATTATTGCGATGCAAACGTACATCAAATCAAAAATTGCACAAAAATCACATTTGAAATAATTTATTTGGAGCGATTGGTTGAAGCTCTAATTTTTCTGTTCCAGTACTGTATCTTTTGTCAATGGAACAATGTTAGAAGCTTTAATTTCTGTATTATCGGCATCAATAGATTTTGCAACGAAAAGCCGGGGGCGAGAACGGGTAACATACAAAGCTCCTATAACAGTAAAAAAAATGCCAATAATGCTAAAAATTATCCAGGTAGATCCGAATTGGCGAAAGAAGTAAGCTCCCAATACAAATAACAAATTGATACCTACTAATAATAAGGTAATTGATTTATGGGAGAGACCTTTATCTAATAACAAATGATGAATGTGATTTCTATCAGGACTGAACGGAGAACGTTGATGAATAATACGTATTCCAAATACACGTAAAGTGTCTAACAACGGAATCATCAATATTGCAAATCCAATTGCGGGCGCAGAGTTGATAGGAAAATCAATTGCCGGCATTTGAGCAACGTTGATAAACTTTATTATCAGAATGGCATGAATAAGTCCAATCAGCAAGGATCCCGTATCACCCATAAATATTCTAGCAGGTTGAAAGTTGAATATCAGAAATGCCGCCAGGCTTCCCGCCAATGAAAAAGCAAGTATAGAATACGCAGGTAGATTTACCTGCAAAAAATAAAATCCTAATAGGGAGGAAGCCATAAATCCCAGGCTACCCGCGAGGCCATCAATTCCATCAATTAAATTAAATGAATTGATAATAACTATTACAGTAAAATACGTAAGGAGCAAACTAAACATTTCGGGCAGCGGGCCTTCAATACCCAAAAAACCGTGCATACTTCTTATCTGTACACCGCCTTTATAAATGATTAAAAAAGCGGCCAGCACCTGCCCGATAAATTTCTTAATGGGAGAAATAACCAGGATATCATCTTTCAGGCCCAGGAAAAATATTACAAAGGCAGCAGCAAAAAAATATTGAAATTCTGCTACAGCTTCAAATTGAATAGAGATTAGGCTGGCTAATATAAACCCCGCATAGATTCCTAACCCTCCTAATGAAGGAATGGGAGTTTGATGAATTTTTCTTTCATCGGGGATATCGAATAATTTTTTTCTTTCTGCCACGGTAATAATAACCGGTATGGCCAGAAAGGTAATTGTAAATGAAATTGCAATGGATAGCAATACATCGAACATTAGCCCAGGTTTTGGTTTAAAAAACTTTATGCTACTACTACTTAACCAAAGTAAATTTAGGCCGGCCTGCAAATTACGGCATGTTTATCAAAATACAAGTCTTTATAATCTTGTTTATTACAACTGGGGGGCCATCTGTCAAAATTATAAAGAAAAGTTTAAAGGGTATAATAACCGCAGTTGGAAATCTTGTAGTTTTACGCGCATATTTTCAAATTATTTTAAATCTTATGGCAGAATTAAAAGACATAGCAATCCAGATCAGACGAGATATTGTACGTATGGTTCACGGATGTGCGAGTGGTCACCCGGGAGGTTCCCTGGGGTGTACTGAATATTTCACGGCTTTGTACTTCAAGGTAATGCAACATAATTCGGAGTTTAACCTGGATGGTAAAAACGAAGATTTATTTTTTCTTTCCAATGGGCATATTTCCCCCGTCTTTTATTCAACATTAGCCCGGGCCGGTTATTTTGATAAAAAAGAATTATCAACTTTCAGAAAAATTGATTCCCGATTGCAAGGCCATCCTACCACTCACGAACATCTACCCGGGGTCCGTATTGCCTCCGGTTCATTAGGACAAGGCATGAGCGTGGCCATTGGCGCCGCACTTACCAAAAGATTAAATGGTGAAAGCAATATTGTTTATTCTTTACATGGGGATGGCGAATTGGATGAAGGTCAGAACTGGGAAGCTGCTTTATTTGCAGCCCATCATAAAGTAGACCATCTCATTGCAACAGTTGACTGGAACGGACAACAAATTGATGGGCCAACTGGCAAAGTGATGAATCTGGGAGACCTTCACGCAAAATTTATAGCTTTCGGATGGGAGGTAATTGTATTAGAAAAAGGAAATGATATGGACGAAGTAGTCGCTACTCTAGAAAAAGCTAAAACTTTTATTGGGAAAGGGAAACCTATTATCATATTGATGAAGACGGTTATGGGTAAGGGCGTGGACTTTATGGAAGGTAGTCATGAATGGCATGGAATTGCGCCTAGCGACGAACAACTTGCGAAAGCTCTGAACCAGTTACCGGTTACTTTAGGGGATTACTAAACTTGCGACTACCCCCACCAGGGAACCTACCTTTCATTCTCCATTTTAGGTCTTCAACTCAATGGGTTGCATAGCCGCCTTGCGGGATGGAAACCATGATGCTATCAATGCAACAACCGCAACGGTTGAAACAACCAATAAAAAATCCGAAGGTTTCATTTTTACGGGGTAATAGTCTATTAAAAATGTTCCACCCTGGATTGCAATTAACTTATACTTCACCTGAGCCCAGCAAATGATCACTGCCAGGATTACCCCTCCCAAAGTTCCTAAAGAGGCTAATAATATTCCTTCACTTAAAAATATTTTTTGAATCAAACTTTTGTTAGCACCCATCGCTTTCAGTACCTGGATATCTTTTTGCTTTTCAAAAATCAGCATGGTAAGAGCTCCAATCATAGTAAAGGCGGCTACTATTAACATCAGGGTTAAAATTCCATAAATACCCCATTTTTCCCAGGTCATAACGCTGTACAGACCCTTATTCTGCTCGTAGCGGGTTTCAATTAAATAAGCGTTACCAAATATGTTTGTAAGTTTTCTCTTAATATTATCAGCTTCATCTGCTTTAGTCAAAGTAATTTCTAACCCTCCATACTCATTCTGTTTCATAGCGAGCATTCTCTTCATAAAATCGACATTGGTCAGGGCATATTTATTATCAATATCCTGCTGAATAAAAAATGTACCTGTAGTCGCTATGTTTTCTGCAGAAAAAGCCTGATAGGGATCAACCACATTAATATTTACACCCGGTTTAAACAAGTAAGCAGTAAGTGGGAAAATATTTCTGTCGGATTGCACCCCTATCGCATTCTCAATTCCACTTCCCAAAACAATTCCCGGTTGATCGGAGGTTCCCAGGTCGAACTTTCCGCGTATTATTTTTGATGAAACAGCAGTAACATCTTTATAATGATCATCGACACCTTTCAGATAAACTATTGTTTGCACCTCTCCATTTTGCAAAAGTGTTTTTTCTTCAACAACAAGTGAATAATCTTTTACCCCATTGACTGCCGATAATCTTTTCAACTGCTCCGGAGAAATTGTCAATACTTTACCCTGGGCCGGTGAAATTTTGAGATCCGTATAGAAACTCGAATACAGTGATTTTACCAATCCTTCGAAACCATTGAAAACACTAAGCACCACGATAAAAGAGGCAGTAATAAAAACAATAGCCACCATACTCACCCATGCAATAATGTTTATAGCATTGGTCGATTTCTTTGCATTAAAATATCTCCAGGCAAATTGCAGGTACATTATAATAATATGAATTTACTATGAACCATTAACTATCAATTATGAACGATTAACTATGTTCATCCGGACTTTCCGATTTCCCAACTGAAGAATTATTATCATCTTCCTGTATCTTTTTCAACAGATTCTCTATTTTATACGCATGTTCCAGAGTGTCATCGAGGTAAAAATGGAGTTCCGGCATACGTCGTAATTGTTTACCCACCCTTGCAGTAAGTTCTTTTTTTATTTCCCATTTACGATCTTCTATTTTTTGGAGCATTGTTTTTGGATCTTTCACCTGGAATAGGCTGAGATAAACCCTCACTTCCAGTAAATCAGGTGTTATTTTTACACCTGAAATAGAGATCATACCCCCGTCAATAATATTTAATCCCATTCGTTGAAAAATAGTACTCAGTTCTTCATATAACAAACCACTGATTTGTTTCTGTCTTTTTCCTTCTTGCATTATACTAGGTTATTAATCTAAATTAAGCACAATTTTAGTTAGCAGGTTCTTTGTTCTAATTCAACTGTTATATCAATTGTTAAACAACATTCTCAACAGTACCTAACTTTTGCCTATTGTTGTTTTTCGTGTAGGTTTGCCGCGTTATTAATGTACAAAGATGAAGCGATACGCCAGAATCATTCAATATCTTAAGGATTACAAGGGAAAGTTAGTCCTATATATTATATGTACATTGCTTGCTACCCTTTTCTCCCTGATTGCGCTTGGATTCCTGAGTCCATTTATGGAGGTCATTTTTAAAGGCGATTCCACTTCTTCTAATGGCGCCATTGACAGTACTGCCGTTACTTCCATTCTGAAAGTTTATTTGAACAGGCAAATTGCAGCTCATGGTAAAATTTACGTTCTGGGACTTATATGCCTGTTCATTGTGATTGCAACCGTTCTCAAGAATTTTTTCCTTTACATTTCTTATTATATTTCTTCTCCCATCCGAAGCGCTATTATAACCCGGCTTCGGGGTGAATTGTATAATAAAATACTTTTATTACCGGTAGGGTATTTTACTGAACAACGGAAAGGAGATGTTATCAGCAGAATGACAAATGATGTTAATGAAATCGAAGTATCTATTGTAAGCACACTGGAAGGATTGATTAAGGATCCCCTAACGATAATAGGCTATTTGCTTTACCTGGTTTACCTGAGTCCTACACTTTCCTTGTTTCTACTGGTTTTGTTGCCCTTAACGGGTTTCATAATAGGACGTATTAGCCGTAATCTCAAAAAACAATCCCATTCAGCAGCACTATTGCTGGGCGATAGTCTCTCTATTTTAGATGAAACCTTAACGGGATTACGGGTTATCAAAGCTTTTATTGCTGAAAAAATATTACTCAAAAAATATTACGAGATTAATGAAAATCTTTTCCACGTTCGTAGGAAAATGCATGCCCGCCGGGACCTGGCATCTCCTTTAACTGAATTGTTGGGAGTGATTGTGTTAAGCATCATATTATATTTTGGAGGAAGGCTGGCTTTATCTGACCTGGGTGGAGGTTTGGCCCCCGGGGATATGATAACCTATATTGCAGCATTTGGATTGCTTATCAATCCTGCCAAAAATCTTTCCACTGCTTTCTTCAATATTCAACGAGGGTCTGCCGCTATTCAGCGGATTGAAGAAATTCTACAGGTGCCAGTTACCATAGAGGATAGTTTACAAGCTAAAAGGTTGGTGTCTTTTGAAAAAAGCATTGAATTTAAAAATGTTTCTTTTGCATATGAAGGGATTATCGTGCTCGACAATATTAATCTGAAAATTGAAAAAGGAAAAATGATTGCTCTGGTGGGTTCCTCAGGCGCGGGGAAATCTACGTTGGCCGATCTCATCCCCCGCTTTCATGATATCACGAAGGGCGAAGTTTTAATTGATGGAATCAATATTAAAGAGTATTCACTGAATTCTGTAAGAGAACAGATGGGCATTGTAACCCAGGAGCCCATTTTATTCAATGATTCTATTGCTAATAACATTGCTTTAGGTTGTCCCGCTGCTAATATTGCAGAAATAGAACAAGCCGCCAAAGTAGCCAATGCCCATCATTTCATTATGCAAAAGGATGAAAATTATCAAACCAATATTGGTGACCGGGGGAACAAATTAAGTGGGGGGGAGAAACAACGACTTACTATTGCTAGAGCTGTTTTAAAAAACCCCCCGATCCTTATTCTTGATGAGGCCACATCTTCCCTTGATACTGAAAGTGAGCGATTGGTGCAGGACGCTATCAATAAAATGATGCAAAACCGAACCAGTATCGTGATAGCGCATCGCTTAAGCACCGTTAGGCATGCGGATGAAATCATCGTTTTACAAAAAGGTAAAATTGTAGAAAGAGGCACTCATGAGGAGTTAATCCAACACGATGGTTTCTATAAAAAGTTGGTATCCATGCAGGAAGTAACATAATTATGAACGCCACGTCATAATCGGACAGATCACACCGGTACAACCAACCTGATGTAAAGACATTAAAATATCCGGAGGGAATTTATTTATTCATCATCTGTTTAGCTTCGATGCTTAAAGTAGCATGAGGAACCGCCCGCAAGCGTGCCTTATCAATCAACTTACCGGTAACCCTACAGATACCATAGGTACGGTTTTCAATTCGCATCATGGCTTTTTCAAGATGATCAATATAATTAATCTGGCGGCTTGCCATCTGGGCCAGTTGCTCTCTTTCCATACTCATGCTTCCATCTTCCATGGTCATGTAGCGGTTTTCTGTTTCATCACCTCCCATTTCATCCTTTCGGGTTATTAAACCCTGTAAATAGGTTAGCTCTTTTTTGGCCTGGTCTAATTTCTTCTGTATAAGCTCTCTAAATTCTGTTAATTCTGAATCACTATACCTCATAGTTGGTCCCATTTGAATTTGATCTGGCTGATCTAATACTGATTTCGTAAACTCCGGTTCGTATTTACGTACGGTTTTAGTTCTTAATTCAGGTATTACCACCTTCACCGGTTTTGCAGGTGGTAAGGGCTTTTTGGGTTGAGGCAAACTCACCAGGGTAGGCTTTTTTGCTTCAACAGAATGCTGCTCAGGTTTTTTCTCTTCAATAGCAACAACCACAGGCTGCTTCACTTCAGGTTTCTTAACTTCTTGTTTTTTCAAATCTGGTTTTTTTGTAACAACCGGGGGATGACTATTTTTTACTGGAATTGATTTTTTAGGACTTGGTTTGGACACTTTAGCAGCTGGCTTTGAAGCTTTTTTTGCAACAACTTTTTTGGCCATGGGTTTAACCGTTTTTTTTGGAGCAGACTTGGCAAGTTTGGAAGCAGGACGGACAGTTTTGGCAGGAGCCTTTTTTACAGGAGCTGCTTTTTTGTGTGCGCTTGCTTTTTTGGCTGGCTTAGCCGTTTTCTTGTTGGAGGTCATACTGTTAAGCTTTTTTTGAAACAAAAACTCTTAAAGGAATATCGTTCACTTCGATCTCGGTGCCATTTGCCAATGCAGGGACTAATTCCAATTCGTCTGCCAAAATTTCGGCGCAAATATAGCTATTAAATCGAGCTATCGAATTTTTTAATTCATCGTTTTCTGTTACCTGTACGAGTATACGGTCAGTGAGCTCATACCCGTTGTCCTTGCGGATTTTCTGAATCCTGTTCACTAGTTCTCGAGCGTTTCCTTCGCTGAGAAGCTCCGGGCTCACGGTTACATCCAATGCCACAGTTAAAGTGTCGTTGGTAGCCACTATCCAGCCTGGAATATCATCACTGGTAATATCAACCTCTGATAATTGAATAACTACCGCCTCATTGTCAATCAAAATTGAAGACTCACCTTGTTTTTCCAATAACGCAATATCCTCCTGAGAAAATTGAGAAATAGCAGTAGTCACCGTTTTCATTTTAGAACCAAGTTTTTTACCCAGCGCCACAAAATTAGGTTTGATCTTCTTTTTGATAAACCCATTACTACTTGTCAAATATTCTATTTCCTTAATATTAACTTCAGACTTAATTAATTCGGATATTTTATCAATCTGATTCTTTATTTCCGGATTTAATATGGGAATAAGTATCCTTTGCAAAGGCTGTCGAACCTTAATATTAATCTTTTTTCGTAATGATAAAACCAGGGAAGAAATTTCTTTAGCTAATATCATTCTCTCTTCCAACGTTTCATCTATTGCATTATCAACTGGTTTGGGAAATAATATATGATGGACCGATGCTACCTTATTCCGACCTGAGACCGTATTCAAGTTTCTAAAAATAAGGTCACTAAAAAAAGGTGATATCGGGGCCATAAGGGTAACTATCGTTTCCAGACATTCATATAATGTCTGAAAAGCACAAATTTTATCGTGCTCATATTCTCCTTTCCAAAACCGCCTCCGTGACAAACGCACATACCAGTTACTCAGATATTCATCTACAAAATCTTCAATAGCCCTACCCGCATGCGTGGGTTCATAATCATCAAGATAACTTGTTACTTTCTTAATCAGCGAGTTGAGTGAAGAAAGTATCCATTGGTCAATTTCTGGTCTTTTTTGAAGGGGAATATAATCTTCCTCAAAAGCAAAACCGTCAACATTTGAATATAAAGCAAAAAACTGATAAGTATTATATAAGGTACCAAAGAACTTACGTTGCACTTCTTTAATACCTTCAAGATCGAACTTAAGGCTATCCCAGGGCGAAGCATTTGTAATAAGGTACCAGCGGGTTGCATCAGCACCAAACTGCTCGATCGTCTTAAACGGGTCAACCACGTTTCCGAGGCGTTTGCTCATTTTATTTCCATTCTTGTCTAATACCAGTCCGTTGGACACACAGGTTTTGTAAGCTACTGAATCGAACAATAAACAAGAAATAGCATGGAGAGTGTAAAACCATCCCCTGGTTTGGTCAACGCCTTCCGCAATAAAATCAGCAGGATGGTTGAGATCAAATGGCTCTTTAAAAGGTTGTGGATGACCTGATTTAATTTTGTCATAATCAAGGCCCCATTGGGCAAAAGGCATCGCCCCGCTATCGAACCAAACATCGATCAGATCTGGTACTCGTCGCATGGCATTACCTGTATCACTAACCAATATGATCTCATCTACATATGGTTTATGAAGATCCAGGGTTTTTTCATGGAGATAGTTTTTATTGATTTTTTCTCCTAAAATTTCATTTGCTTTTGTTATTTCAGCATTTAATTCATCAATAGATCCAATACATTTAATTTCGGAACCATCGGCGGTTTTCCAGATAGGTAACGGGGTTCCCCAATAACGGCTACGACTTAGATTCCAATCGACCATGTTCTCAAGCCAGTTTCCAAATCGACCTTCCCCGGTAGATTTCGGCTTCCAGTTAATGGTATTATTCAATGCCACCATCCTGTTTTTTGCGGCTGTTGTTTTTATAAACCATGCGTCCAGTGGGTAGTATAAAACAGGTTTATCAGTTCGCCAGCAATGGGGGTAATTGTGTTCGTATTTTTCGATTTTGAAAGCACGGTTCTCTTTTTTTAGTTTAACAGAGATATCTACATTGACATCTACATAGTCTTTTTCATCTTTATAATTCTTAACATACCTATTGCTGAATTCGCCCAGCCCTTCAACAAACTTTCCTTCACGATCAACCATAACAAGGATACCTGTACCGTATTTTTTTCCTACCCTAAAGTCATCGGCACCAAAAGCAGGTGCGGTATGAACAATGCCGGTGCCATCTTCAGTCGTTACAAAATCTCCTAACAGCACTCTGAAAGGATGCCCACCTGTTTTGTCCGGACTATTGGCTTCAAAGGGGAGCAGTTGCTCATACTGGCACTCTTCTAACATCAAACCTTTATAAGTCGCTATCAGGTTCCAGGGTAGAACCTTATCTCCTTCCTTATAGGTTTCCAGATCCCTGTCATGGCCTTCAGGCTTGAAATATTTCGATACTAACTTTTCGGCAAGAATGATGGTAATAGGGAGATATGTGTATGGATTAAAAGATTTTATTAGTGCATAGTCAATATTGGCACCTACTGTTAATCCTACATTGGAAGGAAGAGTCCAGGGAGTGGTGGTCCAGGCCAGAAAATAAATTTCATTATTATGAGCCGCCTCAAATAGGAATTCAGATTTGTTATTTCTAATAGCCTTGAACATTGCAACAACAGACGTGTCTTTTACATCTTTGTAGGTTCCAGGCTGATTTAATTCGTGGGAACTCAATCCCGTACCAGCGGCAGGGGAATAGGGTTGAATGCTGATGCTTTCATACAACAGACCTTTCTTAAACAATTCTTTTAAGATCCACCATAGAGTTTCGATATAATGATTATCAAAGGTGATATAAGGATTGTCAAGGTCAACCCAGTATCCAATTTTACGCGTAAGATCATCCCATTTGTCTTTATATTTCAAGACTTCTCTTCGACAGGTTTCATTGTATTCAGCGATTGTGATCGTTTTGCCTATATCTTCCTTAGTAATGCCAAGCATTTTTTCTACGCCTAATTCAACAGGAAGGCCGTGGGTATCCCAACCACCCTTTCTTTTTACCTGGAATCCCTGCATTGTTTTATACCTACAAACCAGGTCTTTAAGGGTTCTGCTTATAACATGATGAATACCAGGCATGCCATTAGCACTGGGTGGACCTTCGTAAAATACGAAAGGAGTGGCACCCTGTCGAATTTGCATGCTCTTTTCAAAAGCACTCTCCTGTTTCCATACATCCAATATCTCCTTCTCAATAGAAGGAAGATTCAATTGCTGAAATTCACGGTATTTAACGCTCATAAATATGCTGGGAAAATGGGCAAATGTACAGAAAGTCAAAGATGTTTATTAAAGACAATCCTAATGCCGGAGGGATTAAGTGCTTTCATTTGAAAAAGAATCGTTAAACTCCTTTAACAGGAAATTCATATGGTATAGTTTTCCACAAAAAGAGGCTTTTGGCATAATTTATGGTTTTAGAAAGACAGTTAGAAATTAATTGATTACGTTGAAATTATATCGTAAAAGTCTCAAGAAGATTTACATTAATTTCTTATTCTATAGATTTAATCAACCTCATTATATAAGTCTTTTCTACGGTTTAGGGTTTAGGGGTTAAAAAGGGGAGTATTCCTACTCCCCTTTCCTTTTAAAAATAAAGACTTACAAATTTCTTCCGTTCCCAACCCGTTTTTAATCTCTAATATCTCTATTTGAAAGATCGCAAGGCTTCAAATAATTAATCTACCTCCTGAAAATCTTATTAAATCCATTTTTTTGAAGAACGTCTGGAATGTAATGTTTACGAAGAACACGGTGTAAGCGCCATTGTATCCAGAAAAACTAAGTGATTTTAGCCCTATATAAAAAACCTCCCAAAGGAGGTTTTTTTATTTATTTGAAGTTGCTTTCGATTTATTAGATTAAAATTTATGCATGTAGAAGGAGTTCACACGGTTTTAAGCCGGTATGTTTTTTAAATGCAGTAGAAAAATGCGAAATGGAAGAGTAACCAAGCATAATTGAAACTTCTGTTACACTCAATCCCTTTTCATATAAGAGATACCTGGCATGCTCCATTCGCTGACTCTGATAAAAGTCGAAGATGGTAGTTCCAAATAATTCCTTAAACCCTTTTTTCAGGTAGCACTCGTTAATAGCTACTTTACGGCTAAGTTCTTTAATCGTAATCGGCTCTCCGATATGTTGTAATAGAATTTCTCGTGCCTTTATTATCTTTTCCCTGTCTGCCTCATTGGCCAGAAATTTACATTGGAAGGAATCAATGTCTTTCTCACCTACCATACACTCTAAAGTATACAATAGCAACATTTGGGTTTGAGCGTTTATATAAATATTTTCAAGGGTATCAGTATAACTGTGATTCAGTAATGCTTCAAGTACCATCCGGGTTCTACCACAAAGGGAAAGTATTTTGGAAAAGGAAGATGGATGAGTAAATTGAAGAACATCATTAGTAAGTGAATCATTCTGTTTTCCCGGTTTTACAAATTGCGATAGATGAACCGTGGAAAACCGGAAACTTAAAACATCAATACTTTCAACACGCTCCATACAACTTTTTGAAGCATTGAATTTGCACAAATTGCATTCTACCTGCTTTTGATTGCAGTAAACATTTCCAGAAACACAAAACCTTAATTCAAGGTAGTTTTCTTTGGGATCTTCTTTTTTATAATTATAAACTATCATTCCCGTATCATCCATATTCCACTGAGGATGTTTACGATACCGGTTAATGAAATATTGTACAGAACCAGGTATTTGTTGCTCCCTTTCCTGCAGCTGCACTAACTGATTTTGCATCAACGGCTGTTTATAAGCTATCGACAATATATCCGGGGGTTGAAACATAGTAGACTGCAAATTACAGGCGAAACTTTGATTTACCTAATGAGTAGTTCATAGTTCATAGTTAATAATTCATAGTTTGTAGATTGTAGATGCCTGAATGATGTTGACTTTAAGCAAATCAAAATGCACTATAATATAAACCATGAATCTTGAAGAACCATAAGCATTTAGGATAGCCATGAACCATCAACTATGAATCATCAAGCATAGCTCATGATCTCAATCAAAGCTTTGATTGCTGACGCTGGCCATTTTTACGATGCGATCGAATTGTTCAGGTGTAAGATCGTTATAGAAAAAAAACACCGGATCCAGGGGCCGGCCATTTTTATGTACTTCGTAATGACAGTGGGGGCCGGTAGATTTTCCGGTACTGCCAACGTACCCAATAATTTCACCTCTTTTAATACGTTGGCCTGGTTTGGCTTTTATTTTGAACATATGGCCATATAAAGTTTCGTACCCGTAACCATGATTGATCACAACATGATTGCCATATCCGGTGCCCAGGTGGGCGGCAGTCTTAATAACACCATTTGCGGAAGCATAAATGGGAGTTCCTTGTGGCGCAGTAAAATCAAGGCCTGCATGAAATTTGACCGTTTTATACACAGGGTCGATCCGGTGGCCAAAACCAGACGCAATGCGTTTAAGATCCTTATTACTTAATGGCTGAATAGCCGGGGTACAAGCAAGTAATTCAGCCTTATTTTTAATGAACTGTCCAATTTGCACATATGATTTTTGCTGGGAGCTCATCCTGCGGTTTAGATTATTCAGCGTTTTGAGGATTGAACTCTCCAGGTCGAATTGGTTCATCCCCTGAACCAATTGTATTTCCTTTTGTTGCTGCAATTCCTTTTCACGAGCGCTATCAGGTATGGGATTAGCTTCAAAAATCGCCCGGTAAACCTCATTATCTCTTTTCTCAAGTTGCGCCAACTGTTGCTGCAACTTTTTAGACTGTTCATCCAGGGCAAGGTAATTCTGTATCAACCCTTCATTTTGCTGAATCAGTATTTTTTCTTTGGTAGATGGAAACAACCGGTAAGCGATGGAAACAATTATAATAGCGGTAACAATTGAGGCAGACAGAAACCCAAGCACACGCAAAAGCTTTACCCGCAATGGTGTCTCCAGTTTTTCATATCGGAGCGTATTGGTATTATAGTAATACTTGATCTTTTTCATGATTCAAGCCGTGGTAAGGCGTTGTTTGTAAATAAACCTATTGGATTCTTTTACCTTTGCACCACGTTAATCAGAGCCAAACTGTACAAATATAAAGTGCTTCACTGGCATTTGAACAACCAAAGATTAATCGATTATGTTAACAAGCGCAGAGATACGCCAACAATTCTTAGATTTTTTTCGGTCAAAACAGCATGTTATTGTACCATCGGCTTCAATTGTTTTGAAAAACGACCCCACCTTATTGTTTACCAATGCAGGCATGAATCAGTTTAAGGATTATTTTTTAGGAAATAATCCTGCACCTGATAAAAGGGTTGCTGATACTCAAAAATGTTTACGGGTGAGCGGAAAACACAATGATCTGGAGGAAGTAGGGGTAGATACCTATCATCATACCATGTTTGAGATGTTGGGTAATTGGAGTTTTGGAGACCCTACCCGGGTGGCTGAGGGGTATTTTAAAAAGGAAGCGATCGCCTGGAGTTGGGAGTTACTTACAGAAGTGTACAAGATTTCAAAAGATACATTGTATGTAACCGTATTTGAAGGTGATAAAAAGGAAAACTTACCGAAGGACGACGAGGCCATTGCTGAATGGAAAAAATGGATTGGTGAAGACCGGATCCTGATGGGTAATAAAAAAGATAACTTCTGGGAAATGGGTGATACTGGTCCCTGCGGCCCATGTACAGAAATTCATGTAGACTGCAGATCAGATGAAGAAAAAATTCTAATAGAGGGGAAGGACCTGGTTAATCAAGACCACCCCCAGGTAATTGAAATATGGAATAATGTCTTTATCCAGTATAACCGTTTGAAAGATGGAAGTCTTGAATCTCTGCCTGCCCGACATGTGGATACAGGAATGGGGCTTGAAAGATTGGTAAGAGTGCTTCAGCAGAAAACATCCAATTATGATACAGATATTTTCAGCGGAACGATTGCGGAAACGGAGCGAATAACTGGAAAACGATACGATGCGAGTGATAGTAAGGAAGCCATTGCCTTCAGGGTAATTGCAGATCATATCCGGGCCATCAGCTTCACCATTGCAGATGGACAAATACCTTCAAATACAGGGGCAGGTTATGTCATCCGAAGAATATTAAGAAGAGCCGCGCGGTATTATTATTCCTTTCTGGATTTTCAACTACCGCTTTTACACCAATTGATTCCGTTAGTTGCGGAACAATTCAAAAATGTTTTCCCGGAATTACATCACCAATTAGATTTTGTTACTAAGGTAGTCAAGGAGGAAGAAGAAGCTTTTTTAAGAACCCTGGAGAAAGGTTTAAAAAAAATGGAGGGTATAAAACAGGGAATCTCTGCATCCGGCGCCTCTCCTATTGATGGCAAAGCAGCCTTTGAATTGTATGATACTTATGGTTTTCCTATTGATCTCATTAAACTGGTTGCCTATGAAAATAATCTCATAGTTGATGAAAAAGGGTTTGAAGTGGAAATGCAGCAACAGAAACAACGCAGTCGTGCAGCAACAACATTGGATATGGAAGATTGGGTTACTCTTATCGAAAATTTCACTCCGAAGTTTGTAGGTTATAATTTGCAGGAGACACAATCGAAAGTCTCTAAATACCGAAAAATAAAAACCAAAGGAAAAGAAGCCTATCATCTTGTATTGGATACCACTCCATTTTATGCAGAAAGCGGAGGCCAGGTAGGAGATACCGGAACACTGTTATTCGATGGCGAATCCATTTCTGTAACGGATACAAAAAAGGAAAATGAACTCATTATCCATGAAGTTGGCCAAATACCGGTTAATGTAAACGCCATTGTTTTTGCAACCATTGATAAAATACGAAGGAATAAAATTCAGGTTCACCATTCTGCTACCCATTTGTTGCATGCTGCTTTAAGAAAAATACTCGGTGTGCATGTAACGCAGAAGGGCTCGTTAGTAAATGATGAATACCTCCGGTTTGATTTCTCCCATTTTTCGAAAATGACCAATGATGAAATAGCAGCCGTGGAAAAATTAGTGAATAAAAAAATCAGGGAAAATCTTCCGGTATCGATTCGTGAAATGCCGAAGGATGAAGCATTGAAATTGGGGGCAATGGCATTATTTGGAGAAAAATATGGAGATACTGTTCGCGTAGTAACTATGGATCCTGATTATTCAGTTGAGCTCTGCGGGGGAACGCATGTTGGCGCTACGGGTGAATTGGGATTCTTTAAACTGGTAAATGAAACAGCAGTAGCGGCAGGTGTTCGCAGAATCGAAGCTTTGTGTGGAGCTAAAGCCGAAGAGTACCTTAACCAACAATTATTACAGCTCCGGGAAATACGGGATACACTTAAAAATCCAAGAGACCTGGTGAAATCGATTGAAGAACTGAATAATGAAAACACTGTATTAAAAAAGAAACTGGAATCTATGGAGAACAGGATGCTGGTAGGCATCCGGAATGAACTTCTTCAAAAAGATGAGATTATAAATGGTGTAACTTTTATAGGAGATATTGTAGAAGTGAGCAATCCCGAGGCTCTAAAAAAACTTTGTTACGACCTTAAAAACAATCTGAACGATTATGTTGCCGTACTCTGTGCAAATATCGGGGGAAAGGCTTCTGTGGCTATTGGAATATCGGATAGTGTTGTAATAGCCAAAAACCTGGATGCCGGAAAAATTTTGAAAGAGTATGTATCTCCGTTAATTAAAGGTGGTGGGGGCGGTCAAAAAAATCTGGCTACTGCGGGAGGACAGGATGCGTCAAATCTAAATCAGGTAATAGATAAAGTGAAATCCCTGCTCTAATGCTCAAGGCAATATTTTTACGGCACCAACCAAAATACATCCACTTCATGTTAAATACCCGCGTAATTTAACAATTCCGAAAATTTTCGTATTTGGAAGAAAATACTATATTTGAAGTACGAAACTTAACGTAGTAACAAAAAACTCAAAAATTTCAATAATGAAAAAATATGTAACCGCAGTCGGCATTGCACTCGGTGCAATACTACTCCAGCAAACCTCTCTAGCGCAGGAGAAAGACGAAAAAGAGAAAACCAGCAACAAGATGGGCGAGTACGATGAGATTATTATAAAAAGAAAGGTAACCGGTAAGGATGGCAAAGTTACAGTTGAAATAAAAGATGGTGAAGTAAAAGTAAATGGTAAGCCCATTGATGAGTACGAAGATGAAAATTTATCTGTTCGCAGAAAACACACGATGAGTTATAACGTTACAGCCCGATCACCTTTCCGCTCAGGTAATATGAATTCTGATGACAGACTCAATTACTTATTAAATGAGGATCGTCCATTTTTAGGTGTCACTACAGACGAAGCAGATGGCGGGGCTAAAATAACCTCTGTGACCGAAAACAGTGCCGCTGAAAAAGCGGGCTTAAAAAAAGGGGATATTATTACAAAAATAAACGATGTAAAAGTTGAAGGACATCGGGATGTTACAACTGCAATCGGTAAGTTAAAACCCGATGATAAAGTATCCATAGCTTATAAAAGAGACGGCAAAGAAAATAAAGTGACGGCTACATTAAAGAAAAGATCGGGCACAACACTATATGCACCCAATGCTGATTTTAATTTTGATTTTGACCACGAAGGTCAATTGGGTCAATTGTTCTCTTACGGAGGGAGGCCTCGTATAGGAATTAAAGCGCAGGATACAGAAGATGGCAAAGGTGTGAAAGTAATCCATGTGGATGAAGGATCTGCCGCCGATAAATCAGGTATTAAAAAAGATGATATCATTACCGAGTTTGAAGGCAAGGTGGTGAATAGTGCGGATGCATTGGCCGGAGCTTCCCGTGACTCTAAAGACAAATCTTCCCTATCAATTAAATTGAACCGCGGGGGTAGTTCTCAAACCGTTGAAGTGAAAATTCCGCGGAAGCTGAAAACAGCAAACCTCTAATTATTTTGGATTAAATAGAAAAGCCGACCTGCAAGCAGGCGGCTTTTCTTGTTTTATGTCCTCAGACCCCAAGAAATCCACTTTGAATGCGGTATTTTTGCCAATTCGCAAGGAAAGCTGTAAGGGCTCTTCAGGTTTCCTAATTAGTTTTTTAAATTCTGCGAAGACCTTATAGGTTATTTAGAATTCCGAATAAATTGATTGTCCTGATGCCTGTTCAATACGATGCCTACGAAACAGTAATTGGTCTTGAAGTCCATGCACAATTGCTCACCAAAAGCAAATTGTTTTCTGGTGACAGTGCCTCTTTTGGTGGGGAGGCTAATACTCATATCAGCCCAATTACTTTGGCGCATCCGGGTACACTTCCCAAGCTTAACAAAAAAGCTGTTGAGTATGCTATCATTATTGGATTAGCCTGTCATTGTGAAATTACCCGTCATAATTATTTTGCCAGGAAAAATTATTTCTATCCTGATTTACCAAAAGGGTATCAGATATCGCAGCATACAACACCCATCTGCAAGGGTGGATATGTAACCATCAGGGTAGACCAGGAAAAGAACATTCCACTGAATCGGATTCACCTCGAGGAAGATGCAGGGAAAAGCTTGCATGATGTAGACCCAGAAAATACTTCCGTGGATTATAACCGTGCTGGTGTACCCTTGATTGAAATAGTTACAGAACCTGCTTTAAATAGTGGAGAGGAGGCGTATGCTTTCCTCACTGAATTAAGAAAGCTGCTAAGGTATCTTGAAATTTGCGATGGAAATATGGAAGAAGGAAGTATGCGATGTGATGCTAATATTTCAATCCGCAAAAAGGGAATAACTGTATTGGGAACTAAAGTAGAGGTGAAAAATCTTAACTCTATTCGTAATGTAAAAAAGGCGATCGAATATGAAACTAAAAGAATGATAGAACTGGTTGAGGCAGGTGAAAGAATTATTCAGCAAACAAAAAGTTTTGATGCTACGAACGGTACTACCTTCCCGTTGCGAACAAAAGAAGAGGCCAATGATTACCGTTATTTTGCAGACCCCGATCTCACTCCATTTTCTGTAACGGATGACATGATAGAAAATATAAGAATCATGCTTCCAGCATTGCCTGAAGAAAGGGTTCTTCAATATATGCAACAATTACAATTGTCGGAGTATGATGCCAGGGTTATCTCAGAGGAAAAAACTTTTGCCAATTATTTTGAACAACTGATCCAACATACTACTAATTATAAGGCTGCTGCCAATTGGATGCTTGGCCCAATAAAATTTTATTTAAACGAAAATAATCTTTCCATTTTCGAATTTCCTTTATCACCATCAACTATTACAGAATTAATGGAATTGGTTGATCAGGGGACACTTAATTTTTCTGTAGCCTCTACCAGAATATTTTCATCCCTTATAAGTGACCCAGGCCGATCTCCCATGGAAATTGCAGCCTCACTAAACCTGATCCAGGATTCAGATGAAGACAATGTAACGGCCTGGGTAAATGAAGTGCTGAACAAAATGCCGGAAAAAGTTATAGAATATAAAAAAGGAAAAAAAGGATTGATTGGTTTATTTGTAGGAGAAGTAAAAAAAGTTTCCAAAGGCAAAGCAGATCCCAAATTGACTAATGATATCTTATTAAAAAAGTTACAATAACGAATTATGAAAATACAGATTACGCGGTTTATACTTATAGGTGTCGTCGGGCTTGTTTTTTCGTGCGGACAAAAATCAGGCAACAGCTTTGAAGTAAAGGGAACTATTAAAAATATTGAAAAACTTGCTTCACAATATCCTTCACTCTTTAGAAATGATTCTATCAAACTTTATTTATATGAAGTGCCTTTTGGAAAAGAATTACCTCCTGTACAATTAGATTCGACGTATGTAACTTCAAAAAATAATTCTTTTACTCTATCTGCCAACCCCGAACATATTGAAATGCTTGACGTGATGCTCGAAAATGGGCCCATGATTCCTTTGGTGAATGATGAAAAAAATCTTACCGTTGAAATTGACCTGGATAATAAAGAAAATTTCTATTCGGTAAAAGGTTCTCCGGCGAGTCAGCAGCTCAGAGACTTTATTATCGGATATAGTGAAAGAAGCAATGCTGCAGAAAATGCATTTAAAAATCTTGACAGTTTAAAATTACAAAGCTCCAGTGATTCAGCATTACTGAATGCAACCAGTCAGAAGAATAATTCTATAGAATCCATTAATATTTTTTCCAGGCAATTTTTATCTTCTGTAAAACATCCGGTTGTTGCTGCTTTTATCTTAAGCACAACCTCTGCTACTCTTCCAGCCAGCGAATTTGAGGCGGCATTAAATAAACAAATTCAAACGCATCCTTCGGATCTGAACCTGCAACACCTCCAAAAACAGTTTGAAGATAGAAAAATGCAACAGGCCCAGCGCGATGCACAAATGCGCGAACAGCAACAAAAGCAACAACTAAATTCGTGGATTGGTAAAAAAGCTCCGGAATTGCTACTTCCTGACGTTAATGGAAAAAATATATCCCTGGATGCGTTTAAAGGTAAATATGTATTAATTGATTTTTGGGCAAGCTGGTGCAGGCCCTGCCGTGATGAAAATCCGAATGTTGTAAAAGCTTTTAACCAATTTAAAAATAAAAACTTTACCATATTGGGCGTTTCTCTTGATAAGGAAAAAGAGAATTGGATTAAGGCGATACAGTCTGATCAACTGACATGGACTCATGTGAGTGATCTCGCATATTGGGATAGTAAAGCAGTCGAAATATACAAGTTTGAAGGAATACCATTCAATGTTCTGATTGATCCTAAGGGAACTGTTATTGCCGAAAATTTAAGAGGCGAAGCTTTGTCAATAAAACTTCAGGAAGTTCTGCAATGAGATACAACAATTAAGGTATAATATCAGCCTAAAAAAGCCACCTCAAAATTAAGGTGGCTTATTAAGGTGGCTTAAAATAAAGTGGTTGATTAAAATTTTAGTTATCAACCACAAGATTGTTCAGCAGTAATTCGGTAGAAGATATCGGCCATATATATTGTTGCCCGCTTGGCGGGATCGCAGCAACCCCAGGTTTGGCAGGAAGCGGTAATCCCAGGCGCGTAATATCTGTACCAGCAAGGCCTTCACCCAGTAATTCTATTCGTCTCTCTATTAAGATCGCATCCGCCAATGCCGTAGAATTGGCAAAACTTGCTGCAGTGAAAACAGTGGCCGGATCCGACCGGGTGCGTATTGCGTTCAGCAATTCAATTGCCTTTGCATCTACCGTATTCGCAGAGCGAACGCGGGCTTCAGCCAGGTTTAATAAAACCTCTGCATATCGGATGACGGGTGCATAATCCGTGAAAAGGCCACCCGTTGGATATTTGCTTAAATAGCTTTTGCCACCCGAAGTTATTATTAGAGTTCTTCGTTTGTCAGTTGCTTTCCAGTCTGCGTTTGCGATGATACCTGTCGGACTCAAAGAATATTCACCATTTCCTCCGTTAAAAGCGGATGGACCATAATAATAACCAAGCTGATTTTGCGTACCTGGTGCTTCATTAGATGAAAAAGGCATTGACAAAATGGATTCGGTATTTGTATAAGGTGGTTTGAATACATTAGCTATATCTGCCTGAAGTGCATGCGTTACACCGGAAGTTGCAGTAAAAGGAGCCGAAGCGCTGACAATTTTATTTGCCTCGGTAATCACTTCCGCATATTTTCTCATACTTAAGTAAACCCGGGTTTTTATAGCAATTGCCGTATTTCTGTGTGCTCTTATTGTATTCAAAATAGCTGAGCCATTAGTTAATGGAAGGCTTTGTTCTGCAAAATCCAGATCGGATATAATTTGCTGGTAAACTTCAGCTACCGAGCTTCTGGTTAAAGCATAATCGTCCTGACCGGTATTACCTTTTAATCGCAAAGGTACTCCGGGCTTACTGCCGTTACCATCCCAGTAAGGCCTTGCATATAATTGCAATAAAGAATAATAGCATAGCGCTCTGATCAATCTTACCTCACCCTGATAATTTTTTGAAAGAGCATCTCCCACCACTGTAGTGCCTTTTTCATTCATTCCGTCCAAAAAAACGTTTGCCAGGTTGATTGTAAAATAAGCACGCGCCCAATGATTAATCACGCTGTTGGTAGAACTATTGCTTGGCGTATAGTTCCATACATCAAAGCCTGTCACCACATTTGTACGGTCATTACTAAAATCTTCCCCCCTTATATCATTAAATATCTGATATCTTCCTCCATACAAACCTGCGTTTTTCATGGCCGCGTATGTTGCCCTTACCTGACCCTCAATTCTTTCTTTTGTATTAAATGCGGATAAATCAGAAATCAGGTTGGTTGGTACGGGAGAAAGATTGCTCTTATAGCATGCTGAAGCGTGCAAAACGATTGCAGCCAGCGATATATATAGAATGTTTTTTTGCATCTTCATAATAATTTTTTTCTAGAATGATACATTGATACCAACGGTAACTGTTCGTTGATTGACTACCGTATTTCTGTCAATACCGAAATTTGAAGAGCCATTTCCGTTTGAAGAAACTTCCGGATCTGGTCCGGGATAGTCCGTCAGTATAGCAAGGTTGTTGCCAGTCACATAAAATCTTGCATTACTAATTCCAGCCCTCTCGAGGATATTTTTCGAAAAATTATATGACAGGGTCAATGACCGTAATTTTATAAAATCCGACTTAAACACATTAATATCTAGCGGGAATGAGGAACCATTGGAAATATTATCTCCAAAAAAAACTTTTGGAATATCTGTAACATCTCCTTTGGTTTGCCATTTTCGAAGTACATCTGTGGAATTATTCCAAAAACGTTGATCTCTCAAACCGGCATTGGTTCCAAAATATACATAAGAGCCTAATTGGTACGTAAACAAAGCATTTAGTTCAAAACTTCTGAACCTAATCGTGTTATCAAATCCGCCGAAAAATTTGGGATTGGTGTTTTTGTAAACAACAGCGTCGGCAGAACTAACTGCAGGAGCCACAGTTCCATCCGCAAAAGCAAATCTGAATTGTCCGGCAGGTGCTACATGCTGAAAATATACCTGCTGCCCGTTTTTATTAATAAATATTCTCCTTCCAGTAGCAGGGTCTACACCGGCAGTGCGGGTTACAAATAACATCCCTATAGGGTTGCCTGGTTTTGTTATGCTCGGATTTTCTAAACCTCCCGTAGACGAAACGATCTGATCTAATCCCAAAGCCAGAGCCGTAACCTCATTTTTATTATACGATATGTTGAACGAAGTAGTCCATTCCACATTCTTATTTGAAACCGGAATAGCTGATACTGCCACCTCAACACCCCTGTTATACATTTTACCCACATTTTGAGGAATATCAGTTGGCAAACCAGCTGAAGGAGGTTGAGGAACATTTAATATCAGTCCATTTATATCATTTTTATAAAAGCCAACGTCTGCGGTTATCCGGTCGTTTAGAATTCCAAGACTAAAACCGACATCTGTCTTCGTACTGGTTTCCCAGGTTAGATTTTCATTGCCGGCCTGACTAAATGATACAGTACCTGTTCCTCCGTAGAGCCCTGACCCGAATACAGAAAGTGAGGCAAAATTGCCAAGCCCGGCTATATTACCTACTTTTCCATAACTTCCTCTTAATTTAAACGAACTAAACACTTTATCTAAATTAGCTCCTGACCAGAAATTCTCTTTAGTAATTTCCCAACCTGCAGATACCCCCCAAAAAGTACCATATTTGCTATTAGCACCTAATTGAGAAGCGCCGTCTTTTCGTAAGCTGGCAGTAAGAAAATATTTTGTGTCAAAGTTATATTGGAGTCGTCCAAATTCAGAGTATAGATAGTCCTCTCCGATTCCGACTCCAGCAACATTAGGCGTGGTCCAACCTCCCTGTATATTTTTGAATTCAGGATCGGTAGCGGAAGTTCTGTTGAGTCCGTAACCTGTAAAATTCGATTTTTGCTGTTCGATACCACCCAATAAGCTTACTGAATGTTTTTCTGCAAAGATGTAATCGAACTGAACAGTATTCGCCCAAACCCATCTTTTATTTTTGCCAAAAAAACTTGAAACAGAACCATTGCTTGAAAAACCCTCTCCGGAGATAGGACTAAAATATTGCTCATTATCTGCAAATACATAATCAATCCCATAAAGTGTTTTGAGCGTGATCCAGTTTAAAGGCTTAAACTGGACAAATACGTTGCTGATAAGATGATTGAGTTCGCTGTTATTCCTGTTCTGCTCTAATTGAATAACAGGGTTATTAAATCCTACCTGGCCTTGTTTGTTGCCCATAACCCCTATCAACGCACCTGAATAGTTATAGGTGCCATCATTGTTGTAAGGAGAAATATTAGGAGCTGTAACCAGGGGCACACGGCCTAATCCTGCTGTAGCAAAAGCGTCTCCAAGCGATCCTGAACTAACAGCTGCATTATTCTGATCATTTGAATATTGAACTTTCGCGCCTATTTGAATGCGTTTTCCTGCCTTATGGTCAACATTCATCAATGTTGAAATTCTTTTGAAGTCGTTCTTCTGAATGATTCCCTGCTGGTCTGTATATCCTACGGAAAAATAATAGCGTGTATTATCATTTCCGCCTGATATGCTTACTGAATTGCTATGTTGTCTTCCAGTACGGTATACGTAATCATACCAATTGGTATTGATGGGTTGCCCATCCGGACCGTTAGTTAATGCAAAAAAATTAGTAGTGGCATTGAAAGTACCTGCATTTCTTAAAGCGTCATTTTTATGATCGGTATATTGAAAAGCATCCAAAAGTTTCGGCAACCTTTGCGGATTACTCCATCCGATCCAGGCATCATACGATATTCGGGCTTTCCCGGACTTTCCTTTTTTAGTTGTCACAAACAATACCCCATTTGCCGCTCTGCTACCATAAATTGCGGTTGCTGCAGCATCCTTGGCAATATCAATACTTTCAATATCATTCGGGTTAATGCTTGCTAATGCATTACCTGCCGAACTGGTTCCGCTAAAATCTCCGGTATAGGCAGGTATTCCATCGATCACCACCAAAGGATAGGATGACAAGGAAATAGAATTAGTGCCTCTTACCCGGATAACCGGCGGACTGTTTAATACACCATTCGGAATGGTGATAAGAACACCTGCAGCGCGTCCGCCTAATGCCTGTTCAAAACTTTGAACAGGTTTATTAGCAATAACAGCGCCCTTCACATTTACAATACTTCCGGTAACTTCCCGCCGTTTTTGAGTTCCATAACCTACTACTACTACCTCCTGCATGGCACTCTCACTGGTGTTCAGTGTGGCGTCAACTTCCGTTTTATTACTGATGGCAATTTCCAATGGCGTCATAGTAACGGCAGAAAAAACGAGAGTCCTCGCATTGGGAGGAACTGACAAACTGAAGAAGCCTTCTGCATTTGTGGTAGTCCCGGCGGAGGTTCCTTTAATAATCACAGATGCATTCGGAACAGGCATACCCCCTGCATCGGTTACCTTTCCAGTAACAGTTCGATTTTGGGCCTGTGCTTGTCCGATTAAACAGACAATAGACAATAGCAGTAATAACTTTTTTCTCATGTGCTTGAGTTTAGTGAATAAGTCGATTCCAAGATAATTTGAAGGCGTATAATTATCTTGTTGGAGACAACTAATTACTAACTCTGCTGCACGAATAATTACTTTATTTCCTTTTTCCCGGGTGCTTTTAAGGTACTCAATAAGAGGGTTGGCAAAAAAACAAGATTGGTTACTGTAGCCAAAACTAAGGTTAGAGAGGTTAACCAACCCAACGCTTGTGTACCGCCAAAGCCACTGAAACAGAAAATTACAAAACCCGCAATTAAAACTAATGAAGTATATATAATGCTGATACCAGTTTTATGAATTGTATCAATTACAATTTCTTTAGGAGATTTGGTACTCGCCTGCATTTCCTGCTTATAATTTACCAGGAAGCGGATCGTTATATCAATGGCAATGCCAAGGGCTATTGAAAAAACCAACACTGTTGAAGGTTTAATCCGAACACCCGCCCAGCCCATAACCCCGGCAGTTATAATAAGGGGTATTACATTTGGAATCAATGAACAGATGAGTATTTTAAACGATCGGAACAAATATAACATGCACAAGGCGATCAAAAGGAAGGCCCACATAATGCTTTCCTTCAATCCATTAATAATGAAAGCACTTCCTTCTAAAAAGGTAACACTGCTGCCCGTAAAGGTTACCTGGTATTTTGTTGAATCGAATAACTGAATGCTTTTGTTTTGCACGGTTTGAATAATGCTTTGCAACCGTTTACTTCCAACATCTGCCATGTTAATGCTAATCCTTGCCTGCTGCCGGCTGGTGTCCATAAAGCTTCTGATAATTCTCGAAAAATTATTTTGTTTCCCTGCACTATCTTCTCCTTTTGTTCCCAGGTATTGGGCCAGAAAACTAATATCAAAAGAATTCGGCAATCCGTAATTAGTAGAGTCTCCATCATAATATGCCTGCCTGGCAAACTTCATTCCTTCAACTATAGAAAGGGGTTTTGCCATATCCGGCTGAGCCTGGATAAATGATGATAAGGAATCAATTTTTGCAAATATTAATAAGGGATTGATTCGTAACCCATTTTTTCTTTTTGTATCAATAATGATTTCCAGGGGCATTACCCCTTCAAAATGTTTTTCAAAAAATTTTAAATCAGTATATAGCTTATCCGTTTTGGGGAGATCATCCACGATGAAGCCTTCGGATCGTAAACGAAATATACCTGTAATAGATACAACCAATATCAATGCAGTAACAACATAAATAAGTTTTTTATAATGGAGAGACCAGAGCTCCAGCTTATCAAGTACTGAAAGCATCCATTTGCTTTCAAGATATTTCATATGCCTTTTTTTAGGCGATGGCAAAAAACTGAGTACGGCAGGAATAAGAATAATTGAAATGAAAAAAAGTGCCATAATATTAATCCCGGCCACAACACCAAATTCTTTTAGTACCGCACTTTTAGTGAGGGCAAAAACCCCAAAACCAATAGCTGCAGCAATATTGCAGAATAAGGTTACAATTCCCATCCGACGAATCATTTCTATCAGGGCAGTGTTTTTTTCGCCTGTATCATTAAAAGATGTATGGTATTTATTGAGAAAATAGATGCAATTCGGAATGCCGATTACTACTACCAATGGGGGAATCAAAGCATTTAACAATGTTATATTATATCCTAATAAAACCATTGTTCCGAGGCTCCACAAAACGCCAATGATAACAACCGATAAAGAAATGAGCGTAGCACTTAAACTACGAAAGAATATAAGGAGAATGACGGCGGAAAGAATAATGGACCCTGCCAAAAACCAACGCATTTCATTTGAAATCCGGGTGGCGAGATTCGTGCGGATAAGAGGCAACCCACTGTAATGCATTACGGTTTGATGGCTCTGCCCAAAATTATTTCCGGTTTCTACTATTTTATTGACAACAGCAGTTCGCCTTTCCGAATTCATCACCTCCTTATTAACACGAACACCCATCAAATAAGCATTGGAGGAAGGATTATAAAGAATGCCATTATAAAAAGGAAGATTCAACAAAACATTTTTTGAGCTATCGATCGACGATTGCGAAAGTTTTCCTGGTTGAAAAATATTAATCGCTAACAATTTTTCCGTAAGAGTATCCTTAGTAAGATTCGTGGCCGCAGGAATACTAAGCACATCCTCTACCCACTGAATTTTCTTCATGGATTGGCCCAAGGCTGCGTAATCGTTATAAAAATTTTCCGTAAATAAATGATCAGTTTGAATTCCTATTACAAGCAGATTTCCATCCTCGCCGAATTTTTTGCGAAAATCCTGGTAAGCTAAGTATTTAGGATTATCGGTTGGGATAGCCCTGGAAAATTCATAGCTTAATTGAACCTTCGATGCATGGTATCCCATAAATATTGTAACGGCAAGCAACATCATCAATAACAGCCATCGAAACTTCAAAATGATTCGCGCCAAAGCTTCCCACATGAGTATTCATTTATTTATCAATGATCAAACCAGAGCAAAGAAACTTATTTTGAAGCGTTCAGCGAAGTTTATTTAGTCCTGCATCCTTTGATGGACTAATCGTTCTTGAAACCATTTTGCATATTGTAGTTAAGGTCTCAGAACTTAAAAATTACTTATTATCATATTAAAATTATTTTTGAATATCATGCTAGAGCCGAATAATGATACATAAAACAAAAGGCATAGTAATACGAACGGTTAAATATGGCGAAACAAGCGTCATCGTTAGCATTTATACTGCATTGTTCGGCATTCAAACTTATATTGTTAATGGAGTAAGAACTTCTTCAAAAAAAGGTAGCGGCAAAGCAAACTTGTTTCAGCCAGCTGCCATATTGGATCTTGTAGTATACCATAATGAATTAAAAAATATTCAGCGGTTAAAAGAATTCAGATGGGGTTATTTGTACCAATACCTTTTTTTTGATGTGATCAAAAATTCCGTAGCCCTATTTATGATAGAATTGCTACAGAAAACCCTGAAGCAACCAGAACCAAATCCCGATCTGTTTCATTTTATAGAAGATGCATTCGTACATTTAGATACCAGCGATGAAACTGTTGTAGCCAATTACTCTCTTTTCTTCGCACTTCATCTTTCCGGTTTTTATGGATTCCGTTTTAGCGATACCTACTCTTCAAACAATAACATTCTTGATTTGCAGGAAGGAGAATTTATTCACGAACAACCCACCCACTCCTATTTTTTAGAGGGAGATTATAGTTATATAACTTCTCAGTTATTAAGGGTTATGCAACCACACGAATTAAAGGATATCAAATTGAACAAAGAAGCCAGAAGGGTGTTGCTTCAGGCTTACCAGAAATTTTATGGTTTACATCTACAGGATTTTGGAACGATGAAAACGTTACCCGTTTTGCAGGAGGTTTTAGGCTAGTTCAACCTCTTAGGCCTTATTATTTAGTAATGATATTCTCCAACAGCTATGTGTTGATTATAAAATTCGCTTGGAATTAAAATTTCTTTCCCCTATATTTTCAATTAAAACAACACCTGGCTGTTTTCCTTTTTCAAAACTTCCTAATACATCATCCAATTGCAAGGCACGTGCTCCATTCATGGTTGCCCACTTCAGAACAGTTTCAAGTGCTTCGATAAATGGCATATTTATAAAGTAAGATGTATTCAACAATGCTTCGATTTCCTTTACAATATTCAATTGCCAGTTGCTGCTATAACTATCAGTCCCCAATACAAGATGGCAATTATTATTTACGAATAGTTCAATAGGAGGTGCAATATCTTCAATATACTTGTTGGCATTGATACAAAGGCAATACACCAGTGTCAAATCTTTATTATGCGCATATTCTGTTGCAAATATGATGTCATCTTCAGATGTAAATGTATTATGGACCAGGAAAATGGTTTGTCCATTCGTAAAATACGGAAGATAAGATTGAATGCTGCTTTTGCCAGTGACGGGATATGGCGAGTGATCCATTCCAAATGTCTTCAAAAAATTCAGAAACTCACCGCCACCTGTTTTATACAATTCATCCTCAGCCGAATGTTCCTGGTTGTGGATAGAGATGATTTGATTTTTTGTTGCCAGGTTAATTAATTGAAAAGTTTTAGGGCTGATCGTATAGGGTGCATGTGGAGATAGTGCATTCCGGTTGCCTGGAGTCAGTTGGTTTTGGTGTTGGTAAAGAATATTAGTGTAATACTCCATCCTGTTTTCCGCTTTCTCATCGGTAAAATTCAGAACCTCAATGAAGCTTCTCCAGAATATCTTGCTTTTACTTTTTACTTTAATAGCGTCTAAAGTATTACAAATATCACCCACTGCTACTATTCCATTATTGTACATTTCAGCTTCGGCTCCTATAATTGCCTGCTGAATGATATCGTCTTCAAAACCCCTTTTCTTTACAACAGAAACAAGGAAATCTATTAAACCAGTATGAGGGGGTATAATATTCTTTAAATGGCTGAGCTCAATATGACAATGGCAATTGATAAGGCCGGGAACCAGGATGCCTTCAAAAATCTGAATATCATTTCCTGCATCTTCTCTAGGAACGATATCTACTACCATCCCGTGTTCAGTAGTAATAAGAACGCTATCACTAATGATGTGATACCCGTTAAATAAATAATCTGCAGTAAACTTTCTGAAACTCATATAAGAAATGAAACGATTAACTTTGCCCACCTTTTTTTGCTATTATAAAAGGTGTGTCCTGCCTTCCGGTAAGCAGGTGCTATGCAACAAAAATATGTAAGAGAACTTCCGGCGGCCCCATAAAAGTAAAATAAAAACGATGTTAGACAAGTTGGAAGCCATAAAGGCGAGGTTCGACGAACTGGGTGTAGCCTTAACAAATCCTGAAGTAGTGAATGATAATAGAAGGTTTACCCTGGTTAGTAAAGAATATCGAAGTCTTGAAAAAATCGTGAATGCTTTTAATGACTATAAAAAGATTCTGGACGACATTGAATTTTATAGAGAAGCACTGAATGGAGATGACGAAGAAATGCGGGATTTGGCCAAAGTGGAAGCACCACCATTAGAGCCCAAAAAAGAACAACTCGAATCAGCTATCAGGTTGCTTTTGATTCCCAAAGATCCGCAGGATGAAAAAAATGCTATTATTGAAATTCGTGCAGGTACCGGTGGTGATGAGGCCAGCCTTTTTGCAGGGGATTTGTTAAGGATGTATTTGCGATATTGCGAAAAAAGAGGATTTAAGACCGCTATCTTAAGTGAAAGTGAAGGAACTGTCGGAGGATACAAAGAAGTTCAGGTTGAAGTTACAGGAGATGATGTGTACGGCACCTTGAAGTTTGAGAGTGGCGTTCACCGTGTACAAAGAGTACCAGATACGGAAACCAGCGGAAGGGTTCATACTTCGGCAGCAACAATTGCTGTAATGCCCGAAGCGGAAGAGGTAGATGTAGAAGTAAAAGACAGCGAAGTAAAAATGGAAACTGCCAGAAGTGGAGGTGCCGGCGGTCAAAATGTAAACAAGGTAGAAACTAAGGTTTTGTTGACTCACTTACCTACAGGAACAGTAGTCGTTTGCCAGACCGAACGAACGCAATTAGGCAATCGCGAAAAAGCTATGCAAATGCTTAGAACCAGACTCTATGAGGAGCAGGTACGAAAACAAGAAGCTGAAATTTCCCGCCATCGAAAAAGTCTCGTAAGTTCTGGGGACAGAAGTGCAAAGATCAGAACCTATAACTTTCCTCAAGGTCGGGTTACAGATCATCGGATTGGATTTACAGTATATAATCTGGACGCTGTTATGAATGGTGAAATTCAGGAATTTATAGATGCTCTGCAATTTGCCGAAAATGCTGAAAAAATGGCTAAGCAGAATTAAATTGATTTATGTGGATGCCAACCTTTCAGTTTGAGTAATCTTTTGCAGTTAGGGAAAACTAATCTACATGTATTTCACCCTGCATATATAAACGTAAAATATCTAAGCCATTATATTGTAAGGATTTAAACCTTCTTTAACGAATTGTATATAACTAATGGCATTTGTTTTGCGTTAGTTAATGCAGTTAATAAAATTTTACTTAAAGCAGTCAATTTTCTCATAAGCAGTTAGTTTTGGTTACGGCCCCTGTTTCCACAGGGGCCATTCTTTTTTTAAGCAGGGTACTTAACCAAGCTTTTTGAAATAAAATAGTATCCCGGCTATGAGGGAGCTGATGGTATTGGCAAGAATATCTCCTTTGTCAAAAGCTCTGTTTGGTATAAAATTATACTGGATGTATTCCATAAAGATGCCTAGCAGAATAGTAAACAAAACGATCGCAATAACGGTTAATTTCCAGTGGGAGTTTTGCTGTTGCTGGTAAAAAAAATAAAGGCTCCATAGCACTACAATACCCCCGAAAAGGATCACGTGTACGATCTTATCTAAATGTGGAATTTCGATAAAAATTCCTTCGGCGGGAAAAGATGAACCTGGTAAACAAAGTAGAATGATCGTAATAAATGTCCAGCTTAACGCAGCAATTATATGTGTTGTAAATTTTTTGAGTAAAGGCGTCATAATAGTCAGGAAGATATTACAAAAAGTGGAGTTATGATCCAGGTCAGGATACCTTTCCCAGGACATACATAGGCCCCTGAGGGGTGACGCTGCCGCCTCGCTTTTCAAGAGTAACTGCAAAAACCTGAGCCCGGGGCATATTTTTCATACGAACTACCCCGGAAATAGTAGGCAGGTCAAAGATGCCTGCATCTACAGGCTGGCCATCCACAATTGCCCATAACTGATATTGTTTGTCGGATGCAGGTTGTGGTAAATTATTCACCAATAGGTAAACATCTTTTGATTTATTATTCCAATATACGGTGGCAACACTATTAGAATCGGGACTTGATGGAACGTTGGTTCCAGGCATTTTTATAATGGCCATATCAGGGTCTTTCAACATCGTAAGGGTATTCTCGTATGTATAAAGTTTAGTTCGCATAACATCGTTGTTCTTTGCCAGCTCGGTTTGCTGAGCCAAAAGAATCGAATACCTGTTACTATAATTTTTATATCGACTAAATAGAATAAAATTCAGAGCTGTACTTGCAATTAATAATACAATAGAAGCGGCAGCCAGATATCGCTGCCATCCTGTACGAGATACCACAACAGATGCTTTACGAGAGTCATCTGAAGCAACATATAACGGATTGGTATCATTGCCGTGGCGCTGGGTATTCAATTCCTGATTCTCAATTTCAATGTCTGCAAAGATTTTACTCTTCGTGTTTTTTGAAGGGTTTACTGCGTTTGAGATAGCAAATTCTTCTATTGAAAGTTCAAATAATTCCCTTGCCTTTCGAACTTCAGCGTGTGCGGCACACATGCGTTCAAATTCGGCTCGTTCCTCCTGGTCTGTGAGTCCCAATACATAGCTTTCAACTATGCCGCTTGATATGTATTCCTGAATATTCACTTTAAATGTTCTCGTAGCTGTAATAGCGCATTTCTTATCCTCGTTTTTACGGTTCCTAAAGGGATGGTTTCAATTTCTGCAATTTCTTCATGCGTGTACCCTTTAAAATATGCCAGCTCAATTAATACCCGATATTCCTCTTTCAGCTTTTCTAATATTTTTCTTAATCCTATATTATCAATATTCAATTCTGATGTTTGGGCCTTAACCATCACATCTACGTTATCCGGTAATGACCGGTTTTTTTGACTGTTCTGGTAATTTTTAGATCTAAGTGTATCTATGGATGCATTGCGTGCTATATTCAACATCCACGTAAATAAACGACCCTTCGTTTGATCGTAACTTTCTATCTTTCGCCAGATATTTATAAAAACTTCCTGCAATACATCGTTGGCTAATTCTACATCATTGACTATTTGAAGAATGATATTGTTTAAAGCGCCAGAGTAATGATCGTACAGATAGCCAAAAGCTTTACTGTCCCTGTCTTTGAGAAGGGCAACCAATTCGTGTTCGGTGTATGTGATTACTGTACCCAATAAGTTTATTCCAAATCCTGCACTAGTTAGAGTGATTGGAATCCACGACTAATATACGCAGGATAAATTAAAACAGATTCAAACATCCACTATATTACTGTAGGCCGCTGCATCCAAAAGCGCCTCTACATCTGCTGGATTATCAACTTTCATTTTTATCATCCATCCTGTAATGTATGGATCTGTATTAACTATTTCCGGAGCATTTGCTAAAGCCGGATTCAACTCAATGATTGTTCCGGAAACAGGCAAATAGAGATCAGATACCGTTTTAACAGCTTCAACCGATCCGAAAATGGTTTCAGCTGAAAGAGTTTTACCCACCGTTTCTATTTCAACATACACTATATCTCCTAATTCTCTCTGAGCAAAATCGGTTATTCCTATCACTGCTGTTTCACCTTCCAAACGAATCCATTCATGATCTTTTGTATATCGAAGATTATCTGGAAAATTCATGAGCGAAGAATTTTAGTGACTGCAAAGATTATGAAAAGGGTTTGATATTGGTACAACTTAAAAAATAAAAAACTCAATGAATTTTTGCCACGAATTGCACGAATTAACACTACTTAATGTTCGTGAAAACAATGTAGTTTGATACATCGCTTCAAAGCTGATGATTACTGAAATACAGCAAAATATGATCTTTTAAAAAAATTTCCTGCTCCATCATATCGAACTCAGGCAATGCTTTTAGCTGACGGAAATGAGGCCACCCATCTTCATCATAACCTTCAATTCCATAATATCCACTTTGAGACAATAACGAACAAACTGCAATATGCATGAGATCTTGTTTTTGCTCTTTTGTGAATTTTGGACGTATATCACCAAATTCCTGGATGCCGATTAAAAATAAAATGGTTTCCACATCCGGCTTTTTACCAAACCGCTCTATCATTTTTTCTTCAAGTTTCCACCAACGTGTTTGTAAATCATCCTGTGCCTGCATTTTGCAAATATAATCATCAAAGGAAATGCTTGATTTGATACTCTTGAATTATTATCCTGATATCTTTGGAAAAAAATTCAATTGTGGAATGGATCAAAGAAAACTTTATCATCAGTACGAATAAAACCAGGTTAGATATTGCTTACGTGCATGATTATCTTAGCAATCAATCCTATTGGGCTGAAAATATTTCTCTTCACGTTGTAAAGAAGTCCATTGAAGGATCGCTGTGTTTTGGAATCTATTCTACTGATAGACAAATTGGCTTTGCAAGGGTAATTACCGATCTGGCCTGCTTTGCATACCTCGCTGATGTTTTTGTTGATGAGAAATTTCGCGGCCTGGGATTAAGTAAATGGCTAATGATTGTTATACTTAACCATCCAGACTTACAGGGTCTTCGCAGCTTTATGCTGGGGACCAGGGATGCTCATGGCCTGTATGAGCAGTTTGGATTTTCACTACTAACCTTTCCTGAAAGGTGGATGCAGATTGTCAATCCCAAAGTTTACAAAAACCATCCTGAATCTTAAATTCCTTGATCCAGCATTTATCTTTGCCGCAAAATTAATCTAGCTATGTTACAGCTCAACTTTATACGCCAGAATACGGAATTAGTAAAACAAAGATTGGCGATTAAGAATTTCAAAGAAACAGAAGTTATTGAAGAGATACTCAGATTAGATGATGAGCGAAAGAAATTACAATTAGAATCAGAAAATACCCAATCGCAAATAAACAAGACGTCTAAAGAAATTGGTCAACTAATGGCCAAAAACCACAAGGATGAATCAGAAGCAAAGAAAATAGAAGTGGCGAATTTAAAGTCTTCCATCCAACCAATCATTGACCAATTGAATATTATTGAGAAACAATTACATGATACGATTGTAAAGTTGCCCAACCTGCCATCAGAAAAGGTTCCTCCCGGCAGGTCTCCGGCAGATAATGTAATAGTACGGGAATCAAGCACCAGGCCCACTCTGCCGGCAACAGCAGTGCCTCATTGGGATCTTATTAAAAAATATGGCATTGTTGATTTTGAAACTGGCGTTAAGATTACCGGCAGTGGTTTTCCCCTTTATAAGGGTAAGGGTGCAAAACTGCAAAGGGCATTGATTCAATATTTTTTAGATTACAATACAACCGCCGGTTATACGGAATACCTTCCTCCACATTTGGTGAATGAGGCAACTGCCTATGGAACCGGACAACTACCAGATAAGGAAGGACAAATGTATCATATAACCGAAGATGGGTTTTACCTTATCCCGACCGCAGAGGTTCCCTTAACTAATATTTATAGGGATGAAGTATTAAAAGAAATTGATCTTCCAGTTAAGATGACTGCCTATACACCTTGCTTTAGAAGGGAAGCAGGCAGCTTCGGCAAAGACGTTCGCGGTTTAAATCGTGTTCACCAATTCGATAAAGTTGAAATAGTACAGTTGGCGCATCCTGATAAGAGTTATGCTGTGTTGGAAGAAATGCTTTTACATGTAGAAACACTTTTACAATCATTACAACTGCCTTACCGTATTCTGAATTTGTGTGGTGGAGATATGGGTTTTACTTCTGCAATGACCTATGATTTCGAAGTATTCAGCGCAGGCCAGGATAAATGGCTGGAGGTGAGTTCGGTTTCTAACTTCGAAACTTACCAGAGCAATCGCATGAAGATCCGGTACAAGGATGATAAAGGAAAAAATCAACTTGTACATACACTGAATGGAAGTTCATTGGCCTTACCTAGAATACTTGCATGTTTGCTGGAAAACAATCAAACCGAAAATAATATACAATTACCACCGGTACTACATCGCTATTTTGGTTCAGAGACACTGGTTTGATTTGGATTGCTGAATGATGAATGCGTGGAATTTAAAACATTGTAGATCCTTAATTCGCTGTGACATACATATCCAAATTGGAAATTCGATGCCTAAAACTAATAACCCTTCCTGGTTTACATATCGTCAAATTATAGTTGGGGAGAAAGGGTTGGTGGTGATTCGCGGATGATTTTTACTTTTTTGTTCATTACCCCAAACCATGCAGGGGGCAAAAGGGATAACAACATCATTCCGGGATATCCTGTTGGCATCTGGGGAGCATCCTCATGATGCTTCAACACCTGGTATTTTCGACTTGCGAGATAATGATGATCACTATGACGAGACAACTCGAATAACACCAGGCGGCCTATAACATGATTGCTATTCCAGCTATGGGCAGGCATCGCTCTTTCATATCTCCCTACTCCAATTTGTTTACGGGATAATCCATAATGCTCAATATAATTTACCGTTTCAAGTAACAGAATTCCCAAGGCGGCTGCAATCAGGTAATAACCCAGGATCTCTAATCCAAAAACAAAATAAATTAATGATAAAAATGATATTTGTATGACATGAGCCTGAACCATCTCATTTTTCAAATTCCATTTTGATTTGCCCGATTTTTCCATATCGCTGTTTGCGATTTTCCAGGCACTGCGATAGCTGTAAAAAATAGTACGGAACCAAAAACCGTAAATCATTTCTCCGAATCTTGCGCTACTTGGGTCTTCTGGTGTTGCAACATTTTTATGATGGCCCTTATTATGCTCAATAAAAAAATGCATGTATAATGAAGTCATTAACGACAATCGGGCAAGTGCCTGTTCAAATTTATTTGGCCGGTGCCCAAGTTCGTGACCCACATTGATACCAAACGTGCCACAGAGCATACCCATGGTTCCGATCCTTCCTATTTTATCTAACCAGCTTAATGAATCATCCTGCATAGAATAGAGGAATAAAAATAGGATAGGAACCTGCATCAACACTATTGCATATAGTATCCAATCGTAGAACCTGTCTTTTTTTGCAATATCCTCTTCTGCATCATTTAAATTGCCTGCATCAGGATCTATGAATAATTCCAGGAAAGGAATAATTATCCATGAATAAATCAACAAGGCAAAACAAGCTGCTCCATGCGAGAAAAAGGCATGAACAGCTCCCAGATAAATGAGAAATGGAATACAATATTTAATTACACGAAAACGCATAACACGTTCAATTCCTATTATGAAAAGAAACAAGTTCCTGGCAGTGACAAGGTCATTTATTAAAATTATAATACAAAATCCATTAAACCTTACAAGTAAACTATAGTCTTAGTCAAAATTTTCCCTGCATGATATCGAACCAATTAAAAAATCAACATTTATTATGGCGTGCGGGATTTGGCCCAATACCTGAGGAATTTCATCAATTACCAGACGCATCTTCAAAATCTTATGTAGAGGCATTGTTCAAAGCATCATCCAAATTTCCTGGCTACATTGATGTTGCCAGTAATGTTATAAAAGGATTGGTGATGGGAGTTGATGAAATATCCAGGCAAACCAAACAACTCAGTGATGAAGAAAAAAAGAAGCTTCGCAGGCAGTCCCGACAGGATATTAAAAATCTGAATCTTACCTGGCTAAGTGAAATGGTTAATAGTAAACAGCAGTTACGGGAAAAATTATCACTTTTCTGGCATGGCCATTTTGCCAGTCGGAATCTCAATATATTATACCAGCAGCAATTGCTCGATGTAATCAGGCAGAATGCTCTGGGAAATTTTGGCGACTTGCTCGCAGAAGTGAGTAAGAGTGCTGCAATGATTAATTTCCTTAATAATAATCAAAATAAGAAGGGACATCCCAATGAAAATTTCGCACGGGAGGTGATGGAGCTATTTACATTAGGGCGTGGAAATTATACGGAATCTGATGTTAAAGAAGCAGCCCGGGCTTTTACCGGATGGGGCGCTACTGTTGCGGGTGAATTTATTTTCCGCAAGCCACAGCATGATACTGGCCAAAAAACGTTCCTTGGGAAAACCGGCAATTTTACGGGCGATGATGTGTTAGACATTTTATTACAACAAAAACAAACAGCTCGTTTTATTACTCAAAAAATCTATAAGTACTTTGTAAACGAGCAATTGGATGAAAATAAAATTACGTGGCTTGCAAATCGATTTTACCAAAGCCAATATAATATAGAATCTCTATTGAAGGATATTTTTTCAAGCGATTGGTTTTATGATGCTCAGAATATCGGCAGCAAAATAAAATCACCGGTTGAATTAATTGTGGGAATTAGACGTATGCTCCCCATGGAAATTAAGAATGAGGATGCACAGTTACTGCTTCAACGGTTACTTGGCCAAATGCTTTTTTATCCTCCGAATGTTGCGGGATGGCCTGGCGGAAAAAACTGGATAGATAGTTCTTCATTGATGTTGAGATTACGGATACCACAAATGATTTATGTTTCAGGAGAAATTCAAATGAAGCCTAAGGATGATGATGACCAGATGATGGGTAGAATGGATACAGCTACCTCTCCCCCTGCTGATGGCAAAAAAAATAAGGGAAATGCAAAAATGGGCGCGCAAATAGTAGGCTCAATAGATTGGAACACTTACCTGAAAAAGTTTGAAAACATATCTCGAGAAAAGCTACTCGGAGAGATAAGCAAAGTATTGATACAAACACAGGTTGGAATTCCCGAGTCAAGCATAAAAAAATTTACTGATGATAGTAGCCGGGAGAATTTTATTAAAACAGCAACTATACAATTGATGAGTACTCCGGAATATCAATTATGTTGATTGAGAAGACAGAAGAGAGAATAAAGAATGCAGAATACAGAATACAGAATGTATGAAAGAAATAACGAAGTAGTCAATATTTAACCCGATAGTGAGGATAACCTGAAGACCCAAAACTTATACTTTTCTTCACTCCTCCTGTATTCTGTGTCCTGTATTCTTGTTTCACCATCTTTAAAAATAATATCATGTTAATTAATCGTCGTGGATTTTTACAAACTGGGTCTTTGGCAACAGCGGCTTGCATGGTACCACATTTTTTAAAGGCCTTTGAAAAAAAAGGGATGGTTCCTCCTGGTAATAAGGTTTTGGTCGTACTGCAGTTAAGTGGTGGCAATGATGGATTGAATACTGTTATTCCGGTACGCAACGACATTTATTATAGATCCCGACCCAAACTTGGTATTCTTAAAAATCAGGCTCTTGCATTGACTGATGAGGTGGGATTGCATCCAGCGCTTACATCCTTTAAGGAATTCTATGATGACGGAAGTCTGGGAATTCTTAATGGTGTGGGTTATCCAAATCCTGACCGATCGCATTTTCGCAGTATGGATATTTGGAATAGTGCCAGTGAGAGTACTGAATATCTATACACAGGCTGGATTGGACGTTACCTTGATGCCCAATGCTCAGGTTGCAAGAAACCTACACAAGCTTTGGAAATTGACGAT